>Ga0194131_10002018_pt1 | contig 33891 bp, 43 predicted proteins | sample TA2KigO120mmetaG_FD_148631 | JGI IMG/M metagenome (GOLD analysis project Ga0194131, IMG submission 148631) | Freshwater microbial communities from Lake Tanganyika, Tanzania - TA2015053 Kigoma Offshore 120m | ecosystem: Environmental > Aquatic > Freshwater > Lake | place: Tanzania: Lake...
TCCTGATCCGGCAAGTTACGATGATCGATTCTTCTGGAACTTTGGCGTTCCTAAAGACTTGGCCGATCTTAAAAAGTCATGGTCGCAGCAAATCAACAATCAGGCCTACACAATTCTTTTGCCAAGCGATTGGATGGTAGTGCGTAAGGCCGAAGGCGGTGCAGACGTTCCCGCTGAATGGTCAACCTATCGTGCGGCTGTTCGTGCTAAGGCGGCAGAGATTAAGACTTCGCTCAATAGTGCGGCTGATATTGAAACATTTATCGCTGCGGTTACTAATATTGATTGGCCGCGCGATCCTAACGCTCCAGCATTGTAATAGGGGGTTCCAATGTCAGACGATCTGAACCAACAAATTGGCAGACTAGAGGCTCAGGTCGAGAATCTGCATAAAGATATGTCTGAATTAAAGGCAGAGATTAAATCTATATCTGCCGCCATGAATCGTTGGAAGGGCGCTGGTGCTTTATTGGCCCTCATAGGGGTCGTATTTGGATTCTTAGTAGACTTAGTATTCAAAGCATTGGGGCGATAACATGGATCTTCTTAAAACATTTGGTCCTCTTCTTAACTCAGTAGCTCCTACAATTGCTACGGCCCTTGGCGGCCCAATGTGGGGTATTGGTGTTAAGGCTTTGTCATCTGCTTTGTTTGGGCATGAAAACGGTACAGAGGATGATCTTGCTGCTGCTTTAACAAATCCTACTGCTGATCAGCTGGCAGCTCTAAAAAAAATTGATAATGATTTCAAAGTTCAAATGAAATCTCTTGATATTGATCTTGAACGAATTGCTGTTGCTGATCGTAACAGTGCTCGCAACTATGCTATTCAAACCAAAGATATTACGCCTCGATTGCTTGCTTTTGTGGTTGTGGTTGCGTGGACTACTGTCCAATGGTATATGCTCAACAATGTTATCGATGCTTCGATGAGAGAGTTAATAGCTCGTGTTCTTGGAACTCTTGATGGCGCTCTTATGTTGGTCCTCAGTTATTATTTTGGATCTTCTTATACACATACGGAAACAAAATAATGTCCGTTAACAATTTTGAACGGTGCTTTCAGTTACTTTTGAAAGACGAAGGCGGTTTTGTAAATGATCCCAAAGATAAAGGTGGGGCAACTAATCTAGGTATTACGATTGGCACTTTGTCTGGTTGGGTTCGATACCCCGCTACTGTCGAAATGGTTAAAGCCTTAACGCCCGATGATGTGCGTCCAATTTATAAAAAAAATTATTGGGATTGTATTAAAGGAGATCAACTTCCCATTGGTGTTGATTACTGCGTATTTGATTGTGCTGTTAATTCTGGTGTTATGAGGGCTGGTAAATTTTCTCAACTTTCTGTTGGCGTGAGTGTTGATGGTTTCATTGGAACAATCACGTTAAAGCAAATTAACGCTATGCATCCTGATGATTTTGTCAGAGCATTTACTCAAGAACGTATTGAATACCTTCATCGTCTTGATACCTTTGATCGTTTTGGTCGAGGATGGTTGAATCGTATTTCTCGCGTTCGGATTAAATCATTGGAGATGATTGATGAGTCCTCCCTCACTGGCTAAAGAAGTTGCAGAGGATACAGTTCGTCATTGGTATAGTGCAGAATGTAATATAGCGGCGACAGCTAGACGAATGAAGTTAAGTCGTAATACTGTTGGTAGCCGACTTGAACGAGCTAAACAATTATTTCCTGAATTATTTATTGAAGTTAATAATAAGTCATTACATGAATGGACTATTCCCCAATTTCATGAAATAGATATTAATGATGGCACAGTTTTTATTGGATCTGATGCTCACATTTGGCCTCATAATGAAACTATTATGATGAAGGCTTTTGCTAAATTAAGTAAAGAATTAAAGCCAAAAGTTATTGTATTAAATGGTGACATACTTGATGGCGCTCGAGTTAGTCGTCATGGATCATTGCTTGGTCAAAACGCACCTAAACTTACAGCAGAAATTAATGCTGCTCATAAATGGATTAATACATTATATCAATCAGCTATTTGCATTTGGACAATGGGTAATCACGATCAACGGGTAGATAATTATCTTGTTAATAATGCACCGGAACTTGATGACTATGCTGGACGTTTAAGTGACAGGTTTCCAAATTGGACATTTTGTTGGGCTACAATAATTAATAATCTTGAAGTTCGTCATCGGTTTCGTAGCGGTATTCATGCCGGATGGAATGCGGCTCTTCATTCTGGAATTTCAACAGTTACAGGTCACACACATCAGTTACAGGTAACGGCAATTAGAAATCGTAATGGAACTCACTGGGGTATTGAATGCGGTATGCTTGGCGACCCATTCCATAAAGCATTCGAATACGCTGAAGGTTTAACATCTCGCGCTCAATCTGGATTTGTTGTTATTACATTTAATAATGAGATTATGATGCCACCAGAGACTGTTGAATTAATAGATGGTCGTCCTGTTTTTCGTGGTAAATGGATTATTTAACTCTCATAAGTTTTTTAGTGAATGACAAAAGCAACTCATGGTGAGCGCCATTATGCCAATGCTTCTTAAGATATTTTTTTAAGAACCATTTTTCTTGACTTTCTGGATGGCAACCAATCAGGCCAACGCGACCTTGAATGATTGCCATCGGATCATTGTTTGCATATCTTGCTATGATCTGCGTTTGCCCATCACCTTCGAATGTGCAACCATCATAGAAGAACATATTAGTTTCTACACCCATCCACGAGATATGAGCCACAGTCTGATATGATCGTTTAACATCTGCCATGGGTCTTTTAATATATTGAACAGGGTTAAGGTTATTAAGTAAATCAAAATAATTTCGACCAGCCCAATAGGCACCCATACAAATACCAAGATACTTGCCACCGTTAGATACAAAATCAGCCACAAAATTTCCTCGACTACGGTTGAAGAAGTCATAATATTTTTGAGCATCCCCAACACCGCCTCCGAAAGCCACGATATCAGCTTTTTGAAGAACATCATTAAATTCTCCTTCATTAAATGTTAAGATTTGAAATGAACCGGATAGCACTTCAATCATGGCATCAGCACATTCTCTGCTTGCTTCTGGATCATGAACAAATAATGCTATCCGTGGTATCATTTTAGTTGTTTCTTAATATGACTTTCAAGATTTTTTAAGCCTCGAAAGTCGCTTGGTGTTTTAGGATGGACAAATTTTATTATTTTGTTTCCAAATAAAGCAACAACTTTATAGTGACGACTTACATGGATACTTAAAACATGTCCACCTAATTTAGTTACAAAATTTTTTATATCTCTTTTATGTAACAATTATGGGTTCTCTCTTTTTTCTCTATCAGTTAGTGTCCAGACTTCATCGTTTAACTGACGTTTCTGTTGAGCCAATTCAACACACATATTTAATGCGTTATCTCGTTCAACAATTACTTGCTCTAAATCTTTGCGTAGTCTTATGATCTCATCAACAAGGTCAAGAGTCCATTTATCTGTGACTTTATTAATTGCCATGAGTCTTTTACTTTGCATTCCGTTCATTAAGTTTCTCCCTTTGGTCAATACCAGTAAGTTCTTGTGCCATTGCAAGATAGTTTATTGCATCAATCCAAGAATCTTTATGGTGTTTGTTTTTGGCAATTCGTGCCATTTTTATAGAGAACATAACCATACAGATTTCATATGTATTAAAGTTTTTTTGTGTGTAGATTGATGCTAATGCAGATGCGTAAGAGAATAAAGTTCGATAATCTCCATATTGGATATTACGTTGGCTCATAATATCACTAGCTTCTTCAAAAATCTTTCTTATTTGTGTTGATGCCTTCATGTTTATTCTCTCGTAAAATTTGTTTTGCTAATGTATAAAGTTGCATTGCAAGGGTGGGCATAAGTTCTTTGATTTCATTTGCATGGCAATCATTAATTACTAATTGATCTACATCACCAAAGCGATTATCTAATTCTTTTTGCATTTGTTTTGTCAGTGCAATTGCACGTTCATCATTCTCTTCAATAAGTTTATTGATCTTTTTAATGCCGTGCAGAATTGTAGAATGATCTCGTCGCATGGCTCTGCCAATGCGGGGTAGAGAGAACCGAGTATATTCTTTGGCAAGCCAATAGACATACATCCTTGCCTCGGCAACCCACTTTTGCTTTCGATCTCCATACAAATCCTTAATTGATACTTGCAGTATAGTTGATACTACATCTGCACAGTCCTTAACTAAAATCATGCTGCCATCTCCTGCTCCAATTCTGAAAAGTATTGCTGGTCATACATAAACTTGACAGCCTTTGTTGCTTCTGATGCGGCATTGAAGATGATCTTACTGTCTTGTTTCATTGCATCACGCCATATCTTTAGATATTTTGCGTTGTCATCTTTGACTGCATTAAGAATACCAAAGTCTGCCGACAAGAAAGCAGCACCAAGTTCCGCAATCAATTCTTCGTAGGCATAGTCAGAGCGTAACCCTCTGCCTTTTAGTTCCCGATTAAGTCGATCCTTTGCACCAGTCCAATGCGTTAACTCATGGAATGTTACAGAATAATAATGCTCGACTTGTGGAAATAATCCTTTGTCTGGCATAGCTATGAAGTCTTGCGATGGGACATAGAACGCTCGCTCACCTTGTATCCGAATGTCTGCTTTTGTATTTTTAATAAACTTTTCGATTGCATTATTGTTGTCGTGTATAATAAGTTCGGGTCTAGCTGGGATCTCATATCCTTCGACCTGATCGGCATTGAATACATGATGCGTCTTAGCAATCGAGTAAGATACTTCATCCTCTCCTCCATTTATTTGTTTGCGATATTGATCATAGAACACCACGGCTGTGCCCTTTGATCCTTTTTTTACCTTGGCTCCCATCGAGCCCCATTGTTTAAGCGTAGCCCAAATTGGATATGAGTATGAGTTTTTCATTTGTGTAAGCCAAAGCATAAGCACATTCATGCCTTGGTATCTGCGTAATGTCTTTGCATTTTGGTGACATTCGAGGCCGCTCATGCGCCACGGCGGGGACCATTCCCCCGTAGTTGAGTCAACCATATCAACCAACTGCGTTGTGAGTTGATCGTATGTATTCATCTGTTTCTCCTTAGAATGGAACGCTATTATCAATTGGTGAATCTTCTTCGGTTGCTCCCTTGCTTGCCCATTCAGACAAGATAAGAACCGTACCATTGAACGGGCTGACTATCAATTCAATTGATGTCTTAGTTGCCCCGTTCTTGTCTGTATATTCACGTTGTTGCAGTTCGCCTGTAACAAATACTTTGCTACCCTTGCCCATGTTCTGAGCAAGAAACTCCGAGAGCATGGTATTCCAACATACAACATTATACCATGTTGTCTTTTTGCCATCGCTTTTTGACCAACTGGTTGTGGCTACTCCAAACTTGGAGAATGTTTTTTCTCCAGCTTTCTTGAGTTCAAAGTTACCTACATTGCCAACGATTTGTAATGACGCATACATTATAGTCTCTCCTTACTTGTTGTTGATTGATGTTTGTTTCTGGGCAAACGCACCACGCAATGAAGCAAGTGTGCCTTTATCCAAGTTACTTGCCTCAGCTTTGATAGTTTCTGCTACGTTACTGAGATCTTCTTTGCTGTTTGCCAAATCAATTGCTGTTTTGATTTTGGTAACAAGCGGGTTATCGAACACTGCGTCTTGATTTTCGTCTGGATCATCACCCGTTTCAAGGCCGAGCGTTTTGAGTAGCGCGTATTTAACTGCATAAGAGATTGCTTTTCCTGCACCTTTGTCTTGATCATCAATGCCAAAGCCAATTGAATGTGAATCAATCTGATCTTCTGGGTCATCAATGTTAACAAATGTTACTACAAGATGAACTTGAGTTCGGTTACCTACTTGTTCATAATGAATAGCTGAAACATGATACACGATACCATGTTTGAGAAGTATTGGCCGCACTTTAGCTGTGACTGCATCATGGCTTACGATGCTATAACGCATACCTTGTTTCTTTTCTTTTTGGATATAATCAACTTCGCCCATGACTTTGGCAAGGCGTTGATAAATGTTCATTGCTTCTCTCCTATAATGTAGAAGGTCGATCTATTGAGGATCGCTCTTTGCTCTTGTGTTAATGACGCTTCAAATTGTAAATCAGTTTCTGCATTTGTTTCTTTTTGGTGTTGTATAATTTTACTTAGATGCTTTAACCCTATTCTTTGAATATGAGTATCAGTTGAACGTGCCGCATCCATAGCAAGATCATAATATTCATGTTCTATTTCTGTTATTGTCATAGATAATCCTTTAAGATCCATACGATATGCGAGCGACCATGAATACGCTCACGTTTCCAACTATTGATAATCAATCCTTTGGCGACTAACTCTGCTCTGCGTGTGCGGAATGTCGAGCCAGTGCAGTTAAAGAATTTATTTAGATCGACATCTGTAAATCCGTCTGGTTGATTGCGAGCAAAAGCCAAGACTTGTTGTTGTATTTCATTTAGCTTTGGTGCAATTGCGATTGCTGCTTCGATGCTTGTGTCATGGTCATGTCTGCGATGCAGCTTAATTGATTGCTCTTGAACTTTAAGCAATCCTTTTACAAATAGATCTTCTATCATTCTTCTTCTCCTTTTGTTGTGAACCGTAATGAACCGCGCTTATCGCGCTTGATGGTAATGCCATGTCCGTATGCTTCGCCAATCTCAGGTGTTACTAAAAACTTTAATGCTTTCTTTGCATCTTCATGTTGTTCAACATAAGGTTGAGTATCAAGATATTGCTTGGCATAAACTGTCCATTGATTATTAAAAGTCATATCTATAACTTTGAGATTATTTACTGGTACTTTTTCTGCCAGCTTTTTGTCTAACTCTTGTTCTGACAAAGGGACTTCATCACCAAGCGGCTGCGTCTTATTTTCAAGATGCCACCAGAATAACTTTACTCGCTCGATAAGACGATCTTGATATTCTTGATCTGCTTTTACTGTAATATATTCTGGATCTTGGTTGCCTCTAATAACAGAGAAGTAACAGAACGGACAGCTAGTTATAAAAAGATAATGCTGCAATTGTGGCATGTAATATCTGGCTTTGTCAGATGCACTCATCCATTCATTTGAATGTTTAACCTCAATGAATGTTTCAAGATTATCTATCCACCCATCAAGATGCCCCGCCATATATGGAATACGTTTGGATGTTTTAAGTTCATTAACAACTGACCAATTATATCCTAGTTTATTCATCACCCAATTGATATGAAACTGTTCTGTATGTTTACCAAGTTGCACTTGGAAATTGCTTAACAAATCTTCTGGTTGTTTGGCACCAGTTTTTTCAAGATACAGATTAACCCAGTCGCCAGCCATGATGCGTTGGCTATCGGTCCCACCGATATATTCTAGTCTATCCATTGTTTTCTCCTTTTGGATGTAGATAACCTACTGCATTATTGCATTGCTTTCAAGTTATTTATTGCAAGGCGCAGCCGACTTTTTGTCTGTTCCAACAATGACTTTGACAGACCGCCTGCCCCAATGAAGGCGGATGGCAAAGGCATGTTGGAATATTTGTGCGTTGCACACACCGTGATGCAAGCATTTTGCAATGCAACATGAGGTAGATCTTTTAATAGTGTCAGGTAAACTTTGATACCCAATTCGTCTGGCAATGCCGCATTGAATACAGAAGCCACGGCTTCGAGTGCTTTAAGTATTACTTTTGGATCTGGTGGCATCATAGCCATAACCAAGTTGGCGTATGCCTGTTCCAAATCGATCATTGCCCCCGACTTGTTGATGGTCTGCGGCAATGCTTTTTTCATATTGATCCAATTGACTAGCAACATTGTTGATTCGGGAACGATTTTGAGTAGCCACTCTGGTATGCCTATCAGCATATCCTCCGGATCTCGATCTTTGTATTGAGTTATTACGGCGAACCCAGTTTCTCCATGTGGCTTCCCAGTTTGCCATTGGTTTACCAGTGCCAATCCAGTAGTCCCTAAATTTGTCTGCTTCATTTTGCACTCTCCTTGCGTCAAATCCATTGGCATGAGCGAACTCAATCATTGAAGTGGTTGGCATCCAATCCGGTTGCATCTTCTTTTTATTATTGATGGTTCTATTATGGTTAGGGTGCATGTCATGCAGGGGAGGGGTGCATGTGGTGCAGGGGTGCACTTCATGCAGGGGGTATAGTTTACACAATGTATATACAGTTGTGGTTCCAGCGCGTTCTTCTCGATGGAGCCAGCCTTGCTCAGTCATCTGATTGATGGCTTGCCTGACAACACGTTCTTTGTATCCAGAATACAGGCACAATCTTGCAACACTAGGCCAAGCCCGACCGTTGGGGTTTGCATGATTAGCGATCCCAATGAGAACGGCTTTCCAGACTGGTTTATTTAGTTGCAGATTGAGTGCCCAGTTAAGTGCCTCAATCGACATTATTCACTCCATATGCGGGTATCTTCCGACCCATTGTTTGATCTTGGATGCGGGTATCTCGTTGATCTCTATGCCATATTCTGCTTCAACCATTTTCTTTTTAATGACATATACATCTGTAATCATCCCCTTGACATCCTCAAGAATGACATTTTTAATTTGTCCACGTTCTAATATTGCATACCTAAAGTCTGCTCGATATGTAGTTATGTGTTTGTTTTTAATAGACAATTTATATTCTGGTTGAAGTTCAAGTCGGTCAATTAAACCCTGCTCGACCATCTCTTTAAGTTGCTCATATCTTTGAGCTTCGGCATCACTGGCAAACCAATGCCCATCAACATGTCTACCGTTGGCGTTATACTTAGATCGCGTAGGTCTGCGTCCTGTTTCATTAGTAGAGACACTTACTTTCTTAGTCATTGATGGACTCCAGATTTATTCTTAGACCAAGCGCATTGCACCAGCACATAAGATTGAATGAGGACGGCAGCCGTGCGCCGCACTCCCATTTATTTATTTGCCCATCAGTCATGCCAAGTATAGCGTTTAAATTTTCTTGACTAATTTTTTTACTTTTACGAACTTGAATTAATTGACCTATCATTTCTTTGTAAAACTCCACCTCCATTGGGGTCGGATGGTTTACATAAACTTTCGTTGGGATCGATATGGTATTTTTGAATATGGCTGGCAATCTTTTGGGCGGTGCTGAATCTAAGTTCTTGACCATGCTTGGCCCTATAAAAAGTGCTGCTTGGTACACCACTTTTTGCACAGGCCCGCCTTAGTTCTGTCTCTGATCCTTGGCACAAGACGAGCAACTGTTCATAGTAACCAGTCAGCATATTATTCTCCTCAAGTTGCACTTATACAGGATCTACTGCATAAGTGCAACCCTCAAGGATTCATTATTTTTTAGGGTTTTTTATTCCTCGTTCTTTATATTCTTTGTATTTACTTGTATCCCAGATTTCAATGTTTACTCGATCATTTGTAAATTGCCACGCTACACCTTCTCCTTGAATATAATATTCAGATACATAATCTACTTTGTCTCCGAAGATGTGCTTTATAGAAACGCTTGTGTTTTCATTCATAGGCACAACTATTTTATTGCTGTATCCAATTGAGATTACGAAATACATTTGCTTCTCCTTTTAGAAGTGGTGTCCATACATATCGGATGCTAGTTGCCGATCCTCATACTGGTCGAAGTCCTCCCATTCATCTGGCGTTATGCCTGTCATTAGGAACTCACGTTCCATCATTGATAAACTAGGAAAGGCATCTTGGATTAGTTTACCGTTTTGCCAAGCATCGTAACATTCATAGAATTGTTCTGGCTCCATATCTATGACTATCATGTTGATGCAGCCGGACAACATGGATTTATTTTCGAAGTGAATCATTATATTCTCCTAGACTATTTGGTTTTACCTTCTGGGCAGGTGCAGTTGACAGCGAAGGCACAACTGAAAACTGAAAGCTTATAGGCCGCGCAGGCAGGGCACGGTGCCGAACGGGCTCGCGTTTGGTGGTTCGCGCCCTGTTGGTATCAGGATAGAACGTACATCCAAGTGTACAATACGCTAATGAGTAACGCCCAACCTGCAATTTCGAGTGTAGGTATGATAATCTTCATGGCACGCTCCTTGTTTGTAATTGGGGGGGAGGTCATCCCCCCCGTGTTGTTGTTAGTTAACGCCGTTCGTATTTGGAAGGCTATCCAACGAGACGTTTATTCGCTTGGCGAGTCGTTGCACGTCGGTGTTCTTTGTGTCGACGCGCTGTGATTTAGTAGTCACGGGCGCACCGCGATACTCGAATTTCTTGCCTGACACTTCGTCGTGCACCGCGATGCAGCGGTCTTTTAGCATTACGCATGCCGCAAGTTCTTCTTCGATTTGGTCGAGCCGATCTGCGGCACGTTGGACATTGAGGATAGAAATCTCTGTGCCGTTAGCTGCAAACAACGCTGTCTTTGCTTTGTCTTGAGCCACATCTAGCTGGCCTTTTAGCCACTCTTCCTGACGTGACAAGCTGTATGCTAATCCGTTATACGCTGAAACTAGAGTGAATCGCATACGGTTGGCCGTTGTAGTCTTACCCTCGCGATCTTCGTATGTGACGCTCATGTTGAACAGGTTGCTGAGACCGTATATCACGCTCTCGACTAACGCTGAGGCGTGCTCGACACGCTCAGTATTAACAGTGACGTTGACGATTTCTGATTTCTTAATTGCTTGCTTCTTAGACATTGTACTCTCCTGATTTAATAAGGTTGAATCGTCTCGTTTCTTCCGAGACAACGCTCAAAGTGCACACCCGCACGCTCCCCGTCACCGAAGTGCAGGATGAAGCCGATGCGAATGACCGACGGAGCCACGCGCAGCTGCAGTGTAGCGGAGTGTAACGAAGCGGAGCGAAGCGAGCATGGCGAGTAAGGTCGGTCGAAGCGGCGACTAGGACGACACACGCGAAGCTGTGGCGTCCGTAGAAGATAAAGCAATGGCCGATACTAACGAGGCTACCCCGTTTGCGGGGTTGACGGGGAGTCGGGTGTGGTACCCTCGTATTGTTGATGGTAGTATTACATGACGCGAAGGACCACACATGAGCCCGCCGAAGGCATGGGCGAATTCAAAGTGGTCCGAGCTCATGTCCATGCAGAAATAAAGTCATGGCGGCGACAAGCCGACACATGACAATATTGTGGTACGACTGGGTGTGCGGGAAAAGGCGAACGACATGGCCGAAGGCCTGTTGTCGGAGCGTATTGCTGGTGGTCTTATCAAGTGCTCTTGACAATGTTATGAGTCTCCCCCTTATCTATCCCCCTCGGGTTTTAGATGGTAGTTATATGAACGTAGTTAAAGTTAGTGATGGAATAGCTAATCTCACGCGCAAACAAGACACGTTTGTGGAGGCGTATGTAGCAAACGGTGGTAAGGGCACAGCGGCCGCAAAAGAGGCCGGTTACGCAGAAAAGTCGGCCCATGTTGAGGCGTGTAGATTGCTTCGTAACCCATTGATTGTACAAGAGATATACAAGCGAACAACGTTAGCCATAGGCGCGAGTCTACCGAAGGCAATGCGTACTATCGAGAGGTTAAGCACGGACGCAAAGTCTGAGTATGTACAGCTTGAAGCAAGCCGAGACTTACTGGATCGTGCTGGATTAAGGGCTGCCGAACGTATAGATCACCGTTTAGACGGCTCACTGAGTGTTAGTATAGACCTTGGGTGAGGCTGTATTTTTCAGGATAGGGGCGGTTGTGAAGGGCTGTATCTGGCGGGGTGGGGCTCAAATCCTCGGTCGTGAAGTGTTTAGAGGACCATCACAAGTATTTTACCCCTTCAAGGTTCGGTGCATTTCCGCAACATTGGGATTAAAATATTTTCTCCGCTGAAAGGTTCGCGTCATGAATGAAATTCTTTTGGCCTCTGTAATTTTTACCTCCCCGCATTTTTGCCTTGATAGGGCTTTGATTGCCCAGAACCTTCTTCGGGAATATTACGAAGAGCCACAGTCTCCGATCATGGTAGATAATAAGTTGGCACTTCAATTTTACCGTGGCCCTCAAAGTTGGACTTTGACATCGGTCGAACCTGACGGACGGACTTGTGTCATTGCTGCTGGCTCTGGCTGGAATGTGGAAAAGTCCTGATGGCAACTCCTCTTTGGCAGCGCAAAGGCGGTAAAGATCCACAGGGTGGGTTGAACGCTGCTGGTCGTGCGTCTTACAAGAAGGAGACTGGTGGAAATCTCAAGGCTCCGGTCAAGGGTAGTCCGAGCGGGCCGGAGGAAATGAGGCGGAAGGGCAGTTTTCTTGTTCGCATGGGTTCGGCTGCTGGCCCGTTAAAGAAGCCGAATGGTGACAAGACAAGATTAAAACTGTCTCTTGAGGCTTGGGGTCATATGGGTGACAAGGCTAGTGCGGTCGCCAAAGGCCGTCGGTTACTTGCACAGTATCAGGCCAGAAAGAAAAAGAAGTAATGGCGACTTCGACCAAGACTAACCCTGCACTTTGGAAACGGACTGTTGCCCGTATCAAGTCCGGAGATAAGGGTGGCAAGTCTGGTCAATGGTCTGCTCGAAAAGCCCAACTTGCTGTTCTTGCCTATAAAAAAGCTGGCGGTGGTTATAGTGGTGCAAAGTCTGCGTCAAACTCATTAGCCAAATGGACAAAACAGAAATGGCGAACCAAGTCTGGTAAACCATCAACTCAGGGCAAAGAAGCAACTGGTGAAAGATATTTGCCGGAGAAAGCTATTAAATCTTTGTCATCGAGCGAATACGCCAAGACTACGGCAGCTAAACGCTCCGCAATGAAACAGGGAAAACAATTCTCTAAACAACCCCCCTCGGTAGCCTCTAAAGTAAAACCATACAGGAAATGATATGAAAAAACCCGCACTTGGCTCCGGTGATCGTTTTAAAAAACTTGTTGGCGAATTAGAGAAAAAGGGTGTAAAGAAACCAAAGGCTCTTGCAGCCTATATTGGTCGAAAGAAATATGGTAAAGACAAATTCCAGAAACTTGCAACGGAAGGAAAAAAGTAAATGGCAAAGGCAATGGGCAAACCAATGGCAAAAGCCGCACCAAAGATGCCAATGAAATCAGCAGCAAAAAAACCAATAATGGCTATGAAGGCTGCAATGAAGAAGAAAATGAAATAAGTTAATGAGCGATAGTTCAATCGTCGATCTAGCTGCTTACAAAAAGACCGAATTGGGTGAATATAGCGTAGATGACATCTTTGATGATCTGCGTGGCAAACTCAAAGACGGTATTGTAGTCGGTTGGTCCAATGAAGATGAGTTCGTTATGTCATGTAATCCCATAAACATTAGCGATCTCATCTATCTTTTAGAACTTGCAAAGACAGCTTTGATTAAGACAGCACATGAGTAATGAACAGACTGGTAGTTTTTCCAGTCTCTTAAGCTATACAGATCGCATTCGGCTAAGAGAGATTGTTAAAAAAACACATCTAAAATTCTACCCGACGAGCAAACTTACCAACTTTGAATGCGATAAGTTTATTGATGCAATAGGGCCAGAGGTTATGTTGCCCATGCTTAAGAAAGCTGTTGACGAGAACCTAATTGGTTAAATTTAACTATAAGCCGGATGGTGATACGCTCAAAGATTTTATGAAGAGCAACAAGTTTTTTCGTGGTCTAAGAGGTCCGGTTGGTAGTGGCAAGTCTGTTTGTTGTGCAGTTGAAGTGTTCCGTCGCGCGTTACAACAAGAAAAAAGTCTTGACGGAATACGTCATTCTCGCTGGGCTATTGTTCGCAATAGTTATCCGCAGTTAAGAACCACAACCATTAAGACTTGGGTTGACTGGTTTCCGGAAGATGTCTGGGGAAAAATGCTTTGGCATCCGCCGCCGTATACTCATCGGTTAAAACGGGGCGATATTGATCTTGAAGTCATCTTCTTAGCCCTTGATAGACCTGAAGATATTAAAAAACTTCTGTCTCTTGAGTTAACTGGAATTTGGCTAAATGAAGCTAGAGAGTTTTCAAAGTCTATTGTTGATGCTTGCACCATGCGTGTTGGTCGATATCCCTCGATGAGAGATGGCGGACCGACTTGGTATGGTGTTATTGCTGATACTAATGCGCCGGACGAAGATCACTGGTGGCCTATTATGGCTGGCGAAAGTCCATTACCCGATTACATAAGCCGCGAAGAGGCGCTTATGTTGGTCAAGCCGGACACTTGGGAGTTTTTTAATCAACCCTCAGCTTTGCTTGAAACAATGGATGCCAATGGTGAATTAGATGGATACAAGCAAAACCCGAAGGCAGAAAACCGTAAGAATACAGTAGGCAATTACTATGAGGACATTATCAAGGGTAAGGCCCGTGGATGGATTAATGTGTATATTATGAACCGTCTCGGCAGCCTCAATGATGGAAAGCCAGTGTATCATTCATTTAATGAAGATGTTCACATTGCCAGAGAACCTTTGCTTGCGGTTCCTAATGTCCCGATTATTGTCGGCCTCGACTTTGGGTTAACTCCGGCAGCCGCTTACTGCCAGAATATAAGAGGCAAATGGCTAGTTCTTGGTGAGTTGGTTGCCCAAGATATGGGTATTATGCGGTTTACCGAGGCGCTTAAACGTGATCTTGCCCAGCGGTTTCCAAGTCAACAATACATGATTTATGGTGATCCGGCGGGTGATTACCGTGCCCAGACCGATGAGCGAACTCCGTTTCAGATCCTTCGGTCCGCTGGAATCAAGGCCTATCCGGCAGGGAATAATGATGTGTCACTGCGTATCGAGGCTGTGACTTCGCCACTAAACCGGATGGTAGATGGTCAGGCTGGTTTCATGATCGACAGTCGCTGTGTCAATCTAATTAAGGGTTTTCGTGGTGGTTACGGGTATCGCCGTATGCAGATCTCCGGTGCCGAGCGGTATGAGGATAAACCTGAAAAGAACAAATACTCCCACGTTCATGACGCGCTCCAATATGCCTTTATTGGCGGAGGAGAGGGACGGGCGTTGACAATGGGTGGTAAATCAAGCAGACCCGTCCAAGCAAGACGGGACTTTGATGTGTTTACTCGAAAGCCTTTTACCCCGAAAAAGCGCGCAAGTGCATTGTAATAGTTTGTCCATTTGGACAATCGGTATCATACAGATTATATCCGGAGACAATCATGTGTGATTTGTTTAGTTTTAATAAACCATCATCACCGCCTGCAATGATGAAGGCAGAGGTAGAACAACAAGACATGATAAAAAATCAACAGGCCGCTGCGAATGCTGCTCGCTCCGAAGAAAAGCGTAAGCGCACAGCAGAGATGATTGGTCGTAGTGCTGGCTTGTATGGTATGCGTTCTTTGATTTCCGGCCCTTCCGGCGGCTCTGGGTTCCTTTCCAAAAAGGCTAATTGATGGAAGGTCAAGTTCTTTCCGTAGATACATTTTCGGTTGAATCACTTGCTGAACGATTTCGCCGTGCAAAGCATATTAAGGATCTTTGGACCCCTAAGTTTGAAGAATGCTATGAATATGCTTTTCCACAACGGGAAAGTTTCTATGCTCAAGAACAGGCTCAGACAAAAACAGACAAGATCTTTGACGAGACTGCCGTTGTAGGTTTGCAAGAGTTTGCTTCTCGTCTCCAATCGGGTCTTGTTCCTAACTATGCTCGATGGGCAGAACTTGTTTCCGGATCAGAGATTCCAGAAGATCAGCGCAGCGAGGTTGATCTCGCGCTTGAGCAAGTTACCAATTATATCTTTGAGATTATTCAGAACTCAAACTTCTCTCAAGAAGTCCATGAAAGTTTCTTGGATCTTGCTATTGGAACAGGCTGCATCCAGATCACGGAAGGCGATGCGCTAAATCCAATCAACTTCACAACCATTCCTTTGACACAACTCTACATTGATGTTGGTCCTGATGACCGCATTGATGGTGTATTTCGTGAGCGATCAATCCGCGCAAGCAAGGTAACTATTGCCTATCCCAAGGCCAAACTTCCTATGAAGGTTGATCTTGATCTTAAGACTGGCAAAGATACACAATTAAATTTAATTGACTGCACATATCGCATGTATGGATCTGTTGAAGAACGCTATCAGCGTATGGTCTTTGATCCAATATGTAAGGATCTTTATTATTCTGAAACATATGTGGGCAGCGGATCAAATCCTTTTGTTCCATTCCGGTGGTCAAAGGCTGCGGGTGAAACCTTTGGTCGTGGTCCATTGCTGAATGCAATGCCAGCAATCAAAACCTGTAACCTCACTGTCCAGTTAATTCTTGAAAATGCTCAGATGGCAATCTCTGGATTGTATCAAGTCGAGGATGATGGCGTTTTGAATGTCGATACAATTCAAATTGTCCCTGGAACCTTAATCCCAATTGCCCCAGGCTCTTCTGGTTTGAAGAATATTACATCAACTGGCAACTTCGATGTTGCTCAATTGATCCTTAGTGACATGAGAATGAATATCAAGAAAGCCTTATACAATGATATGTTAGGCAACCCTGATAAAACTCCTATGTCAGCTACCGAAGTGTCTCAGCGTATGTCTGATTTGTCTCGTCAGATTGGCGCAGCGTTTGGTCGGCTTCAAGCTGAGTTGGTAAACCCTGTTCTGCGTCGTGTTGTTTATATTTTAAAGAAACAGGGTCGAATCTCAATCCCGACAATTAACGGGCGTGAGATCAAGGTCCGTGCCACAAGTCCTTTGTCTCAGGCACAACAGCAGCAAGACATTGTTCATTTTGATCGGTTCATCGAAATGATTGGTGTCAGGTTCGGACCTCAGTTAGTTAACATGTTAATTAAAACGGAAGATGCCGCTAAGTATCTTGGCGACAAATTTGGTGTTCCGGATCGATTACTTCGCTCGGATCAGGAGAGGGCACAGCTTGTAAACAAGCTGTCAGAACAAATAGGTGGTCAACTTGGCGGTCAACAAACGCCCCCTAGCACTGGGGCCTGATGGGATTACTCGTTTGCCTGAAAAAGAAAACGAGTTAAATAAATTAGCAGCGGGTATCTTTTCTAGTCAGGGCGGAAAAGAGTTTTTGCTTTATTTAAGATCTATTACGACACAAGCTGTATTAGGCCCACACGCACAAACAAACGAATTATTTCATCGAGAGGGAATGAGGTTTCTTCTTGGTATTATTGAGCAGCGCATTGCGAGAGGACAGAATGGAACAGCAAGCTAATACGCCGGAAGATGATCAATCAGTTGCACCAACTGGCGGTCAAACTTTAATCTCTACTCCAGAAAATAAGGTTAGTCGTCCCGATTGGTTGCCTGAAAAGTTTTGGGTTGAGGATAAGCCAGCCTACGAGCAGTTAGCAAAAAGCTATTCGGAACTTGAGAAGAACTTTCGTAGTGATGACTTCCGGACAAAAATTATTGAGGAACTGTCCGAAGAGGCTATGGCTGCTCGCCCCGAATCCCCAGACAAATACGAGTTGCCAAAGTTTGATGGTATTCCAGAAGATGCAATCAGGGGGCCGCTAACCGAATGGTGGAAGCAATTTGCCTATGATAACGCCTTTGATAATGAAACGTTTCAAGTTGGTATTGCCAAATATCTTGAGGCCGTTTCCTCAAACCAGCCGGATTATGATGCTGAGTTAAAGGCTCTTGGCGAAAATGCAAAGGTTCGCGCCGAAGCCGTTGGCTTATGGGTCAATAAAAACTTTGCTCCTGAAGAACGTCAAGCTGTTGAGCAGTTCTGCACAACAGCTAAAGGAGTCAAAGTTATGGAACGAATTATGGCATTGGCTCGTGGCGATGCTGCTTCAGTTGCTTCTGATACACCAACAGAAGTGACCGAAGATGATGTAAAGAAGATGATGCACGACCGTCGATATTGGCATCCGGCAGACCGTGATCCAAAGTATATTGCGGAAGTCCAGCAGTTCTTCCAGAAGAAGTTCAATAAATGATTATATCTCTCCTCACACCAGAGGATGTAGATACATGTATTGGGCTTGGTTGGATGATGCACCGCGAAAGTGCGCTAGGTCCAATTACGTTTGACGTTCCCAAAATGAAACAAATTGCTCATGCCTGTCTGAATAATCCGGATTGGGTTTGTTTTGTGGCAAAGCATGAGGACGCAACCGTTGGCATGATTGTCGGGTTTGTGGGACAATACTGGTTTTCCAAAGAACGGTATGCAATGGATCTTGCTCTTTATGTTCATCCGGAGTTTAGAGGATCATCTGCTGCTTTCAGGCTCCTTAAGGAGTTTACAACATGGGCTTCGCAGCAGAATATACGCCAGATTCGCTGCGGAGAGACAACACGAGTGAACCCAGAGGCAACCGCCAAACTTTATAAAAAGATGGGGTTTGAAGTCGGTGGTCAGATCTTTGTTCGTCCTGTGCATTGAACGAGAAACCCTATAATAAGATTGCTTGATTGAGGCCCGTATTTCGTGGAGCAAGCCCTAACGGATAACTTGCAAAGCAGTATGGATAACCTTGGAACCAATCTGTAACCAAACTGTTGGAGTTTATCATGGCATTGACCATTGATCAGGCTTTTATTAAGCAGTTTGAATCCGAGGTTCACGTTGCTTACCAACGTGCTGGATCCAAATTGCGGAACTGTGTCCGTTTTAAGGGCAATGTTAACGGCTCTACTACAACCTTTCAAAAGGTTGGTAAGGGTACCGCTTCTCAGAAATCGCGCCACGGTGCGGTTCCTGTTATGTCGCTCGACCATACGAACGTAGAATGCACACTTTCTGATTTCTATTCGGCAGATTATGTTGATAAACTTGATGAACTTAAGATCAACATTGACGAACGTCAGATTGTAGCACAGTCAGCTGCTAATGCTCTCGGTCGCAAGTCGGACGATCTTATTATTACGACACTTGACTCAACATCAAACACGATTACGGAAGCAAGCACAAACGGCTTAACTGCGACCAAGATCAATACAGTGTTTGAATACTTTGGTAATCAGGATATTCCTGATGACGGTGAGCGTTACTTCCTTGTTTCTCCGGCTGGCTGGGTTGATTTACTTAGCATTTCGGCGTTCTCGGATGCTGACTTCATTGGCTACGATGACCTCCCCTACAAGGGCGGCATGGTTGCCAAACGTTGGCTTGGTTTCATGTGGATGACGCATTCGGGTCTTTCGATTGCTTCGACAATCCGCAAGTGCTTTGCCTTTCATCGTTCGGCGGTTGGCCTTGCTTCTGCTCAGGATGTCCAGACAGAAGTAAACTATGTGCCGGAGCGTGCTTCGAATCTCATCACTTCGAGCATGAGCCAAGGTTCCGTTCTCATCGACACCACTGGTGTCTATGAAGTCCAGATTGCGGAGTAATTATCATGGCTTTCACTCGTAGTACATTCTCCAAGGTTACTGGCGGCGCTCGTCAAGTTCACTGGTATTCGTCTGCTGATGCAATCGGCACTATTACTGGTTCCGGTTATTTTAATGATGCAACGAATGAACTTCGCCAATTTGACATCATTCTTGCCGTTGGCGCAACTGGTGGCACCCCTACTGTTGATGTTCTTGTTGTTAATTCAGCAACAGGCGCAACAACAGTTACGACCATCAATGGGACGTAATTAATTAGGCGGTTTTCCTCTCCTTCCGCCTAGTTGACTGGGGTGGGTCGTTTTAATAGCGGCCCACCTCTTTTTCTTAAGGTAACAATATGGCACTTACGAGTATTGATGTTTGCGCTAGGGCGCTTATTTTGATCGGGGCATCCCCGATTACATCATTTGATGACGGCACAACCGAAGCCATTGTTGCCGACAATCTTTATCAAGATACAGTTCGTGATCTTCTTTCCCGCCATCGCTGGCGGTTTGCTTCTTCTCAAATCCAAATGAGCCGTCTTGTCGATACTCCGGAACACAAATGGGATGCCGCCTATCAAATCCCAGCCGACTGCATCCTTGTTCACGGGATATATATTAATGGTATTCCCATTGAGTTCGACCGTTATCAAGACATGATCTATTGTAATGCAGCGGTTACGGATGAAGTATTTATTGATTATATGTTTCAGGCTTACGAGTCTTTATGGCCTCCGTATTTTGTAATGACAGTCATTTTACAGATGGCTTCTGTTTTTGCCTATTCGGTTGCCCAGCAAGAAGGTCTTGCTGACCTCTTCGAGAAACGCGCACTTCGTCAATTTACTATAGCCCGTAATCTTGATAGTCAAAGTCAGACAAATCGAAAACTTCCCATTAGCCGATTCCTTGATGTCCGTCGCAATACTAGGATGTAACTGTGGGTTTTAAGACCGTTCAAACTAATTTTTCTGCTGGTGAAATTGGTTCGCTTATGAATATGCGAACCGATACTGGCGCATATATAAACGGTGCCAAGAAACTCAGAAACGTTGCTCTTCTTAATCAGGGTGGTGTATCTCGTCGATGTGGAACCACATATCTTGCTACACTCGGAGCGCAGACAAGACTTGTTCCATTCGAGTTTGCTTTTGATGAGCAATATATTTTTGCATTTAGTAATGCCACTCTCAAGATCTATAGCCTCGCAGGATCTCTTCTCCAGACATTGACTAGCTGTCCTTGGACAACAGCAATGCTTTATGAGTTAACCTATTCCCAAATTGCAGACGTTATGATTGTCTGTCATCCGGATATGGCAACACAAAAGATTACTCGAACAGGTGCAAGCACATTTACCCGTGCAGTTTTTGCATTTGATCAGTCTGCTAATGGTGCTGATAGCTTTCAACCATTTTATAAGTTTGCAGCAAATGCAGTAACTTTAAGTTCAAGTGCATCTGCTATCGGCTCTACTACACTGACAACAAGCGCGGCATACTTCACTGCTTCTCATGTTGGCTTGCGTCTTAAATGGTATGATTCAGAGATTGAGATCACCGGATATACAAACTCGACAACGGCAACGGGATCAATTAAAAAGAAACTTGAAGGTGTCCTTGATCCAGATCCATTTAAGACAACAGACGGATCTACACTTATAGAAGTTACCCATGTTGCACACGGTCTTTCGACTGGTGCGTCGATTACATTTTCTGGTTGTGCAGCGGTTGGTGGCATTACTGCGGTTCAATTAAATGGTGTAAGAACCATTACTGTAATTGATGATGACCACTATACATTTGTAGCTGGTGGATCTTCATCTTCATCTACAGATGGCGGTGGTCCTCATGTCGTATTCTCAGGAACCAATGTGCCAACTCGTAATTGGCAAGAGCAATCATTTTCTTTAATTCGTGGTTATCCGGCAGCTGTAACATTCCATGAAGGTCGTCTTTGGTTTGGAGGCACCGACTCTCAGCCTGATGCATTATGGGCTTCGAAGATCTATTATTTTTTTAATTTTGATATTGGCGAGTCACTTGATAACGAGTCTATTCAAGTTACAATTGGATCGAATGACATCTCGTCAATTCGCCATATTGTCTCTAATAGAGCACTCCAGATCTTTACAGCGACATCAGAGTTCTATGTTCCCCGTATTAACGATACAACAATTACTCCAAATAATATTACGATTAGCCGTCAGACACCATATGGTTGCTCCAAGATTGCTCCTATTCCGTTTGATGGCGCGACACTCTATGTCCAGTCATCTCTTAAAGCTGTTCGTGAATTTACCTACAATAGTGCAGAAGAAGCATTTGCATCTCCAACGCTGTCTATCCTTGCCGAGCATTTAATTACATCTCCGCAAGATATGGCAGTCAACTATGGGACATCGAAGCGCGGTGAACAGTATCTTCTTCTTATTAATTCAACTGGGACAATTGCACAGTTTACTTCATCTCGGGCAGAAAAAATTGCTGGCTGGACACTTTGGACAACTGAGGGCGGCGGCACACCAAAGTTTGAATCTGTTTGCACATTGGGCGATGCCACATTTGTAGCTACAAAACGTGGGACTGATTATCTCCTTGAAAAGTTTGCGGAAGATGATTTAACTACGCCACTGGATTGTGCTGTATCTTATACGTCCGGATCTGCTCAGACCACATGGACAGTAAATTCAATTTTTAATGGCAAACAAGTCGATGTTGTTTCTGAAAACTATTATCTTGGTCAATATACAGTAAACGGATCAAATCAGATTACATTGAATATTCCAGTAACTTCGATTACTGTTGGCTATTCATTTACTGTCGAAGTCCAGACCATGCCTGTTGAAATTACAGACAGAAGCGGATCATACAATGGTAAGCCAAAACGCATTAACCGTGTAATTATAGATTTAAATGAAACACTATCTGTTTCTATCCAAGGCAACAGATTAATTATTCGTCAGGTTAGTGATGACTTTTCGATCCAACCAACTCCTGTAACTGGCAAACGCGAGTTCTTTCTTCTTGGTTATCACCGTGATGCGTCAGTTACTATAACCCAAAGTGAACCGTTGCCACTTCGTTTAAATGGTCTGGTAATGGAGGTATCCGTCTAATGTGCGATCCCGCTACAATTCTTATTGGTTCAACTCTTATTGGAACGGCTGGCAATTTTGTTGGCGCTGCAATGACTGCTGCTTCAGTCAAAGCAGAAAATGATTTTCGTCAATATCAAATTGATATTCAAAATAAACAAGAAGCAGAAAATTTAAAACTTGCAGAACTTAATGCTGCTCAAGTTGAACAATCTCGACAAGAAGAAGCTAGAAGATTACGCGCTTCTAATATTGCGTTTCTTGCTTCTTCCGGCGTAACTAATTATTCTTTTTTTGAAGGTGCCGATAAGGCGGCTGATCGCGCTTTAAGAAAAGATATTGCTTCATTGCGGCTAAATTTAGCTACAACTACAAGTCGTATTGCAGATCAAATTGCTGTTAATAAAGCACAGTCACGGTTTTCAAATCTTAGTACAAATCTTCAAACTGCATCTGCATATACTAATGCTGCGTTTCGTTCGGCATCTCTTGGATTTGATAATAAATATAAAGGCCAGTATTATTCAACTGGAAATAAGGTTTCATAATGGCTATTAAAACTTTAATCCCAACGATTGGAATTAACCCAACTGTAAGAAATGCAACTGGGTTTAGTACAGATTTACCATCACTTGATTTTACAAGTGGTGTTCAACAATTTGCACAAACATTATCACAAAATGCTGAAGTTGGATTAAAGACAGAAGCAAAGAAAACAGCTGAGGAAGCTGCTCGTAGGGTTGTAATTTCAAAAGATGAAACTGGAAATTACGGAATAATTAAGCCGCCAGAAAATTTTGGTCCTTATGCTCAAGACGTTTTTGATCAAGCTGTAGAACAAAATTATATTAATACAGTTTATTTTGATACAGAAACAACTCTTAATGAAATTGCTGGCGATCGTATGAGAACTGCTGAATCTCGTTTTGCAGAAATGAATTCAGTTGTAAGTGGTGTTTTAAAAAATGTTGACCCAAGGTTTGCTAACCAAATTGGTCTTGTTCTTAAAAGAGAAGTTAATCAACGTCAAGCTACTATGTTTAATCAACAGGGGGCAGAAGCTCGAGATCTATATATAAAAGCCAGTTCTACATCCAACGATAAATTATTTATAGATTTTACAAGACTTGCTGCAATTAGTAGTACTTCTTCGGAAGCAGTAAAACAAACTGAAGAGATTAGAAATAAAATTATTATAAATCTAAGGAATACATTAACTGTAGCGGGTGCAAGCGAAGATGTAATTGAAAATGAGGTAACAAAAACAACACAAACATTGGATGGTGTCTTATATCTTTCTGGTATTATTATTCCTCAAATTAGGCAATTTGCTATTAATGGTGGATCATTAGCAGATATAGATGATGCAATTGCAAGATTTGATCCATCTTATATTTCTCAAAATGATTCTCCTCTTGCAGATATATTTACAGAAGATTTTTTTAAAAGGACAGATGCTCCTTCTCGAGAATTAGTTCTTAATGCAGTTAAAGAAATTCGCAATCAATTTGCTGCTAGAATAAACCTTGAAGGGAGTATAATTGATAGCGAAATTAAAAGGTATTTAGATTCTGCATTTAATGCAATTATGACTAATAATACTCCTATTTTTGAAACTTATAAATTAATGACTTTAAATTCTGTTAGACAAAAAATAAATTCTCTCACATCTGACTCGCTTATAATTGTTAAAACAGAACAAAAATATAAAAGGGTTTTTTTTGGATTAGAATGGTTTGCTCCTAAATTTGCAGAAATTAAAAGAGATATTGAAGAACGAAAGGTGCCTCCAAGTGAGGTTAATCGTCTTTTAAAGATGTTAACCCCTGGAATGGGGGAAGAAGGTCTTGCTGCATTTGGTATTTCTCAAAAAGACATTCTAGATAATATAACTCCAGAAGCTCTTCCGGTAATTAAAAATCTTCTTGAACCTTTAGCTAAAGATTATAATTTACTTTTTAAAGAAACAGACCGAGAAAAAAGAATTAATTCAATAATTAATACTTTTGCTAATAATCCTAATATGGATTTTATACCACCATTAATTAGCCAAGAAGATTTTTCTGCGGCTGTTGTACAAACAGTTCCAAATTTGTTTACTGGTGACGGTGTAAGACAAGTTGCAATGAAGTTTAATGGTGTTTTGCCTAAAGATTATATAGATTATTTTAGAAACTCTTATCAAATTGATGGTGAAACTGAAAGTGGAAGAAAAGTTTTAGCTTCAAAGTTAGAAGTTTATAAAGCAATGAAAGTGCTTCCGACACGCACTGGTGATAAAGACATGACTAGTATGTTAACATCAGAGGATCGTGTATTTTTTGAATTAATGGATTCTCAATTAATGGGATTGTCAAGCAGCAATATTGAAAATAATGGCCCTCCTATTGCAATGGCTGCTAAAATTGCTAGAGAAGCAATTAAAAAAGGCGTTGGTATAAGTAAAGAAGAATCAGCAAGTATTCTAGGCAATACATATTATGTTGATAAAAACGAAGTAGGTTCGCGTAAAAAATATCTTGAGGCAGTAGATATGAAAGAAGCTCCTTATAATGTTCAAGAAGATGCTATTAGAAATATGGCATTATATGCTTCTCAAGGTTTGTCTTGGGAAAAAATAAAAAATATTATTAAATCAGAATATGCAAGAGATTATATGACTTCTAATGTTATTGTGTCTGCTGAAGGTGGTTTATCTTCAAATATTATTAAAAAATCTTTTAACTTGCCATTAGTCAAAAATCCAGAAACACAAAAAATGAATTATGATTATGTGGCTCCATATGTTAATCTTATGGCTGAGTCAGCAGATCGAAGTATTATTGACGGATTTACAAAAGATAAACTTGAATTTGGTAAAAATATTAAATTAGAAGTTCGTCCTTCTACAACTAATATACATTCATATTATTTGTTGTATACGCGAGATAATCATCCCGCAGTTAGATTGAAGGATGCTAATGGCAATCCATTAATTTTTAATCCAAAAGAACCAGCAATTAAATATAATAATTGGCTTCAAAATAACCATGCTAATAAAGCAATAGCTAAAAATGAAAATCGTTTTTATGTTGAAGAAAAATTTGATCCAAATATAAACGATGCTAAACCATCTAATATATTTGAAGCTGTTGTTAGTAAAAATTATTCAAATCAAATGAATAAATATGTTAATCTTACTAACAAATATATTACAGAAATGGCTCCTAATTATGAGGATTCTTTAAAAAGTTTTTTGCCTAAAATGATGTTTGCTGAATCTAGGGGTAGCCCAACTGCTCAAAGCTCTAAAAGTTCTGCGTATGGTCTTGGGCAAATGATTGATGATACGTGGAAAATACATGGTCGCGGTGATCGTAATGATCCAGAAGAACAAATTAAAGCTAATATTAGATTAGCTGTAAGTAATCTTGAGGAATTTAAAGATCACTATTTTCGTATGCCTACAAATAAAGAACAATATCTTATGTGGCAGCAAGGGGCTACTGGTGGTATTTATTTACTTAAGTCGTATAATGAAGACAGCAGTGCGTATAGCGTATTAAGAGAAGTCACAAGAGATAGTAAAAAAGCATTGCTTTCAATTACAAATAATTTGCCAGAAAAATATCAAGGAATTGCAACTACTATGACGGCAAAACAATTTGCAGATATTATTATGGAAATGGTTAGGGACTAATGGCTGAACTTCTTCCACTATCAATTACTCTTCCATCAAGTGATATTGATACATCTCTTGCTCCAGAGTTTCAAATTGAATATCCATCTTATATTCCACAGGGAGAAAAAAGTACTCCTTGGAAAAATTTTACTGATGGATTTTATACAAATTGGTTAGGTCAATTATCAGATTTTAATAATGATTATAATGAATTAGCAACGCCTCCGGCATTAGGAATAATTTCTCCTATGTACGGCTACAGTTATAGTGTAGCAAATCAGCAACCTATTCCTGATGACCCTGATTTTAAATTAGGCGATTTTTTTGATAGGAATAGAGATATTATTCCATATGCTCATAAGTTTGAAGATGTTCACAGTGAAAGAGTTGCAAATAATGTTGCGACTCATATTAGAGAAACACTTGCTGCCGAAACAAGACTCGAGAGAAATGAAGGTTTTTTAGAAAATATTCCTCAAGTTTTAGGTAGCGTAGCAACTCCTGAAATATTTTTGCCAGTGCCAGCTTTAAAGGGGGCTGGCATTGTTCGTAGTATAATAAAATCTGCTGGGTATGGTATTCCTATTATTGCTGGTCAAGAAGCATTAAGACATTATGCAGACCCTACCGCTACATTAGATGAAACATATCATAATGCTTTAGTTGGAATTGCTGTTTTTGGTGCTCTTGGTGGGGCAGTTGGTATTTTAAATAAACTTGGTGGAGAAAAACCAAACATTCTTGGTCAACGTATGGCTGAAGAAGCAAGAACAATTGTTGGCAAAGTTGATGCGAATAATAAACCAGTGCCAACACTTAGAAGTATTTCTCAAACCGAGTCTACTGGTTATGGTCCATATCAAGTTATTCCAACTGGCGACACACCAACTGGATTTGCTCCAGCATTTTTAGGTGCTGAAAAACTTGTATCAAAACAAAGTGCATACGCTCGTGTTGTAAATTTTGGTGTTAGAGCTTTTGAAGATCTAATTAATCGTTTAGCTGGCGACCATGGAGTTGCATCGGCTCGTAATAAAATTGGTATGAGAACCGAACCATCAGCTTATTTAGCTTCTGAAATTTGGTTGGCTCGTGCTGGTGAAACTCTTTTAGATATTTCAAATTTACATTCAAGATATTTGTCTGGTGGCAAAGAAGCTATGTCTTTTGCAGGATTTAGCCTTCGCTCATCGTTAGCCAAACTTCCTGATTCTATTAGACGAATTCGTGGTATTGGTCGTCCAGATGGTAAACTTCGTCTTGATGAATTTGAAGATGCTGTTTTTAATGCTTATATTCGCGCTCAAACTACTGGGAAAATTACTCACAAAATTCCAGAAGTAAAAGCGGCTGCAAAAAGAGTACAACAGTTTTTTAAAGAATTTGAAGAAGAAGGTTATAAAACTGGTTTTTTAAGACAGCCTAATGAAACAATATTAAAAACGCTAGAAGCTGAACGTAAAATAGCAATTAAAAATTTACTTGTTCAATTTAATAAAAAAAAATATGCAGCATCAACGCTCAAGGGGTCTGGAGCCAATATCTTAAAGTTGGCATTTTTTAAAGTACCTCGTAAAATTACAACAGAATGGATTAATAAATTTATTAAAAAATATGAAGATTTAATTAATAAAGATGATGCTATTAAAGATGATGCTATTTTTGTTACAATGTTTAATTATGTAAAAGAATTAAACAGAAAAATTGATATTGAAGAATGGACATTAAGTACTTATCAAAAAACTCCAACAGAAAAAATTAAATTTTATTTTCCACATCGTTGGAATGTTGGCGCTATTGTTCAAGACTCTGATAATTTTAAAAATATTTTATATAAACATATTAGAGACAAGATTAATAAATCTGGGTATTCTAATATTCCAGAAAAATTAGATGAAATTGCTGAAAACTTTGTAAAAGAAAGTTATGATGCAATTTTAGCCAATGCAGGATTTGGCATTCGCTCAGGTCTTAAAATTGATGAAACATATAAGGGGCCTGGTTATTTTTATGATGGGCGTGCTTCAATAGCTAAAATCCGTGTTCTTGATATTCCTACTGAGTTAATTAAAGATTTTATTGATACCGATATGAAAGGTATTATTAGGGAATATGCAAGAAAAGCTGGTATTGGAATTGAATATTCAAGAGCTTTTGGTGACCCAACTGCTGAAGTAGCAATTAGCAAGGCAGCAATGCAAGCAGCTATTGAAGGCAAGTCTATGAAAGAAATTAGTAATATTGTTGATGAAGTACGAAATGTTAGAGATATGGTACTTGGGACAATTTACTCGCCAAATGCTTTTGGAGTTAATGAAGTAAGAATTTTAAAGTCTTGGTTTACTGTAACTACTCTTGGCAAGGCTCTTTTTACAAATATGGTTGAAGTTGCGCGTCCTATTTGGGTTTTGGGCGTTAAAGAAAATTTAGGTTTTGCATTAAAGGCTTTAGGTGATGGTAAAAGTATTCGTTTAATGAGCGAAGAACTTCGTAAAAATACTAGCTCGTATTATGAACTTTCATTAGGAGCAGTAATTAGAGAAGCTATTGAGCGTGGACCAGATACGTTTGGTGCATTAACAAAATATGGTCGAGTAATGGAGCGTATTGCGCGTCCATTAAGTTATGCTGCTTCTACACCATATTATGTATTAAATGGTGTTGGTGTTTTTACAACTTATCTTAAACATTATACAGGTTTTGTTGCCGCTGAATCAATTTTAAGACGTTGCATTGAAGCTGGAAAAGGAACAATTACTAAAGGTGATTTAGAATTTCTTGCAAGTTATGGCATTGGTTTAGAAGATGCAGTTAAAATTTCAAAAATGCCATTTCAAAAAAGCGAAGGATTAATTTTTTCAAATTCTGCAAAATGGAAAGATGAAGGTTCTCGTAAATTATTTTTTAATGCAATTGATGCAATTCAAAAACGTGTAGTCACAACTCCTACAATTGCAGATAAGCCAAGTATTATGATGGGAATTCTTGGAAAAGGCGCTAATAGAAGAGAAGCAGCTATGCTTGCTTTGCCATTTCAATTAAAGCCTTGGGGATTTGCAGCTAATAATAAAATTTTAATTTCAGCTTTGCAGGGCCGAGACGCTAGTGTCATGACTGGCGCTCTTATGGCAATTGGTATTGCTTATCAAATGAACGCTTTAAGAACACCTAGTTATGTTTGGGATAAAATGGATATAGACCAACGTCTTGCCAATGCAATTGATAGCTCTGGCGTGTTGGCTCTTACATCAGATCTTAATTATATGATGGAAACCTTTTCCCAAAATACTGTTGGCATGAGGCCGTTACTTGGGGTCGACCCTAAGTTTGGCGGGGTAAATGATTTGGATTATTACGACAGCGCTGGAGAAGTTATTGGTCCAGCTGGCGGTAAATTGCTTGATATTTATAGGGCTTTTAATGAAGGGGCACCAAGGGATAAGGCTAATGCAATTGTTAATGCCGTGCCCTTAAATAACCTTCTTTGGATACCTGACAAATTTAGGTCTTTGGCAAAAAAAAGTTTGTCTGAAGTGTTTGATTAAAGTGCATTGAGGGCATTTGCAATTGTGCCAACGCATGTAACTGGAGGTCGTTATGCCAATAATTATTAATGATACAAGTGCTCGAGCTCAATATACGGCAACGTCTGGTCAGACGGTGTTTACTGTTCCGTTCGAGTTTTTTGCTAATGCCGACTTAAAGGTTTATATTAACGAAACACTCAAAACACTAACGACCCACTATACGGTTACTGGCGCTGGTGTTACGGGTGGCGGTTCAATCACATTGGTGTCTGGTGCAACAGCTGGACAAATTGTAACTATTGTTCGTGATATTGCTGTATCTCGTGTTACTGACTTTCCACTTTCTGGACCATTTGTTGTTGATGATCTTAATACTGAATTAGATCGCCTTACTGCAATAGCGCAGCAACTTGAGACAAAACTGACACGCGCTGTCCGTCTTGATGATTTTGATCAGCCTAATACATTTCAAGTTTTGCCATCTAAGATCTCCCGTGCTGGCAAGATTATGGCATTTGATACTAATGGCAATGTGACCGTCGGTGAAGAAATTGGTAACTGGCGGGGAAACTGGGCGGTTAGCACATCTTACACAGTTCGTGATCTAGTTGCAGACAGTTCAAATTATAATGTTTATCGAGTTAACACCGCTCATACGTCAACGGGCGCTTTGCCTATTTCTACCAATGTCGATGCTGCCAAATGGGATTTGGTAATTGATTCGGTGTCTGCCGGAGCGGCTGCTGCTGTAGGCGCTGGTTCTCTTGCTGTTGCCAATAATCTGAGCGAATTGACAGCCACCGCTTCTACGGCTCGGACCAATCTTGGTCTTGGGTCTATTTCCACACAGGCAGCAAGCAGTGTTGCCATCACTGGCGGAGCGGTAAACGGAACCACGGTTGGTGCATCTACCCCGTCCACTGGCGCGTTTACCACATTGTCAGCCTCTGGCACGGCAACCTTTTCCGGTACAATGTCAGCCACGGCTAATGCCTATATGCAGATCGACGCGCTGACAGATGCGGCGACTATCGCGGTTGATATGTCGGTCGGCAATAACTTCTCGGTGACGCTTGCTGGCAACAGGACGCTCGGCAATCCGACAAATCTAAACGCTGGTCAGTCTGGCGTGATCTTCATTACTCAGGATGGCACAGGATCACGGACACTGGCCTACTCGTCCTATTGGGATTTCCCTGCGGCGACGGCTCCGACACTTACAACGACTGCCAATGCGGTAGATGTGATTGTCTATACGGTTCGTTCATCGACTAGCATTGCGGCGCAAGCAATTCTTAATATTGGGTGAGTTATGGGTTTACCTGTCGAAGTAAACAATCTTCTCCTCGGCGGCGCTAGGGATTACACCATCGCCCGTAGCTTGCGGTTCCGCTCGTCTGCTACTGCGTATTTGAATAGAACTCCTGCATCCACGGGCAACCGTCAGAAATTTACTTATTCTGTTTGGGTAAAACGTGGTGCCCTTGCAACTGGGACATATTATCAATTATTTGGTGCTGGCCCTACTTCTGGTACTAATGAAGGATTATTTTTTGATACAACATCAGGTGGATTATATTTTACTCCAGATGGTTCAACTGTCATTGTAACATCATCGGTTTATAGAGACCCATCAGCTTGGTATCATATTGTTCTCGCGGTTGACACAACTCAAGCTACTGCGGCAAATCGTGAAATTATTTATGTTAATGGAGTGCAAGTAACTTCTTATACAGGAACATATTGCGCTCAAAATACAAATTTTAATTACATCAATGTTGCAAGTGTACAACATAGAATTGGCGCACATTTAAGTGCTGGATTTTATTTCGACGGCTACCTTGCAGAAGTAAACTTCATTAACGATCAAGCACTAACACCTGTTAGCTTTGGTGCATACGACACCAATGGTATCTGGCAGCCAAAGAAATATGTTGGCACATATGGGACTAACGGCTTTTATCTCAACTTTTCTGACAATTCTGCTGCTACAGCGGCTGCGATTGGTAAAGACTCATCAGGTTTAGGTAACAACTGGACACCTAACAACATCTCTCTGACTGCTGGCACAACCTATGACAGCATGATTGACAGCCCGACTGTCAGCTTAGGTTCGTCGAATTATGCGACATGGAATTCTGCCTATCCTAGCGTTTCAGGAATTTTGAATGCAAATTTATCTGGATCAAGTGGAGCAGTTTTTGTTTCTACTATTGGGATGTCATCGGGAAAATGGTATGCAGAATTTACAACTGGCGCTACATCCGCCGCTAGTGGGTATCCTGTTTTTGGCGTTCATTCAAATACATCTGGCGGACCAGTAACGGGTTACCCCGGCTCCAATTCTACAAACAATTCTGGATTTGGTATTTACAATTATCAAGTTGGAAGTGTTGTCTATCAAGTTATTGATGGAGTGCAAACTACCGTTGCTGGCGCAACAAATTGGGCAGCTAATGATGTAATTATGTTTGCTTTTGATGCAGACACAGGAAAAGTTTGGGCGGGTAAAAATGGGACTTGGTATGTGTCAGGGAACCCTTCTGCGGGAACTGGTCAATTAGGAACAATATCTAGTGCGCGTGGCGTTTTTTATTTTGGTTGTGGTATAAATGATGCTGGAGCAACATCGTCTGTTAACTTCGGCCAACGCCCATTCACTTACACACCGCCAGCAGGCTTCAATTCGCTGAATACCTATAATCTGCCAGCGGCCACGATTAACAATGGCGCGCAGAATTTTGCGGCAACGCTTTATACTGGGAATGGCGGAACTCAAACAGTTTCTAATGGAAACTTTCAACCTGATTTTGTTTGGATAAAAAACAGAGCGGCGGCAGTTAATCATCAATTGCAAAATAGTGTTGCGGGGTGGCAATACGGATTAATATCAAATTCAACCTCCGCTGAATATAACGATCCCAATGCGATTACAGGAGCGACTAGCACAGGCTGGTCTATGAATAACAATTATAATTCTCACAACCAGACAGGTATTAACTATGTTGGTTGGCAATGGAAGGCCGGTTCTAACAGTAGCAAAACATACACCGTTACAGTATCTGGAGGTGTTTTCTACATCGATGGCAAATCAAATCCCGTTCTACAATTAGCCGAAGGCAGTACATATATTTTTGACCAATCCTCGGGTACTAATATCGGCCATCCGTTAAAATTCAGTTCTACAACACCCGCGATTACTTTATATGAGACTGGTGTAACATATAACGGAACGCCTGGATATTCAGGCGCTTATACGCAGATCACAGTCGCGTCTGGTGCGCCGACATTATATTATGTCTGCACGGTTCATGGCGCGGGCATGGGCAACACTGCGAACACGAACAGCACCACAGGCGCATCTAATTTTGCAGGCTCGATCAATTCAGTCGTGAACGTCAATACAACCGCTGGGTTTAGTATTGTTACTTATACTGAAACGTCAGGCAGTTACACTGTTGGACATAGCCTTGGTGTAGCGCCGAGTATGATAATTGTTAGAGAAAGAAATGCAGTAAGCAACTGGGTTGTTTGGCAAAACTATTGGACCGCGCCTACTAAAAACGGTGTATATCTTAACGGAACAGCCGCTGCATTTACGACAGGTTCTAATTGGTTAAACTCAACAAGTTCTACAACTTTTGGAATTACTGCTGGTCAAGTAACTGCTGGCACTGCAAATATCGTCGCCTACTGCTTTGCCGCAGTCCGTGGGTATAGTGCCTTTGGTAGCTATACCGGAAATGGATCGGCGGATGGGCCATTTGTTTTCACGGGACACAGGCCACGTTGGCTTATGTGGAAAGCCAGCAGCACAACAGGTCAATGGTTTATCCATGACACTGCTCGGTCCACATACAACTATTCCGATCTAGAGCTTGCTGCAGATTCTACAGCGGCAGAATATAGCGCGAACGGTGCTGGCGCTGGTCAGCGATTTGATATTCTTAGCAATGGCTTCAAAGCGCGAACAAGTAATGCCGCCAACAATGGCTCTGGGACGACTTACATCTACGCAGCTTTTGCTGAGAATCCATTCAACATTTCGAGGGCAAGATGATGTTTCTTCTCAACGGTTCACCACTACAGATCGACGTAGCTTTCAAATATGATGGTGTAAGTTATCCAGCGAACTGGCTTCGTTTGGCTACGACTGATGAAAGAGCCGCTGTCGGTATTACCGAGGCTCCTGATCCGGCAGTCTATGATGATCGATTCTTCTGGAACTTTGGCGTTCCTAAAGACTTGGCCGATCTTAAAAAGTCATGGTCGCAGCAAATCAACAATCAGGCCTACACAATTCTTTTGCCAAGCGATTGGATGGTAGTGCGT
>Ga0194131_10002023_pt1 | contig 33852 bp, 32 predicted proteins | sample TA2KigO120mmetaG_FD_148631 | JGI IMG/M metagenome (GOLD analysis project Ga0194131, IMG submission 148631) | Freshwater microbial communities from Lake Tanganyika, Tanzania - TA2015053 Kigoma Offshore 120m | ecosystem: Environmental > Aquatic > Freshwater > Lake | place: Tanzania: Lake...
GCGGCCGTGAAGCCGGGCCGCAGTCTGATTGGCAACCTCGAGGGTCCGACCATCATTACCGATGCCTCGGCATTCCCGAAGGCCTTCAAGGAAGCGCCGGCCCTCGCGCAACTGGTGAAGGATGGCAAGCTCCCGCCCGTAGCGGAGCGGGTCGGACAGGATCCCATCGTCATCAAACCGGTGCACGGGATCGGCAAGTACGGCGGGACATGGCGGCGCGGGTTCACGGGACCCGGTGATCGCTGGAACACGCTGCGCGCCGTGAGTGGCCCGGATCATCTTCTGTTCTGGGACTACACCGGCAACAGCGTCGTCCCGAACATCGCCCGGAATTTCGAACTGCAGGAAGGTGGCCGGGTCACCGTGCTTCACCTGCGCCGCGGCATGAAGTGGTCCGATGGTAAGCCGCTTACGGCGGACGACTTCGTCTTCTGGTACGAGGACCTCTACCTGGAGAAGGCGCTGGTGCCCACGCCGTCCTCGACCATGGCGATCAACGGCAAGCAGGGCAAGCTGGAGAAGGTTGATCCGTTCACGGTGCGGTTCGTCTTCCCGGACCCCTATCCGATGCTACCGGACGTCCTGGCAGGTTCGACTGCCCTCACCGGACACGCCGCGAACGGCCAGGGGATGATGGGATCGTTCGCGCCGGCGCATTACCTCAAGCAGTTCCACCCGAAGTACGCCGGTCAGGCCGCCGTGGAACAGATGGCCAAGGACGCGAAGTTCGATGGCTGGGTGAACTTCCTCAAGTTCAAGAATGACTACGCGCTCAATCCCGAACTGCCGGTGGTTACACCCTGGAGAGTCGTAACGCCGATCTCCACGCCCACCTCGACGTGGGAGCGGAACCCGTACTCGGTGTGGGTCGATACCGACGGCAATCAGTTGCCGTACATCGACAAGGTGACTTTCGGCCTTGCCGAGAACCTCGAAGTGTTGAACCTCCGGGCGATTGCGGGCGAGTACGACCTCCAGGCACGGCACATCGACATCGGTAAGCTCCCGGTGTTCCTGGAGAACCAGGAGAAGGGTGGCTACAAGGTCTATCTCGACATCGCCGACTACGGCTCGGACATGATCATGAAGTTCAATTTGAGCTACGAAGGTGACGCCGAGATCGCGAAGTGGTTCCAGAACGTCGACTTCCGGCGGGCCCTGTCCCTCGCAATCGATCGCGATCAGATTAACGAGGTCTTCTGGCTCGGCACAGGCACGCCCGGCTCAGTCGTGCCTTCCGAATCGAACAAGTACAACCCGGGTCCGGAGTATCGCAAGCTCTGGTCAACCCTCGATATTGCTCAGGCGAACGCGCTCCTGGACAAGATCGGTCTCGACAAGAAGGACGCCAACGGCATGCGCCTGCGAACGGATGGCAAGGGTCCACTCAGCGTCGAGATCATGACCTTCGGCGGGCAGTTCGTTCAGTACACGCGCATCTCGGAGATGATCCGCGAGCAGTGGAAGAAGGTCGGCATCACGCTCGTGGTCGCCGAGGTTGAGCGATCGCTCGGCGAGAAGCGGCACACCGCGAATGACTTCCAGATGTACGCCTGGAACAATGACGGCTCCGAGCACCTGTTCACGTTCCCCGGCCACGTCTTCCCCTTCGATGGGAACTCCTCGGGCGGGCCGCTTTTTGGCAAGTGGTTCCAGAGTGCGGGCAAGGAAGGGAAAGAGCCGCCCGCGCGCCTGAAGGAGGTCATGCAGAAGTTCCAGAAGGCCTTCGGCGTGCCGGAGGCCGAGAAGGTCCAGTTGGGTAAGGACATCTGGAAGATCGCGGCCGAGGATGTGTTTGCGATCGGCGTCGTGGGCCTCGGCGCCGCGGCGCAGGGTGTGCGAGTGACCAAAAACAATATGGGGAACGTTCCCGCGCGTATGTACAACAGCCCCGACGGCAAGACGCCGGCGATCAGCCGACCCGCGTCGTTCTACTTCAAGTAGGGCGAGGGAGATACGGGGAGCTTGAGAGGAGTCGGCCAGCAGCGGTGATCGGCTACATCGTGCAGCGGCTGGTGTTGGCCTTTTTCACGACACTGGCGATCTCGATCATCTCGTTCGCGATCATTCAGTTGCCGCCGGGCGACTACGTGGACGCGTATGTCGCCCAGATGGCGGCGTCTGGGTCGATCGTCTCGCAACAGGAGGCGCGGAATCTGCGCATTCAGTATGGGCTTGATGAGCCCGTGTGGGTGCAGTACTGGAAATGGGCCTCACTGGCCGTCCGGGGCAACTTCGGGATGGCGATGGAGTACGGGCGTCCTGTGACGGAGGTCATCGGTGACCGGCTGACGCTGACGATGGTGGTGTCGATCTTCGCGTTGATGTTGACTTGGGGGATCGCTCTGCCCATCGGCATCTACTCGGCGGTTCGCCAGTACTCGCTGCCCGACTACGTGTTCACGTTTATCGGCTTCATCGGCGTGGCGATTCCGAACTTCCTTCTCGCCCTGGTCATTCTCTACATTGGCTTTGCGTACTTCGACATGAACGTGGGCGGGCTGTTCTCGCCCGAGTATGCCGATGCGCCGTGGTCGCTCGCGAAGATGCAGAATCTGGCCGAGCATCTCCCCATACCGGCTCTCATTCTCGGTCTTGCGACGACCGCACAGGCGATTCGCATCATGCGGGCGAACCTGCTGGATGAGTTGCGGAAGCCGTACGTGGTCACCGCCCGGGCCAAGGGGCTGCCGGGCTGGCGCGTCGTGATGAAGTATCCGGTGCGCGTGGCCCTCAATCCCTTTGCGAGCACCATTGGGTACTCGTTGCCCTACATTGTCTCCGGGTCCATCATTGTCTCGCTGGTCCTGAGTCTTCCGACTGTTGGACCACTTCTCCTCAAGGCACTGATCGCCCAGGACATGTTCCTCGCTGGCACCATCGTGCTCCTCACCGGCCTGATGACAGTTGTCGGGACATTCCTCTCCGACATGCTTCTCCTGTGGATCGACCCGCGGATCAGGCTGGAGAACAACTGATGGCCGCGATCGGAGAGAGCAGCGTCAGCACACCGGTTGTGGATGAGCCGCCGGAGGCCGAAGACAGGATCTTCGTGGCCACGCAATGGCAGTTGATGTGGTGGCGGTTTCGGAAGCACAAGTTGGCGATTGTCAGTGCGATCATCGTCGGTTTCTTTTATTTCGTTGTTCTCTTCGCCGACTTTCTGGCGTATGCGGATCCTGAGGCCAGCGAAGCCCAACGCGGACTGATCGCGCCGCAGGGGATCTACCTGTTCGATGGTTCGGAGTTCCGGCCGCACGTCTATGCGCTCGTTGGTGTTCGCGATCCGAACACCTTCAAGCGGGTCTATACGGCCGACCCCAATCAGCGCCTGCCGCTCGCGCTCTTCGCGAAGGGTTACGAGTATCGGTTTCTCGGGATCATCCCGACGGACGTGCATTTGATTGGAGTGGAGGGTCGTTCGGCCGAAGAGAGCCTGTTCCTGCTTGGCACCGATGTGCAGGGTCGCGACCTGTGGTCGCGCCTGATGGTGGCGACGCGGATCTCGATGACGATCGGCCTCATCTGTGTAGCGTTCTCGCTGTTTCTCGGCGTCTTGCTGGGCGGCATCTCCGGTTACGTGGGCGGCGCGGTGGATAACGTGATTCAGCGGGTCATCGAAGTCCTTCGGTCCATCCCGACGATTCCCCTCTGGATGGGGCTGGCCGCGGCAATGCCTCGAGACTGGGACATTTTGAAGGTCTACTTCGTCATCACGATCATTTTGGCGCTGATTATCTGGACCGATCTGGCGCGGGTCGTTCGCGGGCGATTCCTATCGCTGCGTGAAGAGGATTTCGTGATGGCCGCGGAACTGGCGGGATGCAGCCGCGCGCGCATCATCTTTCGCCACATGGTCCCTTCGTTCCTGAGTCACATCATTGCCGCCACTTCGCTCGCGCTCCCCTCGATCATCATCTTCGAGACGTCGCTCTCGTTCCTTGGTCTGGGATTGAGGCCGCCGGCGATCTCGTGGGGAGTGCTGTTGCAGCAGGCGCAGAACGTGCAGGCGGTGGCCATCACCCCCTGGCTGCTCCTACCGGCCGTGCCGGTGATCGTGGTCATCCTGGCGTACAACTTTCTGGGGGATGGCCTGCGCGACGCAGCTGATCCGTACGGCGCGTGATGGACCAGGCCCCGCCGTTCCTCTCCGTTCGCGATCTCAAGACCTATTTCTATCCGGACGAGGGGATCGTCCGGGCTGTCGATGGAGTGACGTTCGACATCCGTCGCGGCGCCACTCTGGGGATCGTGGGAGAGTCCGGTTGCGGCAAGTCGGTGACGGCGCGATCGATCCTGCGCATCGTCGAGTCGCCCGGGCGGATCGTCGGGGGGTCGATCGTGCTCCGGCAGGACATCACACGGCCCGATCCCGATGTCCAGGCCGCGCTGGACGGCCGAGCGGAGATCGATCTGACGCAGGTGAGTCCTGAGGGCCGCGAGATGCGATCCGTTCGCGGTGCGGTCGTCTCACTTGTCTTTCAGGAGCCGATGTCTTCGTTCTCGCCCGTGCACACGGTGGGCAACCAGATCATCGAGGCGATCCGCCTGCACCGCAACGTCTCGAAACGGGAGGCTCGCGATCGCGCAATCGAACTTCTCCGACGGGTGGGGATTCCGCGGGCCGAGCAGCGCGTGGACGAGTACACCTTCCAGTTGTCAGGCGGATTGCGTCAGCGGGCGATGATCGCCATGGCGCTCTCCTGCGATCCGCTGCTTCTCATCGCGGACGAACCGACCACCGCGCTCGACGTGACAACCCAGGCGCAGATCCTGGATCTCCTCCAGGAACTTCAGGACCAGAACGGCATGGCCATCATGTTGATCACGCACAATCTTGGCGTCATCGCCGAGATGGCCGACGATGTCGCGGTGATGTATCTGGGTCGTGTCGTCGAGCAAGGACCGGTCGACGACATCTTCCATGCGCCGAAGCATCCCTATACGCGGGCACTTCTCGAGTCGATTCCCAGTATCCACTCGGTGCCCAGGGTCAAACTTCCGACCATCACTGGTTCGATCCCTCACCCCTACAACCGCCCGAAGGGCTGCCCGTTCCATCCGCGCTGCGTCAGCTACATGCGCGGGGTCTGCGAGCGCGATATCCCCGCGCTCTCCACCATCGGCCGACAGCAGGTCAGTTGCTATCTCTACGAGAACACGTCAGTTGCGGCGGCAGGCGAGTGATCGCGACCAAGAACACCACGATCGAACGGGACGACGTTCTGCTGGAGGTGCGGCACCTCAAGAAGTTCTTCCCCGTGCGGCGTGGGGTGCTCCGGCGCCTGGTGGGTCACGTCCGCGCGGTCGACGATGTGACGTTCGACGTGCGTGCTGGGGAGACGCTCGCACTCGTGGGTGAGAGTGGGTGCGGCAAGACCACTACCGCGCGCTGCGTTCTGCGTGCGATCGCCCCCAACTCCGGGCAGATTCTCTTTCGGACCGAGGCGGGACAGGTCGTGGATGTCGCGGCGATGGCGCGGCACAGTTTGCGTCCGCTCCGCCGCGAGATGCAGATGATCTTTCAGGATCCGTTCTCATCACTGAATCCCCGCATGACGCTGCTGGACATCGTCGGCGAACCTCTGATCGTGAACGGCATCGGGAGTCGATCGGAACGGATCGATCGCGTGGCAGAGCTTCTCCGCCTGGTTGGCCTGCGGCCGGAGTACATGCGGCGGTTCCCCCATGCGTTCTCGGGCGGTCAGCGTCAGCGCATCGGGATCGCCCGCGCGCTCGCCCTGCATCCGCGCCTCCTGGTGGCAGACGAACCTGTCTCGGCGCTGGATGTCTCGGTTCAAGCGCAGATTCTGAACTTGATGCTCGATCTTCAGGAGCGCCTGGGGCTCACGTACCTGTTCGTCGCGCACGATCTCTCGGTCGTGAAGCACATCAGCGATCGGGTGGCGGTGATGTACGTGGGCCAGATGGTGGAGTTGACCGAGGCGCCCCGCCTGTTCGCGACGCCGAAGCACCCCTACACCGAGGCTTTGCTCGCGTCTATCCCGGATCCAGACCCGCGACGTAGGCCTGGACGCGGCGGGAGCGACGGCGCTTCGCCTGACGGGTCATCGGGGGAGCGCCCGCGTCGGGCGGTGCTCAGTGGCGAGGTCGCGAATCCGGCGGCGCCACCCTCCGGCTGCTACTTCCATCCTCGGTGCCCGTACGTTGTCGATCTCTGCAGGAACATGGCGCCTTCCTGGAACGAGATCCGGCCCGGACACTGGGTGCGCTGCCATCGGTCCGAAGAACTGAAACTGCGCGGTGTGGAGACGCCCGTCGGCGTGAACTGACGCACCTAGCGAGAGGAGGAGTAGCGCGCCATAGAGAGCGCGAAGGCACGTGGAATATCCAGAGAGCGCGCCCATGGACGCAATCAACTGATGCGAGGATATCCCTGGATAACTGCGAATAGGCCCATGAATAAGGAGGAATAGCGCAATGCGAGTCAACACGGCGAAGCAGAAGATGCTCCAGGGCAAACCCGCCTACGGGTTCGGGCTCGGGCTCGGCTCACCGCTCGTGGCCGAAACGTTGGCGAATAGCGGCATCGACTTCATCATGCTCGACAACCAGCACGGCTCGTGGGGCCCCGACTCGACCATCATGGCGCTCATGGCCATGGCGAATGGCTCGGCGATCCCGATGGTCCGGGTCGCGCGCAACGACTTCACGATGATCGGGCGGCTCCTGGATGAAGGGGCGCTCGGCATCGTCGTGCCGATGGTGCACACGCCCGCCGACGCGAAGGCCGCGGCCGATGCTTGCCGCTTCCCGCCTACTGGCACGCGCTCGTGGGGCTGGGCGAGCGCTGCCCGCTACGGCGATGATTACTCTGACCAGATCAACGAGCAGGTCTTCGTCGCGATCCAGCTGGAGAGCATCGACGCCGTCAACAACGCCGAGGCGATCATGGCCACGCCCGGCATCGACGGCTGCTGGGCGGGACCGGGTGACCTGGCGCTTTCGATGGGCATCCACCCGGGCAACGCCGCCAACGACGATCGCCACGCCCGCGCGCTCGAACGGGTCGTCCAGGCATGTCGCAACACCGGCAAGATCCCCGGCCTGGCGACCACGGGACCGGAGGACGCGATGCGGCGCGCCGCCCAGGGTTTCCAGTACCTGACCGCCGGCGGCGACGCCGGCTTCATCCTGGCTGGCGCCCGCGCGGCCGTGAAGACGCTGGGCCTGTAACCTCTTCTGTTTGAACGTCGATCACCGCGATGCTCGGCGTCCGAAATGGCGCGCGGGCGATCGCCTTCTACCGGGCCGCATTCGGTGCCGTCGAGCCCTACCGGGTTGACGGCGGCGCCGGATCGGTGGTCGCGCAACTAGCGCTGTACGGCGCGGACTTCTGGGTCGCCGACGAGTCGCCGGAGCACCTCAACATCAGCCCGGAATCGCCGGGCGGCTGCTCGGTGCGCATGCCGCTGATCGTCGACGACCCGGACGGTATCTGCGCGCGATCCAGGTCGAGTCTCCAGGTGCGGGACCTCTGTCGGTAGGTTCTGGTGAGGCCTCGCCGACCGGGCCGGAAGAGGCGCACGCTTGAGAGCATCCGGCCTCCGGAGATAGCTGCACGTACGATGGCATAGTCTGCCCGAGGAAGGGCAACTAGCGTGCATCCAGTAGCCCGATGGTACCGCCCGGACTTCGCACCGCCGGCGGACGTTAGATTCGCGTCAGAATCGCGAACCTTTCGGGCATGCGACGTGCACTCTTGATCGTTCTGCTCGCGTCCCTTTTCGCCCAGGCTTCTCCGGCTTTCGCCGCCACTCAGAGCAAGCCGTTTCCGCAGACAGGCGGATTCATCGTCTCGAACGATGGCGGTGTCCGCTTTTGGGACGCGTTTCAGCGCCTTGGCGGCGAGCAGATCGTCGGCTATCCCGTGTCGGAGCGCTTCCACCACGGTGGATTCATCACCCAGGTCATGCAGAAGGCCGTCTTCCAGTGGCGCCCCGAGTCAGGATCCGTCGCGTTCGTCAACGTCTTCGACGATCTCGCCACGGCGGGCAAAGACGACTGGCTGCTCAGCGTGCGCAGCACGCCCCGCCCGCTCGAGCCCGGCTTCGACGACGGCAAGGAGTGGCAGCACATCGTGCGCGACCGCGTTGCGCTCCTGAACGCCCGTCCCAGAATGCGGGCTCAGTACCACGCGGTCCCTGATCCACTGCTCCAGTACGGGCTGCCGACCAGCCGAATCCAGGACATGGGCAACCACTACGCCATCCGCCTGCAGCGAGCCGTCATCCAGGAGTGGAAGGTCGATGTCCCGTGGGCGAAGGCTGGCCAGACGACGGTCGCCAACGGTGGCGACATCATGAAGGAAGCCGGCCTCATCGGGAACGGGAGGACCGAGGGCACGGCCGCCCCCGTGCATCAACGTCCGGATGATTTCGTGCGGGTGACGGTGGATATGGCGATCGTGCGGAGCGGCCCACACACCTACGCCACCGAAGTCGCCCGCATCTTCAAGAACGCGCAGATGCAAAAACGGGGCGACACCACCGATGGCTGGACTCCGGTGCGGATCTGGAACAGCCTAGACGGATGGGTTGCGGCCGGAGCCATCACCCGGGATGCGTATCCGGCGACGGACTCGAGTCGGAGCACCGGATATCGCCCGGCGATCCCGGCCCGTCCCCTGCCCTCCATACCGCTCCCCGTGGCCGCCACAATCCGCATCACCAGGACAGAGCCACTGTTCGGCGCGCCGGGCGGCGCCGCTGCGGGCACGGTAGGCCAGGGCACGAGCGCACGCCTCATCGGTTACGCTGCCCACGGCGCGAGGATCTGGATTCAGATTGAGGCCGATTCCCGAACTGGCTGGGTCATCAGCGAGGCCGCCGAAGTCGCAGCCCGCGATCCTTTCCTCCCGGGATCGGACGGACGGCCTATTCACGGACCCGCGACGGGGAAGGGAATGTGGGCAACCTACGATCTCCTGGGGCGCGCAACGCCAGAGCAGATCATCGCCGCCGCCCGCGCCAACGGCATCACCCACATCTACCTTCAGGTGGGCCGCTCGAATCTGGGCTTCTACGGCGGTCCCGGCCTGGACGCGCTCCTGCCGGTCGCGCGAGCCCACGGCGTGGCGGTCATCGCGTGGGTCTATCCGTTCCTCAACGATGTCGTCGCCGATCTCAATCTGACGGTTCAGGCGGCGAACTACCGCACACCCGGAGGCCTCATGCCGGATGGCGTGGCCTCGGATGTCGAGGAGAACATGGGGATCGGCGCGGTCCACGCCTACAGCCACCTCACCCGGGCGCTCCTCGGCGAGGATCGCCTCCTCGTCATTGCCACCTATCCCCCGCAGATGGCCCTGGGTCGCACCTACCCGTTCGCCAGCGTCGCGCGGGTCTGGAACGTGATCGCGCCAATGGATTACTACCATCGGCCGGAGTCGACCTATACAGAGGCACAGGCCGCCGAGTATGTGGCCGACTCGATCCGAATGATCCGCGAGCGCGCCGGGAGGCCGGTGCACATCGCGCCGATTGGCCAGGCCTACGGGATGAAGTGGCCGAACGAAGTCGGACCGACGAATCCGACCTTCGAGGAAACGCGCGGGATGCTCAGTGGCGCGCGCGCCGCGGGTGGCGTGGGTCTCAGTTTCTTCGAGTGGTCCCACGCTACCGAGGCGCAGTGGCGCGCGATCGGCGCGTTCGGCTGGTGATGGCTAGAGCCTGACCTTCTCCCGGATGCTGGCCACCGCCGCGGCAATATTCTCCGGATGGCCGAAGGCACTCAGGCGAAGGTATCCCTCGCCGTGGGCGCCGAACCCGCTGCCCGGCGTCGTGATCACGTGGGCCTCGCGGAGCAGTTTGTCGAAGAACGCCCACGAGTCGAGGCCCGGCGGGCAGCGCACCCAGACGTACGGAGCATTCTCTCCGCCGAAGACCGTGAGCCCGATGGACGAGAGGCCGTCACGAATGGCCCGCGCGTTCTCCATGTAAATGTCGATCGTGCGAGCGTTCTCGGCCAGGCCCTCAGGGGTCAGAGACGCTATGCCTCCCCGCTGGGCGATGTTCGACGCACCGTTGAAGAAGGTGGTCTGCCGTCGGTTCCAGAGTTCGTGGACCGAGCGAGGGTTGCCACGATCGATATCCAGATTCCGGGGGACGACGGTCCATCCGAGGCGTACGCCGGTGAACCCCGCCTCCTTCGAGAAGGTGCAGAGTTCGATCGCACACCGCCGCGCATCGGGGATCTCGTAGATCGAACGGGGCAGGGCCGGATCACGAATGAAGCACTCGTACGCGGCGTCAAAAAGGATGATCGCCTCGTGAGCGAGAGCGTACTCGACATAAGAGCGAAGCGTCTCACGCCGCGCGACCGCGCCGGTGGGGTTGTTCGGACTGCAGAGATAGATCAGGTCGACGTGGTCCGTTGGAGGCGGCGCGATAAACCCGTTCGCCTCTGTGCACGCCAGGTACACGAAGCGCTCCCGACCAGCGATCACATTGGTGTCGACGTAGACCGGGTACGCCGGATCCTGAAACGCGACCGCCGCATAGGGGTCAAACAGTGACTGGATGTTCGCCGTGTCCGACTTCGCGCCATCGGAGATGAAGACCTCGCTGGCATCAATCTCGAGGCGGCGCGCGCGGTATTTCACCTCGGCGATCCGCTCTCGAAGATCGCTGTCGCCCTGTTCGTCGCCATATCCGGAGTACGTCTCCCTCCGGGCGAGGCGGTCCACACCGGCGTGGAGTCCCTGGACGATCGTGGGAGCGAGCGGTTCGGTCGTATTGCCGATTCCCAGGCGAAGGAGCCGTGCGTCAGGTCGCTCGGCCTGGTACTCCCGGGCCCGGCGCGCGATCTCTGAGAACAGATACGAGGGTGCGAGGCGGAGGTAGTTCTCGTTGATTCGAACCATCAGAGAACCTCGCCACGCACGAGATCCTCGTACGTCTCACGGGCCCGAACGAGTCGCACCTCACCGCCACGGACCAGTACTTCAGCCGCGCGTGGCCGGGCGTTGTAGTTTGAGGCCATCACGTGGCCGTAGGCTCCGGCGGACAGGATCGCGACCAGATCCTGCGGCTCCAGCGGGGGCATCGGCCGATCGTGCGCGAAGAAATCTCCCGACTCACACACGGGTCCGACGAGATCCACGGTCTCGTTCGCCCCGCGGCGCACCTGCACCGGCGCGATCTCGTGGAATGAGTCGTAGAGCGAAGGGCGGATCAGGTCGTTCATCGCCGCATCCACGATCACGAACTTTCGGGCTCCATTCGCCTTCGTATAGATCACCCGGGTGAGGAGCGCGCCCGCGTTCCCCACCAGGAACCGACCAGGCTCCATGATCAGAGAAAGGCCCAGCGCGCTCGCTCGGTTGGCAATGTGGGCCGCGACCGCTTCCGGGCCCTCTGGATCGTCGCCTCGGTACCGGATCGCCAGACCGCCACCAATGTCCAGGTACCGCAGTCCGATCCCCCGCCGCGCGACGTCGGCGGCCAGTTCGCTCACGCGATCGACCGCGTCGCAAATCGGATCGAGATGTACGAGTTGCGAGCCAATGTGGCACTGGATGCCACAGGGTTCGACGTTCGGCAGATCGGCGGCGCGGAGGTACAGGTTCACGACCTGCTCGTGGGGGACGCCGAACTTGCTCTTCTTCAGACCGGTGGAGATGTACGGATGGGTCTGCGGATCGACGTCCGGATTCACGCGGATCGCAATGCGGGCGGTCGTCCCCATCTCGGCGGCGACGAACTGGATCGCATCGAGTTCCTGCGGCGACTCGATGGTGAACATCAGGATCTCCGCGGCGAGCGCCTGGCGGATCTCCTCACGCGTCTTGCCGACTCCGGCAAAGACGATGCGATCCGCCGGGATCCCGGCGCGCAGGGCGCGGAATAGTTCGCCGCCGGAGACAATGTCGGCACCCGCACCGCGCCGTCCCAGGAGCGCAAGGACCGCCAGGTTTGCGCAGGCCTTCATCGCGTAGCAGATCAGGTGGGGGACACCCGCGTAGGCCCGGTCCAATCGATCGTACGCGTGCTCGATCGCCGTCGCTGAATAAACGTACGTGGGGGTTCCGTGGATGCGGGCGATCTCGGCGAGATCGACGTCCTCGCACGCGAGGCTGCCGTCGGTGAAACGGCCGAACGGCGTGTGCAGGGATGCGACGAGGGTATCCGTCATCGTCAGGGTCTCCGGAAGGGATTCAGAGGATATCGGCGAGCCCGTATAGACCCGCGGGGCGACCGTTGACCCACCGCGCGGCGCGCAATGCCCCGAGCGCGAACGTCCGCCGGCTGTACGCGCGATGCACGATCTGGATCTGTTCCCCCTCATCGGCGAAAAGCACGGTGTGCTCACCGGCGTTGCCACCCGCGCGAAGCGCGTGGAACCCAATCTCGCCGCTGGTTCTCGGCTGGATGCCCGAGCGGCCGTGCACCGCCAGATCGGCCAGCGAAACTCCCAGTTCGGCAGCGATCGCCTCGCCAAGGGCAAGGGCCGTCCCGGAAGGCGCATCCTTCTTGTGCCGATGATGTGCTTCGGTGATCTCGATGTCGTATCCGGCCAGGGCACGTGCAAAGAGCGGCAACAGGCGGACGAGAGTCGCAATGCCGACGCTCATGTTGCGCCCGTAGAGAATCGGCACCCGTTCGGAGCAGGATCTGATCTCCGCCATCGCGCGATCGCCGAGACCCGTGGTTCCCACGACGAGCGCGCGCCCAGCCTCCGCGACCCGCCGCGCATTCTCGATCGTGGTCTCCGGTGTCGTGAAGTCGACCACCACGTCGGTCCGATCGAGCAGGTCGGCCAACTCTTCGGTCAGGAGCGCGCTCGGCGGACCCGCGCCCGCAACCTCGGAGAACGTACCGCCGCCGGCCCGACCGGGGCGGACCGTCCCGCCCACGATCTCAGTATCCGCATCCGCCGCCGCAACCGCGGCGATCTCTCGCCCCATCCGACCGCCCACACCGGCGATCGCCAGGCGGAGGGCCATCTAGCGGGCTACCACAGGCTGGACATACGGGGACGCGGCGATCGCCTCGGCGAGCCTCTTGCGGTTCGCCTCGCTCATCGCGACAAGCGGCAGGCGCACCTCGTCCGAACACAGGCCGAGCATTCCCGCGGCGGTCTTGACGGCGATCGGGTTGTTGTCCAGGAACATCGCCCGACAGAGATCGAAGATTCTTAGGTGGATCTCTCGCGCGCGGGCGGCGTCGCCGTTCAGGAACGCGGCCGTCATCTCCGCCATGGGGCGCGGCGCGATATTGGCGACCACGGAGATCACCCCTTTGCCGCCCACGCTCATGATCGGCAAAGTCAACGAGTCATCACCCGAAAGGACCGAGAAGTCCGTCGCGGTCTCGTTCACGATCTGGCTGGTCTGGTCGATGCTGCCGCTCGCTTCCTTCACCGCCACGATCGATCGGATGCGAGAAAGGCGAATGATCACCTCGGGCGCCATATTGCTCGCGGTGCGTCCGGGCACGTTGTACAGCACTACCGGCAGGTCGCACGCGTCGGTGATGGCGCGGTAATGCTGGAAAAGACCCTCGGGCGTCGGCTTGTTGTAGTAGGGCGAGACGATGAGCGCGGCATTCGCGCCCAGGTCCTTCGCATGCTTGGTGTACTTGATCGTCTTCGCCGTGTCATTCGTGCCGGTTCCGGCAATGATCGGCACGCGACCGCGCGCCTGATCGATCACCACCTCGATGACGCGGAACTGCTCCTCCTCGCTCATCGTTGCAGCCTCACCAGTCGTTCCGCAGGGCACGATCCCGTTCGTACCCCCATCGATCTGGAAGTCGACCAGATGGCGTAGCTGCTTCTCCTCTACCCTGCCATCTACGAACGGCGTGATGAGCGCGACGTAGCTCCCCGCGTACGACATCAGCGATCGCTCCTTCCTCTGCTCAGTCGTCCCCGCCGGACGACCTCCTCCGCTATCTGTACCGCGTTGGTCGCGGCGCCCTTGCGAATGTTGTCCGCCACGATCCACATCGAGAGACCGTGGTCGAAGACCTCGTTCCGCCGCACGCGGCCGACGAATACCTCGTCGCGACCGGCGCGCTCGCGCGGCGTCGGGTACACGCGTTGTTCGGGATCGTCCTCCACGATGACCCCGGGGGCGGAGCGCAGGATCGCCCGCGCCTCGTCCGGTGTGATTGGATTCGCGAACTCCACGTGGACTGCCTCCGAGTGCGCGGCGTATACCGGCACCCGTACGGTGGTCGCAGCGATCCTGATGTCCGGCGCGTGCATGATCTTGCGCGTCTCGTTCATCATCTTCGCCTCCTCCTTGGAGGAGCCGTCCGCCAGAAAACTATCGATCTGCGGCACGAGGTTGAAGGCGATCGGGTAGGGGTAGACGTCCGGGACAAGCGGCGCGCCCGAGGCATCATCGGCGATCTGGCGACGGAGCTCCTCGACCCCACGATTCCCTGTGCCGCCCACAGACTGATACGTATCCACGACGATGCGCTTGATCCGGTGAGTGCGGTGGAGCGGATTAAGAGCGACCACCATCTGAATGGTTGAGCAGTTGGGGTTGGCGATGATCCCTTCGTGCCAGTCGATATCGTGCGGATTGACCTCCGGCACGACGAGAGGAATATCGGGTTCCATGCGCCACGCCGAACTGTTGTCGACGACCACCGCGCCCGCGGAAGCCGCGGCGGGCGCGAGCTCGCGCGAGGTACTCGCTCCGGCGGAGAAGAGCGCAAGATCGATGCCCTCGAATCGATCGGGCCCCGACGCTTCGACGATGAACTCGTCCCCCGCGAACTGCAGCCGCGTTCCCGCCGATCGCCCGCTCGCGAAAAGGCGGAGAGACGCGACCGGAAACGCGCGCTCGGCCAGGACTGTGGCCATGGTGCGGCCAACGAGTCCCGTCGCCCCGACGATCGCGACAGCGAAGCCCGGCGCCATCGGCCGATTATATCCGCGCCGCGAGCGCCGCCCCGGGGCGCCAGAAGCGCAGGCCGCGCACGTAGTCGCGAACGCGCGGCCGAATCTCGGCAATGCCGTCGCCGCCGAACTTCTCCAGAAACGCATCGGCGAGCACGATCGCGAGCATCGCCTCGCCGATCACCGCCGCGGCGGGGACAGCGCACACGTCGGACCGTTCGTACTGACTCGGACTGTCTTCGCCCGTGGCGAGGTCGATCGATGGCTGGGGCTTCGCCGTTGTAGAGATCGGCTTCTTCACGACGCGGGCCACGACCGGCTCACCATTCGTGATACCGCCCTCCAGGCCCCCGGCGTGGTTCGAGAGGCGAATGACCGCGCCGTCGACCATCCGCATCCCGTCGTGCGCATCAGTCCCGTACCGCTCGCCTACGGTGAATCCATCGCCCAGCGCGACCGCCTTGATCGCGTGGATCGACATCATCGCCTGGGCGATGCGGCCGTCGAGTTTGCGATCCCACTGCACGTGCGAACCGAGCCCCGGGGGCACGTCGTACCCGATGACTTCAAAGGTGCCGCCAAGCGTCTCGTGGAGGCCGCGCGCCGCATCGATCGCCGCACGCATCTCCTGCTCGACCAACGCATCGGCGACACGCACGGTCGACTCCTCCACCACGCGCACCACCGCCGGGTCGCGGAGATCTCCACCCGGCGTGCTGACCGCTCCGATACTGAGCACCTGGCTGCGGACCGCAATGCCGAACTGATCGAGCAAGGCCTTTGCGATCCCGCCGATCGCCACGCGCATTGTCGTCTCCCGCGCGCTCGCGCGTTCGAGGATGAGGCGCATGTCTTCGTGGCCGTACTTGAAGAAGCCTGCTAGATCGGCGTGGCCTGGGCGTGCACGCGTGAACGGCGGTACATCCCGATCTTTCCAGTTCGGCCAGTCCAGGTTCTCCACCCGAAGCCCGATCGGCCCCCCGGTCGTGAACCCCTTCGCCACACCGCTGGTGATCTCCGCCCGATCCTTCTCAATCTTCATCCGCCCGCCGCGCCCGTACCCGCCCTGCCGCCGGGCGAGGTCAACCGCGAGGAGATCCTCGGTGAGCGGGATCCCTGCGGGGACTCCATCGACGATGCCAAGAAGGCATGGCCCGTGGGACTCGCCCGACGAGAACCAGCGGAAGATCACGCGGCGTCGCCGAGCAGATGACGCCCTACCGCTCGCGCGATATCGCGCACCTCGCGCACGAGCGCGGCGAACTGGTCCGGCCGGAGCGACTGGGCACCATCCGAGAGCGCCCGATCCGGATGCGGGTGCACCTCAACGATCAACCCGTCCGCGCCCGCCGCGACCGCGGCCCGAGCGCCGGCGGCAACGAGGCTCGCCTTCCCGGTCGCATGGCTGGGGTCGACGACGACGGGCAGGTGGGTCAGTTCTCCAAGGAGCGGCACGGCGTTGATGTCGAGGGTGAAGCGGGTCGCGTTCTCGAATGTCCGGATTCCTCGTTCGCACAGCACCAGCGCGTAGTTCCGATGGTGAAGGATGTACTCGGCCGCCATCAGCAGTTCCTGGATGGTCGACGACATGCCCCGCTTGAGTAGGACCGGGTGATTGCTGCGGCCGACCTCGTGAAGCAGCGCGTAATTGGCCATGTTTCTGGTGCCGATCTGGAGCATCGCGCTCGATCGCCGCACGGTGTCCACATCCCCTGGCGCCACCACTTCGGTGACCGCGGGAAGCCCCACCGTGGCCGCTGCCTCGGCGAGCAGGTCGAGCCCCTCCTGGCCCAGACCCTGAAACGAGTAGGGCGAGGATCGCGGCTTGAAGGCGCCCCCGCGCAGGAAATGCGCCCCGGCTTCCTTGACCGCCCATGCCGTCTCGAACAGTTGCTCGCGACTCTCTACCGAGCACGGCCCGGCGACGATCGCGATGCCCGTGCCGCCGAAGACCGCGCCGCCGACCGCGACCTGCGACTTCTCGCGCTTGAAGTCGCGGCTGGCGAGCTTGTAAGGCTGGAGGATCCGCACTACGCGCTCGACGCCCTCGAGGATCTCGAACTGCTCCGGGTCGACCGGCCGCTCATCGCCGATGACGCCGACGATCGTGCGCTCCGCCCCGCGCGAAACGTGCGCCCGAAACCCGAGTTCCTCGACCCGGGCGATGACGGCGTCGATCGCCGCTGCCTCGGTGCCGGCCTTCATGACCACGATCACGACGGCATTCTAGGCCCGCCGTAATAACTCCACGTATGCGGCGAGATCTGGCGGTAGAGGAGCCTCGATGGTCTGACGGGCGCCATTCAGCGGGTGTCGAAAGGTGAGCCGCCACGCGTGGAGGAAGTGCCGCCCCAGCTCCACGTTGCGCGTCCCATAGGTGGCGTCGGCCACGATCGGGTACCCGATACTGGCGAGATGCACGCGGATCTGATGCGTGCGTCCCGTCTCCGGCACGCAGAGCAGCAGCGTCGCCCGCGCGAAACGCTCCTGGGTCTCGTACCGCGTCCGCGCCGGGCGGACCGAGTCCACCACGGCCATGCGCCTTCGATCGCGCGGGTCGCGGCCGATCGGGGCATCGATCGTCGCGCGCTCCGGTTGAGGATGACCCACGACGAGCGCGAGGTACTCCTTCACGACGCTCCGATCGCTCCATTGCCGCTGGAGCGCGCGCAGCGCGGCGTCATTGCGCGCGATAAGGAGCACGCCGCTGGTATCGCGGTCCAGACGGTGCACCAGGCCAGGTCGCCGCGCGTCTCCCACCACGATGTCGGGATAACGGGCCCGCAGCGCGTCGACCAGCGTCCCGGTCGGGTTGCCCGGCGCCGGATGGGTGACCTGACCGGCTGGCTTATCGAGGGCGACGACGTCGGAGTCCTCGAAAAGCACGCTCAGGGGGGCGCCATCGCCAGGCGCAGTCGCCTGATCGGGGGGTGCCGGAAGCCAGATCTCGATCCGACTGCCGGGACTCACCCGTTCGGACGCGCGCGCCGCGCGACCATTCAGGTGAACTCGCCCCTCGCCAATGATGTGTGCCCAGCCAGTGCGGGATCGAGCCGACAAACGCGTGACCAGGAACGTGTCGAGCCGCAGACCCACGTCCGCCGCTTCGACCCACAGCGATTCGGAGGCCCGGCCTGGCGGTGCGCTCACGTCCGACAGGACGGGTCACGGGTCACTGTGGGGCTGGTGAGGAACGGGAGAAACATGCGCGGTCCGATGGCCTCAGGCACCCGGAGCGCGCGCGGAGAGTCGATCGAGATCCCCGAGTAGTAATGCTGGAGGATCGCGCGGAAATCGTGTCCGGCCAGGGACATACCGCGTGCACCGTATTGGCAGAGTCCGTAGGCGTGGCCGTAACCGCCGCCCGCTCCATCCAGCCGGGTGAGAGTGCCCGAACGTATCGAGGCGACGACGACGCCGGTGCTCCGCTGGCTCGCCGCGCCCGACGACGACCGAAGGATGCTGCGGATCGCCCACTCTCCGGTGACATCCCACGTGCCGCCCGATCCGCTGATGCGGATGGCCGTCACGCGACCGCCCACGCTCCTGCCCGCTACGCTCACATCGTGCAGCTGACCGAGCTGGCCGCTCGAATAGCGAGGTGCCACCGTGTTGAGACCGGGCAGATAGGTATTGATCACCGAGACCATCTGCGAGCCGTCGATCGACCACGTGAAACGGAAGTTCGGCGAGCCGGAGCAGTACGAGGAGGGGGTGCCCGTCCAGAATGCGCGCGCGGCTTCGTGGCTGCCAAGGGACTGCGATGTGGCCTCACCCGATCCGGGGCTACCCCAGCAGCGCACGCTCCGGCAGTACGCGCCCGCCGCGCCGGGACTGGTCGCTGTCTGCCCTCCGCACGCGGACGAGTAATACGCCCAGATCAGTTCGCCCTGATATGTCATGACTTGACCAGTCGTCGCGGTCACCGCCACATCGCTGTTGGGGTGGCGACGCGTCGGGTCCCACGCCTGACAGGCGGTCGTCGCGCATATGTAGCCGTAGCTCGCGTGATACGCCGCAGCGTAGGTGCGCGCCGCCACCGCCTGCGCCTTCAGCGCCTCCAGCGGCCACGAGGCGGGCATCTCGGTGGGCACCACGCCGCGAAGGTACTCATCCATCGTCAGCGAGCAGTGCGACCCATCCCCCAGCCGGATCCGGACGTAGGCGGGCACCGACGCGGCGCTCGCGCTGACCGCGCGAGGGATGACCGGGCTCTCGCCACTGAACCCCTCGGGTGGCAATTGATCCGCGGCGCCCGTCTGCCGTCGTTCGGCGCCGATGCCGATGACGGCGATGGCAGCGGCGGCCATTCCGAGGATACGACGACGTCCCAGACGCGGAGAAGTCGGGCCCACCACGGTCAAAGGTAGGCATGAGGTATGGGAAGGACAAGGTTGTCCGGCATAAGGCAATCGCGCGAGAACCGCAGGGACGAATGGGCTATTTGAGAGGGGCGCTGGCATCCCCGTGGACGGCCGCCTCGCCCCGCATCGCCGCCCGCTGGGCCGTGCGTGGGGCCCTGGTCGCACTCATCGCCGCAACGGGATCCCTCACCTCCGAATCTCCCCGCCGTTCGGCGATCGCGGCGATGCACCGCGCCGGCGCGCCCCTCGCGTTCAGCGTCGTTGGGTGGCAGGTGCGCGCGTGGCTGGGTCCGAGCGCCGCGAGTGCCTCCCCGGCCGAACTTCGGGCGGGCATCTCCAGCTACGAGGTTCTTGTACAGGAGCGGGACGCGCAGAACGAGCGCCGGTCCACGCTTCTCGGACTGCAGGCGCCCGGCGCTGACCTCGCCGCGGCGGATCTCCGGGTCTCGGCGGCGCTGAGCGCGCTGCGGGAGCATCGGCCCGTCGCGACGGCCTCGTTTGCTGCCGTCGTGGAGGCGGCGCTGGGAGAGGCAGGCTTTCCAGGGCTGGGACTCACCCGCGGAGATGCTGCCACGTGGCCGCTTCCGATCGGTGTCCGGCCGCCCGTGGCATTTCGGCTCTCCGATCTTCCGCTCAATCTGGTGGTGGCGCGTCGAGATCGCATCGGCATCGTGGGTTCGATGCTCGTGAACGGGGCGATTTCCGGTGCCCAGATCGAGGCGACCGAGAACTCTGTCGACCGATCGGGGTATAGCTCGTACATCACCGAGATCGGAGGCCTCGGGACGTACCCCAGCATGGTGGCCGATCACGCGTCGCCCCGCCGGGTCGTGGCGGTCATCGCCCACGAATGGGCGCACCACTACCTGGCGGCGCGCCGCCTGGGGCGCGCCTACTTCGAGAGCAGTGCGATGCGCGCGATCAATGAGGTCGTCGCCGACATCGTCGGCGAGGAGATCGCCGATCTGGCGTATCCGCCGAGCTCGCCGATCTCCCCTCCGTCGACCATCCCCCTGCCTCCAGTGCGGACCTCAGACTTCGGAGTCGAGATGCGGCGGATCCGACAGGCCATCGAAGAATTGCTCGCGAACGGGCAGGTCGCCGAGGCGGAGGCCTCTATGACGCGCGAGCGCGATGCGCTCAGGGCCCTGGGATTCTGGGTGCGAAAGATCAACACCGCGTATCTCTCCTTCTTCGGCAGCTACAGCGGCGGCGGCAATTCCTACGAGGCGCCGCTGCGGCGCATGCGCGCGGAGAGCTCATCGCTCGCCGCCTTCCTGGATCGCGTCGCGGCGATCGATCGGCCGGAGTTGCTCCCGGACTGCCCGGCGTGTCAGCCGCGCGGATAGGCGACGTAGGCGAATCGTCGACTGTCCGAGGCCCAGCCATTGACGTTGGTCGTACCCTGACCACCATGGAATCGATAGAGATCGCGCGCGTTCCTCCCGTCGGCGTCGGCACAGCCGAGCGAGACCTCCAGATTCGCCGGGTGCCCCAGCGTCCCGGTCGGGAAGGTGATGTACTGGATCGTCCTGCCATCGGGCGAGACGTGCGGAAACCAGTTGACCCGTTCATCCTCGAAGATGACCTCGACGGATGAGCCATCCGGCCGCATCCGACAGAGTCGGCTGTGTCCGGGCGTCTCCGATGGGTACGTGCTGTTGAAATAGATCCACGCACCGTCCGGCGAGTACTCGGGTCCATCGTCATCAAACTTCCAGTTCGTGACCCGGCGAAGCGATCCGCCAGTGGTAGGGATCGTGTACGTGTTGATGGGCTGCCTCTTCCCATCCGCGTCGAACTGGACCGACACGAAAGTGACCGTCCTCTCGTCCGGCGACACGCCGTGGAGGAAGTACATGAACCGATGCGGCTGTTCGTGCGAGATGCGCCGGGGCACGCCGCCCTCGAACGGCAATCGATAGAGATGCCAGTCGGTCGCTGACACGTAGAGAGTGCGCCCATCCGCGGAGATGACGTGATCGTTGTTCACGCTGATATCGGCGTCCATCGTGATGCGCTCCGGCGTCGCACCGGCGTGCGGCGCGATGCGGTAGAGGTCGCCCTCCTGATTGAAGACGAGCCAGCGGCCGTCGGGCGACCAGTTCGGCGCCTCGAAGAGCGATGTCGTGGACTCCCAGACCACGATCGGGGGACTGCCCGCGACGTCGCCAATGCAGAGCCGGCTGCGCTGGCCCGCCTCGAGTTTGCGAAAGTTTCCGGCTCGCGTTCTCGCCAATGGATGACCCCGGTGCGCGAGGTGCGCGCAGCAATGCTAGTTGGCACCCTGACACTGCGCGGATCGAAGCGAGCCCAGGCGGCGGCCGCAGGAGCTCCACGATCGCGACGGGTGGTGAGCCGGCAATTTGGCGGCTGTCCACCGGATCGCGCGCTCGATTGGCAACTGCACGCGCCGTGGACGACGCGCATTGGGAGGAAGCCCCCGGCTACGGGGAACGGCGTCTCGAACGAGAGGCGTCGGCGCTCGCCTACATCCCGCTGTGATCGCGCGCGCCCTGACCTGCGCGATCGTCGGGTTGGACGGAGCCATCGTCGAGGCCGAGGTCGACATCGGCCCGGGCCTGCCCGCGTTCACGATCGTGGGGATGGGCGATACCGCGGTGCAGGAAGCGCGCGAGCGCGTCCGCTCGGCGATCCGCAACTCCGGGTGCGAGTTTCCGCTCCGCCGGATCATCGTGAACCTGGCGCCCGCGATCCTGCCCAAGACCGCCGCGCCCTACGACCTGCCGATTGCAGTCGGCATCCTCGGTGCAAGCGGCCTGATTCCCCAGGAGGAACTCGCTGAGACTGTCCTTCTCGGCGAACTGGCGCTCGATGGCTCGCTGCGCCACACCGGCGGTATCCTGCCCATGGTCGCGACGGCGCGCGATCGTGCCACAGATCGATGGGCCGGAGGTGGAACTCGTCGAGGGGATCGGGCGGTGCCGCCGCCGATCGCGCCGCGGGCGGCGGATGAAGCACCGCCAGAGGCCGCCGTGGACCTGCGTGATGTGCGCGGTCAGGAAGGCGCCCGACGCGCCCTGGAAATCGCCGCCGCGGGTCGGCCCGCGTACGAGCGTTATCCATCGTCTCCAGCGGACGAGTCCGTCCCTCGATTCTCGCGCCCGGCGCGTCACAGAGGCGTGCTGTAGAGTGGCGCAATGCCCGCCTTCAGCCGCGACCTTCTCGTCCTCATCGACGGAGCCGAGGAGGTCGACGTCGAGACCCATCGCACGGGCGGACGGGTGCGCCGGACGATCATCTGGATCGTGGTCGCGGATGGCCATCCCTATGTGCGATCGATCAAGGGCGCGGACGGCCTCTGGTACCGGGAGATGCGCGCCGACGACACGGCGGTGTTCCACGTGGACGATCGACTGATCCCGGTGACGGCCTCGCCGGTCACCGACACCGCCGAGATCGCTCGCGTGACGGACGCGTTCCGCCAGAAGTACGGCCGCTCGCCCTATCTGAATGGCGTCGTGAAGCCCGAGAGCCTCAGCGGGACGTTACGGCTCGCGGTGCGCTGACGGCTGTAGCGGGACATCGTCCGTCACCCGCCTGCCATCCTACCCGGCGCGCTGTGTTAGCGTGAGGCGGGATCGAGCAAGGATTGGTTCCATTCATCCGGATCCGAACGTTGAGCGATCGTCGCGGCGAAGGATCCAGACGGGGCTGACACGGGAGCGATAGTGGACCAGAACCCTTTCCGGCTCGGGTTCTTCACCCGACTGGTTGACGACGCGCCCGCGGCCGAGGTCTACCGTCGGGCGATCGAGACCTTCGTCCACGCCGAGGGGCTCGGCTACGAGGCCGGGTGGGTGGCGCAGCACCACGCGCATAACGAGGGAGGCCTGCCTTCTCCCCTCATTCTGCTCACTGCCGCGGCGATACGGACGACGCGGCTGCAACTCCTTACCGGCATCATCACGCTGCCGCTCGAAGACCCCCTCCGGATGGCTGAGGATGCCGCGGTGCTGGACGTTCTCAGCGGGGGACGCCTCGAACTCGGATTCGGCACCGGCGGCGGCCAAGCCGCGTTCACCATCTTCGGACGCAATCTCGACGAGCGTCACCAGTTGTACAGCGCCCACTTCGACGCCGCGCGCCGGGCGCTTCTGGGCGAACCGCTGTTCCCTGGAGGCCCGACGCTGTGGCCGCCAGCGCCGCATCTCGTCGAGACGATGTGGGAAGCGACCTTCCACGTTGATGGCGGTGTCCGCGCTGCCCGGCACGCGACCGGCCTGCTCCTCTCGCGCACACAGCCGCGGCCCCTGCCCGCCCCGGGCGCGGATCCCGGCCGCCGCCAGCCGCTCAGCGAGATCCAAACACCGATCGTCGACGCGTACTTCGCGCACTGGGTCGCGAAAAGAATCACGCCGCGGATCGGCATGTCGCGGACGGTCTATGTCGCGCCCACGCACGAAGAGGCGATCGCCGATGCCGAGGTCGGGATGCGACGACACGCGACCACCGCCGGTGTGCGAGAGGGTCTTCGTGGCGACGAGTCGATCGAGGAGTTGATCGCCTGGTCGGACTTCCATATCGGCAGTCCCGACGAGGTGATCGCCGGTCTGAGTGGCGAGCCGCTTCTCAAGCACGCGACGGACCTCATGATCCAGGTCCATCCGGTGGACGGGTCCCATCACAAGACGCTGCGCTCGCTCGAATTGTTTATCCATCGCGTCGCACCGGCGCTGGGCTGGACACGATCTCGCGCGGTGGCTGACTCAACCCCGATGGCCGCGAGCGGCGGCCATTGAACGAACGACGGAGGGAATCTGCGTGGCCGACGTCATCGAAAACCTGCTTGGCATCGCGCCCGAATCCCCGCTCGCGCGATTGCGCGCGCTCCGACCCGAGGCGACGACGCACATGCAGGGTAGCTACGACGCCCTGTTCGTCAACGACTCGGTGACGACGGTGATCCGCGCGGAGCGGTTTGCCATCGCGCTACGGGTTGCGGCGCATCACGGCGAGAACCGGACGATCGCGCACTACAGCCACGCCCTACGTTCGGCGCCGGACGGCGAAGGGCTGGTCGATATCGCGGGTCGCCCGGGTTCGCCGTGCGAGCGAGTACGGCTGGCGGCGATGCTGGACCATGCCGACCTTCTCGTCCTACGACCGGGCGCGGCCGTGTCCAGCGATATCCGCGCGTTGGAGGCGGCCGGTCTCGACGCGCCGGAGATTGTCACCGTTTCGCAGATCATCGCCTTCGTCAGTTTCCACATCCGGGTTCTGATCGGCCTGGCTCTGCTCCGCGGAGACGTGCCCGGATCATCGGGCCCGAACGTCGGCCCGCGGGATGCCACCGACGCGGGATTCACGCTCGCACAGGTTGGCTGGTCTCCCTGGATCGAGCCTTTCGCGGCGGCGGAGGCGTCCGACGCCCAGCGCGCGGTCCTGCCCGGCCGGCGCATCAATTCGCCGTACTTCCGATTACTGGCACTCGATCACCCGGTCCTGGGCGAACGCACCGCGACCGACATGGGGATCTTCTACGGGCAGGAAGGACTGCCGCGCGCCGAGCGTGAACTCTCCGCGACGGTCGCATCGCGGGTAAACGGCTGCATCTATTGCGCCTCCGTGCACAGTCGACAGGCGGCGCAGATCAGCAAACGGAATGACGACGTGCAGCGACTTCTCGATGTGGGCATCGCCGCCGAACTGGACGACAGGTGGCGCGCGATCGTGGATCTCGCCGCGGCCCTCACACGCACACCCTCGGAGGCTTCGCAGTCACACATCGCGCGACTGCGAAGCCTCGGACTGAGCGATTTCGAGATCCTCGACGTGATTCAGTCCGCCGCGTTCTTCAACTGGGCGAACCGTCTGATGCTCACCCTCGGGGAGCCGGTGCCGCCAGCGGGATGATCACAGGAGCCGATCGGCGAGTTCCGCAAAGTCGCGGACCGTCAGATCCGGCGTGAAGGGCGTCTCCTCGTAGGGCAGGCTGTAGCGATCTACGTAGGCCCCGCGCAGGCCGCACGAGCGGGCGCCCATCACGTCGAAGGAGTTCGACGATACCATCAGGCACTCGCCAGGATCGATCCCGAACTCGCGCAGCGGCAGACGATAGACGCCTGGATGCGGCTTGAACGCGCCGATCGCGTTCACCGAGAGCGTGGCATGAAACGGGAAGCGAATCCGCTCGCGGACGAGATGATCGAGGAACTCGGGCTCGCCATTGGATAGCACCACGAGTCGGTACCTCTCCGCGAGGCGCGTCAGGCCGGGCACAGCGTCGACGAAGGGATTGAGGTTCCGCCAGCCCTCCATCACCTCGGCGACGTCGGCCGCGGTGAACGGGACGCTGGCCGCACGAAGGACGTAGAGAAGCGCCCGCCGCGCCGAGTCGCGATACCCGTGGTGGCCGAGCCCGAGGATGTTGTCCTGATACTGCTCGATACGCTGGCGATAGCGGTAGTCGGCCCATAGCCGCGTGGGTGGGTAAGGGCTACCGTGTCGTTCGAGGACGCGCGTCAAGTACGGCGTCAGGCTGCCGCCCAGATCGAGGATGGTGCCGAACACGTCAAACGCCAGATAGCGAACCCGAGCCAGGTGTTCCACGGCGAGCCTCCGGATGTCGGGAGAGCGTAGTTCGTGCAGAGCGAATGCCGTGGCCGACGGCGCACACCCGCATCGCGGACGCGCGCCCGTTATGCTTGGCTCTGCCGAACGATGGAGATCCAGCCCGCGCCCGCCGACGCTACTCGGGACATCGCTGTTGATGCGCCCACGCCCATCGAGCCGCGGTCGAAGATCTGGTTCGAGCGTGGCGGCCGGGTCGTTCTCTCCGAATGGAGGGTTCAACTGCTCGTGGCTATCGACGAATGCGGCTCCCTGGTCCAGGCCGCGCAGCGTCTGGGTGTGCCGTATCGAACCGCTTGGCAGAAGTTGAAGGAGGCCGAAGAGGGCCTCGGATTCCCGATCCTTGAGACGCAGAGTGGCGGTGCCGAGGGTGGGAGCAGCCGCCTGACCGCCCGCGCCCGCGACATCGTCGAGCGGTTCAATCGCGCGACGTCCGGGATCTCCGCGATGATCGATCGTCGGGTCCGCGTCGAACTCCAGGACATCCTCGGATGAGCGGGTCTTCTTTTTGCGCCGTTATGCAGACGTTGGCCGAACGCTCGGACACCGCGCGGGCGCGTCATCGACGACTCTGTGACCAGCGCGCAAGCATCCGCGCGAAGGTCCTGCCGGTCGCCATTCGCTTCCCCGCGCCATCGGCAGGCGGACCGGTCCGGCGTGCGCCGTCGCGGTTCTACCAGGCCCGCGCTGCCCCATTCACCGATCGGGCTGGTGGTGTCGTCGCGAACACTCTCGCCGTTCGTGCGGCGCTTGACCGTGCCATCGGGCTGACCCTTGCCGCTGCGCCAGAGAGGAGCGCGGTGTGTGTCCGACGCGGGCGTAGACAGGAGGATCATCCGGTGTTGCAGCGCGTTCTGACCGTACCCCTTGCGATCGCGATGCTCTTTACCGTGGGCTGCCAGGCGGCCACGTCCACCGCCACGGCGCCAGCCTCGCCGGCCGTGACTCCGAGGTCCTCCGCGCTGCCTCAAACACCCGCGCCCCGCGGCGGCGGAACGCGAGAGGTGATCCTGGCGACGACCACCAGCACCCAGGATTCGGGACTTCTCGACGCACTCGTGCCTCGGTTCGAGACGGAGTCTGGCTATACGGTCAAGACGATCAGCGTCGGGACAGGCGCGGCACTCGCGCTCGGTGCCCGCGGTGAGGCGGATGTCGTCCTCGTCCACGCGCCCGAGGAGGAGAAGGCCTGGATGGCGCAGGGTAACGGCACTGAGCGCATACTCGTGATGCACAACGACTTCATCATCGTCGGCTCCCCGGACGACCCCGCGGGCATCAAGGGGGAGAGGGATGTCTCAGCCGCGCTGCGCAAGATCGCGGGCAAGGGCTCGCCCTGGGTCAGCCGCGATGACAACTCGGGCACCGACCAACTGGAGAAGTCGCTCTGGCTGCGCGCCGGAGTCACCGGGAAGGGTCAGGCCTGGTATCTCCTCTCCGGTCAGGGGATGGGCGCGACCCTCATGCTCGCGGATCAGAAGAATGCCTACACGATCACGGATCGCGCGACCTACCTCGCCCGCAGGGGGTCGCTCCGCGCCGCGATCCACCTCGAAGGCGCGCGCGATCTGCTCAACCTCTACCACGTGATGCCGGTCAACCCCACGAAGTTCCCGGCCATTCCCATCAACTTCGTCGGGGCAAGGGCCTTTGTCGACTACCTCGTGAAGCCTGAAACGCAGAGCATCATCGGCGAGTTCGGGAAGGATCGATTCGGGCAGGCGCTGTTCTTCGCCGATGCAGGCAAGTCGGTGGAGCAGGTAGGCGCCTGAAGTCGAGCGTTGGACCTCATCATCGAGGGATTCCGCCAGGCGTTCGGCCTGATCGCGCGGGGAGACCCGACGCTCTTCGATATCGTCGCCCGGTCGCTGGCCGTGTCGCTAAGCGCGACATTTCTGGCGGCGCTGGTGGGTATTCCGGCGGGGGCCGCGCTCGTGTTGCGGGCCTTCCCGGGGCGCGGCCTCCTGGAAATCACGGTCAACACCGGGATGGCCCTCCCGCCGGTCGTCGTGGGTCTCGTCGTCACCATCCTCCTATGGCGGACTGGACCACTCGGTGCGCTCACGCTCCTCTACACGCCTCAGGCCATGGTCTCGGCGCAGTTCCTGGTCGCGATGCCCATCGCTGCCGGCCTAACCCGCTCAGCGCTCGCGGCGATGGATCCCGATTTGATCGCCGCGCTGCGGGCGGACGGCGCAGCGGACCGCATCGTTGCCCTCGAACTTGCCCGAGCAGCGGCACCGCAGCTCGCGGTCGCGGTCGCGGCCGCGTTCGGGCGCGCGATCGCCGAGGTCGGCGCGTCGCTGATGGTCGGTGGTAACCTGCTCGGACACACGCGGATCCTCACGACTGCGATCGCGCTCGAGGTGAGTCGGGGCGACTTCGGACTGGCGATCGCCCTGGGGATCATCCTGCTCGCCATCGCCTTCGTGGTGAACCTCCTCCTGGGCTGGCGGTCGCGCCCGTGGGCGAACTGAGGCGACGGTGCAGGCTTCGGACCACGCGCGGTTGTGATACCGTGCACCCCCGCACCGATGGAGCGACCGGACGCCGCCTGGCTGGCCGATGAACTGGACCGCGCCACCGCGCAGGTGTCGCGCTTTGCAGCGATGATCCCCGAGTCGCGGATGCGTGTCCCGCCGCCGTCGCGCGGAAGCGAGGCCCCACTTGGCACGTGGAGTGCGCACCAGTTGATCTCCCACCTGCTCGACTGGGAGTCGCGCGATGTCGTCCGTGCGCTCGGCCGCCTCGTCGGCGAGAGCGATGCGCCCGCTGCGCCGCGGACGCCCTATGATCCTGAGCCAGCGGTCCCGGATCTGCTCGCTGCGCTGGCTGGGGTCCGGCGCGAGGAGGCGCGACTGGTTCGGCTCGCCGGCACCGCGCGGCTCGAGAACGCGACACGATCCGACGGGCGAAGCTTCCTCTGGCTGCTCGCCCACGTCGTGCAGCACAACTGGGAGCACGCCAACACGATCGGGCAGATCGCCCTGCTCTGGGACCACCACGAGGAGAGATTGTCACGATGACGTACAACGGTCTTGGCCTGGGCCTCGGTCAACTCGCTCGACTCTCGTCCGCACGGACACGGTCGATCAGCGCGGAGAACTACACCGGCGAGAAGGGCCGTGGCGGCATGGCGACCGAGGGAACTGGGGCCGAACCGGGTCGGGATCTGGGCCAGACCTGGAAGATCTCGCCGAGCGTGAGGGTGAAACCGGGGGAGACATTCACGCTGGCTGACATCACCGGCTCGGGCGCGATCCAGCAGATCTGGATCACGACGCACTATCAGAACTGGCGCCGTCTCGTCCTGCGCTTCTACTGGGACGGCGATGCCGAGCCTGCGGTGGAGGCGCCAATCGGGGACTTCTTCTGCAACGGCTGGTGCCAGTTCAGCCAGGTCAGTTCGCTGCCCGTGGCAGTGAACCCGAATGGGGGGATGAACTGTTTCTGGGAGATGCCGTTCCGCCGCGCGGCGCGGATCACGATTGAGAACGTCGCCCGCCCGGGTCACTTCCCCATCGGCGACCTGCCTCGCCCCGGCGCCAGCGAAGATGCGACCGTCTACTACCAGATCAACTACACGCTCACCGACGTGCCAGACGATCTCGCGTACTTCCACGCCCAGTTCCGGCGCAGCAACCCGCTCCCGGAGAGCACCGACCATACCCTCCTCGATGGCATCCGCGGCGCGGGGCACTACGTGGGCACCTACATCGCGTGGGGCGTCAACAACAACGGGTGGTGGGGTGAAGGCGAAATCAAGTTCTTCATGGACGGCGACCGCGAGTTCCCGACGATCTGCGGCACCGGCACCGAGGACTACTTCGGGGGCGCCTGGAATTTCGACGTCCCAGGACAGGGGTACACCGTCTTCACCACGCCGTTCCTCGGGCTTTCCCAGGTGATCAAGCCAGACGGTCTCTACAAGTCGCAGGCGCGCTTCGGATTGTACCGATGGCACGTCATGGATCCGGTGCGCTTCGAAAGCGACCTTCGGGTGACGATTCAGGCGCTGGGATGGCGTTCCGGCCGGCGCTATCTGCCGCTCCGGGACGATATCGCGTCCACCGCGTTCTTCTATCTTAAGCAGACGTCCACTCCGCGCCCGGCGCTTCCCGACGCGGATGGACTCGAGGTGATCTAGGCGGCCCGACCCGCACCTGCGGCGGGGCGGCGTGATGGCGACGCAGGAGACGCAGGCGACACAATCGCGCAGGAGAAGGACATGGCTTCGAAGGTCGATCCCGTCATCCACTGGAAGACTCCCGGTCACCAGCCAAACGGCCTTCAGGCCACGCCGGAGGGGCTCTGGGTCATCGACCAGATCGATCCGAACAAGGTGCACCTTCTGCGGTACGAGGATGGTGCGATCGTGCAGGAGATCCAGACCCGCGGCCACCACGCGAGCGGGATCACACTCGATCCCACAGGCAACATCTGGATCGCCTCAACGTTCGGTTACGACATCTTCTGCATCGACAGGGCGGGTAAGGAACTGCGCGCTTTTCCCCACCCGCCGTACGACAAGACCGGTGGCGCGCACGGACTCGAGTGGCGGGAAGGTCGACTCTGGTTCAACGTGCCCCGGCTGGGTCGCATCTTCACCATGGACCCGACGGACGGGCGGATCGTCCACTCCATCTCGAGCCATGGCGACCGGCCCCACGGGATCGCCTGGGATCCGTACGACGCGAACCTGTGGTGCGTGGATACCAATCGGCGGGTCATCTTCAAGCTCAACCCGTGGACCGGCGAGATCCTCGACGCGGTGGGTTGTGACGGACCAGAGCCGCACGGCATGACGATCTGGCAGGGGAAGTTCTGGATCTGCGATGCCGGATCTCGCGAAATCTGTTCGTTCGACGTCCCGCGCCCGTGAGTGAGCGGCTCTATTCGCTCGCGGAGGCGGAGGGGCTGCTTCCGGACCTGATCCCGAGGCTCCGCGCGATTCAGGTCGCCTTCGCGACCGTGCAGGGCGAGGCACGCTATCTGCCCGAACCGACGCTGCAGGATCCCAAGCGACCGCGACTGCCGATGCGCATGTGGAAGGAGGCGGTCGAGCACGATCGGGCGATCGAGATCCTTCGGACGGAGATCGAGACTCTCAATAAGCTCGGGGTCGAACTGAAGGACCCACACATCGGCCTGATCGACTTTCGGCACCGACGCGAAGGGAAGGTCGTCTACCTCTGCTGGCGCCTCGGCGAGCAGCGCATCGACTGGTGGCACGAACTCGACAGCGGGTTCCCGGGCAGGAAGCGCCTCGAGCGCGAGTGACCCGGTCAGCCGGTCGGGTCGACGATGAGCCGGAGCGGGCGTAGCACGACATAACTGACGATGACCATCGCGAGTAGGCTCAGGACAGCGGCCGGCCTGCCCAGCGAGAGAATATCGACGATGAACCCCCAGAGCGCCGGACCAACGATCGCGGCGAAGCGCCCGATCATTGCGTAGAGGCCGTAGAACTGCCCGATCCGATCTCGCGGCGCCAGTTGCAGGAGGAGGGGGCGGTCGGCGGTGCTGGTTCCGGCCAGGCCGACTCCGGCCAGCGGCGCGATGATCCAGAACAGGTACGTGGGAAGCCGGAGATATGCGACCGCGGCCGCGCCGATGAAGACGATCGCCCACACCCCCAGCACGAGGTTCAGCGTGCGACGCGCGCCGAGCGCATCCACGACCCATCCCCACACGAGTCCGGCGACGATCGCCGCGGCGATGCCCACGGCAAGGACGAGTTCGGCGCCACGCTCGGTGAACCCGAGCTCCTGGGTAACGTAGACGCCCATGAAGACGATGATCGTGGTGGTCGCGTCGGCATAAAGAGCGCGCCCGATGAGGAATCGTCCCAGACCAGGATAGGCACGGACGCGACCGAGCGTGTCGCGAAGCTCTCGGATCGCCCGTAGCGCCGCTTCCACGAACGGTTGCCCGACGCCACGAACGCGCTCGCGTACAAAGAGGAAGCAGGGGATGGAGAGGAGCGCGAACAGCGCGCCGGTCCAGAGGAACACCGTCGGCTTGCCCTGCGAATCTGACGTCAGAATGAGCATTCCCACGGCGAGCCCGAGGAATGAGCCCAGGTAGCCGATGCCCGAACCGAGCCCGCTGATCCGGCCACGATTCGTGTCCGAGCTGACGTCCGGCAGGAGCGCATCGTAGAAGACCAGTCCGGCCTGATACGCGTAGTTGGCGGCGATGAAGAGGATCAGCCCAACCGCCGGACCCCACACGCCGAGAAACGCCGTGGCGAGGCAGCACACGAGGGTGCTGATCGCGAGCAGCGGTACCCGGCGCGGCATCTGATCCGAGAGCGCGCCGAGAAAAGGAGCGCTCACAAAGACGAACACCTGCGAGATCGCGGAAGCGAAGCCGTAGTCGGCATCGCGCCCGCCCATGTCGCGCACGATCCAGAGCGCGAAGTACAGGGAGACGATGTTGAGCGAGAAGATGGTATTCGCGAGGTCGTAGAGCACCCAGGAACCGACGGCGAGCCGGCTCACCGGCCGGGAGGGCTGAGCGGCCGCCGCCGCGCCGCTCACGCCGGTACGGGGCTCAGCATCTGCAGATGCTCGATGACGGCGCGGGTGACCTCCGAGGGGGTCGAGGCGCCAGAGGTCACGCCGACCCGGGTGACGCCAACGAACCACCGAGGTTCGATCTCGGCGGCCCCGTCAACCAGGTAGGCCGGCCGGTGCGCACGCTGTTGGACCACCTCGACCAGTCGCCGCGAGTTCGAACTGCGCCTGTCGCCGACGACGATCACCACGTCGCACGTGCGGCCGATCTCGACCGCGGCGGCCTGGCGCTCCTGCGTCGCGCGGCAAATCTCATTGTGGATCTCCGCTTGCGGATACCGTTCGAGAATCGCGGCGGCGATCGCCTCCGTGTCCCACACCGAGATCGTCGTCTGGGTGAGGATCGCGATCTTCGCCTCGCTCAGTTCCAGCGCATCAACATCGGCGACTTCCTCGATGAGCAACGCACGGTCGGACGGAACCTCTCCGAGGACACCTTCGGGCTCGGGGTGTCCGCGCTTGCCGATGTAGAGAATGAAGTAACCCTGCTCGACCTTCTCCCGAGCGAGATCGTGCGTGCGCACCACATCCGGGCAGGTCGCGTCGAACCAGCGCAGGCCCCTCTCGATTGCCCGACGCCGCAGTTCGGGCGATACGCCGTGCGCGGAGAAGATGACGGAACCGTGGTCTATCGACTCCAGGATCGACATCCGGTCCTCACCGTCGAGCACCGTGATGCCACGATGGGCGAGATCTTCGACCACGTGGCGGTTGTGCACCAGTTGACCAACCGCGAAGATCGGCCCCTCCACATACCCGGCGAGGTCTCGGGCGATGTTGATCGCCTTGACCACACCGTGGCAGTAGCCCCGCGGGGTTATCCTGATGACTTCCACTGCGGAGGAGTATACGGATGCCACTGGAGCACTGGAGGGGATCGTCGCGATGACAGGAGCGGAGTCGGTCCTGGTCATCCCTGCGGAGGCGCTCGATCGGGCCGGCCTTTCGCATGGGTTCGCCCGTTCCGGCCGTCCGATCGTCTCGCTCGATCGCGCGCGCTGGATGAGCCGCGATCTGGCCGAGGGCGATGAGGCCTGGCGGCAGATCATTCCGTATGTGATCGTGCAGGTGGGCGATCGCATCCTCTCATACGCGCGCACTCCCAGGGGTGCCGAATCACGCCTGCATGGTTTCCGCTCCATCGGCGTCGGAGGGCACGTGAATCCCTCTGACCTGCCCGCAGGCCTCGACGCGGTGCGGCGTAGCTCGGTCGACGCGCTTGCGGGGGCCGCCCGGCGGGAGATCGCTGAGGAGACCCGGGGCATCACCGATCCTGAGATGCGATTCCTCGGCTATCTCCGCGACGACGATACCGCCGTCGCGCGCGTCCACGTGGGATTCGTGTATCGCATCCACACGGCGAGCGCCGATCTCTCGCAAGAAGGAAGGATGACAGCCCCACGACTCCTCTCATGGAAAGAACTGCACGCCGAGAAGGC
>Ga0194131_10002024_pt1 | contig 33850 bp, 27 predicted proteins | sample TA2KigO120mmetaG_FD_148631 | JGI IMG/M metagenome (GOLD analysis project Ga0194131, IMG submission 148631) | Freshwater microbial communities from Lake Tanganyika, Tanzania - TA2015053 Kigoma Offshore 120m | ecosystem: Environmental > Aquatic > Freshwater > Lake | place: Tanzania: Lake...
TGGCCTCTCTCCGTGTGCACCAACGGCGGCGCAAAGGGACGAAGTCGACTTGCGCACGGTCGCCGAGTCGTGTTCCATGAGGCCATGAAACCCCACGCGACCCAAGGTCAGTTGTTGTTGCTGGTGACGATCGGAGTGTCCCTCACCAGCGGGTGCATGACAGTCCCGGAGACAGGACGGCGGCAGTTGAACCTCATACCGCGGCAAGCCGAGATGGAACTGGGCATATCCAGCTTCAACCAGATGAAGAGCCAGTCCCGGCTCAGCGCGGACGCCGGCCTGCAGGCGATGGTGCAGCGGGTGGGCCGGCGGATCGCCGCGGTCGCGCCGTTGCAGGGTGCGCAGTGGGAGTTTGTGGTCGTGGAGAACAATGAGGCGAACGCCTTCTGCATGCCCGGTGGCAAAGTGGCGGTATACACCGGCATACTCCCCATCACGAAGGACGAAGCGGGACTCGCCGCGGTGATGGGCCACGAAGTCGCGCACGCGGTGGCTCGGCATGGGGCCGCACGTATCAGCGAGGCGATGATGTTTCAACTGGGAGCTCAGATGCTCAACCAGGCACTCGCGAGCAGTGATCCGCGCACCCGCGCCGCATGGACCCAAGCCTACGGACTCGGGACGACTCTCGGCTGGGAACTTCCTCATAATCGCACTCAAGAATCCGAGGCGGACAAACTCGGCCTGCTCTACATGGCGCGTGCCGGCTACGACCCCGAGGAAGCCGTGAAGTTCTGGCAACGGTTTGCCGCCTACAACAAAAGCCGCGGTGGCGGCCAACTCTGGTTTTTGCGAACGCACCCCGTGGACGAGAAGCGGATTGCCGATTTACAGAAGGCGATGCCGGAAGCCAAAGCGCAGTTCCGCCCCAAGTAGCAACTGTCCGCGGAAGCCTTGACGAGATTCCGACTGCCGCCGCTCAGCGCGACGGGGCGCGGTCACCGGCTTTCTTCGCGAGTTGTTCAAGGGTTGCGCCGAACTCCCCCGCTCGCTTGTGGTCGAAATCCGGCACCGATTGCGCCATGGAGAAGAGGGCGTTGATTTCCACGTCGAGGTCCTTCCGTCCGAGCGCGGTCGCGAGCCGGTCCAGCGCGAGCACAAGGCGCTCGGCGCGCCGCGCGTGAATCAGCGGCGACTGCCCCTTGTCACGGAAGTCCGTCGCCGCCGCGGCAAGCAAGCGAATCGCGTCCGCGCTCGTCTTGGCTGTCCAGTCGCTGGCCCCGGCCTTTCGAGCGAGGTCATCAGCGGCCTCCTGAGCTTTGGCCGCGTTGGAGGTCGAGATCTCGGCACTCACGGCGCGGAGCGTCGGAAGTGACTCATCCGCTCCGGCCGCCTTTTGAAGCAGCCACACGAGCGCGGACCATCGCGCTGCGAGCGCGGCATTGGCGGGTTCCTTGGCGAGTTGCGAACTGATTTCCCGCAGCGCCACCGCCTGTCCCACGAGCCAGGCGCGCCCACCGTTGTAGTTGCCGCGTTCGATCCAATGCCGGGGCTGCGTGACGCTTTGCCCGTCAAGTTCGAAGATGAGTTCCGGATGGCCGGCGTTGATAAGCGGCGTCTCGACGTTTTGATGGCACGCGACACAGGAGCTGGCGCGCGTGTGGAGATCGCGCAAATCGCGGAGGCCGCCCGCCACCTTGTCCGCGTGCGACAAATCCTTGCGAGTGTGGGAAAGCAGCCAACGCTCCGCGGGCCCGTGGCAATTCTCGCAGGAGACGCCGACGCCCGGCGGGATGGTCTTGGCAAACGCCGCGGCCGGCACCTCATGGAACGGCGCGTGGCAGGTGGTGCAGCGGACGCTCTTCGTGGCGTCGGCGATTCCCGCAGCCTTGGCGATTTGCTCCGAGCGCGCGCTGGTGAGGGTGTTGGCGGCACGGGCGTGAAAGTCGAGCCGCCGCCAGGTGTCCACTTGATGGCGCATCTCCCCTGCCCCGCCGTGGCACCCGGAACTGCTGCAGGATTCGATCCCCAAAAACTTCGACGGAGCGCCGATCGAGGAACATTGAAAGGCCGTGACGACGAAAAGAATGAGAGCTGGCTGCAGCCGGACCGCGTGCGGGTGGAGAATTCTGGGTTGTCTTGCCACGTCGCTTTTGTTAAGTGAAGCCCCACCTGAATGCAACCCCTCATTGACAAGGCGCAAGCCGCGCTTGGCGGAAACCTTGGCCTGACGCTGGGGTGTTTGATCATCGCCGCACTCGCCGTTCAAGTGCTCGTGATGCTGGCGTCAACCCTCCGTCGCGTCGTCGGCGAGGGAACCCAGCGCACACTCGAGCGCGAACGGCTTGAACTCCTCGTCAAGTCTGCCCGTTCCGAGTGGCAGGACAAGCAGGCGGCCAAGGATCTCTGGAATGGTTACCGGAAGTTCACCGTCTCGAAGAAAATCAAGGAATGCGACGGCGTGTATTCGTTTCACCTCGCGCCGCATGATGGCAAGCCGTTGCCGCCGTTCAAGCCGGGCCAGTATCTCACTTTCTCGCTCGATGTTCCCGGCCGCGACAAGCCCGTGGTGCGCTGCTATTCGCTCAGCGACGGCCCGATTCACACCACGCACTACCGCGTGACCATCAAGAAGGAAGGCCCTCCCGCAGACAAACCGGACCTCCCGCCGGGCGTGGCGTCGAGCTACTTCTGCGACGCGGTCAAGGAAGGCGACATCCTCAACGTCAAGGCGCCGACCGGGCACTTCTACCTCGACATGGCCAAGCCGAATCCCATCGTGCTGCTCGGAGGGGGCATCGGCGTGACGCCGATGTTGAGCATGGCGAAGGCCGTCGCGGCGAGTGGTTCGAAGCGCGAAGTGTGGTTCTTCTACGGCGTCCGCAGCACGCAGGAGCACATGTTGAAGGAGGAAATCCAGACGCTCGCCGAGGCTCATGACAACATCCGGTTGCACGTGTGCTACAGCCGGCCGGGCAAAGGAGACGTCAAGGGACGCGACTACCACCACGCCTCGCGCGTGACGCCGGAGTTGCTCAAGGAACTGCTGCCGTCGAACAACTACGAATACTACCTGTGCGGCGCCGGGCCCTTCATGCAGACCCTCAACGAGGGGCTCGAAAGTTGGGGCGTGCCCGAAAAGGAAATCCACTACGAGGCGTTCGGACCGGCCACGGTGAAGAAGAAAGCGCCCCCGAGGACTGCGAGCGAAACGGCATTCCTCTCCAAGTTTACCGTCACATTCAGCAAGTCCGGCAAGACGTGCGGCTGGGATCCCAGCGCGGAGAACGTGCTGAAGTTCGCGCAGGCGCAAGGCGTGCACATCGACTCCGGCTGCTGCACCGGCGGCTGCGGCTCGTGCGTGGTCGCCGTCAAGGGAGGCAAGTTCAAGCACACGAAAGATCCTGACAACCCGCCCGAGGCCGGGTCCTGCCTCACGTGCATCGCGCAGCCCGCGGGCGACCTCGTGCTCGACGCCTGACGCCCCCGAGCGCCGACGATGAGCGAAACCCCGACCATCATCCAGCGACCCGGACGATTCGACAATCCGTTCGAGCCCGAAGGATTGGGCGACGCGCAGGTCGCAAGACTTCTCAAGGTTGCGCCGTTCAAGGAGATGGACCCGAATGGATTTCCGAAGCGCACCTCGCTCGCGGACATCCTCAAGCACGACATGCGCGTGCGGACCTTCGGCAAGGGCGAACTCATTGTGCGCGCGGGCGACTACGGCACGTCGGCGTTCATGGTGTTGAGCGGGTCCGTGCGCGTCGTGTTGCAGCCAGGCCTGCCCAACTCCGTGCTCGGGCGGCGCGAGACCCGCAAGGTCGGCTGGTTCCGCGCCTTCGCGCAATTGTGGTCCAACTCCAAACAGCCCGAGATCCGAACACCGAGCCAGCTCAAGCAGGATTCGCGCGTTGCCGCCCGCCAGGCCGGCAAGGAAGTGAAGGTCTTCCTTCAAGATGTCCCCCGCGTGCTCGACGAGCATCGCACGTCGGAAATGCAGGCCGGCGAATTCTTCGGCGAACTCGCCGCGCTGACCCGGTCGCCGCGCAGTGCGACGGTCTTTGCCGCGGCTGAGGGCACCGAGATGCTCGAAGTCCGCTGGCAGGGCTTGCGCGACCTGATGAGATACGACGAAAGCCTGCGGAAGCACATCGAAGAAACCTACCGCGAGCGGGCGCTCGCCACGCATCTGCGCGAGATTCCCTGCTTCGGCCACCTCACACCTGAACAACTGATGCTTGTGATGGCCGAGACCGAATTCGCCACCCACGGTGACTACGAATGGTCCAAGGGCGCGAGCAGCGCCAGGACGCAGGAAACCGTCATCGCAAGCGAGGGCGATTATCCGAATGGCGTCGTGCTCATCCGCTCCGGCTTCGCGCGGCTCAGCCAGAAGTTCGGCAACGGCCAGCGGACTCTGAATTACCTGGGCGCGGGCCGCGACTACGGTTTCGCTGAAATCGCGCACAACTTCCGCAACAAGGACAACCCCGTCACCCTTCAGCACTCGCTCAGCGTCATCGGCTACACGCACGTCATCGTCATCCCCACCCGCGTGATGGAACAGGTGGTCCTGCCGACCTTGCCGGCAGACTTGATCCCCGAGTTGACCGGGGCTCCCGCCGCCCGTGGCGATTTCGAGGCCGCCGCCGAGGCGGACGCCGGCGCGCACATCGGACCTGACGTGATGGAATTCCTGACGGAGCACCGCTACTTCAACGGCTCCGCGACGATGCTCATCGACCTGGAGCGTTGCACCCGCTGTGACGATTGCGTGCGCGCCTGCGCCTCCACTCACGACAACAACCCGCGGTTCCTTCGGCACGGCCCGACCAACGGCCGCATCATGGTCGCCAATGCCTGCATGCACTGCGCCGACCCGGTATGCATGATCGGCTGCCCGACGGGCGCCATCCACCGCGAGTCCTTCGCCGGGCAGGTCACCATCAACCAGGCCACGTGCATCGGCTGCACCGCTTGTGCGAACCAGTGCCCTTACGAGGCTATTCGCATGGTCGACGTGCGCGACGGGGACGGGAACTTCATCCTGGACGAGGCCATGCGACCGATCATCAAGGCCACGAAGTGCGACCTCTGCGTCGAGCAATACGGCGGACCGGCCTGCGAGCGCGCGTGCCCGCACTCGGCGCTCGTGCGGATGAACATGAACAACCTCGACGCATTCGCCCGCTGGCTCCGACGATGAACGCGTTCGCCAATCGCAGGTGGCTCGCCGTGCTGATGCTCATCGCGGCGATCGTCGGACTCCTCACCGTTTGGCGCGAGTTCGACGTGTTCATCCCGCGCATGCCGTATCTCACGGGCTGGGTGCTGCTGCTGCTCATGCTCTTTCTGACACTCTACAACGGCCGCAAGAAGCTTCCGTTTCTTCCCGCAATCCGGTCGGAGACGTGGCTGCAGGTGCACATCTACGTCGGCTTGTTCACGGCCGCACTGTTCGCCGTCCACCTGGGCATGCGCATGCCCACGGGATGGTTCGAGTGCACGCTTGCGTGGCTTTACGTGCTCGTGATGCTCAGTGGCATCGGCGGGCTCTTCATTTCGCGCATCTTTCCGAAACGCCTCACCACACGCGGGGGCGAAGTGTTGTTTGAGTCCATCCCGGCCGTGCGCCGCGCGCTGGCCGAACAGGCCGAATCGCTCGCCCTCAAGGCCTTGCCCGCCGCGAAAAGCGCGACGATCACCGAGTTCTACGTCGCGCACCTCCAGCACTGGTTCGCCGCGCCCCGGAACACTCTTGCCCACTTATTCGAAATCAGCAGTCCGCTCAACAAGCTCCTCCACCGCATCGGCGAATTGGATCGCTTCCTCAACGACGAGGAGCGCAAGCTCATGTTTGGCGAAGAGGTCGAAGCGGGTGAGGAGCCCAAACAGCACATACCTGGTATCGCCGACCTTGTCCGGCAGAAGGACGCGCTCGACTATCATTACTCGCTCCAGCTCACGCTCAAGCTCTGGCTGTTCGTCCACATCCCGCTCACTTACAGCCTGCTGGTTTTCTCGCTCGTCCACGTCGTGCTGGTGTTCGCTTTCATGGGAGGCACGTCATGAGCGAACCGCTGCAACCGCCGGGATTTGACGCCGACCAATACGCGCGCCCCAACCAGAACTGGGTTTGCGGCTACGCCTGCGAAGGGCGCGCCTGCAAACTCGGGCCAGGACCAGGCGGCGAATGTCGCGCCACCGCCGAGTGCAAACCCGTCCTAGATCTCAAGCCCGGTGAAACCAAAGGCCGCTGGCGTTGCACCCGGTCGAAAAACCAGGGCGGCGCGTGTGAATTGGGGCCGGGCCCCGACGGCACCTGCTGTCGTCCCCTGCCCCGCTGTTCACCCGTTCGCAGCCTGCGCGTGCGGCGCGGGCGACTCACCCTCGCCGTCACGGCGCTCACCGTCGGCGCGCTGCTGGTCCTGCTCTACGGACCGTGGCGCCTCACGTTCATCAACCCGGGCCCGGTTTCCTCTCACCACACGGGCAAGGCGTTTGCCGAATTGCTTCGCGAACAATCAAAGGGCGCGCCCAAGTCTGCCGCGCTTGCCGCGAGCGCGTTCGGGGCGGACCAAGGTTGCGCCGTCTGCCACACCGAGGCGCTCGCCGGCCCGGCGGGATGGCTGAAGGCGGCCTTCACGGTGAAACCCGGGCCGTTCGAAGTGAACAAACTTGCCGCGGTATCGCGGGCTGAGATGACCTCCATCGATCGCGCGTGCCTCAAGTGCCACAAGGATCACACGTTCCACCAACCCAACGTCGTGCGCGACCATTCGTGTTCATCGTGCCACCGGGAGCACCTCACCAGCGGACACATGCGAAAGCCGGAGGATGCGCAATGCCTCTCGTGCCACGGCGACGGCGCCACGATGCAAGCCTCGGCTGCGAAGGGCCGAGAAATCGCCGCCAAGCGGCCAAGCGAATTTGAATACCGTTCGCACCTCGGCCCTCATGTGTTTGGGGTGCCGCGTCCGACCAATGGCTACACAAAGGTCTTCGCCTCGTTCGCCGGCGACCACCCCGAATTCCAAGTGCACGCGGACAAGCTGAGCGATACGAATCCGCTCCGCTTCAACCATGCGCTGCACTTCTCCTCGACGGTGCCTCCGATCAATGGCAGGAAACTCGACTGCGCGAGCTGCCATGAGCCGGATGCCTCGGGCGCGTATTATCGCAGGGTGAATTTCGAGCGACACTGCCGCAAGTGCCACTCACTTCAATTCGATGCGGGCAATCCGCAACTTCAGCTCCCACACGGGAACGAAACCTTCGTGCGCTCGTTTCTGCGCAGCCTGCCCGCGCACTACGCGGAGCTCGCCCGCCGCGAACACAAGCTGAGCCGCGCGGAGGAAATCGCACGGTTCGTCGCCCGCAGCATGAGTGGCCTCACGGAGCGGTTTGAATCAGGCGAAGGACTCGAGCGCCGCGTCTTCATGAGCACTGAGCGCTGGGCGCCCGTCGCGAGTGTGGGAGGCTCACCCACGCTCGGCGCCGCGCCTTTTGCCGGTTGCGCGTGGTGTCACAAAGTAACGGAGTCTCCGGGCACGGTTCCGCCGCAATTCGAAGTCGCCCGCCCTTCGATGCCGGAGCGGTGGATGCCTCGCGGGAGTTTCAACCACGCAAAGCACCAGCACCTCGACTGCGCCAAGTGCCACGACGTCGCCCGCAGCAGTGTCACCGCGGATGTCAACCTCCCGCGCAAGGCCCTGTGCGCCGAGTGCCACAGCCCGAAGGGCGGCGTCGTGCATTCATGCTCGACCTGCCATTCGTTCCATACGACGCACCGGCGGTGAGGGGTTCGACCTTCGCGGTGCAGGCGCGGCGGTTTCCGCGCTCGCTTCATCCCAGTCGCGCCAGTTCCCCGCGCACCAGTTCCACGAGCGGCCGGGCAGTCGCGCGGCTGAAGTCGAACCGGCATCCCGCGGTGGCGAAGAGCTCCGGGAGCGGGCGCGACCCGCCGAGCGTGAGGCCGGCCTTGTAATCGCGCAGCGCCCGCGTCTTGTCCCGGCGCGAGTTGGCCCACACTTGCAGCGCGCCCAGCTGCGCAATGCCGTATTCCACATAATAGAATGGGTGGAGAAAGATGTGCAGTTGCTTGTGCCAGTAGTTCGCGCGAGCCGGCTCGTGCCCGGACCAGTCCACGTCGCCGCCGAAGCGCTCCATCAAGTCCACCCAAGCCGCAGTGCGCTCCGCGCGCGTGTGACCGGGATGCGTGTAGATCCAGTGCTGGAACGCGTCGATCGTCGCCATCCACGGGAAGAAGTTGATGATGCCTTCGAGATGCGTCTTGCGGGCGCGGTTCGCTTCGGACGCCCCGTAAAACTCCTCGAGGAATTCAGCGCCGAGCAACTCCATCGCCATCGAGGCCACCTCGCAGAACTCGATCGGCGCGCCGCGATAGGCGAACAGGTCTTCCTCGCGCGTGGCCACCGCGTGAAAGGCGTGGCCGGCCTCGTGCAGCATCGTGTCCACGTCGCGCTGAAGCCCGACGGCGTTCATGAAGATGAATGGCAGTCGTGATTCCGAGAGCGTGGATTGGTATCCACCCGGCGCCTTGCCCTTCCGGTTTGCCAGGTCGAGCAGCTTGAGATCCTGCATCATCCGGAATTGCCGGCCGAGTCCGCCGGCGTCCACCTTGTCGAAGATGCGCTGTGAACGCTCCACCAGTTGCGGCACATCCTCGAAGGGCCGCAGCGCGGGGCGATTCAGTGCGTCCACCGCGGTGTCCCACGGGCGCAGCGACGAGATGCCGAGGTGGCGCTTTCGCTCGGCTTGCAACTGTCGCACCACGGGCATGAACTCCGTCTCGACCGCCTCGTGGAACTTCACGCAATCCGCCGGCGTGTAATCAAAGCGCCCCCGCAGCTTGAAGGCGTAGTCGCGGTAATTCGCGAAGCCCGCGTTCTTCGCCATCTGCTCGCGCAGCGCCATTTGCTGCTCAAAGATGGTCTCGAACTTGTCCGCCTCGGCGAGGCGCCGGCTCGCGACGAGTGTCCAGGCTTCCTCGCGCAGCGGGCGGTCAGGCTCCTCGAGATAACGCGCCATCTGGACCAGCGTGCGCTCCTCGCCGCGGAAAGTCACCGTGAGCGCGCCCGCGAGCTTCTGGTATTGCTGGCCGAGCTTGGCCTCCTGGGTCTCGAGCGGCACGTTGGCCTCGCGATAGAGGTCGACGCGCAACTGCGTGTCCCGGTCGAAGACCGCGTAACGCGGCCGTGGCAACAGCGCGCGCAGCGGATGCGCGAGGTAAAGCTGCGCGAGCTTGAACTGCCGCGTCTTGAGTTCCGGCTCGATCTTCTCGACGAAATGCAAAAACGCGGACTCGGCGCCCGGGTCCTCCGTGTGGCACGTCATGCCGATGTAACGCTTCGAGCCCTCCTCCTCAAGTGCCGCGGCCAGTTCGCCGCCGTCGATCAGCCAGCGCTCGAACTCCGCCACGCTGCCGCACCCGGCGGCGCGCTCTTCGAGCCGGTCATAGAGCGGCGCCACCTGCAGCCAGTCCCCGAGGTCAATGGTCTGCGGGACGAACGCGCGCGGTGTGTGGACGGGGAGTTTTCCGAACGGCAGCAAACTCATGCGCGGGACGATGCGGGGTCAACCGGGCCAATCCAAGCCGGAAGTGGTCAATCAGGCGCTCGTGCGGTCACTTCTTCAAGAGTGCAGCAACCCTGTCACGGGTGGCGGGCGTGATCTTTTCAGGCCGCGGCTCGACCCCGATGACGAGATTGATCACTTGCGTTTGGATCCTGCGGCCCGGCTCCGGTTCCAGGACCTGACCTGCCGTCTTGGCCGCGCGGGGGTGCGGAGTTCAACGATATGGGCCCCGGAGAACTGTCCCCGGTCGCTTGGGAAGGGGCGCGGGGCCAGCCGGGGCGCCGGCGAAGAACACTGTTTCCGCGGTCTTGCGCAACATCCAGTCGCGGTCGGAAGGTGAAAGGAAGTCCAGCCGTTCGCGCACGAGCGAGAGCGAGGCAGCGTAGGTGTGCGCGCCCTGCACTTGATACGGACAGTCGCTCGCCCACATCAGCCGCTTCGCGCCGAAGGCGTCGCGCACCCGGCGGATCATCGGCGCGAGGTCCAGATACGGCGCGGCCTTGCGGCCAAGCGCGTAGAAGGCGGAGGTTTTCACGAACGTTTTCGGAAACTTCGCCAGCGCGCACAAGAGAGCAAGCTCGCCGTCGAGAATCTGCCCCGTGACGCCGATGCGCGCGAAGTGATCCACAACGACGTGCGTGCGCGGGAACTTGGAGCACATGACCGCGAGCGCAGGCAACGCCGCGGGATTGATGAGCGGGCAGATGGCGAGATTCTCGTCCGCGGCGGTGGCCCACATCGTCGCCATGCCGGAAGAGCCCAGCCACGCGTCCGGTGCGAGCCGTCCCGGGGAGATGCGGAAGCCGCGGACGCCCTGCTTCGCCAGGTCGCGCATCGCGTCGCGCACGCGCGGCGCGTTCTCGTCCACGATCCCCACGCCGCTGAAGACGCCGGGGAAGCGCCGCATCGCGTCGAGCATGTAGCGGTTGTCGTGGTGGTAGAAGCTCATCTGAATGAGCACGACTCGCGAAACCCCGTTCGGCCTCGCGATCGCCAGCAACTCCTCCGGCGTGAAGCTCGGCGGCTGCATGTCCTTTACCGCGAATCCTTCCGCGAGCGGAAACGACTTCGTGTCCGGCGTCCATACGTGCACATGCGCGTCCACGTGGCCTGGCGCGCCGCCTTCGCCGACGATGGTCTCGCAGCCGGAGAGCGCTCCCGTCGCCAGCGCGGCGGCGGATGCCTTCATGAAGGTGCGGCGGGACGGGGCTGGCGAATCGGCCGTGTGCATGCGTGATGGAAACACTGCACGGGGTCGCGCGTCAACGCGCTGCGAAGGCGCTGGAATCCCTCGCGCCGCGCCTGCCCGCTACTCGAAGCGCAGCATAAACTGCCGGTAGAACTCGAACGCCGCCTCCACCTGGTCGCACTCGACGTATTCCACCGCCGCGTGCGCGCGGTCAATGCTGCCCGGCCCGATGAGGATGCTCGGCAATCCCTGCCTCGACAGCTTGCTCGCGTCACTTCCGAAGGGCACACCGCACGGTTCGCCGTTCAGCCGCAAGCCGCGCAGGATTTCCGATGCGAGGCGCACCGGGGCGGCGTCGGCTGGAGTCGAGAGTCCTTCGTCGCGCGTGCGGGGCGGAAGTTGCTCGACGTTCAAGCCAGGCGCATCCGCCTTCAGCCGGTCGAGCATTCGCTGATAACCCGCGAGAACGTCGTCGGGCTTCTCGCCGGGCAGCAGTCGGCGGTCAATCTCGATGGTGCACTCGTCGGGGACGAAGTTCACCTGCACGCCGCCCGAGACGAGTCCGACGTTGAGCGTGCCGGGGCCGAGCAGCGGATGCTGCCGCGCGGCGAGCGCCCGGTGCTCCTCCTCAAACGCAAGTATCACCCGCGCCATGTGGCTGATTGCGTTGACGCCGAGGTGGGGCTTGCTGCTGTGCGCCGCCCTGCCCCGCGCCACGACCTTCCAGCGCAGCACGCCCTTGCCCGCGATGACGACGCGCATGTCCGTCGGCTCCGCCACCACCGCGGCCTGCCCCGTGAGCCCCTCGCAGAACTTCACCACTCCGCGATACGAGTATTCCTCGTCCACCGCGGCGCAAAGCAGCACCTCGCACGGCGGCGTGATGCCATCGCGCTTGAGCGAGGCGAGCGCGTGCATCATCGCGCACAACCCGCCCTTGTCGTCGCACGAGCCGCGGCCAAAGAGTTTTCCGTCGGCGACCGTGGGCTCGAACGGTGGAATCGTCATGCCGGAGATGGCGACGGTGTCGGTGTGCGCCTCGAACACGATGCGTTTGCCGGGCACGCGGCCGGGCAGGCGCGCGACGACGTTCGGTCGGTCGGGAAAGACTTCCTGGTCATGCGTCTCGATGCCGCGTTGCGCGAAGAAGTCACGGATGTAAGCCGCGATGAACTTCTCCGGTCGCCCACCCGGATACGAGGGACTGACGCTGTTGATGCGGACGAGTTCGGCGAGAGTGTCGAGAAGGCGTGGCTCGGCCATGGGAATCAATGCGGCTTCAAATGCTTGTCGAACCACGCGAGGGTCTTCTCCCACATCTCCGGCAGATATTGGTGGCCGAGGCCGGGATAGAGTTCACTGGCGTAGTCCGAGTCCTTGCCGACGAGTCTCCACACCGGCCGCACCCTGGCTTCGATCGTCCGGATTCCATCCGCAGGCGAACCGCCGTCCTCTTCGCCCGTCATGAAGAGCACCGGGCGGGGCGCGATGCACGCGATGACGGCCTCCGTGTCGAAGTGGCGGAGCATGCCCGGCACGAAGTAATAGATACCGTGGGCCGAAAGCTTGCCGTGAGCCGTGAGGTTTTGGTAACGGGTGAGGCACGCGACCGGCACGCCGGTCTTCAGGCGGTCATCGAGCGCCAAAAGCCACCACGCGCGTGTCGCGCCCATGCTGAAGCCCGTCACGCCGACGCGCGCCGCATCCACCTCCGGCCGCGAACAGACGTAGTCGAGCGCCATCAGGTCATCGCGCAACATCATTCCCCAAAGCGACCGGCCGAGCCACAGGTTGAACTTGCTCGCGGTCATCTCGCCCGCGCCGCCCTTCTCGTTCGGGCCGCCCGGACCCTTCCCGTCGCGTTCGCCGAAGCAGTAGGCGTCAATCGCGATCACCACGAAGCCGCGCCTTGCCAGTTCCGGTCCCGGCGCGACCGGCACGGGATTGCCCGCGATGAACAACTCCTCCTTGCCGCCCTTGCCATATTGGCCGCCGTGCTGATGGCAGTAGAGAATCGCCGGCGCCTTCTTGCGGGCGCTCGCAGCCTTCGGCACAAGCAAGTAACCCGGCACGGTCGCGCCCGCGCCGTTGTCGAACTGAAACTTCTCCACCACGAAGTCTCCCCGGTCTTCACGCGAAAGGGTCTTCACAGGAAAGCCCGCCGGTCGTGGCGGGAGTTCACCCAGCAACCGGCCGAGCGTGGCTCGAATCTCCCCGCGGCGGCGGGTCCACGCCGCCTTCGTCTCCGGCACGGTGAATTCCGGCACCTGCCGTGCCGCGCCGAGCCAGCGCGCGCCTTCGTGGATGTTGGTCTGGCCCATCAGCGTAAAAGTCCCGACGAGCAACACGATGCCAATCCCGGGCCCTGGGCGAAGTGGGGTGGTGGAAATCATGGCGTCACCGGACTTCGGGCGGGATTAGAGCGCATGCAATCCGTGAAGTCATCCGCAAACGCGGCCGGGACCCGCGCCGCCAAAACTCACTTGCCTTCCAACTCGCTCCCCCTAACGTCGCGCGCACATGGCTTTGTCCGCGCACCCCGACAGCTTCGTCCGCCGGCACATCGGCCCGCGACCGGAGGAGCTTCAACAGATGCTCGCCACCATCGGCTGCGACAGCCTCGATGCCCTTGTCGATGCCACCGTGCCCGCGGGCATCCGACGGCGCGAACCGCTCAACCTCCCCGCCGCCACAAGCGAGTTCGATGCCCTTGCGCGGCTGCGCTCCATGGGCGCCAAGAACCAGGTCTTCCGCTCGTTCATCGGCATGGGCTATCACGATTGCATCACGCCGCCCGTCATCCAGCGCAACATCCTCGAAAATCCCGGCTGGTATACCCAATACACGCCGTATCAGGCCGAGATCTCGCAAGGCCGCCTCGAGATGCTGCTCAACTTCCAGACGATGGTCTGCGACCTGACCGCGCTCGAGATCGCCAACGCCTCGATGCTCGACGAGGCGACCGCGTGCGCCGAGGCGATGATGATGTGCCATCGCTTGAAGGCCGCCGAGGGCCGCGCCGCATTTTTCATCGCGGCCGATTGCCATCCTCAGAACATCGAAGTCACGCAGGCGCGCGCCCGCGCGCTCGGCATCGACGTCGTGGTCGGCTCGCACGAGTCCCTCGCGCCCGACGGCAGGTTCTTCGGCGCGCTCGTCCAACATCCCGCGACCGACGGCTCCATCCGCGATCTCGGCGGCTTTGCTGACAAGGTCCACGCCGCGGGCGCGTTGCTCGTCGTCGCCACGGACCTGCTCGCGCTCACGCTCATCAAGCCTCCGGGCGAGATCGGCGCGGATGTCGCGGTCGGCAGCGCGCAGCGGTTCGGCGTCCCGCTCGGCTACGGCGGGCCGCATGCGGCGTTCATGGCCACGCGCGGGGAATTCAAGCGCCAGCTTCCCGGCCGGCTCGTCGGCGTGTCGAAGGACGCGCGCGGCCGGCCCGCCCTGCGCCTCTCGCTCGGCACACGCGAGCAGCACATCCGCCGCGAGAAGGCCACGTCGAACATCTGCACCGCGCAGGCGCTGCTCGCGAACATGGCCGCGGCCTACGCGATTTATCACGGGCCCGGCGGCTTGAACGCCATCGCGACGCGCATCCACTCGCTCACCACCGTGCTCGCCGAGGGACTCAAGCGCCTCGGCCACGCGGTGGTTCACGCGCACTACTTCGACACGTTGCGCGTCCAGCCCGCCGGCACATCCTGCGCCTCCATCCTCAAGCTCGCCGAGTCCCACCGCATCAACCTCCGCGCGCCCGACGCGCACACCGTGTGCATCGCCCTCGACGAAACCACCACGCCCGGCGACCTGCGAACACTCTTCCAGATCTTCAACGACGACAAACCCGCCGACCTCGATCTCAACCTGCCCGCATTCTCCTCCCCATCGGCAGGCGCCCGCCGGCATTCGGCCATCCTCACCGCGCCCGTCTTCCACCGGCACCACTCCGAGACGGAGATGCTGCGTTACCTGCGCCGGCTCGAAGCGCGCGACCTCTCGCTCTGCCAGGCGATGATCCCGCTCGGTTCGTGCACGATGAAGCTCAACGCCACGTCGCAGATGTTCCCCGTGAGCTGGCCGGAGTTCGCGCGGATTCATCCGTTCGCGCCCCTGCGCCAGACCCGAGGCTATCAGGAACTCTTCGCCCAACTCGAGGACTGGCTTGCCGAAATCACCGGCTTCGCGGCCATCTCGCTCCAGCCCAACGCCGGCTCGCAGGGCGAATACGCCGGGCTCCTGTGCATCCACGCCTTCCACGCGAGTCGTGGCGAGGCGCATCGCAACATCTGCCTCATTCCCACGAGCGCGCACGGCACCAATCCCGCGAGCGCGGTGATGGCCGGCCTCCGCGTCGTCGCCGTCGCGTGCGACAAGGAGGGCAACATCGACCTCGCCGACCTCCGCGCCAAAGCCGCCGCGCACCACGCGGACCTCGCGTGCCTCATGGTCACCTACCCGAGCACGCATGGTGTCTTCGAGGAAAGCATCCGCGACATCTGCGCCATCATCCACGAGCACGGCGGACAGGTCTACATGGACGGCGCGAACATGAACGCGCAGGTCGGCCTCTGCCGCCCCGGCGACATCGGGGCGGATGCCTGTCATCTGAACCTTCACAAGACGTTTTGCATCCCGCACGGCGGCGGCGGTCCCGGCATGGGCCCCATCGGCGTCGCCGAACACCTCGTCGGGTTCCTGCCCGGCCACAACGTCATCAACCTCGGCGGCGAGAATCCCATCGGCGCCGTGAGTGCTGCGCCGTGGGGCAGCGCCAGCATCCTGCCGATCTCGTGGAGCTACATCGCGTGCATGGGGCCGGACGGACTCGCCGAGGCCACCAAGGTCGCCATCCTCAACGCCAACTACATCGCGCACCGCCTCGACAAGTTTTTCCCCGTGCTCTACCGCGGCCGCGGCGGACGCGTCGCGCACGAGTGCATCCTCGACTTGCGCCACTTCAAGAGCGTCAGCGCCGAGGACGTCGCGAAGCGGCTCATGGACTTCGGCTTTCACGCGCCCACCCTTTCGTTCCCCGTGCCCGGCACGCTGATGGTCGAGCCCACCGAGAGCGAGTCGATGTTCGAGCTCGACCGCTTCTGCGATGCCATGATCGCCATCCACGCCGAGATCACGGCCATCGAATCCGGTGCGATGGACAAGGCGGACAACCCGCTCAAGCACGCGCCGCACACGGCCGAGGCCCTCGCCGCCGCGGACTGGACCCACCCCTACTCGCGCGAGCAGGCGGCCTTCCCGACGCGGCACGAGCGCGCGCAGAAGTTCTGGCCCGCCGTCAGCCGCGTGGACAATGTCTTCGGCGACCGCAACCTCGTCTGCTCCTGCGCCGGGATGGAAGCGTATCAGTGATGCGAACGCCGGGGACGGCACCGGCCACCGCCAAGCAACGCAAGGAGCGCAACGAAGGAGGACCTCGGAACAGGACGCGCCGGAACGCAACCGGCGCAATTCACTTCTTGTGCTGGCGGTGTCCCAGGCGGGCTTTGTGGCGGCTGTTGCCGGTGTGGCGGGTCGTGTTGCGACTTGCGGCGTGTCGCGGCGCGGCTCACTTGATTTTTCTTCTGATCGGCGGGTTGGTGAATCCGCGGGGCCGGAATGGAATTCGCCTCTCCCCGGAGTCGCGACGACGCCGGGCCCGAACGTTCACACCTCCCGCCGTCTCCGTTTCCTTCGTTGCCTCCTGTTCAACGCCGGCTGACGCGCGGGCGCTACTCGGCGGTGTTGACGGTGTAGCCGCCGGATTTTCCGTCGGCTTCGACTTTCAAGAGGCCGCGTTTCTGGGCTTCGAGCAGGAGGTCGTTGAAGGAACGAAATCCGTGGGCGCGCTCGTTGAAGCCGGGGTTGCGGCGCTTGATGGCCTGTTTGATCATTGAGCCCCACACCCGTTCGTCCGCGCCGCGTTCGCCGTTGAGGGCCTCGAGGGTTTCGACGACGAGTTCGAGGGCCTTGTCGAGGGATGGACCTTTGTTTTCGTCGCCCGCGGGCTTCGCCGCCGCGGCCACCGAGGTGCTGCGGGGGCGCGAGCGAGCGCGGTCGGCGCGGACGAGGTCGTCGTAGTAGATGAAGTCGTCGCAGTTGCCGATGAAGAGGTCGGAGGTGGAGTTCTTCACGCCCACGCCAATGACGGTCTTGGCGTTTTCGCGGAGCTTGCTCACGAGGGGCGAGAAGTCCGAGTCGCCGCTGATGATGACGAAGGTGTCCACGTGGCCCTTGGTGTAGCAGAGGTCGAGGGCGTCCACGACCATGCGGATGTCGGCGGAGTTCTTGCCGGACTGCCGGACGTGGGGAATCTCGATGAGCTCGAAGGCGGCCTCGTGCAGGCCGCGCTTGAAATCCTTGTAGCGGTCGAAGTCGCAGTAGGCCTTCTTGACGACGATGTGGCCCTTGAGCAGGAGGCGCTCGATGACCTTGGTGATGTTGAAGGCGGGGTAGTTGGCGTCGCGCGCGCCGAGGGCGATGTTCTCGAGGTCGAGGAACACGGCCATGGTGGCGTCGGCATCCTTGGGGGCGGGAGGGTTCATTCCGTTGGGAGGAGAGCTTAGCGAACCAGCGGCGTGGGGACAGCCGAAAGTTTCGCAAGGGGTGGAGACGGGCGCGTGCCTGTTTGTTGCGACCTCCCGGGAGGGACAGCTCCGACCGGGGGAAAACGCGGCGACTTGGATGCAAGCGCACACCCCTCACCCGGTCCTGCTCCGAGCGGGACCACTCTCTCCCTTCGTCGGACGAGGGGAGAGAACCAATGGCCGGCAACTGCCGCGATTTCGACCCTTGAACCCGAACGGACACTCCTCACCCCATCGCTCTCCCCTCCTCCGAGGAGGGGAGAGGGTGTCCGAAGGGCGGGTGAGGGGTGGCTGTGCGCCAACCGGTTCATGGGTAGGGATGCAGTGAAGGGGCAGGAACCGGGATGCGCCCGAACGGAGCCGGACGCTTTCAACATGAAGCTGCTCTCAAGCGGCGGGCCCGGCGGCGGGCGGACCGGGTTGCCCCGCGGGCGGGGGCGGCACGACGATCACGGGAAGGGGGAAACGGAGTTTCATCACGTCGTCCACGAGCACTTCGACCCAATAGACGCCGTCGGTCTTGAATTCGAGTCCGCCGAAGACGGTGGCGTTGGTGGTGTTCATGCCCGGGTCGTTCAGCGCGAATTTCATCTGCGACTGCCGGAGCACGGTCAACTGGTCGGGCGCCATGACGCGCACGACCTCGGAGAACTGCCCGAGCCCGGCGCACCAGCGGTTGAACACGCAGAGGCGGCCTGCGGTGACGGGAACCTGCGGCAGCCGGATGACGCTCAGGATGCCGAGCACGATGAAGTTGCCGTTGGCTTCCTGGCGGATGTCCTCGCACAGGAGCGAGCATTGCAGGTCGGGGAGGATGCGGTTGGGGGTCATGGGGATTTCCGATTGCCGGGTGCGGGTTGCCGGTGGGGGAATGGTCAGGCCGTGGCCAGTTCGGCGGCGCGGACGGTGTTGGACATGAGCATGGCAACGGTCATGGGGCCGACGCCGCCAGGATTCGGCGTGATGAGGCCCGCGATGGGCTGGACCGCGGCAAAGTCCACGTCACCGACGAGCCGCGAGCCGTTCTTGGCGGTCGCATCGGGGACGCGGTTGACGCCCACGTCGATGACGACCGCGCCGGGGCGGACCATCGCGGCCGTGACGAAGTTCGCCACGCCCATCGCGGCGATGAGGATGTCCGCCCGCCGGCAATGGGCCTGGATGTCGCGGGTGCCGGAGTGGCAAAGGGTGACGGTTGCGTTCGCGTAGCTGGACTTCTGGCAGAGGATCGCGGCCATGGGCTTGCCGACGATGTTGCCTCGGCCGAGGACGGTGACTTCCGCGCCCACCGTCTTGACGCGCGAACGGATGAGCAGCTCGTGGATGCCCGCGGGCGTGCAGGGAACGAATCCCGTGCTGTCGCCGAGCATGAGCTTGCCGACGTTGAGCGGGTGAAAGCCGTCCACGTCCTTCGAGGGCGAGACGGCGGTGAAGATGGTGGCGGAATCGATGTGTCGCGGGAGCGGCGCCTGGACGAGGATGCCGTGGAAGGCGGCGTCGGCGTTGAGCCTGGCGATGAGTTGGAGGAGTTCGGATTGCGTGGTGGCCTCGTGCAAGACCTCGGTCTTGGCGTGGAACCCGAGTTGCGCGCAGGTGCGCTCCTTCATGCCGACGTAGACCTTGGAGGCCGGGTCTTCCCCGACGCGCACGAAGGCGAGCCCGGGCTGGATGCCGCGGGACTTGAGCGCGGCGACGCGCTGGGAGGTTTCCGCGAGGAGCTGGGAGGCGATGGCGCGGCCGTCGATGAGGTTCTGCGGCTGCATCACTCGACGGTCTTGAGCGTCTCGATGCGCAGCACGGGCATGCGCGGCCAGCGGCGGTCGATCATTTCCTCGCCGGTGACGAGGATCACGCGGCCCTTGATGGAAGCCCACGGGACGCTTTCGTTGGTCGAGTAGAGGTAGTTGATGGTGCGGCCGGTGTAGATGTCGGCGAGTTCCCAATTGGAGGGCGCCTGCACGTTCCAGACCTTGCGCACGATGCCCTCGCGGGTCACGACGCGCGGCGGACCGGGCTCGGTCTCGACGACGGGCGGCGGCGTGTTGGTGGAGGTCACGGCGAGCTTCTTCGGCGGCGGCGCCTGGGCGCGCTTGGCGGCGTCGCGTTGCTCGCCGGTCTCCTGTCCGCCGCCCCAGCCGAAGATGCGGCTCCAGATGGAGCGTTTCGGCGGCGGGACTTGAATCTGATAATACACCTCGCCGCCCGCGGGCGCCGTGGCGGCGGCGGATTCGGACTTCGCAGCGGCGGCGGGAATCGCGGCGGCGGAAGTCGGCGTGCCGGGAGTCGGACTCGGCGCCGTTGCGACGACCGGCGTCGCTGATGTCACCGGCGGCACGGCTGGAGTGGTCGTCACAGGAGTCGTGACGGGCGCGGTCGCCGGCAGGGCAGCGGCGGGCGAAGCGGGGGTGAGCAGGGCGGGATTCGAGGGGACGGTGGTGAGCGGATTGGTGCGAATGGGCTCGACGCGAACGAGCGTGGGCTCGGAAAGCGGTGCGGGCGTGGTGCTGGGATCCACGCGGCCGCCCGAAATGGACGGATCGGATCCAGGACGGACGGCGGTGGGCGAACCGCTGGCGCGGACGCCGGACTTGCCCGAAGACGTGGAGGAGGCGGTGGCCTCGCCCTCGCCGGACTTCCGGATGACGGTTTCAGCCGCGACGAACGCGCTCGCGCCGGGAGGCGGCTCAATCTCCATCCACGCGCCCGAGGTGCGGAGCGGCTTCACGGGAGCGCCCTTCTCCATGCGGGCGACGATGCTGTAATTCTCGCCGGGGCCGGCGCGGACGTTGAGCTTGGGCACGTGGACGGCGTTGTTCGAGATGAAGCTGTTGAAAACCCAGACGGGGGTGTTGGCGGGCAGCGCGATGCGGAGCCAGGCCCTGGGTTCGCCGGCCTTCGGCGCCTTGACCGGAATCTGCTCGAGCACGGTGACGGTCTCGCCCTTCTTGAGCTGGGTGATGACCTCGCTGTTGAGCGTGGCCTGGCCGCGGATGTTTACGCGGTTGTCCTTCACGGTCGCGGTCTGTTCCGCGGCGGGCGCGGTGGCGGCGAGGAACAGTGCGGTCAACAGCAGGCTGCGTTTCGTTCTCATGATGGGTTGAGTAAAGTTTTAATTTCGGGCGCTGTCAATGTCCGCCAACGGCCGGAGCGCAGTTCGCCGAGGCGGATGCGCCCGATTTGCGTGCGCTGGAGCGCGCACACCGTCAGACCCAGATACTCGAAGAGCCGCCGCACTTCGCGATTCTTGCCCTCGGACAACTCCAGCTCGACGATGCTGCGCGTGTTGTTGGCATCCACCAGTTGGACGCGCTCGGCCTTCAGCAGCTCGCCCTCGTGCTGAACACCCTCGAGAAACTTGCGCAGCATCGGACGCTCGACCCGCCCGTCAACCACGGCGCGATAGTGCTTCCGCACGCCGTATCGCGGGTGCGTGAGCCGAAGACAGAAATCGCCGTCGTTCGTGAGGAAGAGCAGGCCTTCGCTCTCCCGGTCGAGGCGGCCGACGGGCACCAGAGAGGCCCATTTCGAGGGCAGCACATCATAAATCGTGCTGCGCCCAAGGTCGTCGGAACGCGTGGTGATGACGTGCGGCGGCTTGTTGAACGCGATGTAGAACTTCTCGCGAACCCGGAGCGGCGCGCCGTCGAGCGTGACCTTGTCAATGGCCGGGTCCACCTTGGTGCCAAGCTGGGTGACGACCTTTCCATTCACGGCCACGCGCCGCCCGGCGATGAGCTGCTCACCGGAGCGACGCGAGGCGACGCCGGCCTCGGCCAGGAATTTTTGAAGGCGGACCATGAGTCGCTGCGAGTCACGACCGCGGGACGGCGGCGGATTCCCACCGTGCGCGAGGTTTCGAAACCGCGGCCCTGGACAGGCAAGCCGCCCATCCGCGGGGCGGGTTACGCCTCGGGCCGGGTCTTCGGGAGGCCGGTGACGCGGTTGCCGGGATTCCACTGCCCGCGCTTGCGCAGCAGCGCGACGCGCTCGAAACGCTTGAGGACATTCCGCTTGGCGCCGGTGGAGCTTGCGGCGCGGAGACTGCGATGCTGTGACATAAAAAGTTGCGGGTTGCCCGGCGCCCGGCGCGCGCGGGAAGCGGTTTGTAGCAGAACGCGCCGTCGAAGCAAATGGTTTGTTCGCCCCGGCCGGTGGTTCCGCGCCATCGTGCTTGAATCCGGGCCCGCAGGCTGGCGTCATCGGTGCGATGCGGCATCACGCGCCCAACCCGGAACACCTCGCGCTCACGCGCCGGGAGTTTCTCAACCGCTGCGGCCTGGGCATGGGCGCGCTCGGGCTGGCCTCGCTGTGCGCCGAGCACGGATGGCTCGCGCCGACGGCGGACGCAGCGGACTTCACCAACCCGCTTGCCGTGAAGCCGCCGCACTTCCCGGTGAAGGCCAAACGCGTCATCCACCTGTTCATGAACGGCGGGCCGTCGCACGTGGACACCTTCGACCCCAAGCCCGCGCTCACGGCGAACGCCGGCAAGCCGCTGCCCTTCGAGCTGCGCACCGAGCGCCGCACGGGCGTCGCGCTCGCGTCGCCGTTCAAGTTTGAGAAGCGCGGCAAGTCCGGCATCGAGGTGAGCGAGCTCTTCGCGCACACCGCCGAGTCCATTGACGAGGTGGCGATGATCCGGTCGATGCACGCGGACGTGCCGAACCACGAGCCTTCGCTGATGCTGCTCAACTGCGGCGACGCGCGGCAGGTGCGGCCGAGCATGGGCTCGTGGATCACCTACGGGCTCGGCACGGAGAACCAGAATCTGCCGGGCTTCATCGCGATGTGCCCCGGGTATCCGATCCAGGAATCGCAGAACTGGCAATGCGCGTTCCTGCCCGGCGTGTTCCAGGGCACGCACATTGACACCAAGAACACGCAGATCGAGAAGCTGATCGAGCACGTCAAGAACCGCTACCAGTCCACCGCCGAGCAGCGCGAGCAGCTCGACTTGTTGCAGCGACTCAACGAGCGGCACGCCGCCCAGCGCGCGCGCGAGGCGCAACTCGAGGCGCGCATCCAGAGCTTCGAGCTCGCTTATCGCATGCAGGGCGATGCCGCGGACGCCTTCGACGTGAGCCGCGAGCCCGAGCCCATCCGCCGGATGTATGGCGAGGGCACGCAGGCGCGGCAGATTCTCATCGCCCGGCGGCTCATCGAGCGCGGGGTGAGATTCGTGCAAGTGTGGCACGGCGACGGACAGCCGTGGGACAGCCACGACGACCTCGAAGTGCAGCACCGCAAGCTGGCCGGCCAGTGCGACCGCGCGATCGGCGCGCTGTTGAAGGACCTCAAGCAGCGCGGCCTGCTCGACGAAACGCTCGTCATCTGGGGCGGTGAATTCGGCCGCACGCCGACGGTGGAGTTGCCGAATCCCGGCAGCAACGCCGGCAGGATCAACGGGCGCGACCACAATCACTGGGGTTACACCACGTGGCTCGCGGGCGGCGGGGTGAAGGGGGGATACGTCCACGGTTCGACCGACGAATTCGGATTCAAGGCCGCGGAGAAGCCCGTGCACGTCCACGATTTGCAGGCGACGATCCTCGCGCTGCTCGGCTTTGACCACGAGCGACTCACCTTCCGTCACGCCGGCCGCGACTACCGCCTCACGGACGTCCACGGCGAAGTCGTCCGCGACCTGATTGCGTAGCCGTCAGCGCATGGCCGCCGAGGGGCGGAGGTCCCACTCTTCGAGCAATTCCCGCGGGAGTTCGCGCAGGAAACGCGACGACTGCTGCATCTCGGCGCCACCGCCGAACGAGGAGCGCAACAGCGGGTGGCTCAAGTAGAGTTCGTCCTTCGCACGTGTGATCGCCACGTAAAACAACCGCCGCTCCTCCTCCTCGCCGTCCACCGCATTGAGGGCGCGCGCGTTTGGGAACATCCCCTCGCAGAGCATGATCACGAACACGACGCGGAACTCGAGTCCCTTCGCCTGATGGATGGTGGAGAGCCGCAAGCGTTCGTCGTCCCGATCCGGTTTCGAGTCCTGCTCCTCGGCATCCACGTTGGTCAGCAGCGCGAGCTGCGTGAGAAAATCCTCGAGCGTCGGGAAACGGCGGGAGAAGACCGCCAGCTGCTCGATGTCCTCCATGCGGGCGCGGTAGTTGGCGAAGTTGGCCTTGAGGTGATCCTCGTAGCCGGCCTCGACCACGAGCGCGATCATCTTCTCCGTGTTGCCGAGGGTCCCGGGCGCCTCGAGCTGCGACATCGTGGCGGCAAACTGCGCCCACGCGACGGCGGTTTTCCTCGGGATGGCGGCGCCGCAGGATTGGAGCGCCCGGGCAAGGCGAGGCGCGGTGGTTGGAGACCCCGGTTCGACGTCAACGGATGCCGCCCCGGAACCCGGAAGCCGGAACCTGGAACTGAATGCGGCCCAAAGCTTGTCGGCGGTCTTGCCCCCGATGCCGGGAAGCATCCGGATGAGGCGCTTGAAGGCGAGCTCGTCGCGCGGGTTGGCGACGAGCTTGAGGTGCGCGGCGACGTCCTTGATGTGCGCCTGTTCGAAAAACCGGACGCCGCTGGTGATGCTGAACGGGATGTTCCGGCGCGTGAGTTCAAGCTGCAGTTCAAGCGAGTGAAAGTGCGAGCGGTAAAGCACAGCCATGTCGCGCAGGTCGAAGCCTTCGTCGCGCAACTCAAGCGCCCGCTGCGCCACAAACGCGGCCTGTTCCGGGCCGTCGCCGCATGCGACGAGCACGGGACGCGGGCCGGACGGCCGCGCGGCGGCGAGCTGCTTGGCGAACTGGTGGATGTTCGGCGCGATGGCGGCGTTGGCGAGCGAGAGGATTTCCGGCGTGCTGCGGTAGTTGGTCTCGATCTTGTAGATCGTCGCGCCGGGATAACGCTTGGGAAACTCGAGGATGTTGCGAAAGTTGGCGCCGCGCCACGAGTAGATGCTTTGCGAGTCGTCGCCCACGGCCATCACGTTGTTGTGGCGGGCGGCGAGGAGGTCGATGAGTTCTCCCTGCAGCTTGTTCGTGTCCTGATACTCGTCCACGAGCACGAACTGGAACCTGCGCTGATACGATTCGCGGATGTCCGCATGGTCGCGCAGCACCCGCAGCCACAACGCAAGCAGGTCGTCGAAGTCCATCAACCCGCCGGTGCGCCTGCGCTCCACGTAGCTTGTGTGCACGGCGACGATCTGCGCTTCGAGCGGCGTGAAGTAGTCGTAATCTGCACGGAGCAGTTCACCGACGCTGCGGCCGGTGTTGACCGCGAGCGAGAAGATCTCCCCGAGCACGTCGGCCTTCGGGAAGCGCGTGGCCTTCATGTCGATCTTCGACTCGTCGAGGCAGGCTTTGATCAGGTCGGCCGCGTCTTCACGGTCCATGATGGTGAAGTCGCGCGGCCAGCCGAGGACGTCCGCATGGCGGCGCAGGAAACGGTGTCCGACGGAATGAAACGTCCCTCCCCAAAGCGCCGAGAGATCGCTGCCGAGCAGGTCGCCGACGCGGCGCATCATCTCGCTCGCGGCCTTGTTCGTGAACGTGAGCAACAGCATCCGCTCGGCGGGAATGCCCTGTTCCAGCAGCCAGGCAACGCGATACGTGAGGGTGCGCGTCTTGCCAGAGCCCGCCCCGGCAATCACGAGGGCGGGGCCGGGGGTGGCGGTGACAGCGGCGAGTTGTTGCGGATTGAGTTCGCGGGCGTAGTCGATGCGCAAGTCCACCGGCGGGCGAAACTCGTGGAGGGCATACTCGCGCGACATGGCGCGATTGAATGGCGGCGCCCCGGGTGCGGGAAGGAAAAACGAAGACTGTCCGGGCGGGAATTCGACGGGCGATGCGGCTGCGGCCGTTTCACGCGGATGCCATGAATGACCCACTCGGCCCGGTGCGAGCCGGAGCCAAACGGGCCGGGCGCGAGGCGGCGCAGCTTGAGTTGCAGGTGGGAGCTCGCGTTCGGGAATTGCCCCGGGATCGGAATCGTCGCGTAAGCACGCTTCGGGCTCAGCAGCACGCCGTTGGCGAGGCTCCAACCCTGCCCATTTGTCGCAACGGTGCCGGGATGAAGCTGCGCGAATGCGCAAAGGCCACCGCGTCGCAAACCTTCTGGAAGATGGTGGGCAGCTGATTGAGCGGACACCGGGCAATCATCGCGGCGTCCTTCGTGCGGGGCTTGAAGAGCACTTCGCCGAGCGTGACGCCTTGCACGGGTTTCATCGTGTAGAAGAGGCGTCCCTGCGCGCCCGTGCCCATGTCGTGCACGCATGCCGCCGCGGGTGATCTCGCGACCGGGCTGACAAGGGGATTGGCTCGCTTGCACTGGAAAGGGTGCAGCCGGGAATACTGAAGCACACAACCAACCACTCTTGGGGGAAATAGCATGGACGCCATATTGACCACCCGACGGGAAACTGCTTCACTGCCGACGAACTTAGAAACTGAAGCATGAAGTGGAGTTCTCCCATGCTGACGCTTGTTGCGTGCACCCTCGGTGCGTGTTCCAAGCCACCGCAACCCGCGAAGGGTCTCGAACTGGCCACGCCGCCTCGCGCACAGTCAGCGCCTCCAGTCGCGCCGCAAGCCGCGCCAGACCCGGGCGTCGCCGCTTCGCCCGGTGGCAATGCGCCTGCGCCGAGCCCTGCGCCCGTTGCGCCTCCGGTCGCGCAGAATCCGAGCGTCGTCACCCCGGTCCGCGTCATCACGGTTGACGCGGCGTTTGCAACCAAGCAACCCAAGGCCGCCGCGCCTCGCGCCGCCGGCCCTCAGGATGTTTTGGATGCCCTCAACCGGGCGCTCAGTGCTCACCTCGCCACCGGCAAACCCGCGCCCGCCACCATCGAGGACCTCGTTCACGCCGGGGCGCTCAAACGCCTTCCCGCGGCACCGCCGGGGATGAAGTTTACGATCGACGCCGCCCAGGGACAGGTTGTGCTTGCTCCCGCAGGGGGTGGCGCGAACCGATGAGCCCATCAGCAAAGATGAAGACAAACCCAAGACCCCGATCCGGTCGCCAGCGCGGTTTCACGCTCATTGAACTGCTCGTGGTCATTGCCATCATCGCTATCCTCGCGGGATTGTTGCTGCCCGCGCTCGCGGGCGCGAAGCAGCGCGGGCGCGCCATCGTGTGCGCAAGCAATGTCCGGCAGTGTGGTCTGGCGCAGGCCATTTACGCGGACGACTTCGACGACAAGATGCCGTATGCCGGCATGAGGTCGAGTCCGACGACGCAATGGTCTTGGGACGATTTGGTCAGCTCGTATATGGGAATCCGGCAGACGCAGGCGGAGTTTGACAGCTTCGTGGCGAGCAATGTTGCCGCCGTCGTGTGGTGTCCGGCGGACAAAGTCCATCGCAATCCCGCGTTCGTCGCCCTTGGCGCCAAGCCTAGGACTTATGCGATGCCGACGCACAACATGATCGCCTTGAACCCGAACGGAGCTAACCCGCCCGTAGCGGCGCGCGACTGGCCACCGGGACCGAACAATGGAACCGGCATGGGGCTCCACTGGGATATGGGCGGATTGAACGGGACGCCAAACCTGATTTTCCCGGGGTCGAACTGGACACCTTCCGACCCGGCGCCTCCCAATATCGCGCCCAGATCTCAGCTCGCCATTCGCAAGTCCACGCTCATCAAGCCCGAAGGGATCATCAATCTCACCGAACGGATTTCTCCGGACAACGTCGCAGGGCAGGCTCAATACGTCATCGGTGGTTCGCTCGGACTCATCTCGATGCGAACCGTGATCAACTCGCCGATCACTCACCTCGAATCGCGCGTGCTCGAAACTTACAACATCACCCTCACCTTCACGAGCGTCCTGCAATACCATGGCGGCACGATGGTCTACCAGATGGCCGACGGCCACGTGGAACGGCTGAAGCCGGAGGCGACCCTCGGCGCCGCGACGAATCCGGATTTGCAAGTCGGCATGTGGACGTTGAGGCCCGATGACTAGCCGGCGCGTCGTGGCTCGTCGGCTAAAGTCTGGACTCACCGCGGCGCCTCCACCATGCTCGCCGCATGGCCGAGCACAAGGTTTCCGAAGTATTGAGCAAGCCCGACGCGGCGCTCGAAGTCACGCTCCGGCCATCGCTCTTCTCGGATTTCACCGGACAGACAAAGGTCAAAGAGCGGCTCGAGATCGCCGTGGCCGCGGCGCGGCAGCGCAGGGAGTCCCTCGACCACATCCTGTTGAGCGGCCCCCCGGGCCTCGGTAAGACGACGCTCGCAAACATCCTCGCCAAGGCAATGGGTTCCAACCTCCGCGCCACCAGCGGGCCGACGATCGAGAAAGCCTCCGACCTCGCCGGGTTGCTCACGAACCTCGACGAAGGCGACGTGCTGTTCATCGATGAAATCCACCGGCTGCAAAAGACGATCGAGGAGTATCTCTACCCCGCGATGGAGGACTTCAAACTCGACATCATCATCGATCAAGGGCCCAACGCCCGGAGTGTCCGGCTGAACTTGCCGCGCTTCACGTTGATCGGCGCCACAACACGCAGCGGATTGCTCACGGCACCGTTGCTCACCCGCTTCGCCATCCGCGAACGCCTCGACTACTACCAAGCGGATCAACTCCACCAGATCGTGGTCCGCTCCGCGCGGCTGCTCGGAGTTGAAGCGGAAGAATCCGCCGCCATGGAGATCGCGCGCCGCAGCCGCGGCACGCCTCGCATCGCGAATAACCTGCTCCGTCGCGTGCGGGATTACGCGCAGGTCAAAGGCAACGGCAGCATCACGTCGGCCGCCGCCGATTCCGCGCTCGCCATGCTGGAAATCGACCGCGACGGCCTTGATGAGATGGACAAGCGAATCCTGGAGACCATCATCATCAAGTTCAGCGGTGGCCCCGTGGGAATCAGTTCGCTCGCAGTTGCCGTGGGAGAGGAAGCCGACACGCTCGAGGAGGTTTATGAACCCTTCCTGATCATGGAGGGCTACCTCCACCGGACTTCCCAGGGGCGGGTCGTGACGGAACTGGCCTTCAAGAAACTTGGCCTCAAGCCGCAAGGGGCGAAACAGCCCAGTCTGTTCTGAAGAGCGGCGGCAGGCAAACCCGGCGCCCGGGCGGCGCAGTTCCAACCATGCCGCGCGAGCGACCAAGCCGCCGGAACGGCAATGGATTCATCCGGAGTCCTACGTAGCGCCAAGCGGGGATTTTGAACCATGCATCCTTCCCTCCCGGCCCGGCCAAGACCGCACGCTTGCAAACGAGATGCTTCGTCCTCCTTCCTTGACCTTCCAGCGACCCTTGCCCATCGTCTCGCCGCACACGGACTGACTGAATGGATCTAAATCCCGCGCCCGAATCTCCGGACCGTGACCTGACGCCCGCCGTGGGCGCGGAAACGGACGTCGCGCGCCTCGGCCACAGCACGCCGCCGCCCCCGCACGAGCAAACAGCGGATGAGGATGCCGATATCGCGGATTGGGACCGCGTGGCCGCGATGAGTGAATTCCGATCGCTGCTTCGCGCGAAGGCCGCGTTCATCGTTCCGGCCGTCTTGTTCTTCGTCATCTACTACTTCGCGCTGCCCGTGCTGGTCGGCTGGTTTCCCGAGCTGATGGACAAGCGCGTCGGCCCGGTGAACGTCGCGTATCTCTTCGCCCTCTCACAGTTCTTCATGGCGTGGGTGCTCGCCTACGTTTACCTGCGCAAGGCCGCGAGATTCGACGGCCAGGCGGCGGATGTCATCGCCAAGCTTGACGCGTCGAAGAAAGGCCGCTCGAAATGATCCCGCTCCTCGCCGCCGCTGCCGAGCCAGCCGCCCTGCCCGCGGGGTTTCATTTCACGCCTGCGCTCGGCATGTTCCTCGCCTTTGTCGTCGTCACGCTCGCCATCACGTATTGGTCTGCGCGGAAGTCCACGGGCGCGAGCAATTTCTTCGCGGCAGGCCGCGGCATCACCGGCTGGCAGAACGGGCTGGCCGTCGCCGGCGACTATATGAGCGCGGCGAGCTTCCTCGGTATCGCGGGAATGATCGCCTTCAAGGGCTATGACGGCTTCATGTATTCCGTCGGCTGGCTCGTCGCCTATCTCACCGTCCTGCTCGTCGTCGCCGAACCGCTGCGCAACGCCGGCAAATACACGATGGCGGACGTGCTCGCCTACCGCCTCAGCCCGCGCCCCGTCCGCGCGATGGCTTCCCTTTCCACACTGACCGTTTCGACGTTTTACATGATCGCGCAGATGGTCGGCGCGGGCGCACTGGTCAAGCTCCTTTTGCCCGGCGTGAGTTACGAGGCGGCGGTGACCGGCGTCGGCGTCCTGATGATCGTCTACGTGGTTTTCGGCGGAATGCTCGCGACCACGTGGGTGCAGATCATCAAGGCCGTGCTGCTCATGAGCGGTTCGCTGTTCCTGAGCGTGCTCGTGCTCAACCACTTTGATTTCAGCCTGGCCAAGTTTTTTGAAGCCATTGGCAACGTCCCCGTGGCCGGCCCGGACGGCACGATCGTGCACCGGGATTTTCTCAGGCCCGGCTTGAAGTTTGGGGCGGCGGTGACGAATGGCTGGGGGCCCTTGGACCAGGTCTCGCTTGGACTCGCGCTCGTGTTTGGCACCGCGGGCTTGCCGCACGTGCTCGTGCGCTTTTACACCGTGCCCGACGCGAAAACCGCTCGTGTCAGCGTCGTTTGGGCGATGGCCATCATCGGCTCGTTCTACATCATGACCACCTTCCTCGGCTTCGGGGCGGCGACGATTCTGACGCCAGCGAACATCAGCGTTGAAAACATGAGCGCCCCGCTGCTTGCCAAGGCGCTCGGCGGGGAGACCTTCTTTGCATTCATCAGCGCCGTCGCGTTCGCGACCATCCTCGCGGTGGTCGCCGGGTTGACCATCAGCGCGAGCACCAGCTTCGCCCACGATTTCTACACCAACGTGCTGCACCACGGGCGCGAGCGCGCCCCCGGCGAGGAAGTTCGCATCGCGCGCATTGCGTCATTCGTCGTCGGGGCCGTGGCCATCCTTCTTGCGATCAAGCTCCAGACCATCAATGTCGCATTCCTCGTCGGCCTCGCCTTTGCCGTCGCGGCCAGCGCGAATCTGCCGGTCATCGTCCTCTCCCTCTTCTGGAAACGCTTCAACACCTCGGGCGCGGTCTGGGGGCTTGGAGCCGGTCTCCTCGGCAGCATCGTCCTGATTATTCTAAGCCCGAGCGTGATGGGCGTGGACCCCGCGGGCACCCCGGCCGACAAGATGCACTTGATTCAATCGCCGGCACTCTTCCCGCTCACGAATCCCGGCATCGTGAGCATTCCCCTCGGATTTCTCGCCGCGTGCCTCGGCACGATGTTGAGCAACGACCGCACAAGTGAAACCAAGTTTGCCGAGCTGACCGTGCGCGCAAACACCGGCCTCGGCTCCGAGAAAGCCACGGCGCACTGATTCCCCTTGCGGCGCGGCGACCCGCCCCCGCAGGCGGGCCGGCGCCGGGAACGCCATCTCCACGGACGTCCTCTGGATCATGCAACACACCGGCGGGCCGCAGTGAGCCCCGGGCAAGGCTGCGTTTCCCGCTCATGAATCTTGCTGGCGACTTGTCCGTCCTGTCTTCCGTGCGCTGCGCGCTCAACGCGCCACCGCGCGAACCCGCGCCATGACACAAGCCCATCCAACCCGCGACACCCGTGCACCGTCCGCTTTCACTTTGATCGAACTGCTCGTCGTCATCGCCATCATAGCGATTCTCGCGGGCATGCTCCTGCCCGCCTTGAGCAAGGCCAAGGAAAAGGCCAACAGCGCGAAGTGCATCGCGAACAACAAGCAACTGCAACTCGCGTGGACGCTCTATTATGGCGATTTCGACGACCGGCTTTGCCGCAACCCCGGCGCCGTCGCCCGCACTCAGACCAACAACACCTGGTGCGCCGAGGGACAGCGCCCCGGCGCGACGGGTTACGTGGCCGGCAACGAGACCAACACCACCCTCTTCATGCACGCGCAACTCGGCCGCTACGCGCAAGCCGCGGCGATTTTCCGGTGCCCGTCGGACCGCTTCGAATATCCCGGCGCCGTGTCGACCTACGTCCGCAGCGTCTCCATGAACAACTGGATGAATGGCGGCATCCGGCCGAATCCCTTCCCTGCCCCGCCCGCCCAGCAATTCAAGCTCTTCCAGCGCATTGTTGACCTCAACAGGCCCTCCGAACTTTACGTCTTCACCCACGAAGACCCGAACTCGATCGATGACGGCTACTTCGCCATCGACATGTCCACGACCAACGCTTGGACCGGATGCAACCTTCCCGCGGCGTTGCACCTCGGCGGCACTTCGTTTGGATTCGCCGACGGAAGGGCCGAGACCCACAAATGGGGACAGACCCGCCTCTCCGCCGGAAGCGCCACCTCCATTGGCGGAGTCGTCCGCCCCGCCACCGTCACAGACGGCGTGGACATCCTCTGGCTTAAAAGGCACACCACGGAGTAACCGCGAAGCACGTGCGGCGCGCCGATTGCGCGCTTCCAAAGCCCCCCCGCGCAGCGCACACTCCGCGCCCGTGCTGACTCTCGAGCCATTCACCATCGGCGTCGGCGACCGCTTCGCCCATCAGGCAAAAGCACAGCTTCATGCCTTCCAACTCGCCGCGGCGCAGGGCGTCGCCGCGGTGCCCGTCTGGAACAAGTCCAACCGCGAGCACACGTTCATCGGCTCGCACCCGCAAAGCGTCCTCGATGCCGCGCAAGCCGCGGTGAAGTCACTGGGCTGGACCGGCGGCTGGCACGTGGATGCCGATCACATCCGGCTCGAGACCGTCGACAAGTTCCTCGCCTGCTCTGACTTTTTCACCATTGACGTCGCCGACAGCATCGGAAAGCCCGCCGCGCCCTCGGACGTGCGGGCGTTCGTGGACCGCCACCCCGAACTCGCCGGCACCGTGAGCATCGCGGGCGCCGGTGCGCCGTTCACGACCACGCGGGCAGACGTCGCGCGTGTCGCCGGCAAGTATCTCCTGGCCGTTCAGGACGCCGGGACCATCTATCGCCACATCGCCGCACGGAAAGGCGGGGACAACATCATCGCAGAAGTTTCGATGGATGAAACCGACGTGCCGCAAACGCCGCCGGACTTGCTGATCATCCTTGCCGCACTTGCGGATGAAAAGGTCCGCGCACAAACCATCGCGCCCAAGTTCACCGGCCGGTTCAACAAGGGCGTGGACTACGTGGGCGACCTCTCGCAGTTCGAGCGCGAATTCAACGACGACCTCGCCGTCCTCGCGCACGCCGTGAAGTCCTACGGGCTTCCGGCGAACCTCAAACTCAGCGTCCATAGCGGCAGCGACAAGTTCAGTTTGTATCCGATCATCCGCCGCGCACTGAAACGCACCGGCGCGGGCGTCCATCTCAAGACCGCGGGCACGACATGGCTGGAGGAACTCATCGGCCTCGCCGAGTCGGGCGGCGACGGCCTCGCCCTCGCCAAGGAGATTTACGCCTGCGCCCTCGCGCATGTGGATGAGCTTTGCGCCCCCTACGCAAGCGTCATCGACATCCAGCGCGACAAACTCCCCGGCGCGGGCACCGTCGCTCAGTGGAGCGCCGCACAACTTGCAAACGCATTGCGGCACATCCCGTCTCATCCCGAATTCAACCCCAGCATCCGCCAGCTCCTGCACGTCTCCTTCAAGCTCGCCGCCAAGGCCGGCACCCGCTACACCGACCTGCTGAAAGCCAACGAAGCCACCGTGGCCAGGAACGTGACGGCGAATCTTTTCGAACGCCATTTGCAACCTCTGCTAATCGGATGAACAACCATGTCCCTCCAGCAAGGCATCCTCAATCCAGGCATCCTCTCCCTGCTCGCCCGGGCGCGGCACACAAACGCCATCGTCCTCGCCGACTGCGACTTCCCGTCGTGGCCCGGCCTCGAGACCGTGGACGTCTCGCTCGTGCGCGGCACGCCGACCATTCTCCAGGTGCTCGCGTTCATCCAGCCCCACTGGAAATGGGGCGCGGCATTCATGGCGAAAGAATTTCTGGAACAAAACGACAAGCGCACCCGCGCCGCGTTTGTCCGGGCGTGCCGTGGAATGGACTTGAGCTTCGAGCCGCACGCAGACTTAAGGCGCCGCATCCCGTCCGCCATCGGGCTGATCCGCACGGGCGACGCCACGATTTACAGCAACATGCTGCTCGTCTCCGCGTGACGGACCGCCGGTTTCCAAGCGGATGCGCAGACCACAACCGATGAAATCAGCCGTGACCATCTCCCTCGTGCCCGAGGCGCGCGGCGGACCGTTTGTCTTTTGGGACGACCTCGAAACCGGCTTTGCCGCGGCCGCCCGTCACGGCTTCGATGCCGTGGAGATCTTCATGGCATCTTCGAATGCGATCCCCTTGAGCCGGGTGCAAAACTTGTGCGCGAGCTATTCCCTCAAGCTCGCGGCCGTCGGCACCGGCGCGGGCTGGGTGAAGCACAAGCTCCGCCTCACCGACGCCGATCCCGCGGTGCGCCAGCGTGCCAGGGAGTTCATCTTTGGCATCATCAACTTCGCGGGCATCCTCGGTGCGCCGGCGATTGTCGGCTCGATGCAGGGTCGATTCGAAGGCGCGGTGTCGCGCGAACAG
>Ga0194131_10002025_pt1 | contig 33846 bp, 35 predicted proteins | sample TA2KigO120mmetaG_FD_148631 | JGI IMG/M metagenome (GOLD analysis project Ga0194131, IMG submission 148631) | Freshwater microbial communities from Lake Tanganyika, Tanzania - TA2015053 Kigoma Offshore 120m | ecosystem: Environmental > Aquatic > Freshwater > Lake | place: Tanzania: Lake...
AAGAGCTTCCGCAAACTGAACGCACCACAGCTTGTCGGAAAAGTAGCGCGCGGGACGAAGTATGACAATGGCAAAGAGATGAGGGTCGCCGCCTAGTATCTTTTTACACACCTATTGACAACGGCTCCCTCCATAGAGCACCGAGCAGTGCCGTTATCAAGCTAAGCTTCGTTCAAGATGCTCTCTACGCGCACCCATAGCGCAGCACGATGTATACTGTCAATTGGATTAAGTTGCGTTTTTCGCTTCAGGCCAGACTTGCTGCCCGTTCCATTCGATGGACTAGGTATAGGAAATTCAAACCACCTTTTTTTCTGCCCGGAGACATATCGCTGGACCGGTGAGCGTGTCAATCCTCGGAGCGGTTAGTGAAATTTGCGCTTTTGCCGGGGTCGGCTCTGGCGCCGCAGCGGTCGGAGTCGCGCGAAATGTTCCTTTTCGCGCGACTCGCTCGTACTCAGAGTGAGCCCGTCCGTCGGCTCGCATTGGCAACCGGTTTGCGACTTGTCAGGTCGTTTGGAATAAATCGAATCGCTGCGCCGGCACACGCGGCGGAGCGCGGGTCGGTAGACCGAGATGGGTGAGGATCGTGACGATCACCGGCGGGTCTTCGATGGCAACGATGATCTTCAAATCGCCGCCGCAGTTGGGGCAATGTTTCACGAAGACGGGGACGACATCCGCACGGTGCAGGAACTCCTTGACCACAGCGATGTCAGCACGACGATGATTTACACCCATGTGCTAAATCGAGGCGGTCGCGCCGTGTGCGCACGTCGCTAGTGGGCCGTTGGCGACGGCGTTGTTCGCATGGACCTCAATGTTTGACCTCTGCGTAACCCAAACACCGGTGGTGTACCCCTACATGGGGCCGCTTCTTCGCGTCTCGCCGCGGCTCGATGGTCTGGTCGAGTTTAGGTACATCGACACGCCGCAAGAAGAGAAGCAGTGGGTTCGCGTGGAGAGGCCGGAGCAGGTAGTCTCGCGTTTGCACGCCTTCCTTCGTCAGCTGAAGTGGGTGTCAGAAGACCTACTGCGCCAATGAGCTCTAACCAAGAAGGATTGAGACGACTTCCGAGTCGTTTCAATCCGATGTTCAAGAAGCCCGTGTTCGAGTGACGAGCAAGGGAAACGGTTGTGGTGGGTGGTTGGCGGCTGCGCGGTGAGGATGAAAATCGTGTAGGCGAGTGGGTGCGCAGTAAAGTTGTCGGTCGGCAAAGTTAAGTTACGTTGAGTTTTTCCTCCTCGATTATCCAGCAGAGCAAAATATTCAAACATCATCCAAGAGTTGTGGTCACACCACGGCCTTTGGTTTACCCTGGGCGATGAGCGCAGAAGCACTTTGGGAACAATCGATTTTCGTTTAAAGGGAGTCGGGTTAACCCGAGCGGTGCAATATTTTGATCGGTGCCAGTCGCGAGCGGAACTTGAGCAGGTCACCGCAGCTTGGACACGTACTACGGCACACAGGCGAAAGTTCCACCACCGGCAGATCGAGCGCGAAGCCATAGCTCAGTTCGATCAAGGCACGAATGCGATCGAGTGGGAGCTTGCAATTGGGATTGACAAAACCGTAGTAGCGGATCTTCATGAAACCGGCGGGGAGGAGGTGTTGCAAGAAACGGCGGATAAACTCCATGACATCGAGGGAAAGAGTTCGGGATCGTTCGCTGTGGGGCTTACGATAACGGATCAAGACGATGCGGTCTTGGACAGCGATGACGCGGGAGTTGGAGACGGCGACCCTGAAGACGTAGGGGGCGAGGTATTTGAGAGTGGCTTCGCTGGAGCCCACGGCCTGGCAGTTAACATTCCAGTCGATCTGCCAGACTGCCTTAGGAATCTGATCGAAGCCTTGGGCCTGCTGGATCAAGTCGCGGAACTTGGCGCAAAAGACTTTCGACAGGGCTTTGACGGGCAGGAAGAAATCGATTTTGGAGGGATGCCAGGAGCTATCGCAAGAGCGGATGGCGCCGCCTGCAACAATGTAGTGGATGTGGGGGTGATACTGAAGGGTTCGGCCCCAGGTGTGGAGCACGCCGAAGAAGCCCGGCAGATCGCCGCCGATGTGCTTGGGATCGGCGGCGAGTTTTTTGATTGAATCCGAAGAGGCTTTGAACAGAGCGGAGTAACAAAGGCGCTGGTGTTGGCGGATAAACGAGCGCAGCTGTTGTAGGACGGTAAAAGTGATCAGGAAGTGATGGCCCGGGAGTTGACGTTTGATTTGGGTTTGGAGCCACTGTTGGGATTTGTTGTGCTGGCAGGTGGGGCAGTGGCGATTGCCACAAGAGCAAAAGAACTGTTGGGGCTCGGCGCAACCCTGACACTGGTAGAAAGCAACCCCACAGGCTTCGGTCCGACAGGCCACGATGGCGTCAATGACTTTGCGATGGTTGTTGGGCATAGCGTTGAAGGTACTCGGGACCGAAGGTGGTAAAGATTTCACGCATGGAGGTCATGATCGAGTCCCTCCATGACGTGGTTGATCAACTGGCAGGCATCTTCCTGGCCCTTCTGAGTCAGGTGGAGATAGAGCATGGTGGTTTCCAGACGGGAGTGGCCCATGTAGCGTTGGATGACACGCAGGTTGACGCCGGTTTCGAGGAGATGAGTGGCGTAACAGTGGCGCAGGGTGTGAACGGACACGCCTTTCTTGTTGACACCCGCGGCGCGCTTGGCTTGACGAAAGGCGCCCTGGACGCTGCTCTTGGCCATGGGATGAGCCGACTCGTTGACGCTGGTTCGGGTTCGGCCCAGCGCTGGAAAGATAAGCCTGGGATGTTTGTGAGTACGCCAGTAGGCGCGCCGCAAGGCCAGTGTCGACGGCGGCAATGGGACATAGCGATCTTTGGCACCTTTGCCGCGGTGGACATGGATCATCATGCGCTGACTGTCAATGTCGAAGACTTCGAGGTGGCGAGCTTCATCGAGGCGCAGACCGCAGGAGTAGACCGTGGAAAGATAAACGTAGTTGTGGAAGGTTTTGACCTGAGCCAGAATGCTTCTGACTTCTTCGACACTCAAAACGGCGGGGAGGCGGTGTTCGTTTTGGGCGCGCAGGATGGAGAGGATATGCCAGTCGCGCGCGAGCACGTTGACGTAGAAAAAACGAATACCGCAATAGCAAATGCGCATGGTCTTGGGGGACCAGCGACTGACGTTTTTGCGGTGCAGGAAGTACTCTTGGAGCTCGGGTTCGGAGACCAGGTCGGGAGTTTTGTGATAAAACTCACAGAGCATCCGGACCGCGCGGGTATAGGCTTTCTGAGTGGGCTCTCCTTTCCCGTTGAGCTGCAGGACCGCCATCATGCGTTGATACCAATCGTTCATAAAAGTTCTCCTTCTAAAAAAGATAGGAGTCCTTTATCGAACAATGATGGGACGGTGGAATTGGAAGAATGTCAGGACGGATTAACTGCCGCGCAGCGGCTTACTTGAACCCCTCGCTCAAGCTGACCCGCTACGGCAGGCACTGTAAGCCCGGCCTGTGGCACATGTTGCATCATCACAGTCCGGGCATACAGAGCCTGCCTCCGCGGGCAGCTTAGCTCGAACGTTAGGCCACACTACGCGCCATGACATTCTCGTTCGGTCATTCAGAGCAGGAGCGCATCGCAGTAGAGGTGCATGGCTACGAGCGTGCGCCCGTCGGCGAGTATTATGACGACAACTGGCTGACGGTGACGATTCGAGTGCAGGCTGGAGGATTTCGTGGCAAGGTGTCAGCGACCATCATCACCGGAGAGTTCACCAAGTTCATGTCCGAGCTTCGCCCGCTTCACCAGACCTTGAGTGGCACGGCGGCGTTCACGACGATGGAGGAGCAGTTGAGTTTGCGTCTCGTTGGAGATGGCAAGGGACACATCGAGTTGCGCGGCGAGGTCGCAGACCAGCCGGGCATCGGCAATCGTTTGCATTTCACTTTGCAGTTCGCGTCTAGGCTCCCAGCGGTTTTTTCGATTGCATTGCATCAGACAAATCAGGAATAATGCCGGCAGCTGCCAAGATCCTCTGAATAGACCATACATTCAGCGAGGTGGCTTTCGATGTGCGCGCATAGTGTGATGCCCAACCCAAAGAGAAAAGATCGATCGAGCAAGTAACCCAGAGACCATGACAGGGCTGCCGATCATCGATTTCGCAGGATTCGCCGCTGATGATCCCGCGGGCAAGCGCGAAGTTGCACGGGCGCTTCGCGGCGCGCTCGAAAGCTGCGGCTTCTTCTATCTGCGCAATCACGGCCTGCAAAAATCACAGATCGATGCGGTCTTCGAACAGTCGCAGCGGTTTTTCGCTTCGCCTCAGGGAGTCAAGAATACGGTTCGACCCGAGCGCGCCGGTTCGAGCCGCGGCTACGAAGGAATCGGCTTGCAAGCGCTCGACGAAGGCCAGCCCGGCGACTTGAAAGAAATATATCATTGCGGGCCCGAGCGCGCCGGCGCGCGCCCTACGCTTTGGCCGGTTGGAATGGACTCGTTCAAGTCGGTGTTGCTGTCCTACCAAAAAAGCGCAGGGGAGTGCTGTCAGAGGCTGTTGCGGGCGATTGCGCTCTCATTGACGCTGCCAGAAGACTACTTCGCAGAGTTTTTCGAGGGCGCAGACTCGACGCTGCGTTTGTTGCATTACCCGCCGGTGGTCGCGGCGCCTTTGCTCGGTCAATTACGCGCTGGAGCGCATACGGATTTCGGCGGGATAAGCATGTTGGTGCAGGATGAGTCCGGCGGGCTCGAAGTACAAGTGAGAGATGGCAGCTGGGTTGCTGCGCCGCCGATACCGGATACGGCGATGGTGAATACCGGCGATCTCTTGGAGCGATGGACGAATGGTCTGTTCCGCTCGTCGCCGCACCGTGTGGTGCCATTCGGTGACGCCCCTCCCAATGATCGTTATTCGGTCGTGTTGTTCTATAGTCCCCACCGGGACACGGTGATATCGTGTCTTGAACCCTGTCAGTCGGCGGACAACCCCGCAAAATATCCTCCGGTCACAGCCGGGGAACATGTCCGCGCGCGCGCTCAGGGTAGCCGGCGCGCGACTTACTAATCAACGCTCACCGTCGTTGGGAGGCTTATTCGATGGTCCATTGGAGCGCCGCAGTCGCGACTTTTTTCTATGCCTTGTTCCCGGCCGTTTGTTTTGCCCAGGACGAGCGCAGAATGGTTGAAGTCAAACAGGCTGTATCGACGCCCGACTTTGGCTATTTGCCAACCTATTTGGCGCGGGCTAAAGGTTTTTTCGCGAAAGAGGGGATTGACTTTAAGCTGCTGGTGGTCGGTTCGCGAGTGGCGCTGCCGGCGTTGATGTCGCGGCAGATCGACTTTGCCGTCGCGGGTGGGACCTTAGCGCCAAGTCTGCAGGGGGCGCCGCTCAAGTCGGTATTTTACACGTTCAATAGCTCAACCTTTCAGTTCGTCGTGCGGCCGGAAATCCAAGAGCCCCGCGATCTCAAGGGTAAGACGGTCGTGATATCGACTCCCGGCTCGAGCACGGACGTCGCCACGCGTTTGATGCTCAAGAAAATGGGTTTGGAACCGGGAGTCGATGTCAACCTTTTAACCAGCGCCGATTCCAAAGCGCGGGTGATCGCGATGGAGACGCGGCAGGCGGCGGCTTCGGCAATTAATCCCGACGTTGCGGCACAACTAGTGCCGCGGGGTTTTAACATTCTCATGAGCTCGTCCGACGTGTTCCCCGTGCCCTTCGGCGGCATGTCGGTCCATGAGCAGTTGTTGCGAGACAATCCCGATTTGATCAAGCGTTGGCTGCGGGTGCAGATTCGCGCTTTGTTGCACATTCGACAAAATCCCGACGAGACTGCGCAGATTGCGGCCAAGGAGCTGAAAATCCAACCAGATATTGCGCGAGGCGCATTGCAGCTGCTAATACCGAAGGTGAGCGCTGAAGATCCCGGCGGGTTCACTGAGAAGAGCATGCGGTTCTTGCTCGAATTCGCCGCCGGATCTCTGAAGCTCGATCCGCACAAGATCCAGATCTCTCAGGTGACGAATATCGGGCTGCTGCGCGAGGTGCAGCGCGAAATGGGCATCTATTGTCGCGAAGGCTACCTTTGCAAGTAGAGATCCCGCCGGTAGCGAACCCAGGCACTGAAAGCATGGCAAGAGATTTCCTAATCGGCTGTCAGGCGCACGGCATCACGCATGGTGTGAGCGAATCCGTCGACCGGCAATTCCGGATGATTCGCGATTCCGGCGTGTTCGATTATCTCGATCGACTACCGCCACCGGAGTTAATGGACGAATATATCCGTTGCTCGCAGAAGTATGGCATGCCGATGCACACTGGAACTGCGCATTACGTGCTGGGCCGCGACGATGCCGCGTTTGGTGTCAATATGGCCAACGCCGCGCGCTTGCAATCGACGTATCAAAATATCGTGATTCGCACCTACCATGCCGATGGCCATGCGCTGTCCGACGATGAGGTGGTCGACTGTTACTTGCGGGTTTGGGAGATGGGCGCGCGCCTTGGAGTTCAACCCTCCTTCGAATTGCATGTCGCCACGTGGTCCGAAGACTTTCGCCGCGTCGTCCCCGTGGCCGAGAAGGTGCGCGCGCGAGGTATACGGTTCAACTTTACTCTCGACTACAGTCACTGCGCGTTCAAGATCGACAACCCGGAAGAGCAAGAGCTTTCCAAGATTCGCGAAGATGTTGACGCTGGCTTGGTGGTGCTCGATCCATTCGAGCCCGGCAACCTCTGCGAGCGCTGGCTGGCCATGAATATGATCGTCTATGCGCAGTTCCGGCCGGTGTCACCTAACGGCCCCAAGAATGTTTGGTCGACCGATGCTGCTGGAAAGCCCGGCCGTGGCATCCAATACCCGTTCTTAAAGCCGAAACCCGGCGAATGGCATTCGCCGTGGCAAGCTTGGCGTTTGGAGCCGGCGAAAGAAGCGCTTCGAAAAGTCATGCGCTATCATCTCAGCCACCCTGAGAGCCCGCTGCGCTTCATCAACACCGAAATGATCGACCGCCCGGACTACGGCGATAATGCCAAGTACTCCCTATTTGAACACAACGTCGCCTGTGCGCGGTGGATACGCTCGACATGGAACCATCTCAAAGCCGTTCATGACGCCGGCCTCTCTCTTGAAATCAGCTACTGAGAACGAGCCGGCGGCAAAGCCTTCAAGCCTTGCGGCGGCGCCGTAATCGGCTTCAAAATAGCGGATTCATAATCTGTGCAGCCGTTCTGCGCTCACGATTCCCGGACAATCGTTGATTGGGAGATATTCCGTCGCCGGGCCTCGGCAGCGACCCTAGCTCGAAGTTTCGGTGGGTAATTTCACCGATATCAATTCCATAGATGGATGGTAAAACCCTATGTTACTGATGAGAATGCCTGCGACTGGTTAATCCCACGCCGGCGCTGGCTTGGTTTTGTATCCGCGGTTCCAACCTGCGTGGCTTAGTGCAGCAGGGCGTGGGCCACGACTTCGAAGAGCACGATGCCCAGCGTGACCGCTGACGCGCCGATCACAAAAGCGGTCCGCTGCTTTTCCAACGTCGTCATGGTTATTAGAGCTTCGGGTACTTTTGATTGCGCGCGTAGTTTGCGCGCGTGCCACACCGTGTAGAGGTTGGCCAAGGCTGCCAGGCTGGTCAGGGTTCTTCTTGAGGACAATCAGTGTCAGGGTTGAATATATGCATGTAGATTCAGAAAGGAGCTGAATTTTCCATCCGGCAAATCCTATCGCCCCGCAACCGTTACCTTCAGGAAGTTGAAAATAAGCGAGATCGCTTGATACGATTCGATCGAGACAATAAAAGGGGGCGAAACGATGGCGTTCGATATGCAACCTCTGGCCGGCAGGTTCGGGGTGTCGATTACCGGCGTGGACCTGTCAAAGGAGTTGGACGAGAATTTGTTCAATGAGATTGTCGACACCTTTGTGAATAAGCAGGTGGTGGTTTTTCGCGATCAGCACATCGAGCCGCAGCATCAGCTTGCCTTTAGCCGTCGGTTTGGCCCGCTGGAAATGTTGTATGACGACGATCAGCGCGTGCCGGGCTTTCCGGAGGTGGCGATCCTTTCCAATGAAAAGGTCGACGGCAAATTCATCGGTGTCGTTGCGGCGGGCGATTTTTGGCACTCGGACCAGTCGTACCGGGAAACGCCTTCACTCGCGACTCTGCTCTATGCGCATAAAATACCCAAGCATGGCGGCGATACGGAATTCGCCGACATGCACGGCGCCTACGAGAGCTTGCCCGACTCGATCAAAGCACGGATTGAGGGGCGCAGGGGGATCCATCAGCGCAGCAAATTGGGGAATCCGCGTGTGGCGGTGACGCGAGAGGGGGGCGAAGAGTATTACCAGAGGCAGTCGACGAAGAACGTCCTTCATCCGCTCGTGCGCACCCATCCGGTGACGGGCCGCAAGGGACTTTACCTGTCGCCGCGATTTACCGTCGGCATCGAGGGCATGGACGACGCCGAGGCGCAGCCACTGCTCGACAGCCTATTTGCGCACCTGACTGCGCCCGAGAACGTTTACCGTCACAAGTGGACCCTGGGCGATTTTGTGATGTGGGACAATCGCAGCCTCAATCATCAAGCCTGCGGCGGCTATGCGATGGACGACATCCGGCTGCTGCACCGCACGTCGACAATCGGGGACAAGCCATTCTGATCGCGCTCTAGTGCGGCACTGCGGGTCCCACAGCTTCGAAGAGCACGATGCCCAGACTGACCGTCGAGGCCCACTCGAGTTGTTCGCTGGTTTTCCAACGTCGTCGAGGTTTTCATGGGTGCTTCATGTATGTTGTGGGCGCCGCTGAACTCCCGTTGAATTAGAATCAAGGAGTTGTGGTTATGACCTTTCCCATTCTAGTAGAGCCAAGCGACGGACAGTTCGCGGCATCGCTGGTTGGTGAGCCAAGGTGTCGAACTTTGGGGCGAACTCGAAGTCAGGCCGTAGAGGCACTGAAACTTGAAATAGATCGTCGAGTTGCGGCTGGAGAACTAGTTGCCTTAGAGGTTGCGACTTTTAGTGTGTCCGACCTCGCGGGCAAATATGAAGATGATCCGACCCTTCGATCAATCTGCGATGAAGTTTATCAAAAGCGAGATTCGAACGAAGACTGATTCTGTTGGTTATCCTCGGTTCGAAGTATGGACGACCTAGTGCAGCACCGCACGCGCCACGACTTCGAAGAGCACGATGCCCAGCGTGACCGCTGACGCGCCGATCACGAAAGCGGTCCGCTGTTTTTCTAATGTCGTCATGGTCTTCAGGGCTTCGGGTACTTTCGATTCGGCGCGTAGTCTGCGCGCGTGCCACACCGTGTAGAGGTTGGCCAAGGATGCCAGGCTGGTCAGGATGAGAATCGGCACGCGCAGGACGCTCTGATCGAGAAAGGTCAGCAGACCCGCGAGACCGAACAAACCGCCGGCACCGACGGCCACTGCCAGCGGTCCGATCAACGTAACGATGGCGCAGGGCGCGCCGAGGATGCCGAAGACGATGGCGCCGAGGCTGGTCTTCTCTTGGCGGGAAGATTCCGTCGGGTCGTCGCGCAAGCGCGCCGTGCCGCCGGGGTTTAGCCGATAGGCGCGCACCGGGTCGCGAAAGCCCTTGAGCACGGCCTGTTCTTCTTGGGCGCCGCGGAATTGTTCGGGATGTTTGGCGTAGCTCGATTCGCTGATCAGGATTTCACCGGCGCCGGCTTGGGTTTGCAAGCGCGCCGCTAAGTTCACGACGTCGCCGATCGCCGTGTAGTCTTTCGAATCGTCGGATCCCAACCGTCCGACGCGGGCGTGGCCGGTGGCGATCCCCGCCGAAACTTGCAACTCCAACCCGAAGCGCGCGCCGAGCGCTTTCAATTCCGCGCTCAGCTCCACCGCCGCGGCAACCGCGCGGCGCGCGTGATCTTCGTAGCGGATCGGCACGTTAAACAGCGCCATCACCGCGTCGCCGACGTACTTGTCGATAAAGGCGCCGTGCTTGACCAAAATATCGGTCGCCATGCGCAAATAGGCGTCGACGACCTCGTGGGTCTTTTCAGCGCCCAAGTCGTGAGTCAGCTGGGTGAACGATGAGAGATCGGCGAACAACACGGTGACCTCGACGATCTTGCCTTCTTCGACGTGGGTGCTGCAGCGGGTGCAGATGTTGGGGTTGCGCGGGCTGCGCTTGACGCCGAAGGTGCGGTAGACCGCGCCAAGGGAGCCGGACAGCACGGTGCCGCAAACGCTGCACTGTGAAGCCATATGAGCGTGGCGGGCGGCCGATTCCATGATTCTTAAGGTCAGAGGTGCTTGTGCGGATTGGCTTTCGACTTTGCTAGGTCCACCAGATCCGTCATCGCCATGGGCGAGACCAAGATGCAGATGACATCGTTTTCTCTGTGCAAGACAGCGTTAACATTTCCAAGTGAAAAAGCATAGAAGTTAAGCCGCTTTTGCGGGTCATGGAAAATCGCGGCCGACGCCGGCGCATCGCCTTCAGTGCCAACCCAGGTGTAGCACAAGATGGGAAGGTCGGCGCCAGCATAGCGTATCACCAAGACCTCGCGGCGATTGATATTCAATAGCGTGCCGCCGACCGGCCTGATGTGCATCATCGAGAAGTCATAGGCCATGGGCCGAAAGCGGCCATTGACGGTTCGGGCGAGCCTCTCCGCGAGTAGAGTCAGATCTTGGGTCTTGATCTGCAGATCGTCGGTGCTGACGATTTGCTGGTAAGATTCGACCGTTGTAGTCGCCATGGCGGGAAGGCTACTGCGCCGGGTGAGCAGCAATGAAGGCACGACGACCAGTATGAGCAGCGCTGCGATCAACGTACCGCGCACAATGGGATAATACGATTTGGCAAACGGCTCTCTGCGGCGGTGGTCGGCCCGGTTGATGATGCGGGGATCGTTGGCGAGCCGCTGCCGCAAGGCGGAGGAAGCACGAAGGTCCTCGCCGGCCGAGAAGACCGCCTTTTTGAGATTCTTTTCTTGGGCGAGGAGGAATCGGCAGCGGCTGCAACTCTTGAAATGCTCGCCCAGCGCCGCGCGCTCCGCTGCGCCCAACTCGTCATCAACCATGCCGGTGATGAGCTCTCGGACTTCGTCGCAGGTCATCGTTTTCGCTTCCATCTCCAGTTTCAAAATAGCGGCCCAGCAGATCTTGCAGCAGTTGTCTGCCTCGGGACAGGCGGGAGCGTATGGTGCCGATCGGACAGGATAAGACCTCCGCCGCTTCAGCGTAGCTGAACTCGCTCATGTCCACCAGCACAATCGGCAGCCGAAACTCCTCGGGAATCTGCTTGAGCGAGTTATGAATATGATCGCTCAGCTCTTTGCGGAGTAACTGTCCTTCGGGACTCCACTGCTTTTGCTGTTGCGGGTCCCATAGGGCATCGGCGTGGCGCCCATCGCTCTCATGGGTCCCCGCTCGCTGCTTCTTGCGCCACTCGTCGAAAAAAATATTCTGGAGGATTTTCGTGAGCCATGCGCGCATGTTGGTTGGCGGGTCAAATAGTCGATAGGACTCAATGGCGCGCACAAAGGTGTCCTGGACCAGGTCCTGAACTGCGTCGGCCTCGCGCGCGAGGTGATGGGCGATGCGGTACAGATGGTCCACGTGGATCATCGCCTCGCGCACAAAAGCCTCCCTTTGCGCATCATTTGCTGCAGATTCTGCCGTCACGCCAACCGTCGCATCCGGTGCGGTTTGCCGAAAAGTTCTCGACGCTGTGTAAACGTCGAACGGCGCCATTTGGTTCCCGGTATAGCCGAGCGCGAAATATCGAGCCGTGTAGGGAACTTTTTCGGCAAGCTCTTCGTCTTTGGATGAACCGAAGCGCGCTCGGGAGTGCATCGATCAACCAAGGGAGCTACAAAAAGCGGAAATTCTCCGCCAGGAGCAAATCATGAACATGAAATTCTTAGCGCTTGCTGGGCTGCTTGGCACTTTTGCGCTGAACCCGCTCAGCGCCAGCGCCGCTAGTTTCGAGGTCACAATCACTAACATCACTCGCGGCCAACAGTTCACGCCGATCATCGTGGTCAGCCATCGCCCCGGTTTGAAGCTTTTCGAACTGGGGGATCCCGCAAGTGCCGAGCTTGCGACCCTCGCCGAAGAGGGGAACACTCAGCCCCTCGCGGATGCCTTGCGATATCACCCGAGAGTCTTGGACATCGCCAACTCGACCGGGCTGCTCGATCCCGGCGACTCGGTGACAGTGCGCGTGCGCACCCGTGGCGATTTTGATCACGTCAGCTTGGCATCGATGTTGATTCCCACCAACGACGCGTTTTTCGCGCTGAACGGTGTCGCCGGGCCGCATGGACATGGGGTTCGAACTCTCACGTCGGTCGCCTACGACGCCGGGTCGGAAGCCAACGACGAACTTTGCGCCAGCATCCCTGGGCCGTTTTTTGCCGAGTGTGGCGGCCCGGGTGGCGGCGCCGCCCCGGCGGGCGGTGAGGAAGGGTACGTGCATGTTCACGCCGGCATCCACGGCATCGGCAACCTCAGCGCGCCCCTGCGCGATTGGCGCAACCCGGTAGCGCGTATCACCATCCGTCGCGTGCCCTAGATAGCCGTCAGTAAGTCATCGAGGAGGTTTATCGAGCGCGGCATGCGCTCGCAGGATTGGCAACATCCTGCGGGTGCTGCCGCGCTTTCCAACGCGCAATCGGCGGATTCGTCAGCCAGGCGCGCATGTTAGTGGGCGGATCGAAGATGCGATAGGACTCAATGGCACGCACGAAAGTGTCCTGCACCAAATCCTCAACAGCGTCCACTTCGCGGGCGAGGTGAAACGCAACGCGGTAGAGATGATCCGTGTGAATCATCGCCTCGCGCACAAACGCCACCCTTTGGGCATCATTCCATTTTGAATCGGTCGTCACGTCGAGCGGTTTTCTTTGAGAAGTGCTTGATGCTCATTCAAGGAAGCGCGGCGCCAATTGGTTCCCAGTGCATGGCCGGTGCCGCGCAGCCGGCGGGAACTTTTGGCACCAGTTGTTCGTCTAGGGATGAACCGAACACGCTAGGATCCAAGGTGCTCGGGAGTGATGCGATTCCGATTGTTAGCGACTAGTGCGATGCGGTCGCGTCAATGTTGTTTTTCTAAAGGAGAGCACCGATGGTTCAACGTTTATTTATGTCAGTCATGGTTGCGGCGGGCCTTGCCCTGTTGGCGCTGTCCAATGCCGTTAACGCTGCCCCCGTCTCGGTACGGGTCGCCGTCGAAAACCTCGCGCCAACCAACAGTGCTAGTTTCGCGCCGTTGCGCCTGGGCTTTCATGCCGGAACTTTCGACGCCTTTAACAATGGGCAGGTCGCCACCGCGCCCATCGTGTCGGTGGCCGAAGGCGGCAGCGGCTCGGACTGGTTTCCCGCCTTCGCAATCGCCGACCCGACGGCGGTCCTTGGCTCGGTCGGCGGTGCGTTGTTGCCGGGCGCCAGCGCTAGCGGCACGTTCATCGTCGACAGCGTCATTAACCGCTTTTTCACTTTCGCATCGATGGTCATACCCAGTAACGATCTGTTCATTGGCAACGATGCGCCGACCGCGTTCGAGCTCTTTGATGCCGCGGGGAACCTGCGCATCAACTCGATCGGGCAAACCGCCGGCCAGATTTGGGACGCTGGTTCCGAGACGGCGGATCCCGCCAACGCCGCCTTCGTTGTCGGCGGCGTCAACGACAATCGAACGCCGCAGAACGGCGTCGTCTCGTTCAGTTTCGCGGAACTGGCGGTCTTTAATGGCCTGGCCACGGCCGGAGGGTACGTATTCGATAGCAGTGCCCTTACGACCGGCACGAATGTCTATCGCATCTCTTTCACAACCAGTGCCGTACCTGAACCGGCGTCGCTGGCGCTTCTCACGGCCGGTCTCCTCGCCCTGGGTTGGGGGTTGCGTCGGCAGCGCTCGACGCTGAGTTCAGCGAGCTGAGACGGCTTCCAGAGTAGCACTCGTCGCGACGAGCGGCGTTTCTGCCAAAACGCCGAATGTTTTCTTCGCTGCACGCGTCGGCGGTGCTCGCGGGGCGTTGATCCCGCGGGCGCCGCCGCTAATTCTCCCCGACCAGTCGAGCGTCGGGTAGCATCCCGGCGAAAATCCAGACATAATGAACAACCTTTGATGGAGGTTGTTCGAGTATGGCCGATCACTATCACGATCCGGAAGATATCAAACTGATGCGCGAGATGCGTAAGCTCGCGCCCGAAGATTTCAACGCCTGGCTTGGTTTAGAGAAGAGCGTCGGCCGCGACAACGGCGCGATTCCCAAAAAATATCGCGAGTTGATCGCCATTGCCGTGGCGGCGACGACCCAGTGTCCTTATTGTTTGGAAGGCCACGCCAAAGCGGCCCACATGGCGGGCGCGACCCGCGAAGAGGTCGTCGAAGCCACGTTCATCGCCGCCGCCTTGCGTGCCGGCGCGGCGGCAACCCACGGCACCATGGCGCTTAAATTTTTCGACAAACAAGCGGAAGCCAAGAAAGAGTAGCCGTTGCCGCTGTTTGCATTCTCCGGCAGGCGGCCGGGAAATCTGGGCGTGAGCTCCGGCCGACTGTCGCCTTGTCCTTGCTCCCCCAATTGTGTTTCCACCGACGCCGATGACATCGATCACAATATTCCCGGCTTCGAGTGTGTCGTGGCGCCCACCGATGCCTGGCGCGCGGCGCACGCCGCGGTGGTGGCGCTGCCGCGCACGACCGTTGTCACGGATGCGCCCGAGTATCTGCATGCCGAATGCCGCAGCGCATTTTTCGGCTTTGTCGACGACCTCGAGATGCACTTGCGCGCCAAACAAAATCTGATCGCAGTGCGCTCGGCGTCACGTTTAGGGCGGAGCGATTTTGGCGTGAATAAGAAACGCATAGAAGAGTTGCGCCAGAGCTTGCGCGCCCAGGGCGTGATTCGATGACCAACGAATCTCACGACAAGACTTGGCTGTGGATCACCATGGCGGCCGCGGCGTTGTTCATGATCACCATGGGCGTGCGGCAGTCGCAGGGGCTGTTTTTGTTTCCGATCAGCGGCTCCACCGGCGTTGGCATCGCAGCGATCAGTTTTGCCATGGCGGTGGGCCAGTTTATGTGGGGTTTGGCGCAGCCGGTGGGCGGCGCGCTGGCCGATCGCTTCGGTGTTGGCCGGGTGCTGATCGGCGGCGTTTTGATCCTCGCGACGGGGATGGCGTTGACACCGGTTCTCACCAACCAGCTCGGTATGGTCGTGACCATTGGCATTCTCTCGGCTCTGGGCTCAGGGGCCGGTAGCTTTACGGTGTTGATCGGTGCCATGGCGCGCCGTTTGGCGCCGCGCGAGCGCGCCATGGCTTCGGGCCTCATCAGCGGCGGCGGCTCCTTCGGCCAATTTCTGTATGCGCCTTTGGCGCAGGTGCTGATTGTCGCTTGGGGCTGGATGGGGGCCATGTGGTCGCTGGCGGCGCTGTCGCTGCTGGCATTGCCGTTGGTGAGAACCATCGTTGGGCCCGCCGCGCAGGGGGGCGCGGTGGGGAGCGCCGACGGCAGCATGGGCGCGACGCTGCGCACGGCGTTTGGCAACTATAGTTATCTCTTGCTGCACGGCAGCTTTCTCACCTGCGGTTTTCACATTGCGTTTCTCGTTACGCATTTGCCGGGGGAAGTTGATCTGTGTGGCTTGCCGGCGTCGGTGGCGAGCTGGTCGTTGGCGATCATCGGCTTGGCCAATATCGCCGGCAGCTTCGCCGCCGGCTGGATGCTCAACCACTTTCGCGGCAAATATATTCTCTTCGGCATGTACGGCTCGCGCACGCTGCTAATCCTCTTGTATCTTGCCGCGCCGAAGACAGAGTGGACGTTTTACCTGCTGGCGATCGGGCTGGGTTTTTCCTGGCTTGGTACCGCCCCACCGACGGCTGGTGTCGTCGGCAAACTCTTCGGCACTCGCTATCTGGCGACGCTTTATGGCATGACCATGTTGTCGCATCAGATCGGCGGTTTCTTTGGCGCCTGGCTCGGCGGCCTTGCGTTTGCCTACTATGGCAACTATCAGTGGATGTGGTACGCCGATGCTGTGTTTGCCGCCATCGCCGCATTGTTGAATCTGCCGATCAAAGAACCGCGACTGGAGCCGCGCGCCGCGCCGGCATAATTGCAAGGGAGCAGGGCATGTCAGAATTCACCAACGTCACCGTTGTCAAAAAAGCCAATGTTTACTTTGACGGTAAGGTAATCAGCCGCTCGGTGATTTTTGCCGATGGCTCGAAGAAAACGCTCGGTGTCATGCAACCGGGCGAATATGAATTTAGCACCGGCGACAAAGAGATCATGGAAATCATCAGCGGCGAATTGGACATCGAGCTGCCCGGTGCGAGCGGATGGAAAGCGATCAAAGGCGGGGAGTCGTTCGAGGTGGCCGCCAATGCGAAGTTTCGCATGCGGGTGAAAACCTTAACCGATTATTGTTGTTCGTTTGTGAAATAAGGTCTCGGATATTTCTCGCGCAGAGGCGCCGAGGGCGCAGCGCGGCAAGACCGCAACCGAATCCAGCAAGGGATTGGAACACAAAGAGCACAAGGGAGCAGAAAGGCGCTGCGCGCTCGGATTCGGATTCGGAGCCGGAGAGTCAACCGCAAAGATCGCAAAGAACGCAAAAATTTCGGCGAAGAAATATTCACCACGAAGACCGCGACGGTAAGTGAAAAGTTAAAAAACTTCTCCGAACTTCGTGATCTTCGTGCTTTCGTGGTGATGGGTTCCGTGAACGAAAACCGTCAAATAGCGACCGAAAAACTATGCCATTTTCTAAACTAGGTTTATCTCCCAAAGTTGTCGAAGGCGTTGCGGCCGCGGGCTACACCGATCCGACGCCGATTCAGCTGTGCGCGATTCCGCTGATTCTCGAAGGCCGCGATTTGATCGGCTCGGCGCAGACCGGCACGGGAAAAACCGCGGCGTTTGCGCTGCCGCTGATATCAAAGTTAGAGCAGCGCGGCCATTTGCGCGCGCTTGTGCTCGAGCCGACGCGCGAACTGGCGGCGCAGGTGGAGACGGCGATTCGCGACTACGCGCGCTTTACCGATCTGCGCACTGTGGTGCTGTTCGGCGGCACGGGTTACGGCAAGCAGGATCAGATGCTGCGCCGCGGCGCTGACATCGTGGTCGCCACGCCGGGCCGTTTGCTCGATCAGTTGCAGCGCAAGATGCTACGGCTCGACCGCATCGACATGTTGGTGCTCGACGAAGCGGACCGCATGCTCGACATGGGTTTCATGCCCGACGTGCGCAAGATCATCGAGCGCTGCCCGAAGGCGCGCCAGACGATGCTATTTTCCGCGACCATCCCGCCGGAGATCGAACAGCTCTGCCGCTGGGCGCTGCGCAATCCCGAGACAGTGGAGATCGGCCAGCGGCGGGCTGCCGCGGAGACGGTGACCCATGCCTTCTACCCGGTCGACATCGGCCAGAAGCAGGAGTTGCTCCAAGATCTGTTGAAACGCACCGATTACGATCAGGTGCTGATCTTCTGCCGCACCAAGGACGGCGCAGACAAAGTCGCGCGTCAGTTGCATCAACAGGGCCACTCGGTGGCAGTGCTGCATTCCAATCGGACCCAGCGCGAGCGCGAGCAGGCGTTGAACGGTTTTCGCAACGGCCGCTACGAAGTGATGGTCGCCACCGATATTGCGGCGCGCGGCATCGACGTCGAACAGATCAGCCACGTGATCAATTTCGATGTGCCGCACCATCCGGAAGACTACGTGCACCGCATCGGCCGCACCGGCAGAGCGCAGAGCGTCGGCGACGCCTTTACGATCATGACTGCGGAAGATTTGCAGGAAGTGGCGGCCATCGAGCATTTCATTGGCCAGAAAATCCCGCGCGTAAAATTGGAAGGCTTTGCTTACGAATATTGCCGGCTGCTCGACCCCAATCCGAAGCCGATCTTCGGCACCAAGGCGCGCGCCGGCGCGCGGCCGCGGCGCAGATGGTGAAGGATGGCCGCAAAAAACGCAAAAGGCGCAAAAATCGGAGTGGGGATATTCACCAGGAAGGACAGGAAGGACACGAAGGTAAGAGAAGAAAATTAAAACGTTTCATCCGAACTTCGTGCCCTTCGTGTGCTCCTTCGTGGTGAAATCAGAATTTCGCCCCCAATAAAGTTTTCGCCCGAAGTCGGATTGATTAACCGCAAAGCATGTCCTGAGCTCAGTCGAAGGGAACGCAGAGAACGCAAAAAACAACAATCGGATGTAGGGGCGGGTCTCAGACCCGCCCGCTCTTCGAAACCTGTGCCAACAAGCACGATCTAGCAGAGAAAGCAGATCCTTCGGCGGACCTCAGGATGACATTCGGGGGTCGTACGAATGAGCGGAATTTATGTTGTTATTCTTGTCGCTGGTATTCATGGTTTTTTCGTCGTTCGGCGCCGCCGACGCCCAGCCCCTGGAAAAGCTCCGCCTTACTTACAGCGCCATCGGCGGTTCGCAGGCTTCGTTGTGGATTCCCTACGAAGCCGGCATCTTTCGCAACCACGGGCTTGACGTCGAATTGCTCTACGTCGCCGGCGGCGGCCGGGCGGCGCAGGTGGTGCAGTCGGGCGAAGTGCCGATCGGGGTTTTCACCGGCGGTTCAGTGATCAATTCCAACCTGGCCGGCGGCGATCTGGTCGTTATCGCCAGCTCGATGAATGTCATGACGTTCGTCGTGATGGCGCGTCCCGATATCAAGCGCATCGAAGAGCTCAAGGGCAAAAAGCTCGGTGTGTCGCGCTTTGGCTCCGCCACAGATTTCGGTTTGCGCTACGTTGAGGAACAGTGGCCGGTCAAACGGCAGCGCGATTTCGCCGTCCTACAAATGGGAGGTGTGACCGATGTTTTCAACGCCTTGCGCGCCGGGGTGATCGACGCCGGAGTGATCAACGCCGAGCTTGCCATCATTGGGCGCAGAGAAAATTTCCGTGAGCTGGCGGACATCGCAAAAATGGGCATCCAGTTTCCGACTTCGTCGGTGATCACGACGCGGTCGTTCATCAAGCGCAGCGAAAACACCGTGCGCAAATTCATCCGTGGCTTTGTCGAGGGCGTGCATTTCGCCAAGACTCAGCGCGGGCCGGCGACCAAGATCATGATGAAATATCTGCGCAGCAGCGACGCGTCGATGTTCAACGAGCTCTACGACATGTATATTTTGCAAAACATCCCGCGCATTCCCCGGCCATCGCCCGAGTCGCTGAAAACTGTCATCGATCAGATGGTTGAAACCGAGCCGCGCGCCGCCGGACTCAAGCCCGAGCAGTTCATCGACAACCGCTTCTTTCAGGAGCTGGATAAAGAAGGGTTCATCCAGCGCCTGTGGAAGTAGGTCCACTTTGTTCTAGCTGACATAGGATGATTCGACCAACTCACAGCGCTAGCCTTCATATTGGGCAAGCGCGAATCTCGAGCACAGTAGACGAGCGACGAGCACGATCCACCAGCACGGTTCTATGTCTCCACAACTGATCGCTCTTGCCGCCGCGCTGTCCTACGCGATCTCCGGCATTTCCGCCAAGCGCGGTCTACGTTATTCAACACCGATTACGGTGACGCTGGTGTCGGTGGCGATCCACGCCGTTGGGCTCTGGGTAGCGCTGCTGATTTTTCGCGGTATCCCCGAGGTTTCCTGGTGGGTGCTGTTTCTGTTTGCCGTGAGCGGTTTGATTCAGCCGGTCTTGCGCTTTCTCACCTATGCCGGCATTCATCATGTCGGCGCCGCCGCGGGGACGACGCTGCGCGGCGCGCACCCGTTGTTTAGCACCTCGCTGGCGGTGCTATTGCTGGGTGAGCCGCTGACGCTGCCGATCTTGCTCGGCACGATTCTCATTGTCACCGGTGTTGGCCTGGTGTCCTGGCAGAGCGGCAACTGGCCGGCCAACTTTCGCTGGTGGTATCTTGCCTATCCGCTCAGTGCGGCGTTTCTTGCCGGCGTCAGCCATCCGCTGCGCCGCTACAGCTTGGGCTTGGCGAACGAACCGCTTTATCTCGCCGCGGTTATTGGCATTGTCGCGCTGCCCTGGTTGGCCAGCGCGACGCTCATGCCGGGGCAAAAGCAGAAGCCCGTATGGGACCGCCGCGCGCTTGGGCCGTTTCTCATGGCAGGAACTTTCGAAACGTTGGGCATTGTCCTAGTCATCGCCGCGCTCAGCGTCGGCCAAGTCGTGGTGGTCTCGCCGATCATCGCCACAAGCCCGCTGTGGATCACGCTCGGCACCTGGTTGTTCTTGCACGACATCGAAAAACTGACCCTGCGCACGGTGCTCGGGGCGATATGCGTCGTCGCGGGAACGATTACGATATCGTTGGTGCGGTGAGGTGATCGTTCGCAGGAACTTCGGAGCCCTTGTATGGACAAGACGAACCGTAAATATAGCAACTTCGACCAGATGAAAGCCGACGAGTATCGCTATTGGCAGAGTCGGCCCGCCTATGAACGAATCGACGCCGTAGAAGAAATGATCAAAACCGCCTTCGCCCTCAAGGGCTGGGAGATGGAGCCGGATGAACTCAGACTACAAAGACCTTTTGTCCGCCTTCAATGCCCATGGCGTTAGATATCTTATCGTTGGGGGTTATGCGGTCATGTTCCATGCCCCTCGCTTCACGAAGGATATAGATCTTTTCATCCAGGCCGACGCGGCGAATGCGCCGCAAAAACCACGAAGCAGAAAATAGCAGCGCGGTTGAGTTCAGCCGCCGCACACCACCCACTGCCGCGGATACTTGTTCAACGACTCGCAGCCGGTCTTTGTCACCAGCAGCGTCTCGCCGAACTGCAAACCCATCTTCTCGTCGTTGGTCATCAAGTTGGGTTGGATGACGATGACCATGTTTTCGCGGAAGGTGATGTCGCGCGATTCGTGGCGTTTTCGGGTTTTGGTTTGAAAGATCGGCGGATATTGATTGACGCCGTGGACCAGGTCGTCGTAGGTGCTGTAGCCGCGCTGGTGGATGATTTCCGCGGCTTCCTCGGCTTGGCTGACGGTGGCGCCGTCTTTGATGACTTTCGCTAGCACGTCGAAAGCTTCCATCGCGGCGTCGTGCATCTTTTGCCATTCCGGCGTCGGTCCTTCGCCGATCGAAAAAGTCCGATGTATCTGGCCGCTGTAGCCAGAGTAGGCGCCGCTGATTTCCGTGATCAGCGCGTCACCTCGCGCTAATTTCCGACTAGAATGAAACTGCGACGGCACGCAGAAGTCCGGGCTGCGCATCGGCATGCTGCTCATGAAGTGAATGCCGGCGTAGCCGCCTTGTTTGAGATAGACCGGCTCGATGATCGCCGGGATTTCGTCTTCGCGCAGGCCGGCTTTGAGCCCTTCGGCCATCGCTTTGATCGAATCGTCGGTGAGCTTGGACGCCAGACGAATCCGCTCGATCTCCGCCGGGCTCTTGATCGTGCGCATCACGCGCATTCTGCCGCCCAAGTCGACGAAGGTGGCGTTGGGATATTTTTCACGTAACGAATTGTAAAGTTGGAAACCGACGGACCCCACCAGGCCGATCTTTTTTCCTTCGAGGCCGCGCTCGGCGATCAATTCCATCACACTGCGGTTGGTGTTGGCGCCGGCCCAGCGCACGTCTTTGATCCACGACATGACCCGCGCCATGGGGAAGTGGTTGAACAGCTGCATCAAGATGACCGGATCTTTGCCGGGCTGCATCAGCAGGTAGGCTTCGCGGCTGCTCGGCCAGTCGGAGAGCCAATAGATATCCGACGCGTAGCGGCCGCTGCCGTAAAAAAGCACGGCGTCGACGCCTTCCTGTTCCATCAAGCCATAGACGGCTTTGTGGCGGCGGTTCAACTCTTCGTCGGCAAATGTCGGGTAATCGGATCGTTGGCGCATTTCAACAACTCCTGCAGAGAAATTCTGTTCGGTTGAGTTAGCGAACGGCTCGTGAATTTTTTATCATTGAACGGTTTGGCGTCGCAACAATAACAGTGCCGGTTTCGAACAGTTGGGAGATGGCGTTGAATATCGTTTTCGATCTTGGGGGAGTTTTGGTGCGCTGGGCGCCAGAGGCGCTTATTGCCGAGTCGTTCAGCGATCCGGCGGCGCGTCAGAAAGTGCTCGATGGATTCGTTGCCCATGCCGATTGGCAGGCGCTCGACCGCGGCACGCTGGCGCCGCGCGATGCGGTGGCGCGCGCCAGCGCGCGCACGGGCTTGCCGGCGCGCGAGATTGCCCAATTTCTCGACGGTGTGCCGGCGTCGCTTACGCCGATCGCCGAGACCGTCGCTTTGTTGGAGCACTTGAAGAGCCAGGGTCGAAGGTTATTCTGTTTGTCGAACATGCACTTCGCATCCATCGATTACATCGAGCGCACCCATGGTTTCTTTCGACTCTTCGACGGCGCGGTGATCTCCTGCCGCTTGAACCTGATCAAACCGGAAGCGGCGATCTATGAGCATCTGTTGGGCGCGCATGGGCTGCCGGCGAACGAGACTATTTTCATCGACGACGTCGAGGCCAACGTGGCGGCCGCGGCGCAACTCGGCATGCGCACGATTCGCTTCCAGCACGCCGCGCAATGCGCCCAAGAGTTGCAAAGATTGGGCGGCTTGTAGCTATGGACAAAGGTGGGCTTCCGTGCAAATCTCGCGGGCAATCAATTCTTAATAAATATAGGAGACAGCTATGAAACTTTCGTCGTACAAGCGGTTCGGAATGGGCGTGAGCCTGCTCGCGCTGTTGTTGTTTGCTGCTGTCGTGCCGGCGGCGGAGTACCAGCCGCAGGTCGGCCAAGAGGGCAAAGACGTCATCTGGGTGCCGACGCCGCAGGCTTTGGTCGAGAAGATGCTCGACATGGCCAAGGTGACGCCGAAAGATTACGTCATCGATCTTGGCTCCGGCGATGGCCGCACCGTCATCACGGCGGCCAAGCGCGGCTCCAAAGCGCTGGGCATCGAATACAACCCCGACATGGTCGAGCTGTCGAAACGCAACGCCGCCAAAGAGGGCGTGAGCGACAAGGCGAGCTTTATCAAAGCCGATTTGTTCGAGAGCGATTTCTCCCAGGCGCAGGTGATTACCATGTTCTTGCTGCCGGATATCAATTTGCGCTTGCGGCCGAAGATTCTCGACTTGAAGCCCGGCACGCGCATCGTTTCCAATTCCTTCACCATGGGCGAATGGACCGCCGAGGACACTCAGAAGGTGACCGAGGGCTGCGCTTCGTATTGCACGGCCTATCTGTGGATCGTGCCGGCGAAAGTGGAAGGGACCTGGCAGCTGCCGCAGGGCGAGTTGACGCTCAAGCAGAGCTTCCAGATGCTCACCGGCTCGCTGAAAACCGGCGATCGCGTGGTGCAAATCACCGACGGCAAGATGAATGGCGAGCAGATTTCTTTCACCGCCGGCGGCACGACGTATCGTGGGCGTGTCAGCGGCAATACCATTGAAGGCCCGATTCCCTGGAAGGCGACGCGCGCGAAGTAGCGATGTAGGTGCGGACTCCTGTGTCTGCCCATTAAAAATTTTCGTGGAAAATTGGGAAGAGATCTCATGGTAAATTGTTACAGTGCCCGCGGTATGTTTTTCGTCTTGGTTGTTTTTGCGTTGGCCTCGACTGCTGCCGCGCAAACCGACGCGCCCAAGGATTATCAACCGCGCGTCGGCCAGGCCGGCAAAGATGTTATCTGGGTGCCGACGCCGCAGGAGCTGGTCGATAGGATGCTCAATATGGCCAAGGCGGCACCGGGCGATTTCGTCATGGACCTGGGCTCCGGCGATGGCCGCACCGTGATCACCGCGGCCAAACGCGGCATTCGCGCCCACGGCATCGAATACAACGCCGACATGGTCGAGCTGTCCAAGCGCAACGCCGTCAAAGAGGGGGTGAGCGACCGCGCGACCTTCGAGAAAGCCGACCTCTTCGAAACCGACCTGTCAAAGGCCTCGGTGATTACGTTGTTCTTGCTGCCCGAAATCAATCTCAAGCTGCGGCCGAAGATTCTCGACCTAAAGCCAGGCACGCGGGTGGTTTCCAATTCCTTCACCATGGGCGAGTGGTCGTCGGACGAGCACGCGATCCTGAGCGACGACTGCATGACCTGGTGAACCGCGCTCCTATGGATCGTGCCGGCCAAAGTCGCCGGCACATGGCAGCTGCCGCAGGGCGAGCTGACGCTCAAGCAGAGCTATCAGATGTTGTCCGGCGATTTGAAAGCAGGGAATCAGTCCACCGGCATCAGCAACGGCCGCATAAACGGCGAGCAGATCAGCTTTGCCATCGGTGCGACCACCTACACGGGCCGTGTGAACGGCAACAGCATCGAAGGTAAAACCAGCAGCGGGCAGAGCTGGAAAGCGCTGCGCAAATAGCGCTGTCCGCTTTGTTGTTGGCGTCTCAGCGGAGACAGTGTTGATAGCTGGACTCCGCGCGCAGCGAAGCATCTGCTTGTTCGGCTGGCGCAATCGGCAGATTCTTCGACTTGGTCTCAGAATGACAGTCGTGGACGCACGAGGAGTGATGAGTTCACGCTGTCGATTGCCATGACGGCAGGGGAGATTTTTCTCATCACCGCCGGACCTGTATCCTGACTCCTAACCCGGCGCACCGCATTCGGCGCGCATCTTGTCAGCGTTTACCCATCCATAAGCCCTGGACAAGCGCCAGGTTCCGTTTTAGAAATGGCTGTCGCGTGCGGCAGCGCTGCACGCGGGGCTTTCATCATTCATAACGGAGGAATCTAAATGACGCAGGTAGTGGGCAAGCCGACGCCTCGGGTGGAAGGTGAGCTGAAGGTAACGGGCAAGGCGCAATACAGCGCCGATTTGAAATTGCCGGCGACGCTGTGGGGGCGTTGTCTGCGCAGTCCGGTGGCGTATGGCAAGATCAAGCGCATCGACACCAGCAAAGCCGAGCGCGCGCCAGGGGTGAAGGCGGTGTTGGTCGGTTCAGAGGTGCCTGGCCTGCGCATTGGACGGTGCATCTACGACACGCCGGTGTTGGCCGATGGCCAAGTGCGGTTCATCGGTGAGAAGGTCGCGGCGGTCGCCGCGGCGACCAAGCAGCAGGCCGAAGCCGCGCTGGAATTGATCGAGGTCGAGTATGAAGAGATGGAACCGCTGCTCGACCCCGAGGAAGCCGCCAAAGACGGCTCGATGATTTTGCATCCCGATCTGCTTTCCTATCGAGGTCTACCGGTGCCGGTGGAGAAGTTGGGCAACGTGTTTGCCTATCTCAAATGGGGCAAGGGCGATATCGAGGCCGGCTTTCGCGAAGCCGATCTGATCGTCGAAAATACTTTTACGACGCAAGTGACGCATCAGACTTATTTAGAGCCGCACGCCTGTGTCGCCAACGCGCGGCCTGACGGCAGCGCCGATATCTGGTCGTGCAGCAAGACGCCGTATGCGGTGCGCGGCCAATTGTCTAACTGCATCGGCATCGCCAAGGAAAAGTTGGTTTTTCATCCGATGCACATCGGCGGCGACTTCGGCGGCAAGGGCGGCTTCATGGACGTGGCGCTGGCTTACTTTTTGTCGAAGAAGGCGGGCGCACCGGTGAAGATGGTGATGGACTACACCGAAGAATTGACCGCCGGCAATCCGCGTCACGCGTCGATCATAAAAGTTCGGACGGGCGTTAAGAAAAACGGCGTGATCACGGCGCATCACATGGACTTTCTCTTCGACAGCGGTGCCTATGCGTCGATGAAGCCGGCGGGTTATTTGATCGGCGCGTCGACCTGCGCCGGCCCGTACAAAATCAACAACTGTTTGATCGAAGAGCGCATGGTTTATACGAATAAGATCCCTTGCGGTCACATGCGCGCGCCGGGCGACCCGCAGGGCTTTTTCGCCAACGAGAGCCAGATGGACATCGTCGCGCGCAAGCTCGGCATGGATCCGGTGGATTTCAAGCGCAAAAACCTAATGAAGGACGGCGACTCGACACCCATCGGCGGCCACATCTCGCACATCCGCGGCAACGAAGCGTTGGACAAAGCCATCGATCTCGCCGGCTATCGTAGACCCAAGGGCAAAAACATCGGCCGCGGTTTGGCATTTTCCGAGTGGAGCCCGAGCGGCGGCGAAGGCAGCATTTTTGTAACCATCGACGAATCGGGCAAGGTGAAAATTTCTTCGCCCGTGGTCGATCAGGGTGCCGGCGTGTTGACCGTCATCGTCGAGTGTGTCGGCGAAGAGCTTGGCATCCCCGCCGCGGAAATCGAACTGATCCAAACCGACAGCACGGTGGTGCCGAGCGACGGCGGCGTCGGCGGCAGCCGGGCGACGCGCGTGTACGGCAACGCGGCCTACGAAGGCGGCAAGAAAGCGCGCGAGGAATTATTCAAATATGCGGCGCAGTCTTTGGAAGTGGACGCCAAAGAGCTGGAGCTCGACCGCGGCAGCGTCGCGCACAAGAAATCCAAACGCAAGATGAGTTTTGCTCAGGTAATAAAATTTAAAGGTTCGCCGATTCACGAGCTGGGCTACTACAAGAGCGCGGAAAAGTCGCACGATGCGTCCGTCTCGGCGCAGATCTGCGAAGTGCACGTTGACCCGGAGACCGGCAAAGTCACGCTGCGCAACATGGTCTCGGCGCATACTACAGGCAAAGTCATCAATCCCCTGATGCACCAGGGGCAGATCGACGGCGGTGTGGTGTTCGGTCTGGGCTACGCGCTGACCGAAGAGATCAATTTCGATGGCCCGCGCATCACAACCACCAACATGGGCGAGTTCAAGATTCCCAACATCACGGACATTCCGCCGTTGAAGACGCACGTAGCGGAGATCGTGCCCGGCGGCCCTGGACCCTATAATAGTTTGGCCATCGGCGAAGTAGCGAACACGCCGACGGCGGCTGCGGTGGCCAACGCCGTCGCCGACGCCTGCGGCGTGCGCATCACCGATCTGCCGGTAACGTCGGAAAAGGTGTGGGCGGCGCTGAAAGCGCGCGGGTAACGCAAGGGGAATGTGCTTACGCTCGCCCACGAAGCATGAAAGTTCTCTACCCCGTTTCGGGGGAGCGTTAGAGTGGGGGCCGTCTCGAAGCGTGTGGCCCTATCCCAACCTTCCCCCGAGGCGGGGGAAGGAGCAGTCAACGGAGTTCTAAGCGCGCTATTTTCATCTGTTCTAACTCTCGAATATCTGGAGTTTGATTTTCCATGAACCTCACCTCAAATGTCATCGAAGTCGAAGATAGCTGGGAAGCTGTCAACGATTGGTTTCTGAACGAAAAGCTAAGCGACGGTTTGCCAATCGTGCCGCCGACGCGGGAGCGGGTCGAGCGCATGCTCGCCGGCACGACGCGCGATGCGGCGGAAGTGATCGGCCCGATTCCGCCCAAGTGGGCGCCTTGCTCGGTGGAGAAGATTGCCATCAACGCCGTGATGGCGGGCTGTGCGCCGGAGTATCTTCCGGTCGTCATCGCTGCCGTCGAAGCGATCTGCGAGCCGCGCTTCAATCTTTACGGCGTGCAGGCGACTACGGGCTATGTTGGCCCAGCGCTGCTGCTTAACGGGCCGATCCGCAAGCAGTTGAACGTCAATTGCGACTCGGGTGTGTTCGGTCCCGGCTTTCGCTCCAACGCGACAATTGGCCGGGCGATTCGTTTGATCCTCATCACCGTCGGCGGCGGCTATCCCGGCGACACCGATCGCTCGACCTTCGGCTGGCCGGGAAAGTACACCATGTGCTTCGGCGAGAATCAGGAAAAAAGTCCGTGGGAGCCGTACCATGTCGAGTTCGGCTTCAAGGCCGAAGAAAGTGCGGTGACGGTTTTCGGCATCAACGGTTTCTTGCCGATTCACACCGCCGGCAACACCGGCGAGCAGGCATTGTCGTCATTGGCGGAAGTGATCAGAATGCATCACGGTGTGAGCCATCTCGACGTCGGCAGCTTCGGCGGCGGCACGCCGCTGATAGCGCTCGGCATCGAAGACGCCGAGATCATGGCGCGCGACGGCATTACCAAAAAACAAGTCAAAGATTATCTCTACGAGCACGCGTCGCTTAAGTTCTCGGAAATACCGGCGCGCCGCAAAGGCCACAAGTCCGACGAAGAGCTGATGCGCGAGTCGATCAACATGACCCCTGACGGTGTCGTCCATCTATCAAGCAAGCCCGAGGACATCATGGTGATCGTCATCGGCGGCAAGCATCGCCATTCGGTGTTTTTGCCCATGTGGACGGGGCGTAATACGTTGTGTGTGATCAAGGGAATAAGGCAATAGGCAACAGGCAATAGTAGGGGCGCGATTTATCGTGCCCGCGGGTGCTTTCAAATTGCCGATGAAGAATAGAGACGGTCGCGTAATGCGAAGAATTGTCGGTTTTGTCATCCTGAGCGCTCGCGAAGGATCTGCTTTTTGGCGCAGGCGCACGAAGCAGATTCTTCGCCTCCGGCTCAGAATGACAATTGCGGCACTGACTCTTAGGGTAAGGGCGCATGCAGCGCTGATTTTTGTCGTTGTGATTGCTGCGTCAACTGCTTTAGCTTCCGCGCAAGAAAAAGTTCGCTTTCCCATCGGCGCTTCTTCCAAGACGTTCAGCTACGGACCCCTCTGGGTGGCGCAGAAGATGGGCTTCTTCGAGAAAGAGGGCATCGAGGGCCAGATCGTCGTCATGCGCGGCACGCCGATCACGCTGCAGGCGCTGGCGACGGAATCGATTTACGTTGCCAACGCCGGCACCGACGCTGTTATAACCGGTGTCGACAAGGGGCTCGACTTCGCCATGATCGGCAGCCTGCTCAACAATTTGAGCATGAGCTTGGTCGCTGCCAAGCCATACAAGACGTGGGACGATTTGCGCGGCAAAGTGATCGGTTCGCAGACAATCACGAGTGGCACCGGTTTCGCTTTGCGTTTGGTGCTGCGCGCGCATGGGCTGGAGTATCCGCGCGATTATCAGATACTCCACGTCGGCGGTGTGTCGGATCGTTGGATCGCGCTGCAAAGCGGCCAGATCGCCGCGACGCCGGTCAGCGTGCCGCTCGACATGACGGCCAAGCAACAGGGTTTCAATATCATTGGCTACTTCGCCGATGACATTCCCAACTATTTTTTGAATCCGTACACGGTCAAGCGCTCCTGGGCCGAGAAGAATCGCCCGCTGGTGGTGCGCTTTATGAAGGCGATCGCCCAGACCCATCGCTGGATGTTCGAAAACCGTGAGCCGACCTGCGCTCTATTATCGAAAGAGATGGCGATGACACTGGATGGCTGCCGCGCTGCCTGGGACTACAGCGTCAAAAAAGTCTGGGACCGCAACGCCGAGCTATCCCTGGACGGCGTGCGCACGATGATCAAGATCGTCGGCGAAATTAACAATCAGAAAGAGCCGCTGGCGCCGCCGGCGAAGTATATCGATCAGAGTTATCTTAGACAGGCGCTTTCTGAATTGAAGCTAAGGCAATAGGCAACAGGCAGTAGGCAATAGTTCGCGCGACAATGAAAAAGCGTCGAAAGAGTGACAACAACGAGAAATTCGCATTGCGACACAGTCTCAGGGGCGAAGGACTTGGAAGCTTTAACTCATGCATTAGGAGAGTTGAACGATGACTAGCTTGAAAACCATTTTGGTTCTTGGATTGTTGGCCTGCACCGCAACTTCGGCCTCTGCACAGGACAAGATTAGCATGGGGCTTAGCTCGGTGAGCGCGCTGCATACGGCGACGTGGGTCGCGGCCGAGCGAGGTTTCTTTCGCAAGCAAAACTTGGACGTGGAAGTGATTGTCACCGGGCAGGGCGGGACCGTCGGCATCGCCGCGCTGTTATCCAACGATGTGCAGATGATTAGCTCTGCAGGCGACCTGCTGGCGGCGGCGGGTCTGCGCGGCGGTGAGGCGGTGATGCTGGCGGGTGTGGTGAACAAAGGCTTGCAGCGCATCATGACTATTCCAGAGATCAAGACGCCGGCGGACCTCAAGGGCAAACGCGTCGGCGTAACCCGCATCGGCGCGGTTTCGCATGTCGTTTTGCAGATGATGCTGCAGCGCTGGAAGATGAACCCCGCCGACGTGACCGTCCTGCAGGTCGGTTCTTCACCCGACATGCTGGTGAGCCTCGATAAGAAGGGCATCGACGCGGCGGTGCTGACGATTCCATCAATGTTTGTCGCCGAAGACCGTGGCTACAAAATTCTGCTCGACATGGCTGATACGGACATTTATTACCTGCACACGATGATCGGCTCGACGCGGAGCTACGTGAAAAACAACCGTGACAAAGTCACGCGCTTCCTGAAGGGCTATTTGGAAGGCGTCGCGTTCGTCAAACAAAACCGCAAAGAGAGCATCGAGATCGTCAAAAAGAAACTGCGCATCGGTGCGGCCCGGGAGAAAAACCTGCAGCGCGCGGTCGATCTCGTGGCCGACAAATATTACGAACAGATTCCCTACACGTCGCACCGCGGCGTCGAGACCGTGCTCGGCTTTATCGAAAAGGACAATCCCAAGGCCAAAGGCGCCGATCCGAAGCAGTTCTACGACGACAGTTTGCTGAAAGAGATTGAGCAGACAGGGTTCGTCAAGACGCTCTATACCAAATAAAATGAATCGCTTGACAGACTGACGAGCGCTCGAATAAGTAGGGAGTAAATTTACTTAGGAGGTACGAACCGTGGCTGCAACCCTGTGGAAAGAATATAAGACCGTCCGCGTCGAAAAAGAGGATGGCGTTAGCTGGTGTATCTTGAATCGCCCAGAGAAACGAAACGCCATGAACCCGCAACTCCACTACGACATGCTCGAAGCGATCACCGAGCTGGAAGTGGACAAAGAAACGCAAGTGCTGATCATCACCGGTGCGGGGCCGAGCTGGTGCGCCGGGCAGGACTTGCGCGAATATTTCCGCGGCACCGACAACAATCCGTTGGAGCGGCGCAAAGCGAGCTGGGCGTCACAGGAATGGCGCTGGCGCCGGCTGTTCTGGTTCCCGAAGCCGACCATCGCCATGGTCAACGGCTTCTGCTTTGGCGGCGCGTTTACGCCGCTCATCGCCTGCGACTTTGCCATCGCCGCCGAGGACGCGACCTTCGGCCTGAGCGAAATCAACTGGGGTATTTTCCCTGGCGGTTTGGTGAGCCGCGTGTTGGCCGACGCCATGTGCTATCGCGACGCCATGTGGTACATCATGACCGGCGATCCGTTCGACGGCAAACGCGCTGCGGAAATCAAGCTCGTCAACTTTGCCGTTCCGAAAGACCAGCTGCGCGCGAAAACTCTCGAGCTGGCTGATAAGCTGAAAAAGAAAAACCCGGCAGTGCTGCGCGCGGCCAAAGAAGTTTACAAGTACTGCCGCACGATGGACTACGGCCAGGCCGAAGAGTACATGAGCGCCAAGGGCACGGCACTGCGCCTCACCGACCCGGAAAAGGGCCGTGAGACCGGCATGGAACAGTTCCTCGACAAGAAGACCTATCGTCCGGGTTTGGGCGAGTACAACCGGGCGAAATAGCGCGGCTTTGCCGCGCCGTTCAACGGTTCAAACGTTCAACGTCGTAATTCATTTTCCCTCCTTATCCCTGCCCTCTCCCTCTGGGAGAGGGTTAGGGTGAGGGCGAATGAAGCTGATAATGTAAGAACTTTGGAAGCAACTGTGGTCGGGCGTTGATCCGGTAATCCAAAATCGGAAATCCAAAATCCAAAATGGTGTAGCGTGGATTTCAATCTCCCCGAAGAACTGCAAGTTCTCAAAGATACCGTCCGCAAATTCGTCGATCGCGAGCTGATCCCGCTCGAGCGCGAATGTCGTCCCGAAGGGGAGGATATGCCGGAGCAGTTCATCAAGCCTCTGCAGGAAAAGGCCAAGGCGATCGGCTTGTGGCTGCTCGACGTGCCGCAGGAATACGGCGGCGCCGGGCTCGATCTGTTGAGCCGCTGCGTGATCATGGAAGAGGTCGCACGGACGATTGCGATTCCTTTCCGCTACGCGCCGATCTTCGGGCCGGAAGTCCGGCCGGTCTTGTTCAACGCCAACGACGAGCAGAAAAAGCGTTTTCTGCTGCCGGTGATCGAGGGCAAAATCAAAATTTGCTTCGCCCAGACCGAGCCGGACGCGGGCAGCGATCCAGCGGGGATGAAGACTCGCGCCGTCAAAAATGGCGATCACTACATTCTCAACGGCACCAAGAGATTTATCACCGGCGCGAAGAACGCCGACTACGCGCAGGTCATCGCTGTCACCGACCCGGCCAAAGGGGCGCGCGGCGGCGTGAGTTGCTTCATGGTCAGTATGAAAGCGCCGGGGGTGACGCTGGAAAAATTATGGCCGACGATGATGGGCGACACGCCGGGGCAGATTCATTTTGAGAATGTCCGTGTGGCGGAGGCTGATCGCATCGGCGCCGAAGGGCAGGGCTTTTCCATCGCGCAGAAATGGATCGAAGAAGGCCGGGTGCGCGGCCACGGCGCGCGCCCCTGCGGTATCGCCTCGCGTGCGTTGGACATGATGATCGAATATTCCAAAGTGCGCACGACCTTCGGCCAGCCGCTCGCCAATCGCCAGGCGATCCAGTTCATGATCGCCGACTCGACCATGGAGCTGCACGCCTGCCGCTTGATGGTCTACGAATGCGCCTGGCGCCACGACCGCGGCGAAGACATCCGCCAGCTATCTTACATGACGAAGATTCAGTGCGCCGAGATGGCGGGCCGCGTGGTCGACCGCTCGATCCAAGTCCACGGTGGTTTGGGTTTGATGCGCGAGCTGCCGCTCGAATGGTGGTACCGCCAAGTGCGCAGCATCCGCATCACCGAGGGCACCCCGGAGGTGCTGCGCTGGCGGCTGGCGGAGCACATCATTCGCAATCACAAATAGTAATTGAAAATGGAAAATTGAAGATGAAAGAATCGGAAATGAGTTCCGTACTTCGATAGTTTTCAATTTTCAACTTTCCATTTCCAATTGAGTCGAAGCTGCAATGAGCATCACCACCGAAAAGTTCTCGTTACTATCCGGCTACCGCGTCCTCGACCTAAGCTCCTCCATGGGATCGTTTTGCGGCAAGGTGCTGCGCGACCTTGGCATGGACGTCATCAAGATCGAGCCGCCCGAGGGCGATGCCGGCCGCTTGGAGCCGCCGTTTGCCAAGGGACATGCCCATCGCGAGGGCAGCCTGCGCTTTAACTATCTTAATGGCGGCAAGAAAAGCGTCACGCTCGATATCACCAAAGAGAGCGGGCGCAAAATATTTCTGGATTTGGTTGGGAAGTCCGACATCGTGCTGGAGACCTTTGAGCCCGGTCATCTTGCGGCCAATAGTCTTGGCTACGACGAGCTGCTGAGAAAGAAGAACAATTTGATTCTTATTTCGCTGACCGGCTTCGGGCAGGACGGGCCGTACGCGAAATACAAAGCGCCGGACATCATCGGCAATGCCATGGGCTCGCTGCTTTATATCAGCGGCGACCCGAAGATGACGCCGTGCAATCCGCCGGAGACCCAAGCCTACTACTATGCCAGTTTGTTTGCGTGTTACGCGACCATGCTGGCGCTGTGGCAGCGCGAGCAGCGCGGCATCGGCGCGTGGATCGATGCGTCAGTGCAGGCGAGCATGGCGCTGCACGAGCATGTCGCGTTTAATTACGCCGCAGAAAAGCGCGTCATGAAGCGCGCCGGCAGCCAGCACCAGCACAACGCCCCGGCGAACTTATTTCAGTGCAAAAACGGCTGGATCGCGCTGTTCGTCACGCAGACCCATTGGCCGCTCTTGCTCAAGGTCTGGGACAACCACGACGCCGATCTCGACGATCCAAAGTGGATCAACAGCAACACGCGACGCAAAGAGGCCGACTACATCAACGCCCAGGTGACCTCGTTCACCATGCGCTACACCAAAGAAGACCTGGCCGAGCTGATGCAGAAGCACGGCATCCCCGGCCTGCCGGTGAACTCGCCGTCCG
>Ga0194131_10002026_pt1 | contig 33839 bp, 28 predicted proteins | sample TA2KigO120mmetaG_FD_148631 | JGI IMG/M metagenome (GOLD analysis project Ga0194131, IMG submission 148631) | Freshwater microbial communities from Lake Tanganyika, Tanzania - TA2015053 Kigoma Offshore 120m | ecosystem: Environmental > Aquatic > Freshwater > Lake | place: Tanzania: Lake...
CATTTGGGTCTGGTGCTACGCCGATGGGGCTACCTAAGCTCGTCGGCGTCGCAGTCGGCGTGGGCGTCGCGGTTGCTGCGGGTGTGTTGGTGGCAGTCGGAGTACTGGTCGCGGTTGGGGTGGGAGTGGGAGTGGGAGTGGGCGTAGGAGGCGGTTGTGGTGTCACTGCATTGGATGGGGCTGAAGCACCACCGGCCCCCGAGGTATTGAAGGCCGTCACCTGGAACGTGTACGTAGTGCCATTGGTCAGGCCTGTCACCGTTGTGCTGGTCTGGTTGCCAGCCACGAATTTGGTGATGCCGCCTGGAGTGGAGGTAACAGCGTACTGGGTTATAGCCGTGCCACCGTCGAAGATGGGTGCGTCCCAACCCACGGTGGCTTGGCCCTTCCCTGCCACTGCGATGACGTTGGTGGGCAGGTCTGGTAGCAAGAAGGGGAGCTGGGCGAAGCCGTAGCCCCGCGTATTGTTGGGTACTGTTCCCCTCGGCGCGGCGTAGAACTTCAGGTAACCGGCCACCTCATCAGGGGTCGATGATGGGAAGGCATCGAGCACCAGCGCCGCAAGTCCCGTCACATGGGGCGATGCCTGGCTCGTTCCGAAGAAGGTGCCTGACGCCACCGAATCGCCACGATCAGCACCCACGATGTCGGGTTTCACACGCCCGTCGGTCGTCGGCCCATGGCTGCTGAACTCCTCGATGGTGTCCGTCGTCGCCCAGTTGGCCGCGCCGACCGCCAACATGCCAGAGTTGGCGCTGTCGGTGGAGTTTCCGATGCTCCTTTCGGCCGCAAAGTACTCTATGCGCAACCCTTGGAACTCCTGCACCTGGATCCAACCCGGTGGCGTCCCTGCAAAGTGAAACACGGCGATGTGGTAGGTCCCATCAACCGGTGCGGTGTACTCCAGGAACTCGAACGGCGTATCACCGGCGTTGCCTGCCTGGACATTCACGCTCCCGGCTAATGCGACGCTGAAGGACGGATCGAAGAGGTAAAGGTCAAGGTCCCGAGACGCGTTTGTCCATGAGTCATCCCAACGCAACTGGATGAGGGTTTGTTGCCCGGCAGCTAGAAAGATGCCGTTGTCCTCATCAACACCAGAGAAGTTGTGATACCCGTTCCCGTTCGGGTCGGCGAACGCGCCATACCACGTGGACAGGCCTTCGTTTCCTGCAGCGTTGACCCAAATGATGCCGCCTGCCACCGCATCGTCAACGGACACGAGAGGGCTACTGGAGAAGGGAGACGTGCCATCCCCAGGTCCATCCCATCTCCAGCCTACCGAGTGATTGATTACTCGTACACCCTGCGAAATCATCCAAGCCACTGTCGCCTGCAGGTCGGCTGGTGAAAGCGGGTTGGCGATGTAAAGAGTCACATCAGGTGCGATGTCTGTCACAGCTTCGGCGACTGCCGTGCCGTGCACGTCTGTTCCTACATCACAATCAGCCACGTTAGCGGTGAAGACCCCGATTGCGGTATAGCAGCGGGCGACTACAGTGGCAGGAAGTTCGACACCCATAAGGTTGGTGTAGCCAGTGAAACCCGTGTCAATGACCCCCACCTTGATACCCGTGCCGGTGTAACCCCCTGTATGCCAGATGTCGGCGCGGTGGACAGCGCGCCCCTGGCTGGTCACCAGCGGCTGCGGCGGGATGATCGTATCCACGCTCAGGACTTCAGGTCTTGCTTGAAGCGCAGTCAGCAGTGAGACGGGCACGTAGGCCTCGATATAGTCGGAGCCTACGTTGGCGACCGTGGCTCCCCGCGAGCGGAGGTAGTTGACGGTCCGGTACACGTCGGACGTGACACGGATGCTGACGGCCATGGGAGGGGCGATGCGGGCCTGAACGCCGTAGAGGGCGGGGGACGTCGCCTTGGCAGCAAGACTTTCGACCTGGTGGCTGAGCTCCGAGTCGAGGCGAGAAAAGCGAGGTTTTGCTGGCATCCGCACGCCGTCCGGGACGGGGCCATCGCCTCAATCCGCCGCCGCGTCCGGTAGGATGAGCATCAGAGCGCTCGATACTATGAGGAGCGCCAGCAAGATATTGAACCGCAGCCTCACTGCACACCCACCCAATGGCAAAACTGCCGCTTTTCATATCACCGAGCGTTCTGTCCCGTCCAATTCGGCAGGCCTCCCTAGGTGCCAGGGTCGCGGCATTCCGGCGGTGGACAGCCGATAGCAGCCTTGACTATAATGAGCGCGGAACCCTCATCATCTGTGCTCCCTCGGCCCAATCCACGAGCAGCCTTTGTTGGCAGGGTAGGGGAGCGAGCAAGCGTGCAGGGGTGGTGGAACTGGCAGACACGCAGCGTTGAGGGCGCTGTGCCTGAATAAGGCTTGGGAGTTCGAGTCTCCCCCTCTGCACCAGGCCCTTCCGGGGCGACGTAGCCAAGTGGTTAAGGCGGGGGTCTGCAAAACCCCTATCCGGCGGTTCGAATCCGCCCGTCGCCTCCAACAATGCACCGCATGATAGTTAGGCCCCCGGACATCCCAGGGGCCTCACTATTTTCGACTCGATTTGCCGTTTTGCCCCTTATCGCTAGTGCGGACACCTGCTCGAGGGTACGCCGCGGCACAGCTAATCGCCAGGGAATTAGCGGCGCGAACGCAAATCAGCGTCAGCGTCGTTCCAGCCAGGTTCCGGCGTAGTACGGAACCGCCTTCACCTGCCAGTTTCTCAGCTCGGTGGTACTGGGGTGCATGGGGTACCATTGACCCAGCAAGAGCGACGTGACCTTCTCGTAACGAGCGCTCTGGATTTCCTCGATGATTTTTGTCCGTCGAGCCGCATCTGGCTCCCGCGCAAAGCGCAATTGCAGATCAATTAGATCCTCATCCCGGACGATGAAATCCAAGGTACCAGAGATTAGATGGTCCTGGATAGGGCTGCCACAGCAGTAGTGCTCGAAAGCGTCCACCGCCGCACTGTACGAGTCAGTGTTGCCAAACATGCTGGTAATCGTGGCCCAGTCCAGAGCCGGCATTTCGACGGTAAACCCGATCTCCTCCATGAACTGCTTGAGCACTGGGCCTTTTGGTGTGAGGACCTCCAAGTCCGTGGGGTTCAGAATCACTGCAGTCTCACCGGCATAGTCGGAATCGGCTAGGAGTTTTCGGGCTGTCTCGATATCATTTACGTTGTAGCCAATAGTGTGAGTTGTACCATCACTCAGCGTCACGTCGAACTTCGAACCGACATGCGTCTCAAGTGGAGTGCCGCACCAATAGACCGCATCACAAACCGTCCACAACTGGGGATCACCCAGGGCAAACATGAAGTCCTCGACTCTTATGCCTGTTTGGAGAGCCTGGCGAGCCAGTAGATAGCTGAACGGCGGGATTTGCGGGTTGATGTAGACGTTGGACCGCAACCCTGGGGCATACGTTGTAACGTGGAGTTTCGGGTTATTGCTGAGGCGAGTGAAAAAGTCTAGCCCGGCGAACTCTAGGACGTCCCACTCACCAGTTTCCAGACCGGCTATTTTGGTCTCGGGGTCTGGAATTTCCAGGAATTCAAGCGTATCTATGTAGGCTACCGTGTTGCCAACGTATCCACCCGGCTGGAACGGCTCCGTGCGGTTGGAGTATTCGTTGAACCGCTCTAACACCACCTTGTTGCCCTGCTCCCAACTAACAAATTTGTAGGGTCCTGTGCCAATTCTGTTTGACACAGCCTCACTAAACGGAGTCGCGGCATCCTCCTCTTTCATCATGGGCATGGCACCGTGGGGTATGCCGAGGATGAAGATCGTGGAGCCGAGAGGTTCTTTGAACCTCCACTTGAAGGTCTGACGATTGACGACTTCGAATGCCTCTTCCCCATCAGTGAAGCGACGGATGATGCCGGCCGCTGGAGTCCCTCCGTCCCCCCATCTGCTTACCGAAGCTACAGCGTCGGCAGCGCCGAACGTATCACCATCATGGAAGTTGGATGGTCTCACGGTGAAGGTATATTCCAGCCCATCATCACTGAGAGACCATGTATCGACTAGCTGTGGCTGCGCATTCAGGTCGCTATCCCATGCGAAGAGCTGCTCGTAGAATTGCTTCGAGACGTAATTGACGACGGCGAATAGCGAGAACACGGGATCCAGGCTGCTGATACTGCCATGGCTAACAATCCTAAGCGTACCGCCGAATCGGGGTGCCCCAGCAGGTGGAGGCGTAGGCGTCAAGACGCTGATTTTTTCCGTCTCGACCGTTTCTTTGACGACTACAGTCTCTTTCACGATTACGGTTCTCACGATCTCTACGGTCGACTCCTTCTCTACTATCTGTGTAACAGGTACCTCCACAGTAGTCGCGACCGTCCGGGGTTCGCCGCATGCCAGAATCACAAATGTCGCGATTCCGAGACCAAGAACAATCATCAGAGCCTTTGTCATGCCGGGCCTCCTAGCCTGATTTGGACTCGACCTTGTCAAGCTCATTGCATCATGCACTGAATCTGCGACCTACGGTCTCGCGTAATGCCGCATACTGTCTACTTGCCTGCGGCTATTTGTCAAGTTTGTGAAATTGGGTGCATTCGCTGGAGTCCAAAGAGACGCTACGGAGCAGGCGCTGCTGGCTAAACAGGCGCCACAACCGCCGCGGTGGTGGTACCTGCGCATCAGGCCGCTTATCTCGTCTTGTTCCGACTTCTCCCGAAGATTATCAAGCCAACTCCCGCGGCGATTCCAACGATGCTTACGCCACGTAGGGCGACCAGACGGTTTCTCAGACCCTCGTAGTCTGTAACTCCAAGAGCGTCTGTTAGGTCTTGGCCCGCCCCACCCAGACCGCCGAGCGCAGCTCGATCCGATGCGAGTTGGCTTAGCTCTGATTGAAAAATAGCCAGGGCGACGACGGAGGCCGCGAGCAAGATGAGTCCGGCGATGGACCATCTCATGTCCATAGACACGACGGCTCCCCCCGTCTGCTGAACACTTGTCACTCGAGAGAGCCGCGCCCCACACTTAACACAAAGCTCAGAAAGAGGGGTGGTGGTATTACCGCAATTTTGGCAGAAGGCTGTTGCCGCCATGGGCCGTGCCCCACAATTCATGCAAAACTCGGGAGTTCCGCTAAGTTGCTTGCCACAGTTTCAGCAAAACATCGTCTCCCTCCTTGATAGTGCGTAACAGCATAAGCCGACCAGGGCTTACACCATCTTCTCGCCTACTGCATGTACTCGTCCAGTGGCGCACCCAACGAAAGGAGGCCCACTGTCACTGATCTACTGGACGAGTACACGTACTTGCCTGTTGGCCGCGGACGCTGTACGGTCCGCCGGACGGCTTTATCCGGGTCGCCCAATGGGGGACAGGTGCGCAACGCCTCTTTCGCTGGTAGAGTTTCTCGCACGAGTCTCCTCTCACGCCTCGTGGCCGCGCTCATGGCCGTCTCCGGCGACACCGCCGTCGTCGGGGCGTACTCCGACGACGTGGGCCCCAACGACAACCAGGGCTCGGCCTACGTGTTCGTCCGCTCGGGCGCCACGTGGTCCCACCTGGCCTTAGGCTACCTCACCCCGCAACAGTTCCTGGTCCAGTGGCGCACCCAACGAAAGGAGGCCCACTGTCACTGATCTACTGGACGAGTACATGGGCTTGACACTGCCGCAGCCCGCTGCTAGCATCTGTAGCTAGTGTGATGGCAAACACAAGCACCTCTGATGGCTACGCCTACCCCTTCCAGCCTGCTGGGACAGCGCTAACGTCCGCCCGACAGGCTTGCTTCTGTTGTTGCTCCTGTACCGCGCTGTAGCGCGACGCAGGGCGCTTTTCCCTCTCTAGCCTAGCCTCCAAAGCCTTGTTGCCCCGTCCCGCGTTACAGCCTCGGCGCATCCACGCGCTCGTTCGCCTTCGAGGCACGTACTTTTCGGGACAGGAGATTTGGCGATGAACACAACAACGATGAAAGGCAGGCCCGCGACATGGAGATAATGGGTACAGCCGTCTGGCTGCTCCTCCTTGTCCTCGTCGCGGGTGCGGTGGCCCAACTCATAGACGGCGCCGTCGGCATGGGCTTCGGCGCCCTTTCAGCCACCATCATGGTCGCCTCCGGAGTGGAACCCGCCGTCGCCGTGGGTACGGTGACCTTGGCAAAGGTCGGCGCCGGCCTCGTTTCCGGCCTGTCCCACTGGGGGTTCGGCAACGTCCGCTGGAAGTGGGTCGTGCCGCTAGCCGCGTCTGGCATCGTCGGCGGAATCATCGGCGCGCTCCTTTTGACGCAGCTTCCCGCCCAGGCCATCAAGGTATGGGTGCCGGTCCTGCTGCTCCTCATGGGCTTCTTGATCCTCTACCGGTTCTGGCGCACCCGCGCGCCGGTCATCGAGGGCGGCAGCCAGGAACTGTCCGGTGTTGCCCCCCGCGACCTCTTGGACGGCGTCCGAGGGGCCTACCGGAAGCTGCCCGTGCGTGTCCGCATGTCCGGCCTCGGCACCCTGGCAGGCGGCCTGAACGGCCTGAGCGGCGCCTACGGCCCGCTGGCGACCCCAGCCATCATGCTGGCCGAGGGCGGACATCCCCGCTACGCCATCGGCACCGTGAACATGGCTGAGTTCTTCGTCTCAGCCGTGGTCTCTGCCACCATCGTTATCCAGCTCGGCGGCAGCAGCTTCGAGTGGGAGTTCCCTGGCGCGCTCATGATTGGCAGTATCCTCACCGCGCTCCCCGCCGCCTACATCGCCCGCCGCCTCCCGCGCCAACACCTCGGCGTCCTGGTGGGCGTCGCGCTGGTTGCCATCAACACCTGGGCGCTCTTCAAGGCCTTCCTGTAGCCGTGTCGCCCTCGTTGGCGTGCCTTGCACAAAGAGCCCAACTCCATGGAAAGAGGGCTTCTCTTGAATCTCCCCTCCCCCTTGACGGGGGAGGGTTAGAGCCTGCCCTGAGCTCGCCGAAGGGGTGGGGGCGAATCCCTGCTCGCGGCCGTGAAATGGACGTTTCTGTGCGAAGCCACGCAGACATATGCCTGACCTGACCGCCCGCATCCTCGCCTGTTACACCGGCGCAGTCTATGATGTGCTGCGCGAGATGGGCATGGCCGATTGCGTCCTGCCCCACGATGTCCGGCCCCTTGACCCGAGGGCCAAGCTCGCCGGCCCGGTGTGGACATGCAGCGGCTCCCCCAGGCCCGGACTCACCGCCGATGATAGCCTTCTTTCGTGGACGGGGATGCTCAGCGCGGCGCCCGCTGGCGCCGTCGTCGTCTGCCAGCCCAACGACTCCACCATCGCCCACATGGGCGAACTGTCCGCCGAAACGCTCAAGCGGCGCGGCATCCTCGGCTACGTCGTGGACGGCGGCTGCCGCGACGTGGACTTCCTCCTCCGCCTCGGCTTCCCCGTCTTCTGCCGCTACTACACCCCGGTGGACGTTGTCGGCCGCTGGAGGCTGGAGTCAATGGCCCAGCCCGTCACCATCGGCCGCGTGAAGATTTCTACCGGCGACTACCTGCTCGGCGACGCTGACGGCGTTGTGGTGATTCCGCAGGCCATCGCCGAGGAAGTCGTTGCCCGCACCGAGAAGGTCATCTCAAGCGAGAGCGCCCTGCGCAAGGCCATCCTCTCCGGCGAAGACCCCCAGCAGGCCTACCTCAAATACCGTTTGTTCTGAGCCTGGCTGATTGCGTCTCTGTGGACGCCTCCCCGTCCTTGCCGTAGAATTGCTCCCCGTCAATGGCAATGCTTCTTCGGAGGAACACATGGCGAAGCGAAAGGTCCGGCTGGCCATCGTCGGCTGTGGCACCATCTCCCGCGCGGGCGGCCCCGGGTATGTGGGCCACCCCAACTGCGAAGTCGTCGCCCTCTGCGACCCAGTGCGTGAGAGAGCGGAAGAGCGGGCCAAAGAGTGGGGGATCGCGCCGAAGATCTATACCGGATACGATGACGTCCTGAACGACCCCAATGTCGAAGCGGTGGAGCTGCTGACCCCCACACACATGCACCCGTCGCAATCCATCGCCGCCCTCGAAGCCGGCAAGCACGTCTCCTGCCAGAAACCCGTCAGCAAGGATGTCGCAGGCGCCGACCAGATCGCCCGCGCCGTCAAGAGCGCCAAGACGGTCTTCCGTGTCACCGAGAACTTCCTGTATTACCCCCCGATCGTCAAGGCGAAGGAACTGCTGGACAAGGGTGTCATCGGCGAACCTTCGCTCATCCGCCTGCGCACCACCACAGGACGAAACAAGAAGTACGAGCGCATCAAGCTAGAGGAGGGTGCGCTCACCTGGCGCCGCGATCCAAAGCTCAACCCAGGGGGCCTCATCTTCGACAGCGGGTGGCACCGTTTCGCCACCGCGGTCTGGTGGGGCGGAGGCATCGAGCGCATCTCCGCGATGATCACACGCACGCCCGACTATCTTGTCGAGTCTCCCAGCGCCTGCATCTGGAAGTACACGGGCCGCGACTGTCTCGGCATCCTGGAAGACGTGCTGACGCCCCAGATGGAGATACGCGGCAAATACTACCCTGTGGACGACTTCTTCGAGATCGTCGGCTCTAAGGGCATCATCTGGGTCACCCGCTGCACCGGTGAGCTGCTCGACCTTCCGCCGGTGATGGTCATCAAGGGCTCAGAGACTACGAATATCCAGGTGCCTTCCGACTGGATGGAGGGCTTCAACGGCGCCGCGGCAGGCTTCGTGGACGCCATCCTTAAGGACGAGCAGCCTATGATGGATATCGCCTTCTCCAAGCAGGTGCTTCAGGTCACCCTGGCCGCCTACCAGGCGTCTGACTCAGGAAAACAGGTCGCTCCCAGCGCGGTGAAGTAACGGGGCGGGCTTGTCATGCCGGACCCTGAGCGTAGCGAAGGGGAAGCATCTCAAAGTGGGGTGGGGCGTCCTCGCTTCCTCCCCCTTGAGGGGGGAGGATTTTTGGGCCGAAGGAGTCGGCCCAAAGAGGTAGGGGTGAAGTCCCTTCCTCACTGGAGCCCGCCCTGAGCCCGCCTAAGGGGCTTCGTCCTGCTACTGGCTCACGGGCCTTCCCGTCAGTTCGCTGCGGTCCTTCTCGACGCCGCGGTAGGGGTCGCCGCTGGGTAGCCCGGTGAACACCTCAAGCGCTGTACGGATGCGTTCAGCGGGGTCGTAGGGCATCCAGTGCTTCCAGTCGTCCTCGAAGTTGTAGTTCCAGAGGTAGTACACGGCTAGCCGCTTCAACCCTTTGTCCGGGTTGGCCGCGTACCAGTCATGGGTGTCCTTGATGCGCCTTTGGTTGAACGCGGCCTCCTGAAGGAACTCGACTAGGTCTGGCGCGGTGGTCGCTAGGCCGGGATAGGCCGCAGAGTTGAACACATGCCCATCCAACTCATGGGTTGGCCCCAGCTTTAAGATTTCGCCGCTGGCTGCCGCAGCGTCGAACCACTCGGTGCTCGTCGGCTGCCTGGCAGCGAGGGCGATGTCCACCGTCCCGTTCTTGAGCGCCTCCGGCAGTTCCGCCTCGGAGATGGTCATCGTCTGGGTGGTGTATCCATAGCCCTCTTGGATGATATAGACCATGATGGCGTTCAGCGTGGCGTTGTACTGGTGAAGGGTCGTTGCCAGCTTGATGACCGTCCCCTTGCGGTTCGGGTCGAGGTCTTCCGGCCCGCCGCTGAACCTGGTCTCGAAAAGCTCCTCGCCGCACGCGGCTAGCAGCACCGGAAGCAGCACGGCAACCAGCAACAAGGGTGCGCGCAGCCTGGCTATGAACCCGCTCATCCCGCTCCCGTCCCCCTCGAATCAGTAAGCGTTTCCTGGTACAACGAAATACCCTGGGCTGACTCTGCCCAGGGTATGACCCTCGGACGTTTATATGGTAACATAGCGCGCGCTTCGAGGGCACCTCCACACCAGCCCGTTTTACCCTGGGCTGCCGGCAGAGTAAAGAGCGAAATTGCTCCGAACCAATCGGAGCTGAACGAGGAAAGAGACAGAATGAAGACGAGAACCGCTATCCTGACGAAACCCTATGGTCCCCTCGAAGTGGGCGAGATGGAGGTGCCGGACCCCAAGGTTGACCAGGTCGTGGTCAAGCTTTCCGCCACCGGAGTGTGCCTTTCCCAGATTCACCAGATCGAATTGACGCCCGCTGATAAGTGTCCCAACCTCCTAGGCCACGAGGGCGTGGGGGTGGTCACCAAGATTGGCAAGGGCATCACCCACCTCAAAGAAGGCGACGCCGCCATCGTCACCTGGGTGCCGCGGGCCGGCTATCCGGGCCGCCAGTTTATAGACAACGTCAGCCTCGGCATGACCTACAAGGGCAAGGCCACCTTCGGGCCGGTCTGCACCTTCGCCGAGGACACCATCGCCCATGAGCAGCTTGTCGTCCCCATCAAGTCCGAGGACGCCTTCCCCGAGGCCTCCATCGTCGGCTGCGCCGTGCTCACCGGCGCGGGTGCCGTGCTGCACACCGCGAAGGTCCGTCCCGAGGACTCCGTCGCCGTCATCGGCGCGGGCGGCGTCGGACTGTCGGCCATCAAGATGGCCTCCCTGCTTCAGGCCTACCCCGTCATCGCCATCGACATCGTGGACGAGAAGCTGGCCTATGCCAAGGAGTGGGGCGCAACCCACACCATCAACTCCAAGAAGGAAGACCCCATCAAGCGCGTCTGGGAGATCGTTCCCAAGGGCCTCGACTACGTCTTCGACGCCGTCGGCACCCGGGCAACCCACGAGGTGATGATTCCCATGACCCGCAGCGGCGGCCCCGGTGCCAACAACGTCGGCGGCATGGCTGTCCTCATCGGCTGGCCTCAGAAAGAGATGACCCTCAACGCCGAACACTTCGTGTATCACCAGCGACAGTACCGCGGCAGCCACGGCTCCAGCCTGCCCGACCGCGACTTCCCCATGTACCTGCGCCTCAGCAGGGAAGGGAAGTTTCCCCTCAAGAAGTTGGTGTCCAGGTCGTACACGCTCGACCAGGCCCAACAGTCCATTGACGACCTGAAGAACGGCAAGATCCAGGGCCGCGCCATCCTCAAGTTTCGGTAATCCCGCCTGAGGGACGTATCTACGTATAGGGGCGCAGCATGCTGCGCCCCTATACGTCTAACTGCGGAGGTGCCTTGTGGCTAAGAAAGTCCTTGTCACCGGCATGAGCGGCCTTATAGGTGGCCTTCTCAAAGACCATCTGTTGAAGAAGGGCGGTTACAATCTCACCGCTCTCAACCGCAGGCCCGTGGACGGCATCAAAACCGTCCAGGCAGACATCTCCGACCTGGAGGCCATCAAGCCCGCCTTCAAGGGCCAAGAGGTGGTCGTCCATCTGTCCGCCGTACTGACTGAAGCCACCTGGGAGGAGACGCTCAGGGTCAACGTCAACGGTACCTACAACATCTTCGAGGCCGCGCGCCTCGCGGGCGTCAAGCGCGTCGTCTTCGCCAGCAGCGGCTCCGCCATCAAGGGCTGGGAGGATGTTTCGCCCTACAAGGACCTCGTCGAGGGCAAGTATGACAAGCTCCCCAAGACCTGGCCCATGATCGGCCACCAGCACGTCCGCCCCCGTGCCTTCTACGGCGCATCCAAGGTCTGCGGCGAGGCCATTGGCCGCGTCTTCGCCGACACCTATGGCCTCTCCATCCTTTGCGTCCGCATCGGCACCGTCCGTCCCTCCAACAGACCCGAGAACGTCGAGCAGCGTTCTATCTTCCTCAGCCACGGCGACCTCATGCAGATGCTGGAGAAGTGCATCGAGGCCCCGTCGTCACTGAAATACGACATCTTCATGGCCACCTCGCACAACAAGTGGGGCTACCGCGATCTCGAACACGCCCGCCAGGTCCTCGGCTACGTGCCGAAGGACACCGCGGAGGCGTTCTATTAAGACTGCCATGACGACCTTCCGCGCGGGCGATGCCTCCTACGAACTCGCCGAGACTTGGGGCAAAGTCCCCGACGGCTACGTCTTCCACCAGGTCTCCGGAGTGGCGGTTGACCGCAGCGACAATGTGTACCTGTTCAACCTGATGACCCACGACCTGATGGTGTTCGACCGCGCTGGCCAGAAGCTCCGGCTCTGGGGTCACAAGTACTCCAACGCTCACGGCGTCCATGTCGGCGCCGACGGCTCCGTGTACGTCGCCGACCGCGATGTCCACGTCGTCCACAAGTACACCCCCGACGGCAAGTTGCTGTTCACCCTCGGCACGATTGGCGTGCCTTCGGACACCGGCTACAGCCTGGACATCGGTCGCAAGACCGCCTGGAAAGACCCCGTCCCGCGAGCCGCAGGCCCCTTCAACGTGCCCAGCGGCATCGCGGTCGCCCCCAACGGCGACATCTATGTCTCCGACGGCTATGCCAACTGCCGCATCCACCGCTTTGCCTCGGACGGCAGGCTGCTTGCTTCCTGGGGCGCTCCTGGCAAGGCCAAGCCAGGCGAGTTCCACCTCATCCACGGCCTCTGCCTGGATGGTAAGGGACGGCTCCTCGTCTGCGACCGCATGAACAACCGCCTCCAACTCTTCGACCTGACTGGCAAACACCTGGAGACCTGGACCGGCTTTGCCCAGCCCAGCACCGTCGCGGTGAGCCGCGACGGCATCGTCTGCGTCGCCGAACACATGGGCCGCCTCTCGCTCCTGGACATGGCAGGCCGCGTCCTGGGGCGGTGGGACGGGCCGCAGTTCGTTCACCCCCACGGCGTGGCGATAGACTCCCGCGGCGATATCTACTTCGGTCAGGTGCAGGTCAACAACCGCGTGACCAAGCTCGCCCGTCGCTGACCCCGTTGTTTACTGCCTCCTCCTTGAAGCCGCGTCCGTAGCTGGTAACATATGTACTGGCGTCCAACCCGTTCCGCTGCTGTCCTGTGACGCGTGCCCAGGTGGCGAAATGGTAAACGCGATGGACTTAAAATCCATTTCCCGAAAGGGATTGGGGGTTCGAGTCCCTTCCTGGGCACCTGATTGACCATTCTCATGCCTTCAAGAAAGGCGGCCTGACTTAAGTCTCAGCGGGGCTTTGACGCCCCTCGCTTTCTCAAAGGCCGTTCGTCAAATGAACCAGGCCCCCCCCAAAGCACAAAGAGGACTCGGCGCGCCCAAAACGGCCAAGCTTTTTCCCGCGCAAGGCTCCGCTCGCGCGTGGGTGGTCTTCGCCCTCTGGATCGTGAGCAGCCTCCTCGGCTTCGTCGCCGTCTTCAACCTCGGCATCCTACTCCCCGGCATCAGCGCCGACCTCGGCCTTTCTCCCGGCGAGCAGGGCATCCTCGGCTCCGCCGGCTTCTGGGGCAACCTGGCCTTGGGTATCCCCATCGGGTGGTTGACGACCCGCTTCGGCCCGAAGGCCGTCATCGGCTGGATGCTCGTGCTCAGCAGCGGACTGCTGTTCTGGCAGGGATGGTCGCCCATCTTCGCCGCGCTCCTGGCCGGACGCTTGCTGTTCGGGGTCTGCCTCCTCGCCATCGAGCCGCCCGGCGCGCTCCTCATCCAGCAGTGGTTCCCGCCGCACAGGGTCATGTTCGTCAACAGCCTAAACAACGCGGCATTCGGCCTCATCATGGGCGGCGGGATATTGCTGACACCGTTCATCTTGGAGCTCGCCGGAGGCCGGTGGAGGGTGACCTTCTACGTCTTCGGCGTGGTGTTCGCGGCACTCACGCTGGCCTGGCTGCTGTTGGGAAAGGAGCGCAGGGCGCCGCCGTCGGAGGCTGCGCAGACTCAAGACGCGCCTGAGACGGGCCTCCTGACAGGCACCCTCAAGCACCGGGACCTCTGGGCCGCAGGCGTGGGCGTCCTCGGCGCATCCATGGCCTGGTCGGCCGTCCTCAGCTTCTTCCCGACGCTTACCCTGAACTCCCACGGCATCTCCCTCCGCTGGTCGGGTGGCATCCTGGCACTCGGCCTCCTGGGCGGCGGGCTGGCCGGCCTGGGCGCGGCGTACCTGATGGCCCGCGCCGACACCCGGCGGGCTGTGCTCTTCCTCATGGGCCTCTGCATGGCCGGGGGCTACGCCGCCATGACCCTCACCGACAGCATCCCGTTGCTCATGCTGACCTCGTTCATCGCGGGCGCGGGCAGCGGCTACTTCCCCGTGCTCTACACGGTGCCGTTCCAGCTGCCTGTCCGCCACTCGAAGCAGGTCTCCGTTAGCATCGCCTTTTTCCTCACCATGGTCTCCGCGGGCAGCGTGCTGGGGCCGCTCGCCACGGGCTACCTCCAAGAGCTCTTCGACGAACTCCGCCTGCCCCTCATCATCGTCGGCCTGTCGTCCTTGACGCTCTGCCTGGCCGGCCTCATGCTCCGTCCTGCCGGCATCCAAACACAGCCAGAAAAGGCCCCGGCTTAGCATGGTTTGCTGCAGCCCACCATGACCAGTCCTTCACGAGACAAGCCATCCCAGCCGCGCATATCCCTGCCAGGCAGGGGCTTACCTCCGCAGGGCTCAGCGAAGGCGTGGACCGTGTTCGGCATGTGGGTGGCGTGCAGCCTTGCGGGCTTCATCGTCGTCTCCAACATCGGACTGCTCCTTCCCGCCATCAGCGAAGACCTGGGCCTTTCGTCGGGGCAGCAGGGCGTCCTGAGTTCCGCTGCGTTCTGGGGGGCGATGGTCATGGCCATCCCGCTCACCTGGTGGATGTCCAGGTACTCCCCCAGATGGGCTGTGACCGTCATCCTGGCGCTGTGCGCCGCCTTCTTGCTCCTGCAGGCGTGGGCGCCGGCCTTCGGACTGCTCATCGTGGGGCGTCTCGCCTTCGGCTTGGCGCTGCTGGCCATCGACCCGCCAGGCGCAATGCTGGTGCAGCAGTGGTTCGCCCAGCGCCAGATCGTCATGGTCAACAGCATCGGCAACGCCCTGTTCGGCGTCCTCCTGGGCGTGGGGCTGCTGGCCACGCCCTTCATCCTCCATGCGCTGGGAAGCGACTGGAGGATGACTCTTTACATCTTCGCGGCGTGTTTCGGGGTGCTGGCTGTGATGTGGATGGGGTTGGTCAGGGAGCGCGGCGCGGAGCCGCGCAAGAGGCGGGGCGAGAGCGCCCAGGAAACAGGCCAGGTGTGGCGCATCCTGACCCAGCGCGACCTGCTCGCCGCGGGGCTGGGGATGCTTGGCCTCAACCTGGCGATGAACGCCTTCCTCACCTTCTTCCCGACCTACGTGCTGCGAACGTATGACATCTCCCTGGAGTGGTCGGGAGGCATTCTGGCGATGCAGCTCATCACGGGCGGCGCCGCCGGCCTGGGGATAGGCTACCTTGTCACCACGACAGGCAGACGAAGGGAGGTACTCGTCGCCCTCGGCCTCCTGATGACGGCCGGTTACGTGGGCATGACCCTGACCGGCTCGGTCCCCTTGCTCCTGGCGCTCTCGTTCCTGGCTGGGGCCGCGCTTGGCGGCTCGCCTATCATCTACTCAGTGTCCTTCCAACTCCCTGGCTCGACGCCCAAGCGGGTGGCCATCGCTGTTTCCATGATGATGGTCACCATCGCCACCGGTACGGTGGTCGGCCCGCTGATGACGGGCTTCCTTGAGGGAGTCTTCGACGGCCTGCAAGTGCCGCTCATCATCGCGGGATGCTCGGGCCTGTCGTTGTGCGTCACCGGCCTGGTGTTGCGCCGGATGCCGAAGCTGGTCCCTACACCCACTGCTACGGCCCAGGAACGCCGGGAGCCCACGCCTGCGAAATGAATCTGGCCAGCATGGTTGAGCAATTCAGTGGATGGATGAAGTGTAATGCCTGGCCATTCAACGCCTGAGCTCAGCGGTTGATTAAACGGATTGACCAAATGGCCGTTTAAGCAATCCGCTGGAGCGATTTGTTAGCTGGCCCATCTTCCGCGAGTCGAAGAGATTTTAGCACGTCCGCCTGTTCTATCTTCAAGACTGCCTACGCGGCCTTCGACAGACTGTAGACCTTCCATCCCAGGACGAGTTGGAAGGTGATAATCGCGAGAAAGGTGACTGCGGCAATCACAGAGGGGGGATCGACTATATTGAAAACTGCTGCCGCGAGACCAACTGCCCCAAGCACCACGCTCACCCAGCCAAAGCCCTTGCCAAAGGTCGGGGCTCCGAGCATGGCTACCCCGAGGGCCATGAGACCTATCGTCGTAACAAAGAACCCTACGGCGAGCAGCGCACCAAATATGCCCCAGGTCGCCTGCCACATAAGGGCGAGTGTTGCCTGCTCCCCGGAGGTTGTCCCGGAAGCGTGATAGAGGTCGGAGAGCGGGGCGGTGGCGACATGCGGGAGAGCTCCGGCCGCGAGCACGGTGAGACCCAGAATGCCCAGGACGCTCCCAAAAAGAGCGGGCGCAAGGTTCGTCCTCTGAAGAGCCCGATATAAGGCAAGGAAAAAGATGACCCCCAAAATGAGCGCCACCAGATACAAGCCATTCTCTACTACGCGGGCCACTCTGATGTCGGGGAAGATGACCCACTCCTCGAGGTCGGCAGGTTCCTTCCCTCCCACGGGACCGACGAATACTACGACTATGGTAAGCATGTGAAGGATGCCGCCCAGCAGGCCGGCCAGACCACCCCATCGCAGAACGCTTATCTCCTGCTCATCCATCTTCTGAGACCCGTTCATCATTTTTCCTCCTTCGGTTTGCGATTTCCGTTTTGCACAGGAACTTATGATGAGAAAGCCGAGAAATCCAAGAAACCTAAGCGCACTGCACGTTCATTGTTCATCAGCCAGCTAACGCTCAGCATCAGCTGCGGCGCGGAGCGCCGTCCGCTGCAACCGGTTGTTATCCGCCTATCTCGCCAAGAAGCGCATGCGGTTGTCCCGAGCGTTGTGCTCCACGTCGGCGAGCCCGAGATGCTCCATCAGCGGCGGGATGTACATGCCAAAGCGCCCACGGAAGTTCTTCTTCAGCCCATACCAGCCGCCAATCGGATTATCCTCAGACCGTGCCCAGTGCTCAACTGTGCCTTCTTTGGTTTCCTGCTTCTCGTCCTTGCTGCCAAGCGGTATCCAGTCGCCGTGACTCTGCAACATCGCCGCAAGGTCGTCGATGCACCGGATGTCATGGTGCAGTACGGTACTGCCCACCGTGCAGACCAGGATGTCCCGACCATCCTTCTCTTCGACGTGCATCGTGTAGGAGGCGGTGCGGGGCGGCGTCTTTAGTGTGAGCGGCTTGTCTTTAGTGCCAACTGTCTTCCGGTAGTCAGGCATCAGATACTCTCCTCAGCCGCCTTCTTCAGGTCGGCGGCGAACTGGTTGAAGGACTCGTCGAAGGGCGGGATCATTCTGGCGAAGAGTGGGAAGAGGGGCCCACCGATCATCTCGGACATCGAGAAACGTGTTCCACCCTGCTGATTCGATGCAAGGCTGTAGACGCGAGTACCCATAGCGTCGCCCCACGAAAGTCGCGTAGGCGGCTCAAAGTCCTTGACCTTCAGCTTGAAGGTACGCTTCGGTGCCAGCGTCGAGCGAATCGATATTGTCTCGCCGGGTGCGATGCGGCCAGATACTTCAAACAATGGTGGTGTTCCATTCGGTGAACCTGCCCGCATCCGTCAGGAGACCCCATACTCGCTCCGCGGATGCCGCGATGTCGATCGAAACTGCAGTCTGGCGGCTGAAGAGCCTCCTTGTCGTGCTTGCGCGGCCATCTGTGCCTTGATCGTTCATGTACGTCTCCTCTGACAGGGCGTCACTCGGTTGTGCGGATAACAGTGTCTTTTATACAGATTGTGTTCTCGCAGCATCCTAGCACCTGCGCCGAGGCTGTCAACTACGTCACGCGTTCTCATGACTCAAACATCAGATAGGGAATTGGGGAAGCCTCGACCCTTTGTATCATCCTGGATATCGTTATGACGCACTGGATATATTCTGCCGCCGAGTTATGAAAGAGTTTCAGGGTTATCTCGTAAGGGTTGCCCATGTCCTGCCCCACCAAGGTTTGGACGCCACGCTGCAAGTCCACGAAGCCCGCGCTGAAGGGCTCCCGAGCTATCAGAAGGCGCCACGGGCGAAGCGGGGAGCAGGGACGGATGGGGGTGTAGCCCCCCACCCTAAGTCGCCTTCCCTGCCCTCACCCCTTTGTCCCGACCAAGTCGGGACAAAGGCCCTCCCCCAGACTTGGGGGAGGGGTGGCCCGACCCTTACCCCTTCGACAACCCTTCGCTCCCGCTCAAGGGCTTCGGCGCTCCAGGATGACATACCCCTCACCCTATGCTCGCGCTGCGCGAGCATAGGCCTCTCCCGCAAGGGCTTTGCACAAAAACTCCCGTTTTGGTGGCCGGAACATACCTTCACCCCCACCTTTAGTCCTCCCCTCCTTCGCCGCGCTCAAGGACAGGCTCTCAAGGGGGAGGAGAGTTTGAGGGCGCTCTGTTTCCGCTGAAGGCAAGACTTTTTGTGCAAGGCTCGCAAGGGGGGAGGAGGAAGAGACACCCTCACTCTCGTCCTTCCCGCCACGGCGGGAAGGACGGGCCTCTCCCCTCGAGGGAGAGGGCATAGCACCCGTGGTCTAGAACACCTGCGGGAGGTGGCCCTTTGCCTTCCTCACGTCCAGTTCCATGATGACTAGGTCGTGCGGCGTTCCGTCCTTGTCGCGCGTGTAACCGGGGAGCACCGCCCTCGGGTAGAACCCGATCAGCATCCCCGCGCTGCGGGCCGACTCCTCGCGGTCGGACACCACTTCGAAGGTCAGCAGTTCGATCTTCTCCTGCGCCGCCAGGTCCACCAGCATCCTGACCAGTCCCCGGCCGATGCCCTTGTTGCGGAACGCCGGATCCACCACCACACGCACCTCGCCGATGTGGCGGCGCGACCCCGCACGACGTCGGTGCAGCGTTCCGTCGGCCACGATGCGGTCGCCGCTCAGCGCCAGCAGCGGGATGGCACGGTTGTAGTCCACCTCTTTCGCCCACCGCCCAATGACCTCCGCCGAGGTCACATCCTCCTTCAGGTAGTAGCGGTCCTCCTCAGGGATGCGCCGGAAGAACTCCAGCAGCGCCTTCTCGTCCTGCGGCTGCATGGGCCGCACCGCAATCTGCGCGCCGTCCTCGGCCCGCAGCGTCGTCGGAAATCCAGGCAGCGGATATGTCTTGACCATCGTTGGTCCTCCTGAGTGGGTGTTGTACAGATCAATCATCGGGGAGGACCGTGTACCGAGCGTGAAGCGGGGCAGGGGCGATGTGAAGGAAGCGTGAAGGGTTATGCTTTTGGCGGCATGGCCAGGCCGGTGATGACCTGGACGCCCGGCACCTTGCGGAACTCTGCCGGGGGCATCTTGACCTTCGACGAGCGGCTGCCCGAGCCGAGGATGACGTAGTCCAGCTCCATGATGCGCTCGTCCACGTAGATGGGGATGCCCTCAGGCAGCGCGAAGGGCGTCACGCCGCCGATGAGCATCCCGGTGACGGCCATCGTCTCCTCCGCGGCGGCGAACGACAGGCGCGGCACGCCCATCAGCTCGCTGACCTTCTTGTTCACGTCCAGCCGCATCGAACCTTGGACGATGCAGGCTGAGTACTTCTTCGGCTCCTTCTTCGAGGCCACCAGGATGGTGTTGCCGCAGTGGTCCATCGGGAAGCCGTACTTCTCGGAGAACACCGCTGTGTCGGCGAACTGCGGGTCTATCTCGACCCACTCGTACTGGATGCCCAGCGCGGCGAGAGCTGCGCGCACCTTGGCCGCGGGGTCGTTGCCTGTCGTCACTTTCACCCCCACCTTAGTCCCCCCCTCAAGGGGAGGAGAATCTAAGGGAATCCAATGCCGCTTATGAAAGGGCCTTTTGTGTAGGTCTCTTCTTTCCCATCGCCTTCTTCGGTTTTGCAGGGACCGACGCCACGAACCGCCGCGCCTCGCGGACGATGCCCAGCCACTCGCCCTTCGTGCTGGGCGCGAAGGCGGCCCACTCCTTCATCGTCCGGCCGTGGCCAGGGTCGAAGAACTCGCCGCGGCCCGACGCCACCAGCTCCGCGACCCTCGTGCCGGGGAGCTTCACCACCAGCTTGCCCTTATGGACCATGGCGAAGTACTTGCCGTTCTCCCCGATGCCCGACACCCCAAACATCTTCGCCCGCGCCAGCGCCGCCACCACCGCCTCGAACAGCGCTTCGGCGCCTGCCGCGCTCTTGGCCTAGCCCTGCTTGGTCGTCTTTGTTTTCATAGTCCGTGCTCCAACTTCGCCTTGGCGTTGCACAACAAGGGCCATTACCTGGTGAAGGTCATGGGTTCACCCCCACCCCTTCGGCAAGCTCAGGGCAGGCTCTAGCTCTCCCACCAAGGGGGAGGGGAGTTTTAAGAGAACTCTCTCTTTGTATGAAGCAAGACTTATTGCGCAGAGCCCTTCGCCTTCACCGTCGCCTTGCGCACCGTCATCTTCTTCAGCCGCTCCGGGTCCGGTGCAGGCAGCCCCTCGGTGAAGGGAACGAACCGCTTCTTGGACGTGAGCTCCAGCTTCGGCTCGCCCAGGTCGTTGGTGTAGAAACGGCTGGACGGGAACAGGTCGCCGGGGTAGGTGAAGTTGGGCAGCGTCGCCAGCTCCACGCACACCGCGGCGCCCACCGCGCTCTCCAGCATGCCGCCGACCCAGACGGGGATGCCCGCGTCACGCGCCATGTCGTGGACGCGCACCGAGTTCCACAGCCCGCCGATGCGCCCCGGCTTGATGTTCATGTACATGCATGCGCCGACCTTGATGGCCTGCTCCGCCGCCTTCAGGCTGTGCAGCGTCTCGTCCAAGCAGATGGGCGTCGCGATCTTCCGCGCCAGCTCGGCGTGGTCGAGCACGTCGTTCCAGTGCAGCGGCTGCTCGATAAAGGCCAGCTCGAACCTGTCTATCTTCTTGAACAGCGGCAGGTCGTCCAGCGTGTAGCCCGAGTTGCAGTCTATGTGGAACGTCATCCTGGGGAAGGCGCCGCGGACGGCCCTGAGCATCTCGTAGTCCCAGCCCGGCGCGGCCTTGAGCTTGATGCGGGGGAAGCCCGCGTCCACCGCGCCCTGGATTCGCTCCAGCAGGATGTCTATGGAGTCCTGGATGCCGAAGTCGGCGCCCGCCTGCACCTCGCGCGTCTTGCCGCCCAGCAGCTTGTGCAGCGGCTTGCCCGTGATGGCGCTCTGCAGCGTCCACCACGAGATCTCGATGGCGGCCTTGGCGAAGCTGTTCCCCTTGAAGATGGCCAGCCGGTCGTTCAGTTCCTTGGCCGTCTCGTACTCGCGGCCCACCACGTGCGGCCCGAACACCTCCGTGACGAGGTAGAAGGCGGAGCCCGCCGCCTCGTTGAGGTACGTCGGGGCGAAGAAGGGCGTGGACTCCGACCACGCCGAGTGGCCGCCGCTGTGGGCCTGGACCAGGATGGAGTGGATGTCCGCGTCCGAACCGTAGGCCGTCCGCCACGGCTGAATCAGCGGCATCGCCACGTAGTACACGTCAAGCCGGTCTATCTTCATGAGTGTTCCTCGAAATTGTGGATAGGTCACGCCAGTGCAGGGGCGCAGCATGCTGCGCCCCTAGGATTCCTTCAACGCACATGCGCGCCTTCGTAGTGCAGGCGCAGGAGGTCGGTTCCGTAGTCCTCGTCGAAGTCGCGGAGTACCGAGTGGATGTGGTTCGCGCCGTTCTGTACGTTGTCCTGTTCCACCAGGAAGCTGCCCGGCTTCATGCGGTGGATGCGGAAGTACTTGCCCTCGCCCTTCTCCGTCCCGCCGGCCCACGAGAAGGTCAGCCGCTCGAAGCCGTCCTCTTTCAGGTTCTTCCAGATGGGCTGGGCCAGCTCGTCCCTGAGCCGCCCGACGTACTCGCCGAGGAGACGCTCCAGCGCCGCCTGCTGAGACTTGCTCATCTTGCCGACGGGCAGGCCGTCCGGCGGGAGGATCGAGCCGGGGCCGTCCACGATCTTCGGGCTGTTCGTCGTGATGATGTCCAGCGGCGCTACCTCGCTCAGCAGCGCCTTGGCCCGCTGCCCTTTGTCGAGGCTCTTGAACAGCTCCGCCGCCATCTCCTCGGTGTGCATCAGGATGCGGTGCCCCTTCCGCGGCCCGGAAGGCACCTCGGCTGGGTTGGAGCCGAGGAAGTTCGGCATCGAGGCGATGAGGGCGCCGTCCACGACCGTGAAGCTTAGATAGGCGTGGTGTCCGTTCAGGCTCCATCCCCAAAGGGCCTTTGCATTAGGGTCGCCGAAGACCCGCAGGAAGTACAGTCCCGGGTCGCGCGGGAAGACGACCGTGCCCGCCTTCCGCTCCAGCTCGCCGAGGATGGTCTCCAGCTCGATAATGGCCCGCGTCTTCTCTGCGCCTATCGGCGACATCGCCGAGGCCACCAGCGCGTAGGCGAGGCCCTTCTGCCGCGCATCCATGTCGCCCAGCGGCAGGCCGCGCGACGGGATGGGCGCATAGTGCCAGATGAACCGCTCGTAGTGGTCTATGGGGAACGTGGCCCGCTTGCGCTGCCCGGCACTCAGCGAGTCCAAGAACCGCGCGCACGCCTCCCCCATCTGCCGCGCCACGTGGGGCAGGGGAGGGCTGCCGAAACGAGTCGTGTCCTTGGTCGCTTGGGCCATGTTGCGCCTCCTTCCGACAGTGCTGCCTGCCGGAAACGCTAGGGGCGTCCCAGCCGTCGGAACGCCCCTACATTACCACAGCCGCGAGGCCCCTCGCAGCCGCCTACATCCCGATGCGCGAGTGGAACTCCGGCATGCCCTTGATGCCCACGTTGATGCGGAACAGCGCGCCCGCGCCGGGGCCGTGCTTCAGCTTGTCCTGCCCGCCCGCCGTCGTCACGTAGATGTCCGTCAGGTCCTCGCCACCGAAGATGGCGCTCGACACCTGCATGGCCGGGAACTCGATGCGTTGCTCCTCGATGCCCATGGGCGAGTAGCGGTACAGCGCCCAGTCGTCCCACCGCGCCGACCAGACGAAGCCCTGCGAGTCCACCGTCATCCCGTCCGGCAGGCCCTTGCCGTGCGGCGCCTGGACGAAGACCTGCTGGTTGCCGATGTTCCCGGTCTTCTCGTCGTAGTCGAAGATGTAGATCTTCCCCGCCTTGCTGTCGGTGTAGTACATGCGCTTGTGGTCCAGGGTGAACCCGAAGCCGTTGGAGATGCCGATGCCGTCCAGGAGCTTGGTGACCTTCTTGTCGCGGTCTATCCGGTAGAGCCGCCCCGGCTTGTCCAGCGTCATGGCGATGGTGCCGCCGAACACGCGCCCCTGCGGGTCGGCGATGACGTCGTTGAAGCGGTGGTGTTCCTCGCCGGGGATAGACTCGATGATGCGGGTGAGCTTGCCGCCTCGCAGCACAGCCACCGCGCCCTTGTCCATGAACAGCAGCAGCGAGTCGTCCGCCTGGATGGTGAAGCCACCTACAGCTCCGCCCTCGAAGTGGAGCCCGTGCTCCTTCCGCGCCGGGTCATAGTAGTAGATGCGTCCCCTTGGGATGTCCACCCAATAGACGCGTTTCTCCGTCGGATGCCAAAGGGGGTTTTCGCCCACCTCGCACTTGTAGTCGGCGATGAGTTCAGGCTTCATATCCACCTCCCGGAAGGGCTTTGTACAAGGAAGTCCATTTCACGGTCGAGAACACGGAATCACCCCCACCCTAAGCCCTCTCCCCTCAAGAGGGAGGGAAGTTTTACGGGGACTCCTTTTTCGCATGAGACAAGGCTTTTGTGCAAGGTGTGCTAGCTGGAGACAGTGTTTCAAGAATGGAAAAGGCGGGCTGCTTCGGGCGGCCCGCCTTTCGTTGACGAAACCTCAGAACTATCGAAGAGGGCAGAGACTACCTGGCGGCTGAGCTCAGGTCTGCCCCGGGGGTGAAGCCCACGCGCTTGTGGGACGGGACGGTGATCAGGGAGCCGGACTTGCCGCCGCGGATGGGCCGGACCTTGCGGGCCTTGACCCTGCGGACCTCGAACGTGCCGAAGCCCGTCAGCACCACCCGGTCGCCGCTCTTCAGCGCGGCACGGATGCTGGCCAGCACGGCGTTCAGAGACTCCTCACCCTGCGCCCTGGAGCCACCCAGCTTGGACGCGACGCGGGCGGACAGATCACTCTTCCTCAGTGTACCCATGATGACGATGCCCCCTCCTTATTTGATTTTGGCCCTCGGCGCGTTTCAGGCGGTGCCACGAGCCAGACAGCCTTTTCACGTTAGACGTGATAGTAGGGACATTCTCCCGCGATGTCAAGCTCTTCCAGACACTCCATCCCCTCGCCATGCGATTCTTCAACACAAAAAACCTGTGCTACAATCCACGGACTGCACCGTCATGGACTCTACTCGACACGACATCGCCATCGTCGGCGGCGGCATCATCGGCCTCGCCACCGCCATGCGCCTGGCCCAAGAGCACCCCCGCGTGAAGGTGGTTGTGCTGGAGAAAGAAGGGCGCGTCGCCGAGCACCAGACCGGCCACAACAGCGGCGTCATCCACGCCGGCATCTACTACGCCCCCGGCTCGCAGAAGGCCAACTTCTGCGCCCAGGGCGGCCCGCTCCTGCGCCGGTTCTCGGATGAGCATGGCATCCCCTACGAGATGTGCGGCAAGCTCATCGTCGCCCTCACCGAGGGGGAGCTGCCGCGTCTGGAGGAGCTGTTCCGCCGGGGCACCGCCAACGGCGCCGCCGGCCTGGAGATGATCGGCCCAGAGCGGCTGCGCGAGTTGGAGCCCCATGCCGCAGGCATCAAGGCCATCCTTTCGCCCAATACCGGCATCATCGCCTTCCGCCGCGTCGCCGAGGCCTACGCCGGCGAGTTCACGAAGCAGGGTGGCGAGTTGGTGCTCGATGCGCGGCTGACGGCGGTGCGCCGCGCAGACGGCCGACTCCACCTGGAGACGACGAAGGGCGCCGTGTCGGCGGCCAACCTCATCAACTGCGCCGGACTCCATGCTGACGCCGTTGCCCGTATGATGGGGGTAGACATCGGCGTCCGCATCATCCCGTTCCGCGGCGAGTACTTCTCCATCAAACCGGAGCGCGCCCACCTCGTCCGCAGCCTCATCTACCCGGTGCCCGACCCGCGCTTGCCCTTCCTCGGGGTTCACTTCACCAAGCGCATCACCGGCGAGGTGGAGGCCGGCCCCAACGCCGTCCTCGCCTTCGCCCGCGAGGGCTACCGCAAGACGAGCTTAAGCCCCGGCGACACCGCCGGCATGTTGGCGTTCCCTGGATTCTGGCGCATGTCGCGCACCTACTGGCGCACCGGCTTCAACGAGCAGTACCGCTCGTGGATGAAGGGCGTCTTTCTCCGTTCCCTCCAGACCCTCGTGCCCGACATACGCATGGACGATTTGGGTGAGCCAGGATCCGGCGTGCGGGCGCAGGCCGTGGACCGCAAGGGCAAGCTGCTCCAGGACTTCTCCATCGCCGAGACCCGTAACGCGATCCACGTCCTCAACGCCCCCTCGCCGGGCGCGACGTCGTCCCTCACCATCAGCCGCTACATCGTGGACATGGCCCGCAAGTCCTTCGGGCTGAACTGAAACAAGGAGCCAAGCACGTGCCAACATTCGACATCGTGGTCATCCGCGGAGACGGTATCGGCGTCGAGGTCATCGAGGAGGGCATCAAGGTCCTCAACGCCGTCGCCAGGCGCCACGACATCGCATTCAAGTTCTCCGAGATGCCCTGGGGGTCGGACCACTACTTCAAGAACGGACGCATGATGCCCGCCGACGCCATCGCCACGCTGCGGCCGTTCCACGCCATCTACCTGGGCGCCGTCGGCCATCCCAAGCTCCAGGATCACGTGACCCTCAACGGCCTGCTGCTGCCCATCCGGCGGGCCTTCGACCAGTACGTCTGCGAGCGCCCGTCGGTGCTCTACCCCGGCGTCACCTCGCCCCTCCGCGACAAGAAGCCCTACGACATCGACATGGTGGTCATCCGCGAGAACACCGAGGGCGAGTACGCTAACGTGGGTGGCTTCCAGTACCTCGACTTCCCGCAGGAGATCGGCGTGCAGACGGCGGTGTTCACGCGCCACGGTTGCGAGCGCGTTATCACCTACGCCTTCGAGCTAGCCCGCAAGCGCCGCAAGAAACTGCATGTCACCTCCGTCACCAAGTCCAACGCCCAGGGCTACGGGATGGTGGTGTGGGACCGGGCCTTCCAGGCGGTGGCGGCGCGGTACCCGGACATCAAAACGCGCTCGCTGCTGGTGGACGCGGCGTGCATGGAGTTCGTCCGTCGCCCGGAGATGTTCGACGTGGTCGTGGGCAGCAACCTGTTCGGCGACATCCTGACCGACCTGGGGGCCATCATCACGGGCAGCATCGGCCTGGCCGCCAGCGGGAACATAGACCCGGAGCGGCGGTTCCCCTCGATGTTCGAGCCGACCCACGGCAGCGCGCCGGACATCGCGGGCAAGGGCATCGCCAACCCGCTGGCCGCCATCCTGTCGGGCGGTATGATGCTGCGCCACCTGGGCGAGGGGAAGGCTGCCGACGCGGTCGAGAAGGCGTCCCTGGCCGTCGTGGCCGAGGGCAAGACGCTCACGCCTGACCTCGGCGGAAAGGCGAGGACGTCGCAGGTCGGCGACGCCGTGGTGGCCGCGCTGGGGTAGGGCAGGGTCGGCTTTGCGTAACAATGTCCATTTCGCGGGGCAATCAGAGAATCACCCCCGCCTTAGTCCTCCCCCCTCAAGGGGGAGGAGAGTATCAAGGGGGGCGTTTTCTGGCTAAGACAGGGTTTGCCAAGGGCGGTTTCACGCGGAGCCTGAGGAGACGCCTGTTGTACAATGTGGTTAGTCCCTACTTGAGGTCGAGGACCTTCGGCTAACCCGATGGCACCGCGAGCGGGAGTAACTCAGGGGTAGAGTGCCTGCCTTCCAAGCAGGTTGTCGTGGGTTCAAGTCCCATCTCCCGCTCCAATCCCATCATCAAGACGTTCCCAGCCAAAGCCTCATAATGGGACTTGACGCGCACCGCTCCAAGACAACATAATTGGACAGAACAATCTGCCTTGGAGTGGACAACATGACTCGCAGTAATGTACTCGCCGTCGAGTCACCCGCCATTGGAAAGCTCCAGCCCTCGTTCCTTCTAGCAATGGATGCCCAGAACAAGTCCCCCCGCACCCGCGAGACGTACGTTGAAGCCTTGAAGCAATTCGAGCGCTTTTTGGCGGATCGTGGGATGCCCAGAGAGGTAGCCAACATCCGGCGCGAGCATGTGGAGGCCTGGATTTCCTATCTCCTGAAGTCGCACCGCTCGGCGACAGCCTCTAATAGATATCGGGCCCTGCAAAGCTTCTGGAAGTGGGCTGTGGATGAAGGGGAGGTGAAGGAGTCCCCCATGGCCCGTATGAAGCCGCCCAAGGTGGAAGAGAATCCCCCGCCTATCATTCCTGAAGAAGAGATGCGCCGACTGTTCAAGGCTTGCGAGGGCCAGACGTTTGACGACAGACGGGACGCGGCAGTCATTTGGATGCTCTGGGATACGGGTATGCGAAGGGCCGAGCTCGCGGGGCTGACAATGGACGATGTGGACTTGCCCAATCGCATGGTGCGAGTCCAGGGGAAGGGGAACCGGCAGCGGGTGTGTCCTTTGGGCCGCAGGGCTGCCCAGGCCCTTGACCGCTACGTCAGAATACGGGACAGGCATCCCCACGGAACAGCGAATCGGCTGTGGATTGGACGCAACGGGCCCATGACGCCGAACGGGATCAACCAAATCGTCATACAACGGGCTAGGCGGGCTGGTCTGGTGAACGTGCATCCTCACCGGCTCAGGCACACTTTCGCCCATCAGTGGCTAAGCAATCAAGGGGGCGAGTCTGACTTGATGATGCTCATGGGCTGGCGAAGCCGGAGCATGGTGTCCAGGTACGCCGCCAGTGCCGCCGTCGACCGCGCCGTGGCCGCGCACCGACGGCTCTCGCCGGGGGACCGGTTGTAGCACATGAAGCAGTTGCGGGTCTATCACCAGAACGATGTCAAGGTCCCAAAGACCAGGACTCCGGAATTCGTCATTAAGCGCAGCATTTTAGGCCAAGACTATGCTCTAGCGAGGTACCTCGTAGAGAGCGGCCGTGAGCTTCTTGTTCCTGTTTGGGCTGTACCCAATGTCCACGCGGTCCGTGTGCTCCGGGCAATCCTAGAGGACAAGACGAAGTACGGCGCCTTTAGCGCCGTTGCATTCGGGGAGGCCGCATCCCAGGACTACGCTAGTTTGGTTGGTCACGGGAACCCTATCGTGGAGACGGTTCAAAAGCTGGTGAGGACTTGCATCAAAGGCAGACATGCTGGCCATTGTTACAGTCGGGAGCTCGCTGACACCGCGTACGGCAAGGAGCGCGTGAGTGGTGGTCCGGGTCCCGACATGGCGCCGATCCTTAGGGCCGCAATAGCAGACAAGTCAAGCCGTTGTCCTCTTACGTGTTTGCAGCCGGAGGCGTTGCTTGAGCCGGTGCAAACCTTCGACGGTCTCGCAGACCGCTGGGCAGAAGTCTATGGCCGTGGGAGTGAAGTTCTACAGCTCCTTGTTAGGACTTACGCGCTCGCCGATGCTGCGGGCCATGACTACCTAGCCCTTGAAGAACGAAGACGGCAAAATCCGCGTTGGCGATTGAACTATGTTGACCAAACTCGCCGTGCTCGCTGGCTTAGGTCCCGCGCTCACCAATACCTGATCGCAAAGGGTTGGGTCTGGATGCCAGGCGACTCAATAGACGATCCTAACGCAAAGGACTTCATCCAGGCGTACCTCATCTATCCCTCAGTCAGCGCGTGGATCAGACAACACTATCACCTCGAACCCATAGAGGCGGGCTTTCTCTACAAGCGTTTCGAACCCTATCGCGAGGCAACCGGCGTCCCTCACAAACAGGTGAGTTAGCTGGCTTCCTCCGTGCACGGCTTCATATAGCCGTCGTTCCAGAGCACCGCATCGTATAGCCTCATCTAGACTGCCCTCTCGTGCGCGGCTTCACGTAGCAGTCTTCTGTGTATTCCAAACTCGAATACGTCTATCGTCCGTCATTGTGAGAGTGTGGTGCTGATGTTAGATGTAGCGCCACTGATCCTTCTCGACCTAAAGTTCACTGATCGGCTAAGGGCCGCCCGGGCCGCGAAAGATTGGCGGCTGACTGACGTGGCTGCCCACGCCACGCAAGAACTTCGGCAACGAGGCTACACAGCACCCTTAGTTGTCACCGCAGCAGATGTGTCCTGGTTAGAGCATGGCGGCTACCTTCGTCGAGAGAAACTCGGCGCAATAGTGCATGTCTTGGGGTTAGAGGAATTTGTTGCGGCGTTCTTCGGAGGCGCGCGGTGACGCCGCAAGAGCGCACTTTACGCGCCCGCTTGGGGGCCTATTCGCGCCTTGCACGCGAGGACGCCCACGAGATGACCGCTCCGGCACGTCGATCCTGGGCAACCAAGTGGGAGCAACAGGTGGATCCCAGCGGCGTCCTGGCACCGGAAGAGCGAGCGCGACGGGCGCGGGCGGCTATGCGGGCCCACATGGCGCGGCTGGCGCTCGCATCCGCCAAGGCGCGCAAACGACGATGACGACCACCCCGGTGTCACCGCAAACCCACGACGAAGCCGCGCCACCGGCGAGCAAGATTAGCCCTCAGACCTACGAGGCATTGCGGGACCGTGCCCAGCGTTACGGCGACCCGTTTGAAGCCGACAAGAAGTTTCGCTACCTCATCCGCTGCTTCGACCCCGCGAAGCACCAGAATGGCGATGCGCACCCGTCGGCACGGTGGGTGCCAGGCAGGTACGTGGCCTGTGCTGTTTGCGGCTTCAAAGAGTGCGAGAAGAAGCTTCACCAGCGCCTCGGTATAGTTCCGACCATTGGCGGTCTGACCCTGGAGGCCCTGGCCGAGGCAAAGAAGTTGCCTGTGGACTACCTCGCGACGCTTGGCTTGCGCACCGGCCACGTTGCCAAGCGTGCAGTTGTTTTGATTCCCTGGTACGGGCCGCTAGGCCTGAATGGGTCGGTGGCTGGGTACCACCGGCGCCACCGCATCGACAAGGACGGCGACGGACCCCGCTGGACCTGGGACCTTCCCAAGCGTGCTGCCCTAATACCGTTCGGCGCCGAGCTCGTTCCTCAATGGCTAGATGAAGCCCACAGCGGCAAGATCGATCCGTACGTCTGGGTTGTCGAGTCGGAAACGGATGCTTTGACGCTCCGGCTCCATGGCATGCCGGCCGTCGGTTATGGTGGTGCCGAATTCTGGCGTGGCGAATGGGCGGTGCTGTTGGCTGCATTTGCCCGCATCCTCGTGGCCGAAGAGCCGGACGAGGCCGGACACCGCGCCGCCCTTCGCGTCGCCGCCGACCTGGTAAAGACCTGCCAGCAGGCCAAGGTTTCCGTAGTCAAGTTTCCGGCTGATCTCAAGGATCCGAACGGTGTTCATCTCGCTGTAGTCGGCGAGAAGGCGGCGTTCTTGGTCCGCATCAAGGAACTCGTGGACACGGCGCTGGATGCCAAGGTACTCGTCGCCGAGGATGAAAAGTGGCGGGCGAAGGCCGCCGCTGCGGATGTGCAGAAGGAACGAGAGGCTGAGACCGCTGCAGCCCAGAAATTGCTTTACGACCCTGCGGTATTTCACAAGGCTATACACACCGCAGAAGATCTGGGCGTGGTTGGGGAGCGGCGGAACGCCGGCATCGTGCGACTTTGTGTCCGGTCGCGTTCCCTGTCCCGCCCCGCGAATCTCGAGGTCAACAGCCCTTCAAGTGCCGGCAAGAGCCATATCGTCCACACAGTCCTCCAACTCGAGGACCCTCGCGCCTTTTGGGAGCTTACCGCAACGTCGCAGAAGGCCCTGCTCTACACCGATGAGCCACTTGATCACCGGATTGTATTCATCCAGGAGCCCGAGGGCTTGGCCGAGGGGGTCGGCTTTGCCGCGATCAAGGTCATCACTTGGGAGAGCCGCTTGCGGTATGTTACGGTCGAAAAACCACACGGGGAACTCGTCGCCCGCACCATTGAGAAGGAGGGCCCCACCGGCCTCATCGTCTCCACAACCAAGCCATTGGAGGAGCAGCTAACGAACCGCCTCGTTCGGATTGAGGTGGATACGTCTGAGGCACAGACCAGACGGGTACTCGGCGTGGTTGCAGCCTCCGTGAACGGCGACCTGCCCAAAGTGGATCTCAAGCCCTGGCACGCAATGAGTCGGTTACTCGGAGGCCCGGCAAGAGTCCGAATCGTCTTCGCTGCTTGGCTCGCCGGCCACGTCTCCGTGAAGGCCCACCGGGTGAGACGGGACTTCACGCACCTTTTGACGTTCATCGGAGCCTCCGCCATCGAGCATAGCTTCCAGCGATCTAGGGAAGTCGATGGCAGGCTCGTGGCAAACCTGCAAGACTACGCGGTCGCCCACCACCTCGTCGGCGACGCGTTCAAGGCGACACAGGCCGAAGGCATCGTTCCTGAGGACAGGGCCATGGTCGCGAAGTTGGCCACACTCTCCCGGGAGAAGCCTTCGACGCAGGCCATCCTGCGCGCTGCACTAGGATTGTCGAAGTCCTCATCCTCGTACCGCTTAAACCGGCTACTACGACTGGGGTACATCTCCAACCAGGCAGACAAGGGCAAGCCGATGCAGTTGGTCATCGGCGCTCCGTTGCCAGAGGAGGCGCCGCCGCTCCCCACCCCCTGCCAGCTCGCCGAAGAGCTGCTGAGGATCGGAAGGGAGGACCTGATTGTGCCAATGGTCAACCCCGTGGACGGCAGCACGCACGATTGCTTTTCGCACATCTCCGGAAAAAGTGCTCGTCTCTGCTCCACTCCCTTTGAACCCTGTAGCCGTTGCGTATCTGGGCCAAAGCTCGACGGCAGGGGGTTCATATCTGAGGAACCCCTTGAACCCCCGCTGAACTCCGAGAACCCTGGCAACCTGGGATCGGAATCGGAAGAAGAGGACAAGGGGTTCAAAGAGGTTCAACCCGTAGCTGAACTCCTCGCCACCGCATCATCAAGCCATGCAGCTGAGGGGGGTTCAGCAGCTATGAACCCTCCAGGAAGCGCATCGCACAGCGGCGCGTGGGACGAGGGTTCAACGGTTCAGGGTGAGAGTAGGGGCGATTCTTCATACCCTGAAAAAACACAGGCGGAGTGGGGACAGGTCTGACGTGGACACCAGTACTATCCTCCAGATCCTGCGCCAGAAGGGCGTTACCGTCGTTGTGGAGGGCGACCGGCTGCGATTCAGCCCCAAGGAGGCGGTGACGCCCGAGTTGCTGTCAGCGCTGAAAGAGCTCAAGTCAGAGATCATCGCATCGCTGACCTGCTCCGCACTGGCCGGGCCAGGCTGCCAGAACACGTTCACCCCTCACGATGCGCACAAACTTCCCTGGGAGTGCGACCCATACGTCTGCGACTGTTATCGGCTCTTTGGATATCCACGATGGTGCCAGGGAGTACCTTGCCGGTGGGTGTGGCCTCAGGAGAAGCAGAACGGGGAAGCGACATGAAAGCAAGGCTGTTGTCGAACTGCCCTGGGGCAGCGCAACACAGAGTGATCTGCCGATTCTGTCGCCAGCCGCTGGGCCGCGGCACAACCTACGATACAGATCTGTCTGTCCAGCACAGCGCTCGGCACCGCAGGCCGCTTTCCAGGGTTATCGTGGCCTTCTGCTCTATCCTCCCGACGTCAGCCGGTGACTCGAACCCACCTACGGAGTACCCATCGTCATGAACCCGCGCTTTGCTTATCGGCTCCGTGTCCTCCTGGTCGAGGCGGCGTTACTGCTACAGGCAACCTGGCCTTGGGTGCTGGCCGTGGGCCTGTTTGGATCTCCTGGTGGCTGTGGCGGTGTCCCGCATGGCAGGTAGGTGGCAGTACTCAGGGCAGGACGGGTTCCACCCGCGGCTGTCGGATGTGTTGAATGAGGGATTGGTTCTGTGCGATTTGCTGCCATCGGAGGCGGCGGACCTGTGGGGCACGAGTAATCTGAACATATGGCGGTGGCAAAAGGGAGTGCGGCGGGCGAGCTGGGTCTGCGCAACGATGCTGGCGGGAACCTTGGTCAACGTACTGGCCCAAGAGCGGGGTTTGCCGCCCCCGTTCCCATACCGTGAGACACCTTTGAGGGTGAAGCGGCACCAGAAGATAGAGGCAGTCCGTCAGCGGCTGTATGAAGCCGCTCTTGAGACAAAGTTGCCAGAGGTTGGCATACTGACGGAGTCTCACCCTTCTTATTCTGTGGAGGAAATACAGGAGATGGGTCATGCATGAACGGGCTTGGTGGCGGTGGTTGGTGGTGGATCATGCCGGTGGCTTCTTCTTCCCCACCGGGCCCCTTTCATTGGCGGGGCTGGTCGCCGATTGGCGCTGAAAATCGAAGTGAGGCCAGCCCCGCCGCGTTCTTCGTGGGCGTTCCGGCGACGTGCAGGAGCGTTTCGGTGAGGTCTATATCTATGTGCATCTGCAAATCTATCGCGCGCGGGAATGACGGAAATGCCGACGGTTTCGGGCGAAACCTTCATACGTGTGCGCGCGGGTATGGGGGTTTCGCCGATGGTCTTGGCGGGCGATAAGGTAGCGGCTGCGGCGGTGGGCGCTGGCGCGCTCACGCCTACGCGTGCGCCCCCGCGCGTGAGGCGCGGCTTCGCGGGCTCGCTTCCGACGGCGGCGGCGGACGCGGCGAAGTTGGCGGTCTATCGCCGTCTGGCCCAGCTCGGCCCTGGCCAGCGGTTGTGGGCGGTGAACCTGGCAGCGGAACTCGGTCTAACGCTGGCCAGCGTCGAGGCGGTGCTGCGGCGCGGTGTGTTCCTGGGCCTGGTGGAAGCGCGGGGCCGGGTGCTGTATCCCGACAGCGGGCGGCGTCGGCAGACGTACCGGCTGTCGGCGCTGGGGTCGGCCTGGCTGGAGCTGCGGCGTCGCCGGTTGGGCCCGACGGCCTGGCAGATTGAGGAAATGGCACCAACGTCTCCCCCTGATGGGTAGGCGAGTTGGCGACCGGGAGGGTCAGTTTCTAGCAACGAACGGGTACCT
>Ga0194131_10002030_pt1 | contig 33804 bp, 27 predicted proteins | sample TA2KigO120mmetaG_FD_148631 | JGI IMG/M metagenome (GOLD analysis project Ga0194131, IMG submission 148631) | Freshwater microbial communities from Lake Tanganyika, Tanzania - TA2015053 Kigoma Offshore 120m | ecosystem: Environmental > Aquatic > Freshwater > Lake | place: Tanzania: Lake...
CTCGCCCAGTTCACGCAACGTGTTGAAGTCGAGCTTCACGTCCGCGATGGAGCCGTCCGCGAGGACGACGCCGCCGTGCGACGTGCCGCTCTGCACGCTGATCTTCGAGAGACCTGTCATTCCCGGAGCCTGAGCTGCCAACGTGCGATTGTACCCCGTCATGTACGCCTGAAGTTCCGGCACCGTGGAGTTCTCGGTGCCCACTTCGCCGATCTCGCCGCCCAGCGAGATGGTCACGCCCTTAGGTTCGAGGGCGCGCACATGGCGCGTGATGTCCACGCCGACTTCGTAGTTGAGTCGCTGCTGCTCCTCGAGCGTGGCGTGCTTGAGGTCCACGAGGGTCGAGGTATCAATGTCAATGTTGTAGAACCCGGCGGCGATCGCCTCGGTGGCGAGCGCCTTCACGCCGTCCACTTCGGCCTTCGCACCGGCCGCGTACTTCTTGGCGTTGACCTGGAAGTGGTCGCCCTGGATGAACACCGGGCCGCGAAACCCTTCGCGGAGCGCCGCCGCCAGCATGACGGCGACATACTCGGCCGGCCGCTGGTCGGTGTACACGATCTCGGAGCGGGCGATCTCGAGGATGAATGCGCCGGCGTCCATCTTGATCGCCGTGCGGAAGATCGCGCGCGCCGTGTCGTAGGACATGCCGCGCACGTTGATCGCGGGGACGGTAAACCCGCCGCACTTGCCGTGGCCGCGCGCGATGTAGAGGTCGTGGATCGACGCGGAGCGCACGCCGACCGCCTGACCGATCTCCCAGATCAACCAGCGGGCGGATTCGCGTTCGGCCTCGTTTCCGAAAACCGCGAGGCGGACGAGGCGATCAGTGCCGTCGCCGGCGAGCGCCGCCTGAGCCTTGACCGCGACGGCTGTTCCCGTGACGGACACGGCGGTGCCAAAGCATGCGGTCGCCAATGCGGACGGGGTGGAATTGTCTGGTGCCATTTATTCGCGAAGTCGTTGGGGCTCAATCGCTTAGGCCAGCGCAGCGCGCATGGCCGTGGTAGCACTGAAAGATGCCATTTTTTGGCCTTCGGAGCAACGGGCAGCGCCAGCTCAGCGAGTGTCCGTCAACGCCTCTTTGGCCAGCCGCTTTCCGAGCTCGACGCCCGGCTGGTCCAGCGGGTTCACGCGGTACAGCGCGCCGGCGTACACCGTGGCCAGCATGAGGCACATCATGAGTTCGCCGACGGCGCGAGCGTCGGCGCGATCCACCGTGATCGTCATGGACGGGCGGCCGGCGCTGACAAGGGCGCGTGCAGTCGCATCGGCTTCGGCCCCCAGGAGTTCACCGAGCGACCGGCCCTTCATGAAACCGGCCGCGGACGGCACGTCGCCGTCGGCGGGCACGGTGAGATCCGCCCCATGGGACGCGACGCGCACGAATGCGACAACCTTGTCGGTCGGCCCGTCCATCAGCAGCTGGAGCAGCGAGTGCTGATCCGTCGCTCCGCGCGCGCCAACCGGGGTCGGCCCGGTCGGGATGCCATCGGCGTCGCGCTTGCCCAGACTCTCGCCCCAGAGCTGGACGAACCAGAGCGCGATGGCTTGCAGCGCGTTGGAGTACGGCATGAGCACGTGCGTGCCCTGCCCCGCGCGCTGATGCGCCCGCCAGAGCAACGACGCAATCAATCCCGCGGGATTGTCTGCCAACGCCACGGCGTTGCAGCGCTCACGCATTGCCTTCGCTCCGGCCAGCAGCGCATCAACGTCGTACCCGGCGAGGGCCGCCGGAAGCAGGCCAACCGGCGTCAGCACGCTGAACCGCCCGCCGACATTCGGCGGCACGTCAAACGCCGCGAGGGCGTCTCGCGCGGTGAGTTCACGCAGCGGTCCCGACTTGGGATCGGTCACGATCGCGAAGTGCCACTTGACCGGCAGGCCGGCTTGCTCGACCCAGCGCCGCGCGATCGCGTACTGCGCCAGCGTCTCCACCGTGCCGCCCGACTTCGACACCACGCACCACAACGTGCGCGCGGGATCCAGCGACGCGAGCAGCCGCGACATCGGAAGCGGGTCCACGTTGTCGAGCACATGAAGTCGCGGCGCGGGATTGGCGGGAGCAAGCGCGGTCCTTAGCGCGATCGCGCCAAGCGCCGAGCCGCCGATGCCGAGCACGACGACATCGTCGAAGCGGCCCACGCAGCCGGCGACGTACTCGTGAATGCGCGCGACTTCGGCGGCCTGCGCCTCGAGTTCGAGGAACCCGTACCGACCGGCCGCGCGATCCCTGGCGACTGCGTGGTGCACCTCGGCGAATCGGAGGTTCAGGTCGTTCCACTCGCTCGGCGTGACTCCGGAGGGCACGGCGGCAGCGAGCATGCGCGCATCATCAACGGTGAGTGGCATGGTCAGGACACCGTAACGCGGAGGCCGTCGAACGCGGGGCGTATCCCGTCCGGGAGCTCCGCCTCGAGCTCGGCGTGCGCAATGCGATGCGTGAGGTGCGTGAGGTACGTGCGCGCGGCGCCGACGGTCTTCGCGGTCTCGACGGCCTCGCTGATGCTGAGGTGTGTGGGGTGTGGCCGCCGAAAGAGCGCGTTCAGCACCAGCACCTTCACGCCGCGCAGGATCGCGAGGGCCGCCGCCGGCAGCTCCTTGGCGTCGGTCACGTAGCCGACGTCGCCAACGCGATAGGCGAACACGCGCATGTTCCCGTGTGGAACGTCGAACGGCGTGACCGTCTGGCCCGCGATCGTGACCGGCTCACCGGCGGCCAGCGTGTGCAACTCGGCTTCCGGCTTCGACGTGCCGGGGATCGGCTTCACCGAGTCGAACACGTACGCGAACTTGCGCCTTACGCTCTCGATCGCTTCGCTGGGCCCGTAGATCCGGAGCGTGCCCGCCTCGGGCGAGGCGAGGCCGCGCACGTCGTCCAGCCCATGCGTGTGGTCCGCGTGATCGTGCGTGTAGAGCACCGCGTCCACGTGCGCGACCCGGCACGAGATCAGCTGCATGCGGAGTTCCGGCGGCGTGTCGATCAGGATCCGCGCACCGCGTGACTCGACGACGGCACCGACGCGCGTCCGCTTGTCGCGCGGGTCCTCGGACGCGCACACGGCACACTCACAGCCGACCTGCGGAACGCCGAAGCTGGTGCCGGTGCCCAGGAACGTGAGCGTCTGCTGGCCGATGCCGACGGTCACACGGTCTCGACTTTGAGCGTGTTCGTGGACCCCGGGACATCGAACGGCACGCCCGCCGTGATGACGACCTTGTCCCCCGCATTCGCAAAGCCCTCGCGCACGACGAGCTCGCGGGCCGTCCGGGCCATCTCGTCGTAGCTGCGGGCGTGCGGCACGAGGAAAGGCATGACGCCCCAGGACAGCGCGAGCTGCTTCCAGGTGAGTTCCTGGTCCGTGAGCACGACGATCGGCACGCTGGGACGCCGCGAGGACACGATCCGCGCGCTGAACCCGCTCTTCGTGAACACGATCACGCACTTGGCGCCGATCAGGCGCACGGCCGTGATCGTGGCCGACGCGATGGTCTCTTCCGTGGTGGCGGTCCCCGGCTCGAGCCGGTCCAACCCGATCCCGCGCGCCACGGGGTGCGTCTCCGCAGCGCCGGCGATCCGGTGCATCGCCTCGACGGCGAGCAGCGGGTACTTGCCGGAAGCGGTCTCGGCCGAGAGCATGACGGCGTCCGTGCCGTCGAGGACGGCATTGGCCACGTCGTTCGCTTCCGCGCGCGTGGGCCGCGGGTGCTCGATCATGGACTCGAGCATCTGCGTCGCCGTGATGACCGGACGGCCGAACCGGTTCGCGAGCCCAATGATGCGTTTCTGCTCGAGCGGCACGCGCTCGTACGGCAGTTCCACGCCGAGGTCACCGCGGGCGACCATCACGGCATCGGTGACCTTGAGGATTTCCTCGATGCGGTCGAGCGCACTGTCCTTCTCGATCTTCGCGACAATCAGCATGCGCTTCGGGAGCAGTGCCCGGAGCGCCACGATATCCTCCGGTCGGCGCACGAAGCTCATCGCGAGGTAAGACAACTCCTGTTGGATCGCGAAGGCGATGTCCTCGCGGTCCTTGTCGGTAAGCGAGGGCGCCGAGACTTCCGTGCCCGGAAGGTTCATTCCCTTGTGCGAGGTGATCGTGCCGCCGTGCACGGTCGTGGCGACGACTCCGGTGGCATCCACGGCCGTCGCCGCGAACTCGAGAAGCCCATCGTTGACGAGGATGCGCCCGCCCGGCTTGAGGTCGCGTGCGATGTCGTCGTACGTGACCGGGATGTCCTCGCCCGTGGCGTACGCCTCCGGCACGAACCGGACGGATTCGCCGTCCGTGACCGCGCGTGGTGTGGCGAGGTCGCCGATCCGGATGCGCGGCCCCTGCAAGTCACCGAGGATGGCGACGGGGCGCCCCAGCTCCGCGGCGGCGTCACGGATCGCCGCGATGGTCCGCGCGTGCGCCGCGTGCTCGCCGTGGGAAAAGTTCACGCGTGCGACGTTCAGGCCGGCCTCGATCAGCTGGCGCAGGACCGCCGGCGACGACGACGCGGGGCCGATCGTGCCGACGATCTTGGTTCGTGAATGTGCGGGCGGGGTCATAGCGGCGGCGGGGACGATGCTCAGCCGGCGAGCACACCCATCTTCTTCTCGATCCCGGCCAGCAGCGTGTCGAACGACTTCTGGAACGACGCCAGACCATCGACGAGCAGCGCGTCGGTGACCGCGTCAATCGAGATCCCCAGCGATTCGATCTCCGCGATCGCGGCGCGCGCGCCGGCGAAGTCCGTATCCACCGTGCGCGCGACCTTCCCGTGGTCGCGGAAGGCGTCGAGCGTGGCGGGCGGCAGCGTGTTCACCGTGTCCGGCCCCACGAGTGCCTCGACGTACTTCACGTCGGAATACGCGGGGTTCTTGGTGCCGGTGCTGGCCCACAGGGGGCGCTGTACCATGGCGCCCTTCGCGCGCAGGGCGTCCCAACGGGCGCCCGAGAACTTCTCGAGGAACAACGCATAGGCGAGTTGCGCGTTCGCCACCGCGGCCTTGCCCCGGAGCGCCAGCGCCTGCGGCGTGCCGATGGCGTCGAGCTTCTTGTCCACGTCGGAGTCCACGCGGCTCACGAAGAAGCTGGCCACCGAGGCCACGTGGCCGAGCGCGCCCTTGGCGGCCGCCCGATCCTCCAGCCCGAGCAGGTAATGCTCGATGATCGTCGCATACGCGGACCGTGCGAACAGCAGCGTGACATTCACGTTGATGCCGTCGGCGATCAACTGACGGAGCGCCGGAGCGCCCGCGGACGTGCCGGGCACCTTGATCATGACATTCGGGCGTGCAACGACCTTCCAGAGTCGCCGGGCTTCGGCCACGGTCGCCGCGGCATCGTGCGCCGCGCCCGGGGACACCTCGATGGACACATATCCGTCGGCGCCCTTCGTGGACTCGTACGTCTTGCGGAAGCAGTCGCAGGCGGCGCGCACGTCGTCCGTCTCGACGGCCTCGAAGATCGCCCACGGCGTGTGATCGCCGGCGAGCGAGGCGAGCTGCGCGTCATACGCCGTGCCGGAGGCGAGCGCCTTCTCGAAGATCGTCGGGTTCGACGTCATGCCCGTGAGCGCGTCGGCCGGGATGCGCCGCGCGAGTTCCCCGCCCTGGACCAGTGTGCGGTCAATGAAGTCGAGCCAGATGGATTGGCCGGCGGCGTGGAGCGCGTGGAGCGGATTCGGAGCCATGTCAGGGCGTCGTCGAGAGGAAGGCAATCGCCGCGAAATATAGGGCGGCGGCCGCTTACTTCGGCTTTGTCGCGGCAAATCCTTCGCGGGTCATCACGCCCCAGCTCTCCACGCCCCGCACGTACTTCCAAAAGGCCTGCACACGGAACCAGACCGTCATTTGCCGGAACCCGAGGCCTTCGACGGCGGCCAGCGCCAGCATGCGAATGGTGTCGGCCCGCTGCGGATACCGCCGGAAGGAGAGCTCCTCGAGGAGGACGGCCCACACCGTGAGCAGCGACCCGTAGCCCACCGCGACAATGAAGAACAACGCCGCGAAGCCCCAGTCAATCTCGCCGATCAGCAGGCCGAGGATCGTAAACAGGTAACCACACACCTCGACCACCGGCGCGAGCAACTCACCGAACGTGAAGAACGGCATTGCGACCATGCCCACGGGACCGTAGCGCGGATTGAACAACATCTTCCGGTGGGTGATCATCGTGCCGAGCAGTCCTCGGTGCCACCGCTCGCGCTGTCGTGCGAGCACCTTCACGTTCGCGGGCACCTCGGTCCACGCCACCGGGTCCGGGATGAACGGCATCTCGGCGCGGATCCCGTTCTCGATCAGGTAGCGGTGGAGCCGGACGACGAGGTCCATGTCCTCGGTCACGTTGCCGGTCTTGTAGCCGCCGATCGCGAGCATGTACTTGCGCCGGAACATCCCGAACGCACCGGAGATGATGAGGTTGCCGCCAAGGCGGTTCCACGCGAGGCGTCCGAAGAGGAACGCGCGCAGGTACTCGACCACCTGGCAGCCCGGGAGCCAGCGCGGGTCCACCCGCGCGTCCACCACGCGCCCCATCTCGACCTTGCAGGCGTTGGCGACGCGGATCGTCCCGCCCACGGCGGCGACCGATGTCCCCAGGATGAACGGGCGCGCGAGGCGGAGCAGCGCGTCGGGTTCGATCAAGGTGTCCGCGTCCACGGCGAGCACGTAGGGATGGTGCGCGGCGCAGAGCGCCGTATTGAGCGAATCGGCCTTCCCGCCATTCTCCTTGTCGATCACCAGGAGCCGTGAGTGATGGCGCGAGCGGTACACGGCCTTGACCCGCTTGGTCTCCAGCGTACGCGGGTAGGCCGGCGGCACCTGGTAGAGATCGAACTCGCGAATCAGGACGTCCATCGTGTCGTCCTTCGATCCGTCATTGACCAGGATGACCTCGAGTCGCGGATACCGCAGCGTGAGGAACGACAACACGCTCGACTTGATCGTGATGCCTTCATTGTGCGCGGGCACGAGGATGCTCACCGGCGGCAGCGCATCCGACTGGACGAGGCGTTGGAGCACCGCGTCCTCGTTGAGTTGCCAGTGCCGCCAGAGTTCCGGGATCGAAAGGATGAGCTGGAACGCGTAGAACGAGTTGAGGACCAGGAAGTACACGAGCGCCACGCGATCGGCCTGCACCAGCAGGTCCCGCGCGAAGAAGACAATGCCGTCGCTCATTCGGACACCAGCTCCGTCAGGGCGCCATCGGTCAATCCGCTGATCACCGTCGCCATATCGGCGACGAAGCGATCGGCGTCGCCCTGCAGCTCCTGCAGGGCGGAGCGCCCGTCCTCGCCGAGCTGTGCCAGCGCGAGGCAGGAGTTGTAGCGCACCGCATAGGCCCGGTCATGCACCGCGCGCCGAAGGTCGGCGACCACACCGGGCGCGGCGAGGTGGCCGAGCGAACGGGCCGCCGCCGCACGCACATCGGGATCGGAATCGGCAAGCAGGACGCGGAGCGAGGCGACGGTGCGCGCCGCCGGCCGCTCCGCAAGGGCGCGCGCGACGGCGCGGCGTACGCGAGCGTCGTCGTGCGCCATGAGGGCGTCCACGTGCGCCAGCGCACCGGGAAGCCGCAGCGTCGCCGCCAGCGCGACCCAGTGCGCAAGCGCGCGGGAGTGCGCCGGTTCGGTGAGTCGCGAAATCAACGCGGGTTCCGCGAGCGCCCGCGTCTGCTGCAGCGCATCCTGGGTGAACCGGCGCACCACCGGAGGCAGATGCGGAAAGCGGTCGAGTACACCCCCGATCAGCGCGGCGTCGGCGACGCGCGGGAGTGCGCCAACGGCCATGATGGCGACCGCCAGCTGGTCATCGGCCAGCAGGCGCGCCAGGGCGGGCCGGTCCTCCGGCGTCCCGACAAGCGCGATCGCGCGCGCGGCTTGCCGGCGTTTCCACCACTAGCGCGCATCGGCCTGCGCGATGAAGGCGAGCATCCACGCGTCGTGTCGCAGGGCACTCGCGAGTTCGTCGCGGGACTCGGGCGGCAGCATCGCGCCGGCGGAGTCGCAGGCGAACTCGAGCGCGTCGTGCCGCGGCAGGCCGCGGAGCGCCTGGACGAGCGGACCGACCGACGCGCCGCCGGCGACCCAGTCCCGGAGCGCGTCGCGGGCAGTTTGCGTGAGGCCGGCGACCATGACCTGCTGCGCGCGATTCCGCCTGCGCTGCACGACCACGAATGCCACCAGCGCCGCTAGGAACATCACCTGTGCGATCGCGATCACCGCCAACGCCAGCGCGCCGCTGGAGACTTCGGCGGCCCCGTTCACGCGGAAGCGTTCCTCGCTTTCCACGCGGTGAGCTTCGCCGTGAGCACCCGAAGGCTGACCGGCTTGAGCAGGTAGTCGAGGGCGCCGGACTGCAAGCCGCGGAGTTGTTCCGCCTCGGTCCCGTGCACGGTGAGGTACACGACCTCGAACTGCCCGGGCCGCTCCACGCGCAGCTTTTCGTGCAGCGAATGACCATCGAGGCCGGGAAGGTCCACGTCGAGCAGCACGATCGGGCGCGTCTCGCGCACGCGCATCTGGCGGAGCGCTTCGAGCGCGCTCAGGCCGTCGGGTTAGTGGCGATGACTGAAGCCACGTGTCTCGAGCGCGAAGGTGATCAGGTCCGCCAGCGCCGCGTCGTCCTCGACGATCACCACGTCCGGCGCCATGTCGGCGTCGCCCGGATCCCACTCGCGCGCCGGCACCGCCGATTCGCGCGCGGCCTGTCGCGCCTCCCGCGCGCCGGCGAGCAACGCGAGCAGCGTGGCGTCACGTCCCTTGTCGAGGGTGCCCACCACCCCCGCGGTCCACGGAGGCGACCCTTCCGGGGCAAGCGCGAGGGTTGCCGCCATCGCCTCGACCGCCTCCCGGGGTGGCTGCGGGACGTACAACGCCAGCGCGTAGTCGTCCGCGAGTCCGCCGACGCCACCGGCGGCCGTCACGGCGCCGACCAGCCGCCCACACTCGCGGTGCCAGGCCGCGGCAGACTCCGGCGTCTCCGGCAGGTCGTTCGGCGCGAGCACGACGATGGACGCCGTATCGGCCCGGCGTGCGCTGAGCTCGGCGTCCAGGTCCCGCATGGTGCGCGATGGCAGCGTCACGCCGCTCTCGGCATGGACCCCTTCGCTCGCGAGCCGGCGCCGTTTCGCATCAAAAAGCGCGCCGACGCGCCGCTGAAACTCCGCCGGCGCGAACGGCTTCAGCATGTAGTCGTCCGCCCCCGCGCTGACCGCGGCGTCGCGGGTCTTGGCGTCCGCGTGCCCGCTGAGCACGAGGATAGGCGTGCGCCGGTGCGCCGGGAGCGCCCGGACCGCCCGGACCGCCCGGACCAGGTCGAGGCCGTTCGCCGTGCCCAGCTCGATGTCAATCACCAGGAGCGCCGCTTCACCACCGGAAACGGCGGCCATGAACGCTTCCGGCGTCGCCAATGCGTTCACGCCGAGGTTCAGGTGCTCACAGGCCAGCTGGACCAGCGTGCGCATGACGGGATCGTCGTCCACCGCGATGGCGCCCGCGGAGGCAACCCGCGCCTTGGTGGCGAGCTGCGCGAGCGCGTCGAGCACTTCCGACGGCTCGGTGCGGACGTCGAGGACCCGCGCGCCGGCCGGTGGAGGCGACGCATCCGCCGCACTGCGCTGGCGGAGCATGAGCCGCGCGACGCCGGCCAGCTCGTCGAGGCCCGGTGTGCCGATCGCGGCGATCACGGCATGGGGAACACCGTCTTCGAGGGCCTCGTCCAGCTCATCGGCACGCACCCGCTCGACCTGGTACCCGCGCGCGCTGGCTTCGGTGGTGAGTGGGACCGCCGCCACGTCGCGCAAGCCGACGATCAGCAGGCGGCGCATGGGCATGGCGGGCGCTTCGCCATCGGTCGCGACCTCGGCCTCGAGCGCCTTGGTAAAGCGCGTGACGATGGGCGCGCGCCGGTCGCGATCCAGCTGCGGGTCAGCGGCCCATTTCTTCACCGCACTTTCGAGCGCCGCGGCCATCCGCCCGAGGCGGGGAAAGCCGAAGGTCGCCGCGCTGCCGTTCAGCCGGTGCAGCTCGCGACGCAGCGGCGTGAGCAACTCGGCCGCGTCCGGGCGCGCAGCGAGCTGCTCGCCGAGCTGCGCGAACGCATCCACCGTGCCGCGGGCAACGGCCAGGAACTGGCGGCGCGCCTGCTCGAGGACTTCGGATTCGCCCGACGAATGAGGCTTGGTGGTCACGCGAGAATGGGTGGGTGCAACGCGCGGTCAGTCCGGTCGGGGTGCGCTGCGCGCCGGACCGTCGAGCTCCTCGATCGTCTTCGTGCTGGGCCCGCGCTCCTTCTTGATCCGGGCAGCCACGCGTTCGGCCGTCTCGAGCGCGCGCAGCACGTTTTCGCCGGCGAGCTTCCTCAGCTCGGCATCCGTCCAGCCACGCAGCATCAGTTCGGCGAACAGGTCCGGGAACTTCGAGATGTCCTCGAGCCCGACCGGCAGGTCGTCGTCCACGCCATCGAAGTCGCTGCCGATCCCCACGTGGTCGGCGCCGGCCGTGGCCTTGATGTGGTCCAGGTGGTTCGCGACATCGGCGAGCGTGGCCTTGGGCGCCGGACGCGAGGCATCCCAGCTGCGGCGCTCACGCGTGACCGCCGCCGTGTCGGCCCCAAACCGTTGACGAAGCGAGGCCTGGTACGCGTTCCGCTCGAGTCCGTGCGCCCGCACCGCCGGCGAGTCGAACCCGGGGACGAACGTCACCATCACCACGCCGCCGTTGCGCGGAAGGCGCCGCAGGATCGAATCGGGCACATTGCGCGGGTGATCCACGATCGCCCGTGCTGACGAGTGCGAGAAGATCACCGGCGCCTCCGTGACGTCGAGCGCGTGGCTCATGACGCCGGGCGACACGTGCGAAAGGTCCACCAGCATGCCGAGCCGGTTCATTTCGCGCACGACCTCGCGCCCGAACGCCGTGAGTCCGCGATGGCGCGCGACATCGTTCGCCGCGTCCGCCCAGTCGAGCGTCACGTTGTGCGTGAGCGTCATGTAGCGCACGCCGAGATCGTAGTAGGCCCGGAGCGCGCCCAGCGAGTTCTCGATCGCATGGCCGCCTTCCATGCCGAGCAAGGAGCCGACGCGCTTCGCGGCAAATGCCTTGCGGACGTCCGCCACCGTCAGCGCCGTCGTGAAGACTTCCGGGTACTTCGCGATCACCCGGCGCGCGATGTCAATCTGTTCCAGCTGGGCGCGTGCGTACCCGTACTCCTTGATGTCCCCCGGGATGTACACCGACCAGAACTGCGCGCCCAGCTTCCCTGCGCGAATGCGTGCGAGATCCGTCTGGTGGGGCGTGCGCTTACGGAGGTCGTACGCGTCCACATCGCGCTGCATGCCCGGTTCCTCGCGGATCGCCCAGGGCAGGTCGTTGTGCCCATCCACCAGCGGCGTCGCGGACAGCAGTGCGACCGCCCGCGCACGGGCTGCCTCGCGCGTGAGCGGAGCCCGCTGCGCGCGCGGGGCTGCGGATGCCCCCGCGCCGGACCCGCGCGCCTGCGCACCTGCGTGCGTGGCCGATGCCGCCGTGGCGATCAGCGCGAGTCCGAGCATAGCGGCGACACCGATGCCGACTGCGGCGGCACGGCGCCGAGTTGGCGCGGCCGGACGGGCAAGATGGCGGGAAGCGGACATCGGAGCGGTCTCCTCGATTCCGGTGAATGGGTGGATTCTCGCACACCGCGCATGAGGGCGAAAGTCGCGGGACCGCGAAATCGTCGGTCGGGCGCTCGGCGTGCCCGCGGCGAACCGCGCGTTTGCGGGGTATTCTCCAGCATGAACCGACTTTGTGTCCGCGGCAGCGCGTGCGCTGCCTGGCTCGTCCTGCTCAGCGGTATGCTCCTGACCGGCCGGCCGGCCGCCGCGCAGGACCCCACGCCGAACATCACCGGCCGCGTCATCGTGCTCGGCGACATCCCGGTCTCCGACGTCGAGGTGCGCCTGGAGGGCACCCAGCGGACCGTGCGCACGGACCAACGCGGGTATTTCGCGTTCACTGGTGTCGGCGAGGGCGCCCAAGAGCTGAGCGTGCGCGGGATCGGGTACATGCCCGGGCGCCTGGCGATCCGCGTCCCCGACCGTTCGCTCAATGTCAGCATCACGATCGTCCCGTCGCGCGCGATGCTCGACACCGTGCAGATCCGCGAGCGCATCAACGTGCTGTCCGGCATCGTGGTGGACGAGGAGAACAAACCGGTGGCGGGCGCGACGATCCAGGTGATCACTGGCGAGAAGCGCACGGTGACGTCCGGCGAGGACGGATGGTTCACGCTGACCTCGGTGCGCGAGGGCGTCGTGGTGTTCCAGACGCGCAAGGAGGGCTATTTCGCGACGAACACGGCCGTCCGCATGGACGAGTGGCGTGGTGTGGTCGTGCACATGGAGCTCCTGGATCCCAAGTACGGCGCGACGCGGGCTGCGGAGGCCGCCGGGACGAGCAACAACGCGCTCGCGGCGCTTCGCGACGCCTCCATGCGGATGAGCACGCGCGGGAGCCGCGCGGTGGTCGTTTCCGCCGAGGAGCTGGCGCCGTTCGCCGACATGTCGCTCGGAGAGGCCGTCCGCCGCACCAGGCCAGGCGCATCCATCGCGTTCGAGTTGCAGAGCGCGCGCGGCGCGTTCTGTGTGCTGCTGGACGGCCGCCGGGCCGTGGGCAGCACGACGATCGATTCGTGGCGCGCGACCGATGTCGAGATGGTGGAACTCTACCCACCAGGGACGGAGTCGTCGGGTACCGTCGCGCGCTACCTGCGCGCCGCGGGCTGCCGGACGATCGCCCCGTCGTCCGGTCGCACCCGCGGCCCGTTCTACGCCGTGCTCTGGATGCGCTAGTAGCGGTAGTGCTCGGCCTTGTACGGCCCCTCGACCGGAACGCCGATGTACGAGGCCTGGTCGGCAGTGAGCTTCGTCAGCCGGACGCCGAGCTTGTCGAGGTGGAGCCGCGCCACTTTTTCGTCGAGCTTCTTCGGGAGCGTGTACACCGCCTTCGCGTCGTAATGCGTGCCTGAGACGGTCGGCTTGCCCTGCGCCGCGAGGTGCAGGTCAATCTGCGCGACGACCTGGTTGGTGAACGAGCAGCTCATCACGAAACTGGGGTGGCCGGTCGCGCAGCCGAGGTTGAGCAGCCGGCCCTCGGCGAGCACCATCACGCTGTGGCCGTCCGGGAACACCCACTCGTCGTACTGCGGCTTGATGTTGATGCGCTCGATCCCGTCGTAGGACTTGAGGCCGGCCATGTCGATCTCGTTATCGAAGTGGCCGATGTTCCCGACGATCGCCTTGTCCTTCATCCGCGCCATGTGCTCGGCGGTGATGATGTCGCGATTGCCCGTGGCGGTCACGAAGATGTCGGCCGTGGCCACGACATCCTCGAGCGTCGCGACCTGGTAGCCCTCCATCGCGGCCTGCAACGCGCAGATCGGGTCGATCTCGGCGATCACGACGCGCGCACCCTGGCCCTTGAGCGCCTGGGCACAGCCCTTGCCGACGTCGCCGTAGCCGAGCACGACCGCCACCTTGCCGGCCAGCATCACGTCACTGGCGCGCAGGATGCCGTCCGTCAGCGAGTGCCGGCAACCGTAGAGGTTGTCGAACTTCGACTTCGTCACGGAGTCGTTGACGTTGATCGCCGGGAACAGGAGCGTACCGGCCTTCATCATCTCGTAGAGCCGATGGACGCCCGTCGTGGTTTCCTCGGAGACTCCCTTCAACGCCTTTGCGAGGCTCGTCCAGCGCGAACCGTCCTTCTTCAGTTCCGTGCGCAGGAGATCGAGGATGATGCCGTATTCCTCGCTCTCGGTCGCGGGGTTGTGCTGTGGCACGCGCCCGGCGGCCTCGAACTCCACGCCCTTGTGCACGAGCAGCGTCGCGTCGCCGCCGTCATCCAGCAGCAGCGTCGGTCCGCCGCCGTCGGGCCACATCAGCGCCTGCTCCGTGCACCACCAGTATTCGACCAGCGTTTCGCCCTTCCATGCGAAGACCGGAACGCCCGCGGGTTCGCTCACCGACCCCGCCGGACCGACCACCACGGCGGCCGCCGCGTGGTCCTGCGTGGAGAAGATGTTGCAGCTCACCCAACGCACGTCGGCGCCCAGATGCGTGAGCGTCTCGATGAGCACGGCGGTCTGAACGGTCATGTGCAGCGACCCCATGATGCGCGCGCCCGTGAGCGGCTTCGATGCGCCGTACTCGGCGCGCAGGGCCATGAGGCCCGGCATCTCGTACTCGGCGAGGCGGATTTCCTTACGGCCGAACTCGGCGAGTTCGAGATCCTTGACCTTGAACGGCGCGCGGCCGGCGGCGCTGGAGGTGGCGAAGGGATGCGGTGCGAGTGCGGACGTCATTGGAGGCTCTTCGGTGGTTAGAGGGCGAGAGTGGCGACAAACAGTGCAGGGCCGGTGGCTTCGGGGGCCCCGGGTGAGGCGCGGACGGTGCACGACGTGAAGCCGACGGCCTGTGCCCAGGCCCGCAGGTCCGCATCGGCGAACCCGGCCCACACGTGGCCGAGTCGGTCGCGGAGATCGGCACGCTCGTGCGGCCGAAGGTCAACGATGATGCAGCGCCCGCCTGGCCGGAGCGTGCGACGAACGCCCGCAAGCACGGCCGCGGGGTCGCTGACGTAGTGCAACACCAGTGACAGCACGGCAACGTCCACTTCGGCGTCCGCGAGGGGCAGGGCTTCGAGCGAGCCCTGCCTGACCTCGACGTTCGGTGCGTCGCCGAGTCGTGCCTTGGCGACTCGTATCATCGCGGCGGACTCATCTATGGCGATCACGCGGCGCACCGCGGGCGCGACCGCGGCGGCGAAGTGGCCGGCGCCGCATCCGAGATCGGCGACGACCGCCACGGGATCGAGGAGCCCGATGAACGGCAGCAGTTCGCTGCGCGCGCCGAAGAGTTCGGATCGAATCCGTTCCCACTGGCCCGCGCTGCCCGCGAAGAAGCGCTGCGAAGTCGTGTGCCGTGCCGCGAGGACGTGCTGGATGCGCGTGGCATCGCGCTGCACGGCCGGCATCGCGAGCACTTCGTCGCGTACGGCCATCCAGAGTTTCCGGCCGGCGCCATCGCGTTCTCCGGCTCCGAGCCGGTACAGGTTGCTCGTGCCGTCTTCGCGGCCGCTGATCAGGCCGGCGTCGGCAAGTGCGCGGAGGTGCCGGCTGACCGTGGACTGCGGCAGTTGGAGCACGGCGCGCAACTCACCGACAGTCAGTTCCTGTCGTTCGAGTGCGGCGACCAGCCGCGCCCGGATGGGGTCGGCGAGCGCGGCAAGGCGGCTGAGGGCGAGCGAGCGTTTCATCCGTATATCCGGATGAAAGGTTAAAACGTTTTCCTCGCCCGGTCAACTCGGGCGGGCCCTGCCCCGCCTACGCCCGTTCGAGCGCGGCTGTGGACCCGCGCAGGGCGTCGCCCACCCAGCAGTGCATCCCGACGCTGACCAATCCGACGCGGCGAAACGCGCGGCGGTAGTGCGCCGGCGTACGGTCCACCCAGCCCCGCCGATCGCCGGTGACCTCGTCGGCCGTGGTGTACGCCTCGAGGAACGCCACGCCGCCGAGCAGGCCGGCGATTGCCTCGAGTCCGCAGGAGAGCTCGGCGGTCGGGATGTACTGCAGCATGTCGCAGCAAATCACGAGATCGAATGGCCCGCCCACGTCCACAGACGCGAGCGTACCGAACGTGCCGTACGTGATGTCGCGCGCGCGCCCGTACCGCGAAATCACGTAGGCGCTCGAGTCCACGCCGACGTAGTCGAGCCCGGGACGGATCGCCTTCAGCGCGGCGCGCCAGTTGCCTTCGCCGCAGCCGACGTCCAGCGCCGAACGGACCTGCCTCTGGAGCAGCGACTCGGCGACCCCGACCACCAGCCGCGCCTTGCGCTGGATGTCGGTTGATGTGGCCACGCGTCGGCGCGGGTCGCGATACCACCGGTCGAAATGCGCCCGGTCGTATGCCTTGCCGCGTCCGCCCCGCCGTGCCGCGAGGGCGCCGGCCGCCCTGCGCCGTTGTCCAGCCATCAGTCCGTCAGTGGTGGGTGAGCGGTGAGCGGCGGCTTACGCGGACTTGAGCAGCGTGGCGCCGGCCGCCTGCGCGCGCGTAATGGCGAAGATGCCGTTCGTCTGCCGCACCACGCCGGGAACGAGCGATTCGATGAACAGCTTGCGCGCGTCCTCGAGCGGCATCTGCATCTCACGCGCGAACTCCCCGGCGTTTCGCATCAGGGCCAGGTTGCAGCACAGGAACGTCACGCCGCGAGCGATGAGCGCGTCAATCGTCCCGCCGGCCGGCGATCCCGCGGCGGCGTTCGCGGCGGCACCCCACGGATTCGTGGTCCGCGCGTTGCCCGCCCGGTCCTTCATGTCGTTCTTCTCGCCCAACTTCCAGCGCGCCCAGATGTCGTCATTGAACACGATCGCCATCGCGCGGTGCCGGATGACGACCACCACGCCCATCTCGGCGTCCGTCGCGTTGTACACGTCCTTGTAGCCCGCGAGGAACGTCTGCGCGTTCGTGAGCGCGATGCCGCCGTCAATCGTGGCGGAGTCGAACACCGCGCGGTACTTGGCCTTCTGCATGCGCTCGACCCACGACACGTCCCAGCCGCCCTGCGGGGCCGGGTACACCGGGAACGGGTTGTTTTGCGCGAACAGTTCGCTGGGCGCGGCGCCTGCCGTGGCCGCAAGGGCGGCTGCGCTGCCTGCCAAACCGGTAATAAACCGCCGGCGATCTACTCCAGGGCCATGCTCGCTCACCCCGCCCTCCTGATTGTCTGAGCTTCCGGGCTCCACGCCTCGAATCTACGCCTCGCCCTTGTGGTCCGCACGGCTGGTCAGCGTGAGCCATGCGAGCAGGACGGCGCCGACCGTGACGCCGGCGTCGGCGACGTTAAACGTCCAGAAGCGCCACCCGGCGGTTCCGACATCAATGAAGTCCACGACGCCGCGCGCCGAGCGGACGCGGTCAATCAGGTTGCCCAGGGCGCCCCCGGTGACGAAACCGAGCGCCACCGCCTGCCACGCGTCGTGCGCCGGCGCCTCGCGGTACATGCGGTAGAGCAACACGATCATGCCGATCGCGATCGCGGACAGCCCGACCCGTGAGAAGTCGCCCAGCGAGAGGTTCATCGCGGCGCCAGGGTTGTAGGTCAGGGTCATGCGGAACCAGTGCCCGACAACCGAGTTCGGGATGTGCAAGGACAGGGCCGACTCGGCGAAGCGCTTCGTGACGAAGTCGCCCAGTACGATGATCAGCGCGCCCATCCAGAAGGCCGTGGTCTTGGCCGGAATTCGCTTGCGGGGTGTGTCAGTCACGGAGCGGAAAGTAACGGTCGCACGCGAAGCGGCGGCGCAATCGTGTAGGCGGGCACTACGCCATGCGAGCCCCCGTAGGTTTCAGCCGTGAATCGCGCGCCCCAACCCATCGCCGACGCGCTGCCGACGCTGATGCGGACGCTGGCGGACTCGCCGCGCGTGGTGCTGGTCGCTCCAACGGGAGCGGGCAAGACCACGGTGGTTCCGCCGGCGCTGGTTGGCGAACGGTGGTGCACGGGGCGCGTGATCGTGCTCGAGCCGCGTCGGCTGGCGGCGCGGGCGGCCGCTCGCTTCATGGCGCGGGAACGCGGCGAGCGCGTCGGCGAGACGATCGGATTTCGCGTGCGGGGCGAAGCCGCCGTTTCGAGCCGCACTCGCGTGGAGGTCGTGACCGAAGGCGTGCTCACCCGCATGATCGCTTCGGATCCCACGCTCGACGGTGTGTCCGCCGTGCTGTTCGACGAGTTTCACGAGCGCAGCCTGATTGCCGATACAGGCCTGGCGCTGACGATCCAGAGTGCCGAGCTGGTGCGCCCCGACCTAAGGATCATCGTGATGTCGGCGACGCTCGACGCGGGCAGCGTGGCCACGCTGCTCGGTGGCGCGCCGGTCGTGGAATCGCGCGGACGCCAGTTCCCGGTCACGACCGAATACGTGGTGCCGCGTGACCCGCGTGACCCGGTCGCCGACGTGGCGAACGCCGTGCTCCGCGGGCTCGGCGCGGCCGACGGTGACGTGCTCGTCTTCCTGCCCGGCGCGGCGGAGATTCACCGCGCGGCGCAGCAGCTGACCGCCCGAGACCTCCCGCCGCGAACCGTGGTGCACGAACTCGCCGGCCACCTGACGGCCGACGCGCAGGACGCGGCGGTCGCGCCCGCCGAGCCGGGCACGCGAAAGGTCGTGCTGGCGACCGCCATCGCCGAGACCAGCCTCACGATCGAAGGCGTCCGCTGCGTGATTGACGCCGGACTGGCCCGCGGACCGCGCTATGACCCGGGCTCGGGGATGACCCGGCTCGTCACGACCCGCGTGACGGCGGACGCCGCGGACCAGCGCCGCGGGCGCGCGGGCAGGACAGCGCCGGGGCATTGCATTCGACTCTGGCACGAGGCGGAGACGGCCACGTTGCGCCCGGCACGAACGCCCGAGATTCGCCAGGCCGACCTGGCCCCGCTTGCGCTCGACCTTGCACTGGCCGGCGAACGCGATCCGAGCGACCTGCACTGGCTCGATCCCCCTCCGGCCGCCGCGTATGCGACCGCTTGCACGCTCCTGCAGACGCTCGACATCCTCGATGACGCGCGCCGACCAACCGCGCATGCCGAGCAGGTCGCCCGGCTGGGGTTACACCCTCGGCTTGGGCACATGGTGGCGCGGTCAACCGAGATGGGCCCGGGAGCCACCGCCGCCGCGGCGGCGCTCGCCGCGATCGTCAGCGAGCGGGACATCGTACAACGCGACGGCCCCGCACTCGAATGCGATGTCGCGCCGCGGCTCGATGCGGTGCTGCACGGGCCGTCGGACTCCGCGCTGCGGCTGGACCGCGGCCGCCTGCACCGGGTCCGCGACGAGGCACGGCGGATTCGTGAGCGTGCGCCGGAGCTGCGCGCGCCGAGCGGTTCGACGCGCCCAATGGTCGAAGACGCCGTCGAACTGCTCGCCCTCGCCTACCCCGACCGCGTCGCGCTGCGGCGGCCGGGCGCGCGCGGCCGGTTCGTCATGGCCACAGGCGCCGGCGTTCGGGTGGACGAACGCTCGGCGATCGCCGGGGCCGACGCGATCATCGTGGCCGTGACCGACGGTGCCGCGGATGACGCGCTCGTTGTGCTGGCGGCCGCCACCAGTCGCGTCTCCCTCGAGCGCCTGTTCGGCCACCAGATGCGCACGGAGGTGACGCGGGCGTTCGATCTCGAGACCGGCCGAGTCGTCGAGACGACCGAGCGACGGCTCGGTGCGCTGGTCTTTGGATCCTGCACGCGTTCCACCGCGGACCCGGATGCGGTCGCCGATGCGATCGTCGCGCGTGTTCGCGCAAGCGGCGTCGGGGCCATTCCATGGTCCGAGGCCGCGGTGCGGCTTCGCGAACGGCTCACGTTCCTCCATCGGCATTCGCCCGCGCAATGGCCCGCTGTTGATGACGCGGCCCTGCTCGAACGACTCGAGCAGTGGCTGCCCGCGGTGGCGAGCCGGTGCGCGCGCTGGACCGACCTCGAGCGCGCTGACCTGGTCGGCGCGCTGCTTTCGCTGGTGCCGTCCGCCGTCCGGGGCTCGCTCGACCGGTTGGCGCCGACACATTTCGTTGCCCCGACGGGGTCGCGGGTCCCGGTGGACTACCGCGACGCCGCGCGACCCATGGTCGCGGTGCGCGTGCAGGAGCTCTTCGGGCTCCGCGAAACCCCGACGATCCTAAGTGGCGCGGTTCCGCTCACCCTCTCGCTGCTGTCACCTGCATCGCGGCCGATCCAGGTCACGCGCGACCTTCCGGGGTTCTGGGCCGGGTCCTGGACCGCCGTGCGCAAGTCGATGCGGGGCGAATACCCGCGCCACGAATGGCCGGAAGACCCGGCGTCGGCCTCGCCGACACGCCGCGCGAAACCACGCAGTTCGCCCGGACCGCGAACGCCGGACCGATAGTTTTCGGGCATGCTTGCCCGGGTGGTGGTCGCGGCGTGTGTCGTGTCGGTTCCCGCGGTGATGGCGGCGCAGCGTAATCCCTGCACCGCGCGGCATCCTCGTGTGGACGACGTGCGGATCGAAGGCAGCCGCGCGGTTTCGTCGGCCGCGCTGTTCCCGCTCCTCGCGACCGAACGCACGAGCTTCTGGCGCCGCACCTTCGGCTGGCGGCGCGCCACCTTGACGTGCCTCGACTCGGCGGACGTCGTGCGCGACGCCGCGCTGATCGCGGACGAACACCGCGACCGCGGATTCCTGGAAGCCACGGTGGAGGGCCGGGTCGAGCGGTACGGGGACCGCAGGGCCCGCATACGGTTTCGCGTGAGCGCCGGCGAGCCGCTCGCGGTCTCGCGCGTGGCCGCGGGCGGCGTGCCACCGCGCGTGCTCGACAGTGCCGCGCTGACGCGACGGCTCCGGGGCCAGGCGCTGGATGATTCCGTCGTGTACGCGGTGGCGGAATCGTTGCACGCCGTGGTGCGCGACGCCGGGTACGCGCGTGCGCAGCCGCCCACTGTCCAGATTCGCCCGGACAGCGGTGCGCGCCGCGCGTATGTCGAGATGACGTTCCGCACCGGCAGTGTCACCGCGGTCTCAGATATCAATGTTGCGTTCGTGCCGACCGGGCGCGCGCCGACGCTCTCCGCGGAGGCCGCGCGTTCCGCGTTTGGCATCCGGCCGGGCGACCGGTTCAGCGGCGAGCGCATCGGGCTGGGGCAACGCGACCTCAACGCGCTCGACCTTTACCGCCAGATTCGCGTGGACACGGCTCCCGCCGCTTCCGCCTCGCCCGATTCGATCCGCCTCGTGCTGACCCTCGGCGAAGGCGACCGGCGCCGCGCGCGCACGACGGCCGGATGGGGAACCCTGGACTGCTTCCGCACCCAGACGCGCGCGGTCGAGCAGGACTTCCTCGGTTCCGGACACCGGCTCGAACTGAGCGCGCGGCTGTCGAAGATCGGGCTGGGCGAACCGTTTGACGCGCTGCGCTCTTTCTGTTCCCCGCGAGTGCGGGACGACGCGTTCAGCCAGAACATGAACTACTACGTCGGCGCGTCACTGCGGCTCAGGGGCTGGGCGACGTGGCGTGGCCTGCGCCTGCAACCGGAGCTCACGCTGTTCAGTGAGCGGCGATCGCAGGTCAACGCATACGAGCAAACAACGGAGTTCGGCGCGCTCGCGACATCCACGCAGTCCCTGCGGAATCGCAAGACGTTCGGCCTGCAGTACGCCTATACGGACAGCCGAACGCGCGCGGATCAGGCGGTGTCGTGTACGCAGTTCGGCTTCTGCCGCCTAGAGGACCTCGCCAGCTTCGTCCTGCGGTCGCCGTTACACGCCGTATCCGCGTCGCTGGCGAAGAACCCGCTGCTGCCGACCGACGATCCGCGGTCCGGGTATCGCTGGAGCATCGAAACCAAGTTCGGCCATGCGTCGGTCGGCCAGGTGCTGCCGATCGACTACGGACGACTGCTGGCCGAGGGCGCGTGGTACCACGCGCTGACGCCCTGGCTGACGCTGGCGACGCGGTTGCAGGTCGGTGGGATCGTCGCGCCGGCCGACGAGAGCTTCCTGCTGCCGCCCTCCGAGCGGTTTTACGGCGGCGGTCAGAACACCGTGCGCGGATTCGGCCAGAACCTGCTCGGACCCGGCAGCTACATCGTTTCGCGCATTGACACGGTCAGCGGCCCCGGCGGCGCGCCCGTTGGCGCGGCGCGACCCCAGGACGAATACGATCGCATCGCGCCGAGCGGCGGAAACGCGATGTGGATCGGGAACATCGAACTGCGTTCGACGCGCGGATGGCCCAGCGACCTGCTCCGGTGGGTGCTATTCGTGGACATGGGCCGCGTCTGGAACACGCAGAACGTGTTCAGCGTGACGAACGCCGACACTCGTGCGACACCGGGCATCGGCGCGCGCGTAATCACGCCGCTCGGACCGTTTCGTGTGGACATCGGTTACGACCCGACCAGCCCGGAGCCCGGCCCCGCGTTCTACGTGATCCCGGCGTCGAACGGCGCGGTCGGTCGCGCCGTGTGCGTGAGCCCAGGGTCGGAGGACCCGATCACGCTCCGGGCCGGCGACACGCCGTTTGGCGGGCGCTGCCCCGCCAGCTACCTCCCCACCCGTCCGCGGTCGCTGCTGTCGCGACTCACGTTCCACTTCAGCCTGGGGAACGCGTTCTGAGCGCGCGTCGACGGCGATGGTTGATCGCCGGTGCCGCGGCAGGGCTTGCCGTGGGCGCGCTCGCCGCCGCCGGCGCTTGGCTGCTGCGTACCGACGGTGGGATTGGCACCTTGCGCCGCTCGCTGGAGTCGCGCCTGTCCGCGCGCCTGACCGACGGCGCGGCGTTGCGGATCGGGTCGCTGAGTCGCGCCGACGACGGCGCGTGGGTCGTCGGGAACCTCGCGGTCGCCGACGCGAAGGGTCGGTCGCTCCTCGCGATCGGCGAGGCACGCTTTGCGCTGTCGGTCGGCGATGCGCTGCGCCGCCGCGTGCACTTGGGCGTCGTCTCGCTCCGGGGAGTGCGCGTTTCGCTGATCCAATCGCGAGACGGCGCGTGGAACACGGACGGCCTCGTGCGCCCGTCGGGCGGCGGGTCCGGCGGGCCCGCACCGCTCGTGACGGCCGACAGCATCGCGCTCGAGGATGCGGCAATCATGATTTCGGCGCGCGACACCAGCGCCGCCCTGCCGAATGTCGAACGATCGTTGCGCGAGCTGGCGCTCGCACTCGGCCCGACGACGCTCAGCAGCCCGGATTCGTCGGGCGGCTGGACCGTACTGCGGCAGCTCGGCGCACAGGTTTCGCTGCCGCCCGTGCACGTCACGGGGGCGAGTGGCCCGATCCGCTGGTGGCCCGATTCGTTGTCCCTCACGCTCGACCAGTTCACGCTCCCGGCGACGCATGCATCGGCGCGCGGCCGTGTGTCGTGGCCGCGCGGCCAACCCGTGCAGATGGACATTGCGATTCGCGCCGACAGCGCAGCCGTCGCGGACATCCGGTGGGCCTCGGCGCTGATTCCGCCGCGCGGTACGGCGAGCGCGGACCTGCGCATCCGCGGTACGGGAAGCGAGTTCGTGTACGACGTGGAACGATTCTCCCTCGCGTCGGCCACGTCGCGGGTGCGTGGTTCGTTCCGGGTCAGGGCCGGGCGCAGTGTCGCAGCCGAATCGCTCCGACTCTCGTTCGATCCGCTTGGCATGGATGTGCTGCGCGACATCCTTGGCGATTCGGTGATCGCCCCGCCGTGGGCCGGCGCGTTGACCGGGACGGTGAGCGGGCGGGGCGGCCCGTTGGACGCCATCGCGATTGACAGCGTGGCGCTCGAGTATGCCGACGCGAGGATCGGCGGGGCACGATCGCAGCTCAGCGCCCACGGCGTCGTTGACGCCAGCGGGCCGAAGTCCCGGTTGACGCCGTTCAACGTGCGGTTCTCGCCGCTCGATATCCGCACGCTCGGCGTGATCGTTGCGGCGGCGGATTCGATGCGTGGCACCCTGGGCGGCGAGGTGACACTCGAGGGCCCGACCGACAACCTGCTGTTCCGTGAACTTGTCGCCGTGCACCGGGACGGCGCGCTGGCCCGGTCGCAGGTTCGCGGCAGCGGACGCCTCGCCGCCGACCTCGCGTCACAGTGGCTTGAGGCCGACCTCACGATTGACACGCTGGCGATCGGCACGGTCGCGGCGCCGTTTACCACCGCACCGCTTCGCGGCTTTCTGCGCGGTGCCCTCGCCCTCCGCGCAACGGGCGATACGCTGTCGCTCGACGCTCGACTGGCCGGCGAAGGCATGCGCGTTCGACTCGCGGGCAACACGTTGCTGGATTCGACTCGCACCACGATGCAGTTGGCGGGGCGGCTCGACTCGCTCGACCTCTCGCGGTTCGTGGCGCGCGCGGACATACCGGGCATGCAGCTCAGTGGGGCCCTGTCCGTCGCGATCGACGACGCCGCGGCCGGCTCGGACCGCCACATCCAGGTCGCGCTCGACTCGACAAGCCGGTTGGGTGGTTCCGCGATTCGGGGTGGCGCCCTCCGGCTGGGACTGGACTCGACCGGGATCCATCTGGACACGCTGGACCTGACGGCCGACACGTGGCAGGTGGAAGCGCGTGGCCGCCTCCCCCGCGCCGTTGGCGCCGCGGGCAATCCGGACTCGATCCTGTTTGCGCTGCGCGTGGATTCACTGGATGCGCTTCGTACCATCGTGCTCGATTCGACCGGTGCGCCGCTGATCACGGGACTCGCCGGACGGGCTCGCGTGGCCGCCGGGACGATCACGGGTTCGTTCGAGTCGGCAACGGTTGTCGCGGACGTCGGCATCGAGGATCTTGCCGCCGACGGCGTGCGTGTACGTCGTGCGATCGGCACGGTTCGCGTTGCGGACCTGCCGGACAGTGCGACCGGAATCATCCGGGCGACGCTCGATTCGCTCATGTCGGGGTCGGCGCGCCTCGACCGCGCGGCCATCCAGGCCGACCTGCGACGCGGTCACTCGGCGCGCGTCACGCTGCGAGGCACGACGGCCGATTCGATCGCGCTCAGCGGATCGGCGGACGTGACATGGCCGGATCAGGGGTATCGGATCGCGGTGGACTCGTTCGCCGCGACCGTGGGGCCGCACGCGTGGACGCTCGAGCGCGCCGCGAACCTGTCGGTGGCCACCGGGGTGGTGACGGCGGATACGATCCGGCTGACCAGCAACGCCGGGGCGTCCGTGCAGGTCGGTGGGCGATTCGATGATGCGGGCCCCGTCTCCGGATTCCTGCGTGCGAATCGGGTCAGCGTGGCCGAGTTCGCGTTCACCGGTGCCCTGCCCCCGGGCCTGAGCGGCACCCTCGCAGCGGAGGCCTCGCTCGGCGGGACGCGAGCCGCACCGAAGTTCAATGCCCGCCTGGAGATCGACTCCGTCGCCACGAACAACCCGGATGCCCAATCGCGCCGGGCGATCCAGGGCAACGGCCGCGAGGCAGCGGCGGGGGCGGCCAGCCGATCGCGCGCGCGCCTCGTGCTCGACGCCGCCTACGAAGACCGACGGTTGGCGATTACGTCGGCCGGCGATGTCAGTGGGCGGCGCGTGCTGGATCTCGGCGCGCGGCTGCCGCTGAACCTTTCGCTGGATTCCGTGCCCGATCGGATCGTGGATGAGCCCATGACGCTGCGGCTCCGGCTCGACCGCCTGCTCCTCGCCGATTTCGACGGTCTCGCCGACGGCATCAGCGCCCTTGGCGGTCGCCTCGATGCGGACCTGGATGTCGGCGGCACCATACGGCGCCCGCGTGGCCGTGGCACGCTGACCATGAGTGATGGCGCCATGGTGCACGACAACCTCGGGCTCGACCTGCGCGATGCCACGGCGCTGCTGACCCTGAGCGGCGACTCCGTCATCGTGAATCGCATGCGCGTGACGGACAGCCAATCGCAAACGGACACGGCTTCGCTGCAGGGCGTGGTGCGCTTGAGCGGCACGAAATGGACCGAGTGGACCGCCAACCTGCGGAGCGCGGCGAGCCAGTTCCGTGCCATTGACGACCCGCGCCTGGCGACCGCCGAGGCGTCCTGGGACCTGTCGATCGCCGGGCCGCTCGCCGCGCCGACGGTGACCGGCGCCGTGACGCTGCCGTACGCGGTATTCACGATCGGCCCCCAACGGCGGGCTCGCGGCCTCCGCGGTCCGCGCACGGAGCGCAGTTCGCCGCTGGGAACACCACAGGCCAATGGCGTCCTCGTGACGCTCGGCAACGACGTGCGGCTCAAGTCCCGTGAAGCAAACGTGCAGCTCACCGGCGCCGTCGAACTCTTCGGCCCGCTCGACTTCCCCTGGGTCAGCGGATCCGTGTCGGCGGCGCGCGGCACGTACCGCGTTGACCTCGGCGTGATCAAGCGCACGTTCGTGGTGGACAGCGGGTCCGTGATCCTCGAGGGAACGCCGGACATCCCTGCGGCGCTGGACATCCACACGTCCTACACCGTGCGCCGCCCGGACAACGACGTCAAGGTGGGCGCCCGCGTGTATGGCACCACGCTCCGTCCGCGACTCAACCTCACCAGCGATCTCGGCTCCGCCGTGCCCCAGAGCGAGATCATCAGCTACCTCGTGTTCGGCCGGCCGAGCTTTGGCGTCAACGACTCACGGCAGTCAGCGGCGCAATCGGTCACGCAGTCGGCGACCGCCGCGGTGGTGCCGTCGCTCGGGGGGCTCCTGGAGTCCACGCTTGGGACCCTGCTGCCGTTCTTCAGCACGATGCAGGTCTCGACCGTCGCGGGCGAAGGGCCTGAGAACATCATGGCGAACCCGCTGGACGGCCTGCTGAACAGCGTGGCCGTTACGGGAGGCCGTCAGGTCGGGACGGACACGTTCTTCAGCGTGAGTGGGGGCGTCTGCCGGGCGGGTCGCACCTCGTCGAGCTCGAACGTGCCGTTCTGGCTCGGGACGCTGATCGAATACCGGCCGAAGCGCACGCTGGGCGCGAGTATCGCGATCGACCCCGGCGTCGCACCCTGCTCACGCGCGGGGTCGTTCGGCGACACGTACCAGTTCGGCCTGGACCTGTCCTACGACTGGAAGTTCGGCGGGCCGCGAAAACCGTAACGGCCGCGCTGCGAGCCTAGCGCTTCGCGACCGTTTCCTCCTTCAGGATCTTCTTCGCGACCAGGAACACCAGCGCGGCCACGATGACAAAGTCCACCGTCGCGCCGATCACCGGTCCATAGAGGAACTTCACGTTGCCGACGTCGAGGCTGGCGTCGCGCCAGTTGCCCGACGGTGTAAGGAACCCGACGATCGGCATGAGCAAGCCGTCCACGACCGTCTTCAACAGCTCGTTAACCTTCCCGCCGATGATCACGGCGATGGCGAGCCCGATCACGCCGTACTGCTTGAGGAACGTGATGAATTCGTTGATCATGCCAGTGCGCCTTGAGATGAAGTCAGTCCCCGGCATGTACGCCGGATTGGCCGCAATCTTACATTGCGGCAACCGACACTACCACCGACCCCACCCCGGAGGCGCGCGATGAAGGCCCTGCTCACCGAAGCGATCGGAGCATTCTTTCTCGTCCTGGCGATCGGCCTGTCCGTCAACGTGGGCGCGCCGCTCGCGGCGTTGGCGATCGGCCTCACGCTGATGGTGATGGTCTATGCCGGCGGCCGTATCTCCGGCGCCCACTACAATCCGGCAGTGTCCATCGGGCTGGTCGTTCGCGGGGCGCTGCCGGCCGGCAAGCTGGCCGGGTACCTCGGCGCGCAGTTTGCGGGCGCCATCGCGGCGGGCCTGCTGGTTTGGAAGTTCACGGGCCAGCCGATGCATGTGGCGCCGGCCGAGATGACGACGGCGCTGAAGGCGATCGCCGGCGAAGCCGTGTGGACGTTTGCCCTCGCGTACGTCGTGATGCACGTCGCCACGAGCAAGGCCACGGAAGGCAACAGCTACTTCGGGCTGGCGATCGGCATGACGGTTGCGGCGGGCGCGATCGCGATGGGCCCGATCACGGGCGGCGCGTTCAATCCAGCCGTCGGCGTGGGTGCTGCGATCGTCGAGATGGTCCTGGGCCGCGAGCCAGCTCCGCTCTGGTGGGTGTACGCGGTGGCCCCGGTTCTTGGCGCGGCGACCGCCGGCGTGGTGTTCAAGTTCCAGGAGTCGTAGCGGGGGCGCGCGGGTGCGCGTCGCTGCTACGATCCCAGGCCGAACACTTCCACGAACGTCAGGGCGTTGCCGTCGGGATCCCGGACGGTGAACTCCGTCGTGCCCCACGGCTTCGGCCCGATATCGCCGTCCGCCGCGATCACGCCACGGTCGCGGAAATCGCTGTAGAGACGCCGGATATCGGTGACCTCGACGCGACAGCCGGAGCGTTCAACCGGCGCGCTGCCGGGTTCACCGGCGTCGCCGCGGGTGAAGTGGATCTCGATCGCGTCGCGTCGCACGCCACCGTACGTCCCGGCATTGAATCCAAGGCGGAAGCCAAGGACATCCACGTAGAACTCGATGGCCCGCCGCACGTCGGCAACCGGGAGCATGGGGATACCGCGTGTGAAGTAGGGCGAGCCCATGTGGGGAACGATTGGGGCGCCGACGGTCGGCGGCAAGGGCAAACGGTCGTCGGGCGGCGCTGGGGCGGGTAGATTTGGCCGGATGCAAATCCCTTACGAGCCGGCCCGGCGAGGTTCGCCGGTGACCCCGGCGACATGGCGCACCGGGCGCGCGGCGATCGCCGCGGCCCTGGCGTTCCAGATGGCCGCAACCGCGACCGCGCCAGCGGCCCGCGCGCAGCCCGGGCCGGGTCCGTGGAGGTCGTTGATCGAGTCGAACGGAATGCCGGCGTGGAAGGCCTACCGCGCTGACACCATCCCCTCGGGGTGGACCGTGCAGGCGGGCGTGCTGTCCAAGTCGCGGCCGGTCGGCGACATCGTCTCGCGCGAGGAGTTTGGCGATTTCGAGCTCGAACTCGAGTGGCGGATCGGCAAGGGCGGCAACTCCGGGATTTTCTACCGCGGTACCGAGGAGTACTCGCATGTGTACTGGAGTGCCCCGGAGTATCAGCTCCTCGACGACGCGAATGCGGCCGACGGGAAACTGCGGCTGACCAGCGCGGCCTCGAACTTTGCGCTCGACTCCTCGCCACCGGGCCACCTCCGACCGATCGGCGAATGGAACCGGACGCGGATCGTGGTCCGGGGCGCGCATGTGGAGCACTGGCTGAACGGCGCGAAGCTGGTTGAGTACGAACTCTGGACGCCCGCGTGGAAGGCCAAGGTGGCGGCGAGCAAGTTCAACGCGTTCCCGAACTTCGGCCTCGCTAAGCGCGGGCGGCTCGCGATCCAAGGTGACCACGAAGGCGAACTCGCCTTCCGCAATATCCGGATCCGGGAATGGAAGTGAGCGGGACGGGCGCAGCCGCGGCGCCGGCGGCTCCGTCGGCGCGGATCAAGGCGCAGCTCTCCGTCATGATGTTCCTCCAGTACTTCATCTGGGGGAGCTGGTTCGTGACGATGGGCACGTATCTGGGCCAGACGCGCAAGTTCGCGGACACGCAGATCGGCGATGCGTACGGCGCGATGGCGATCGCCGCGATCGTGTCGCCGCTGTTTATGGGCGTCGTCGCGGACCGATTCTTCGCCAGCGAGAAGCTCCTGGGCATCCTGCACCTGCTCGGCGCAGTCCTGATGTGGTCTGTATCACGGCAGGCCGATTGGAACGCGTTTTATCCATTGCTGATCGCGTACGCCCTCTGCTACATGCCCACGCTCTCGCTGACCAACTCGATCTCGTTCCACCAGGTAAGCAACTCCGCCCGTGATTTCCCGCTCATCCGCGTGCTCGGCACGATCGGGTGGATCGCCGCGGGGGTGTTGGTGGGCAAGGTGTTCGCGGCCGATGCGTTGGCACTCCCGATGCAACTCGCGGCCGGCGCTTCGGCCATCATGGGCGTGTTTGCGTTCACGCTCCCGCACACCCCGCCCAAGGCCGCCGGCGCGCCGTTCAGCCTGCGCGACGCACTGGGACTCGACGCCCTGCAGCTCATGCGCGCCCGCGACTTTCGCGTGTTCGTGATCGGCTCGTTCCTGCTCTGCATTCCCCTGCAGTTCTACTATGCGTTCGCAAACCCGTTCCTGAACGAGATCGGCGCGCCGAACCCCGCCTTCATCCAGACGTTCGGCCAGGTGAGCGAAATCGGGTTCATGCTGATCCTGCCGTTTGCGCTTCGCAAGTACGGCATCAAGGGCATCATGCTCGGCGGCATGCTCGCGTGGTCGCTGCGGTACTTCGCCTTCCTGCACGCCTCCGCGCCCGGCACGCTGATGATGTTCTATGTGTACGCGGGTATCCTGCTCCATGGGATCTGCTACGACTTCTTCTTTGTCGCGGGGCAGATCTACACCGATGAGCGCGCGGGCCCGCGGGTGCGCGCGGCGGCGCAGGGGTTCATCAATCTCGTCACGAATGGGCTGGGGTATTTCGTCGGCGCGGGAGTGTCAGGCGCCATCGTGAATCGCTACGCCGGGACGGACGCCACCGGCGCCGTCACCCATGAGTGGTACCACATCTGGCTTGTCCCGGCGGTTGGCGCCTTCGCCGTGTTCCTGCTGTTCCTCGTCCTCTTCCGGCCGGCGCCGGCTCGCGCATGACCACGCCGACCCCGGCCGCGCGCCGCGTTTCGGTGAACACGCCCGGCGACGGGGTCCTCGTCGAGGCCGCCGTTGACACCTTCGCAGGCGCGCTCGCCGCGCAGGACGCGAAGGTGCAGCGGATCGAGCTCTGCGGGCCGCTGCTCGACGGCGGGACGACGCCGAGCGCGGGCGTGATCGCCCGGTGCTGCGAAAAACTGCTCGTAAGCGTCAACGTGCTTGTCCGTCCGCGCGCGGGGGACTTCGTGTACACGGACGACGAGATCGAGATCATGAAGAAGGACATGGTCGTCGCCAAGGAACTGGGCGTGGACGGCTTCGCCGTCGGCGCACTGACCAAGGACGGCGACGTGGACGCCGCGCATATGGCGGAGCTGATCGCCGTGGCGACCCCGCTCCGCGTGGTGTTTCACCGGGCCTTCGACCAGGTCGTGGACCAGGACGAGGCGCTGGAACTGCTGGTCTCCCTGCAGGTGAACGGCATCCTGACCAGCGGCGGTGCCAGGACGGCGGCCGAGGGCGTGGCGCGGATCAAGGCGCTGGTGGACCGCGCGGACCGGCGTATCCGCGTGATCGCCGCCGGGAGCATCACGCGCGCCAACGCGCGCCAGATTGTCGCGGCGACGGGCGTGACCGCGATCCACGGCAGGGCGTTCGAGGGGTTGGCCGAAGCCGTCGCCTAGTCCCCGCTCGCCAGCAGTTCCCGCACCCGCGGAATCACCTCGCGCCCATACAGCCCGATGCTCCGCATCATCGCCTCGTGCGAGAGCGAGCCCGCGCTGTATTTCATGTCGAAGCGCCGGACTCCGAGGTCTCGCAACGTCGCGGCGATCTTCCGCGCGACCGTGTCCGGCGAGCCAACGCAGAGCGAGCCTTCAGCGATCTCTCCCTCGAACTCGCCGCGCTGCATGGGCGGCCAGCCGCGCTCCGAGCCGATCCGGTCCCGCATCTCGCGATACGGCTTCCAGTACTCTTCGCGCGCCTGCGCGTCGGTTTCAGCCACATGCCCCGGCGAGTGGATCCCTACCGGGAGGCGCGGCTTCCCCGCCTGATCCAGCGCACGGTGGTACAGCGCGATGAACGGCGCGAACCGCCGAGGATTGCCGCCGATGATCGCGATCGTGAGCGGGAATCCGTAACGAGCGGCACGCACGACCGACTCGGGACTCCCGCCCACCCCGATCCATGTGGAGAGCCGATGGTGTTCCGTCGCGGGATGCACGCGCGCGACGGACAGCGGCGCGCGCATCCGGCCCGTCCATTCAATCGCCTTTCCTGTGCGGTCTGCATCGAGGATCGCGGCGAAGAGGTTCACCTTCTCCTCGAAGAGCGCCTCGTAGTCGTTCATGGAATAACCGAACAACGGGAACGACTCGGTGAACGAACCGCGGCCTAGGATCACCTCAGCGCGCCCGTTCGACAGGGCGTTGACGGTGGAGAAGCGCTGAAAGACCCGGATCGGGTCATCCGAACTGAGGACGGTGACGGCCGACCCCAGCTTGATCCGGCTCGTCCGCGTCGCGATGCCCGCCAACAGCGTTTCCGGCGCCGAGATGGCAAAGTCGGGACGGTGATGCTCGCCCACCCCAATGAAATCGGCGCCGACCTCATCGGCGAGCACGGCTTCGGCCACGACGTCACGCAGCACCTCGGCGTGCGAAAGCGTCGTGCCGTCGCTCCGGGTAGTGATATCGCCGAAGGTGTCGAGTCCGAGTTCAATCATGGGGTGGCAACCTAAGCAGGTGGCACAGGTCGCGGGCCTGCATGAAACAGCAGGGCGCCCGGCCGCATGACGACCGGGCGCCCTCAGTCAACCGATACGACTACTTCGTTGCTTTCGCGAGCCGCTTGATCTCGGACGCGAGTGACTTCACGCGCGCCTGGTCGGTCGCACCGGACACGTCCTTCTCAACTTCCTTTGCCAGGGCGTTGAGTGCGTCGCGACGCGCCTTGCCGCTCGCCTGCTCGGCCGCGGTCAATGCGCGATCGATGGCCGAAGTACGCTCACGAGCCAGGCCATTGTTGCGCACGAGTTGGTCGAGGTACGAACGCACCACCGGGAAGGCCGCCGGGAACGTGTAGCTCGGCTGGGCCTGCGGATTGTATTCACTGAACTGCACGAGCTTGGCCGCGGCGATCTCGTTCGCGGAAAGCTGCGCGGTCGGCGTCAGGTCGTACACGTCGAAGCCGCGATCAATCTCGGACGAATACACGCGACCATTGTAGTAGTACGCGCCCCACGACCCACCCGTGGTGGCGCGCGGCGCTCCGCCGCGCCCACCGGCGCCGCCGGCCGCCATCGGAATGTCAGCGCCCGGGGGCGGATCGAGCGGACCACGATCGTAATACGCGAGTTCGAGCGGCTTGCCCGGATTCGAGAAGTCCATGACGCTCACGCCGCCCTGATACCAGCCCTGCACCATGACGTCACGCCCGGGCACGGGTATGAGGCCACCGTTGTGCGACACGCAGTTCTCCTGCGCCGTCTGCGCGGTCGGGATCTTGAAGTAGGCGTGCTGCTTGTACTGCTTGCTCTTCGGATCGATCGAGAGCACCGTGTTGCCGCCCATTTCCATCATGGAGTTGGCCTGGCACATCGGGCCGGTCCCGCCGCCCCACTCGTCCGAGAAGACCACCTTGCCGGCGTCGTTGCTGAACACGGCCGTGTGCCAGAGCGAGAAGTTCGTGTCCGCCTGCGCGGCGAGCCGCTTCGGCTTCTCGCGGTTCGAGATGTCCACGAGCAGTCCGTAGCTGCCGCAGGCGCCGGCGAGCAGGTTCTTCTCGGGGTATGCGGTCACATCGTGGCAGTTGCGCGGGCCGGTGGGACGCGGCGCCGGCCCCGCCGGGTTTGCCGCGCCACGCCCGCCACGACCTGCCGCACCGGCCCGGCGCGGCGCCGGGTCGAGGCCGGTGAAGATGCGGGCGCCACCGACGACGAACGCGTCTTCAGGCTTCCGCAGGTCCACCTTGATGATGTCGAGCCGGAAGAGCGAGTTCGTCTCGTCCGCCGGGTCGTCGCCGTTCTTGCAGCCCGGCAACAGCGAGTCCGGGCGGGCCCCGCCGCTGCCGGACACATAGATGTAGAGGATGTTCTTGTCCTTCGCGTGCGGCGCCAGCGTGTGCGTGTGCGAACCCTTGCAGGTCTGCACGTTCTTCACGAGCTTCGGCGCGCGCGGATTGCGCACGTCAAAGATGCGGACGCCCGCCATGTGCTCCCGGGGATTCTCGACGCCCTGCATGCCACAATCGTTTCGGTTTCCGCCGCCTTCGGCCGACACAAAGAGCAGGCCGGCGTAGATGGACGGGTCACCTTGCGAGGTCGCGCACGTGATAACCGACGCGATCACCGGCTTCTTCACGTCAGTCACATCCCAGATCGTGAACCCTGCGAAGTTTCCCTGATACACATAGTTGCCGGCGAACGCGAGGTCCGAGTTGGCGAAACGCAGGCCCTGTACTGAGTCGAACTGCACCGGCTTCCTGGTCAGCGAGAGAAGCTCCATGCCCTTGGCCGCGACGCCCGCGCTGTCACCCTTGCCGAACTTCAGGCCGGTGCGCGGATCGGAAGTCGAGGGGTACGTCTGTGCCGAGAGGGCCGAGCCCGCGGCCGTGAGGAGGAGGAGGGCAAGAAACTTGCACATTACGGACAACTCCGGGGTTGGGAGACGGGAGGCTATGGCTTGACGGGCAATTGCGCGA
>Ga0194131_10002031_pt1 | contig 33766 bp, 34 predicted proteins | sample TA2KigO120mmetaG_FD_148631 | JGI IMG/M metagenome (GOLD analysis project Ga0194131, IMG submission 148631) | Freshwater microbial communities from Lake Tanganyika, Tanzania - TA2015053 Kigoma Offshore 120m | ecosystem: Environmental > Aquatic > Freshwater > Lake | place: Tanzania: Lake...
CGCAGTCGCCGCATGAGGTCGTCCAGCGCGTGCGACGTGAAGCCCGTGCCCACCTTCCCCGCGTACCGAAGCGCGCCGTCGGCCCACGCGCCGATCACGAGCGCGCCGAAGTGGCTGCGGCTGCCGCCGGGGGCGGTGAAGCCGCCGATCACGAACTCTTCCTCCAGGCGCACCTTGACCTTGCGCCACAGCGGCGAGCGGGTGCCCGCCGCGTAGACCGAGCCGCCGTCCTTCGCGATGAGGCCCTCGAGGCCGCGGCGCGACGCGAGCGCGAACGCCTCGAGGCCGTCCGCCGCGAGGCGCCGTGCGAGCATCAACGCGGGCCCCGTGCGGACCTCGCGCTCGATGACGATGCGACGCGCGGTGAGCGGCTCGCCGCGGAGGTCCCGGCCGCGCGCGTAGAGACAATCGAAGACCACGAACACCGGCGGCGACACCGCCTCGCCGAGCGTGCGGCGCTGCAGGAGCTGGAAGCGCGAGATCCCGCGGCGGTCGAACACGACGACCTCGCCGTCGAGGAGCAGCGTCGGCGCGGGCAGCGCGGCCACGGCGGCGGCGACCGCGGGGAACTCGCCGGTGCGGTCCTTCATGTTGCGCGTGAGGAGCGCGACGCGGCGGCCCTCCTTGTACGCGAGGAAGCGAAAGCCGTCGTACTTCTCCTCGTAGACCCAGCCGCGCTGATGGAACGGCTCGTCGACGAGCGTGGCGAGCATCGGCGCCACGCGGAACGGAATCCGGGCGGTCAATCGTCAGGTCAGCCCGCGCGGCGCGCGCGGGGCCGTGCGGGATCCGCGCCGGCGGCGAGCTCGAGCTGGCGCGGCGTCGCGCCCGCCGCCTTCGCGATGCCCGCCATCGTCCGGCGCGACACGGCCGAGAGTGGGCGCGTGAGCGTCAGGTCGTCGGTGGACGCCGCGGCGTCGCGATGCTTGATGAGCAGCCAGGTGCGCGGGCCGCCGGTGCGCACGAGCACCCACGAGCCCTGGAGCTTCTTGCCGTGCAGGCGGAGCTTGAGCTGCCCGTTCGCGAGGGCGCGCCCGACGTCGAGTTGTTCCTTCTCGGGCTCCCACGTGCCGTGGTCCCAGATCATCACGGTGCCGCCGCCGTACTCGCCCTCGGGGATCACGCCCTCGAAGTGGTTGTAGTCCATCGGATGCGGCTCGGTCTGCATCGCGAGCCGGCGGACGGCGGGGTCGAGCGACGGGCCCTTGGGCACGGCCCACGAGAGCATCGCGCCCTCGTGCTCGAGGCGGAAGTCGTAGTGGAGATGTCCCGCGCGGTGCTTCTGCACGACGAAGGCGAGGCCGCGCGCCCGCGGCCGCCGCGCGCGCCCCCGCGGCTCCGGGGTGACCGCGAAGTCGCGCTTGCGGTTGTATTCCGCCAGCACGCCGTAGCGGCTCAGGGCCTCCCGCGAGGGGCCGCGCGCGCGCCGGGTCGCCATGCGTCCAGTGTACGCACGTGGCCTACCACCTGTGCAGGAGGAGGTAGACGAGCACGCCGGTCACCGACACGTAGAGCCAGATCGGAAGCGTCCAGCGCGCGATGCGCACGTGGCCGGGTGCGATGAAGCCGGCACCGCGGCGCAGCGCCGCCCAGCCCTTGTAGATGGTGGTGAGCGCGAGCGGCACGATCACCGCGGCCAGCACGATGTGGCTCAGCAGCAGCGCGAAGTAGACCGGACGGATCCACCCCTGCCCCGTGAACGGCCGGGAGCCCGCGTGATAGTGATACGTCACGTACGACACGAGGAAGAGCGTCGACACCGCGAAGGCGGCGCTCATACACGCGATGTGCGCGGGGTAGCGGCGCCGGCGCACGAGCACCCAGCCGATCACCAGCAGCGTCGCGCTGAGCGCGTTCAGGCTCGCGTTCAGGGCCGGCAGCGCCGACACGTCGATGCCGCCGGCGCGCGCCGCGCCGGTGCCGCCACCGAGCATGAGCGCGCCCACGAGCCCGACGACGACCACCGTGAGGACCCCGATCGTGACGAACGCCGCGCGCTCCGACATGGCTCCCGTTGTAGCACGCCGCGTCGGACTGTCTCGTTGGCATCCCGGCTGCAACCGTCAGGGCGCGGGGGATGCTTGGAGGGCACGATGAAGCGTGTAGGTGTGCTGATGGTCTCGGCCCTGGTGATCGCGGGATGCACGACGAGCGGCTGGCGCACGTCGAGCGGGACGCCGTCCGTCTCGCCTTCGCAGGGGCAGACGGCCGCGCAGCAGTCCGCTGACGCGGCGGCGTGCGACCAGATCGCGAAGGATCAAGCCGACCGTGGCACCGAGACCGCCAAGGGCGCCGGCGTGGGCGCCGCGGGCGGAGCGCTCGCCGGAGCGGCGGCAGGTGCGGCGATCGGGGCTGCGACGGGCGGTAACGTCGGCAAGAGCGCCGGAATCGGCGCGGGCGTCGGCGCGGTAGGTGGCGCGGCGACCGGCGGCGGCTACAAGTATTCGAAGTCGAAGGACGCGTACAACGCGGCCTACGCTTCGTGCATGAGCGGCCGCGGGTATTCCGTCACGTACTGATTCACCGCCGGGCCGGCGGGGGCGCAAGCTCCCGCCGGTCCACCCGAAGCTCCTCCAGCGAGCGGATCACGCGATCCGGACGCACCGCGCAGCCTTCCGGAAGCCCGGCTGCCGGCCGATCGATCCAGATCCCCTGCATGCCGAGCCGCTGCGCGCCCGCCACGTCGAAGTCCAGGTGATCGCCCACCATGCACGTCTCCTCCGGCCGCGCGCCGAGCGTGGCGAGCGCGTGACGATAGACGGCTTCGTCGGGCTTCCCCGCACCGAACTCCCCTTCGATCACGATGACGTCGAAGTACCCCGCGAGCCCGTGACGCGCGATCTTGTCGCGCTGCTGCGAGGCGTCGCCGTTCGTCACCATGCCGAGGCGCATCCCGCCCTCGCGCCACGCGCTGAGACAGGCGAGCGATTCGGGGAAGAGCCGCATGCGCTCGCGGCGCCGCTGCGCGAAGTCGGCGGCGATCGCGGCGGCCAGCGCGGGATCCGGACGGCCGAGGTCGGCGAGCGCGCGCTCCACGATCTTCGTCCACGCGCCCAGCATGTTGACGCGCTCGCGGCGATGCGCCGCCGGGTCCTGCCAGAACGTCCGCCGGTGTGCCGCGACCGCGGGCACGACGAGCGCGGGGTCGAGCGGGCCGTTCGCGCAGCCGACGGCGCACGCGGCGGACCAGCAGTCGTCCACGCCGCCGGAGTAGTCGAGCAGCGTGTCGTCGAGGTCGAGCAGCAGGTATCTCACGCCTTCGATTGTAACGTTTCCCGCCGCCGCACCCCGCCTCAGGGGCACGTCGGTTGCTACCTGTACGGCGACGGACGCATCCCACGAGGAGGTTGAGCATGAATCAGCGCTGGGACGACGAGCGCCGCTACCCGCACGAGTCACGCGGCTGGGAGTCGCGCGGCCGCGATTGGCCGCGGGACGATCGCGACGCCCGCGGATTCCTCGAGCGCCTCTCGGACGAGCTGCGCTCGTGGTTCGGCGACGAGGACGCGCAGCGGCGTCGCATGATGGACGAGCGCAGCGACTGGCGCGGCGAGCGCCGCGGCGAGCGGCGCGACTGGGAGTCGCGCGACTGGGGCACCCGTGACTGGGGCACGCGGGACTGGGGACGCGAGCAGAACACCTGGGGCCGCGAGCCGGAGCCGCGTGACTGGAGCCGCCAGGTCGGGTACGTGGACACGCGTGGCACGGGCACGAGCGCGGGCTCGGGCGATCGCTGGCGGGACTGGAGCCGCGGCTGGGGCGCGTCGTCCGGCATGGGCGGTCGCGATCAGGAATGGGGCGGCCAGGGGCCCGGCGGCTTCGGCGTCTACCGCGGCACGCTGTCGGAGCAGCGCGAATCCGGCGGTCCGTGGCGCGGCGAGCGCGACTGGGGACGCTTCAGCGGCGCGGAGTACGGCCAGAGCTACGGCCGCGAGTGGGCGACGGGCATGCACACCGGGCGCGGCCCGCGGAGCTACCAGCGCTCCGACGAGCGCCTCCACGAGGAAGTGTGCGAGCGCATGGCGCACCACCCGCACCTCGACGCGACGGACATCGAGGTGCGCGTGCAGAACGGCGAGATCACGCTGAGCGGCAGCGTCCAGGACCGCTGGGCGAAGCGCTGGGCGGAGGACGTCTCCGAAGGGATCTGGGGCGTGAAGCAGGTCCACAACCAGATCCGCGTCACGCAGGCCGAGCTCGGCAAGGAGACCCGCGAAGGCCAGTCTCAGGAGGGTCAGCGCGGGACGCAGCAGCCGCAGCGAGGCCCCTGGGCGGCCTGACAGGGCGGACGCCCCGGGCGTCGGCGAGCGCCTCACCGGAAACGGTGAGGCGCTCGTGTGTTCGCTCCCCGACGCTCGATGCCGTGCTGGCATGCGGACACGGGATCGGCCCCCCGCCAAAACGCTTTGACGACCGCGACTTCCGCGACCTCGCGGTCTGGCGCTCCTCTTGCTCCCTCGCTCCGGACATGCGGCGCACCCCGCGGCTCCAGGTGCTGGTCGTCACGGGCGACGGCGGCGGAATTCGACGACTCGGCGTGCCGCGCTGGGCCGCGCACGCCGCGCTGGCCGTCGCCGTCGTCGGCGCCGCCGGCAACGTCGCGCTCGCGGTCGACTACGTCAGCGTCCGGCGTGAGCACGGCGCGCTGGTCGCCACGCGCGATCGCCTCGCGGCGCAAGCGCAAGCGTTCGCGCCGATCGAGCGGCGCCTCGCGGACGTGCGGGCGGAGATGCTGACGTGGGACGAGCTGCACGCGGCGATCTGGCGCCCGCTCGGCGCCGCTCAGCGCGCCGCCGGCGTCGGCGGCCCGCCCGCGATGGCGGCGACGAAGAGCGCCGGCATCCCCGACGCGCTCGACCTCTTGCTCACGCACGTGCGCGCCGAGAGCCAGCGCCTGCGCGCGCTTGCGCGCGTCACGCGCGAGACCGGGAGCGTCCTGGCCGCGCTGCCGTCGAAATGGCCCCTGCGCGGCGCGATCAACTCGGGATTCGGCCCGCGGCCGTCCCCGTGGACCGGCGCGCCGGAGTTCCACGCGGGCGTCGATCTCGCCGCACGTCCCGGCACGCCGGTGAGCGCGCCCGCGCCGGGCACCGTGCGCAGCGCGGGCGCGGCCGCCGGCTACGGCATCGCCGTCGTCGTCGATCACGGCCACGGCATCGAGAGCCGCTACGGCCACCTGCAGTCGGTGAGCGTCGCGCGCGGGCAGCGCGTCGAGCGCGGCCAGCAGCTCGGGCTCAGCGGCAACACCGGCCGCAGCACCGCCCCCCACCTGCACTACGAGGTGCTGGTGGACGGCCGCGCGGTGGACCCGCGGCGCCTGGCGCGCGACTAATGCACGGCGTCGTCACCGTCGTCGGGCTCCTCGGCGTGCTGCCGGACGACGGCATCCTTCTCCTTGGTGTCGTCGAGCTTCCCGGTACCGTGCTCGCCGATGCGCTCGGCGTCGGTCTGCTGCTGCTCGCGGGGATCCTGGGCCATGCGGTCGCCTCCTCGCGGCGGAGGTGACGCAAGGGGCGGACCAGCGAGCGCTCAGCTCTCCGCGAACACGGGCGTGTCCGCCCCGGGCTTGGTCAGCGCGGGGTCGAAGAGCGTGTACGGGTTCACGTTGCCCAGCGCGGCGGTGATCGACTCCGCGACGCCCGGGTGGCGCGCGCGCACGCGCGCGAGGAACTCGCGGATCTCCCGGCGCACGCTCTCCTTCTCGCCGCACACGCAGCCCACGGTGCCGAAGCCCGCGGCCTCCGCGTACGCGCTCGTCTGGGCCTCGGTCACGAACGCGAGCGGGCGGATCAGCCGCAGGCCGCCCTTGCGCGAGCGCGCCACCGGCGGCAGCGAGGCGATGCGCCCGTTGAAGAGGATGTTGCGCAGCAGCGACTCCGCGCAGTCGTCCGCGGTGTGCCCCAGCGCCAGCGCCGTGCACCCGAGCTCGCCGGCGATCGTATAGAGCGCGCGCCGGCGATGGCGGCTGCACACATCGCAGCCGTGCGTGATGCCGTCGGCCACGAGCTGCAGCGTCGCGGGCTCGTCGCGGACCTCCCACGGCACGCCGAGGGCCCGGATCTGCGGCTCGAGCGCGCGGATCGGCGCCTTGAACTTCCCCTGCTCGATCGTCACGGCGACGAGCTCGTAGGGGAACGGCGCGCGCCGGCGATAGGCCACGAGCGCGTGGAGCAGACAGAGGCTGTCCTTGCCGCCCGACACGCCGACGGCGACGCGGTCGCCGGGCTCGAGCATCGAGAACTTGCCCATCGCGCGCCCGACGAGATCCAGCACCTCGGCATGCATGCGCCATACTGTACGCGATGCCCGAGCTGCCGGACGTCGCCGCCTACCTGGTCGCGCTCGAGCCGCGCGTGCTCGGGCAGCCACTCACGGGGATTCGCATCGCGAGCCCCTTCGTGCTGCGCTCCGTCGATCCGCCGCCCCCCGCCGTGTGCGGCCGGCACGTGCGCGCGCTGCGGCGCGTGGGCAAGCGCATCGTCCTCGCGCTCGAGGACGAGCTCTTCGTCGTGATCCACCTGATGATCGCCGGCCGCCTGCACTGGAAGGACGCGCCCGGCGCGAAGATTCCCGGCGGCAAGCGCGGCCTCGCGGCGTTCGACTTCCCCACCGGCACGCTGCTGTTCACGGAGGAAGGCACGAAGAAGCGCGCGGCCCTGCACCTCGTGCGTGGCGAGGCGGCGCTCGCGCGCCACGACGCGGGCGGGATCGACCCGCTCGCCGCGGACGCGCCCGCGTTCCGCGCCGCGCTCACGCGCGAGAGCCACACCGTGAAGCGCGCGCTCACCGACCCGCGGTTCTTCAGCGGCATCGGCAACGCCTACTCCGACGAGATCCTCCACCGCGCGCGCCTCTCGCCGGTGAAGCTCACGCGGCACCTCACGGACGAGGAGATCGCGCGCCTGCGCGAGGCGACGCGCGCCACGCTCCAGGACTGGATCGACCGGCTCGGCGCCGAGGCGCGCCGGGCGTTCCCGGAGAAGGTGACGGCGTTCCGGCCGGAGATGGCGGTGCACGGCCGCTTCGGCAAGCCCTGCCCGGACTGCGGCGCGCCCGTGCAGCGCATCGTCCACGCGGACAACGAGACCAACTACTGCGCCCGCTGCCAGACCGGCGGCAGGCTGCTCGCCGACCGCGCGCTCTCGCGCCTGCTCCACCAGGACTGGCCGAAGACGCTGGAGGAGCTGGAGACGCTCGGTCGCGGCGCGGTGTAAACTCGGCCCACACATGCACGGATTGCTCGCCTACGCCGCCTACGTCCCGACCTTCCGCCTCGACCGCGCCGCGATCGGCCAGGCCCTCGGCGTCTCCGCCGGCAAGGGCACCCGCGCGGTGGCCTCCTACGACGAAGACAGCACCTCGATGGGTGTCGAAGCCGCGCGCGCCGCGCTGCGCGGCGCCGCCGGAGTGACGCCGGCGGCGGTGTACTTCGCCACCGTCGATCCCGGCTACCTCGACAAGACCAACGCCACCGCGATCCACGCGGCCCTCGGGCTGCCGGCCGGCGCGGCGGCCTTCGACATGCTCGGCTCGGTCCGCTCGGCGGCCGGCGCGCTGCGCGCCGCGCTCGATGCGCGGCGGCCGACCCTCGCGGTCATCGGCGACGTGCGCACGGGCCTGCCCGCGGGCGGCGACGAGCGCGAGGGCGGGGACGCCGCGGTGGCGTTCCTGTGCGGTGACGACACGGCGGGCACGGTCATCGCCGAGCCGATCGCGCACGCCTCCGCCTCCGCCGAGTTCCTCGACCGCTGGCGCGTGCCCGGCGAGAGCGCTTCGCGCCAGTGGGAAGAGCGGTTCGGCGAGCACGTCTACCTGCCGCTCGCGAAGGCCGCGGTGGCGGATGCGCTGAAGCAGGCGGGCGTGGACGCGGCGGCGCTGCACCACGTGATCGTCGCCGGCCCGCACGGCCGGGCCGCGAAGGGCGCCGCGCGCGCGATCGGCGCAAAGCCGGACGCGCTCGGCGACGACCTCACCGCCGTCGTCGGCAACACCGGCGCCGCGCACGCCGGCCTGCTGCTCGCGGACGCGCTGGACCGCGCGGGAGCCGATCAGCTCATCCTGGTGGTCTCGCTCGCCGACGGCGCGGACGTCACCGTGTGGCGGACGACCGCGGCGCTCGCGAGCCATCGTCCGGCGCTCGGCGTGGCCGCGCAGGTGAAGGCCGGCACGCCGGTCAGCTACGCGACGTACCTCACGTGGCGCGGCCACATCAAGCGCGAGCCGCCGCGCCGGCCCGATCCCGAGCCGCCGGCCGCGCCGCCGTCGTTCCGCGGCGAGGACTGGAAGTACGCGTTCGTGGGCAGCAAGTGCCAGAGCTGCGGCACGCGGCACCTGCCGCCGCAGCGCGTGTGCGTGAAGTGTCACGCGGTCGACCGCATGACGCCCGAGCGCCTCGCGGACACGAGCGCGGTGATCGCCACGTTCACGATCGACCGCCTGGCCTACTCGCTGTCGCCGCCGGTCGTCGCCGCCGTCATCGACTTCGAGGGCGGCGGGCGCTTCCAGTGCGAGATGACCGACGTCGACCCGAAGGCCGTGAAGATCGGCGACCGGGTCGGCATGACGTTCCGCAAGCTCTTCACCGCGAACGGCGTCCACAACTACTTCTGGAAAGCCAAACCGCACGGAGGGGTGTCGGGATCCTGAGCGGTGTGGCCCTGACCTTCAAAGGAGCGTAACGATGGCGAGCAACGGCATTCGGGACCGCGTGGCGATCGTTGGGATGGGCTGCACCGCCTTCGGCGAGCGCTGGGACAAGAGCGTGGGCGACCTGCTCGTGGACGCGGCGACCGAGGCCGTCGCCTCCGCGCACATCGACGTCAAGGACGTCGACGCGTACTGGTTCGGCACGCTGTTCTCGGGCAACAGCGGGCTCACGCTCTCGCGCCCGCTCAAGATCGACTACAAGCCCGTCAGCCGGCTCGAGAACTTCTGCGCGACCGGCTCGGAGGCGTTCCGCAACGCGTGCTACGCGGTGGCGTCGGGCGCCTACGACGTCGCGATGGCGATCGGCGGCGAGAAGCTGAAGGACTCCGGCTACTCCGGCCTGCCCGGCTCGCGCGGCAACGACGACGGCACCCGCGCGCCCCTCACCGCCCCCGCGATGTTCAGCCTCCTGGCGCCCGCCTACGCCAAGAAGTACGGCGTGAGCGACGAGCAGCTCAAGGAGGTCATGACGCGGATCGCGTGGAAGAACCACAAGAACGGCGCGCTCAACCCGCGCGCGCAGTTCCGCAAGGAAGTGCCGAAGGACACGATCTCGTGCTCGCCGCTCGTGGCCGGGCCGCTCGGCATCTTCGACTGCTCGGGCGTGTCGGACGGCGCTGCCGCCGCGATCATCGTGCGCGCGGAAGACGCGCCCCGCTACACCGATAAGCCGATCTACGTGAAGGCGCTCAGCTTCATCGCGGGCCCCGCGGCCGGCCCGATCGATCCGGACTACGACTACACGCAGTTCAACGAGGTCATCGCCTCCGCGGCGGACGCCTACGCGCAGGCCGGCATCAAGGACCCGCGGCAGGAGCTGGCGATGGCCGAGGTGCACGACTGCTTCACCCCGACCGAGCTCGTGCTGATGGAAGACCTCGGCTTCGCGGCCCGCGGCACCGGGTGGAAGGAAGTCCTCGCGGGCACGTTCGACCTCGACGGCGAGCTGGCCGTGAACCCGGACGGCGGGCTCAAGTCGTTCGGGCATCCGATCGGGGCCTCGGGCCTGCGCATGCTCTTCGAAGCGTGGACGCAGCTTCGTGGGGAGGCGGGCAAGCGCCAGATCGCGAGCGTCGGGCGCGGCCGCAAGCTCGCGCTGACGCACAACCTCGGCGGCGCGCCGGGCGAGTGCGTGTCGTTCGTGAGCGTGGTCGGCTCCGAGAAGAGCTGATGAAGAAGATCCTGGGCGACGCGATCGAGATCAGCGTGGTGGTGCGCGACCTCGAGGCCGCGGTGAAGCGCTACACCGAGCTCTTCGGCCTCACCGTCCACAAGCGGCACGAGTCGAAGGAGTTCGGCTTCAAGAACGCGATCCTGCCGCTCGGCAAGGGCCACATCGAGCTGATGGAGCCGACGGATCCGAACAAGCCCGTCGGGAAGTTCCTCGCGAAGAAGGGCGAGGGCGTCTACCTGATCGGCTTCGACACCGAGGACGTCGCGGGCGGCGTCAAGCACCTCAAGGACAAGGGCGTCCGCGTGGACGACCGCCGGCCCGACATCGCGTGGGTGCATCCGGCGGAGACCAACGGCCTGTTCGTCGAGCTGCGCAAGCCCGAGAAGTACTAGCCATGGCGCGCGTGCGGCGGATCGTCCATCCCACGGATTTCTCGCCGGCCTCCGGGCCGGCGTTCCGCAAGGCGCTCGAGCTGGCGAAGGCCGACAACGCCACGCTCGCGATCGTCCACGTGCTGCCGACGCTGCCGATGGTGGCCGACGCCTACATCGCGGCGGCGGCCTACGACGAGATGCTGCGCGGGCACCGCGCGCAGGGTGACAAGTCGATGGAGCGGCTGGTGGCCCGCGCGCGCGCGGCGGGGGTGCGCGCGACGGGCACGGTCCTCGACGACGGCGGTCTCGCCGACCGCATCGTGCGCTACGCGAAGCGCGAGCGCGCGGATCTCATCGTGATGGGCACGCACGGCCACGGCGTGCTGGCGAAGATGCTGCTGGGCAGCGTGGCGGAGCGCGTGATCGCGAGCGCGCCCTGCCCCGTGCTGACCGTGAAGGGCCGCTAGAACGACGCTCGCCGGAGAGCGGACTTCACGTCCGCTCGGAGGCGTGGGGGGAAAACGGGGGGTGCGTCTCGCACCCCCCGTTGTGCTTAGTCGACCCGGAAGACGAGGTCGGGCGTCAGCTCGGCCAGCTTCGTCCGCCCGCAGAGGCCCATCGCGGTCTCGACCTCGTGGCGCAGGATCTCGAGCGCGCGCGTCACGCCGGCCGCGCCGTCCGCCGCGAGCCCCCACAGGGACGTCCGCCCGCACGCGACCACCTTCGCGCCGCGCGCGATGCCCTTCACGATGTCGGTGCCGCGATTGAAGCCGCCGTCCACCACGATCTCCGCGAGCCCGCCCACCGCGTCCGCGATCGGCGGCAGCGCGTCGATGCTCGACTGCGTGTGATCGAGCTGGCGGCCCCCGTGGTTGGACACCCAGATGAGCCGCACGCCCATGTCGACCGCGCGCTTGGCGTCACGCGGCGTCATGATCCCCTTGAGGCCGACCGGAAGCTTCGTGGTCTTGATGAGCCACTCGACGTCGTCCCACGTGAGCCGCTCCTGGAAGCCCGGCTCGGGGCCGCGCGGGAACGGCGCGACCGCCATCGCCTCGCGCGGGCTGAAGCGGTGGAAGATGTCGCGCTCGCGGCGGCTGTACTTCTGCACGTCGACCGTCAGCGCCACGGCCCGATAGCCGCTCCGTTCCACGCCGGCGAGCAGGTCCGCCATCCACGCCCGGTCGCCGTGCGCGTAGAGCTGGAACATCCGCGGGCCGCCCGGCGCCGCCTTCGCGACGTCCTCCGGCGACCAGCCGGTCGCGCCGCTGAGCCACTGGAGCGTGTTCGCCGCGGTCGCGCCGCGCGCCATCTCGCAGTCGCCCTGGGGATGGAACAGCACGAGGCCGCCCATCGGCGCGACCGCGACCGGCCAGGAGAGCGGCACGCCCAGGAGCGAGGTCGTCAGGTCGATCTTCCGGACGTCGACGAGCACGTTCTGGCGGATCGCGAGCCGGTCGAGCGCGCGGCGGTTGCGCCGCATCGTGGTCTCGGTCTCGGAGCCGCCCGCCCCGAAGTTCCAGGCGTCCCGCGAGAGGCGGGCGCGCGCGGCACGGCGGATCTCGGGCAGCGTGACGAACTTCGGAGGCGTGCTCTGGGTCGTCATGACCCATGGACTATAGAGCAACCCGACGGCATTCCGGTTGCTGATTCTCCTTCAGGGACCGTGAAGCCCAGGAGGTTGCAAGTTCATGAAACGATTGACGTCAGCTCTCATTACGCTCTCGTTCGTCGCCACCATTCCAACGGCCGTCGCCGCGCAGCAGCGCCCGGCCTCGCCGGAGCGCTCCACCTGGAGTGACAGCCAGGGGTTGCACGAGACCGGCGACATCATCGGCACCAAGGTCCAGGGCCCGGACGGCAAGGACATCGGCAAGATCGACGCGCTGCTGATCGAGCCGAAGGGCGGCAAGGTCAGCCACGCGGTGATCAGCGTGGGCGGCATGCTCGGCATCGGCGACGAGCGGGTCGTCGTTCCCTACGCCTCGCTGCGGATCCGCGGGCACGAGGGCGGCAAGCGCGGCACGATCGCCGTCGACCAGGCCACGCTGGACAAGGCGCCGAAGTACGTGAAGGCGTCGGAGCGCCAGCCGTCGGCGAGCCCGGCGACCCGCCGCGACCCGGCGATGAGCACGTCGGCGCCGAACGTGACGGGCACGACGCCCGGCACGAGCCTGTCGGGCGACCCGCGCAAGGACACGCCGCGCGACGCCGATGGCCGCCAGGTCCCGGACCAGCCGAAGGACTCGAAGGGCCCCGCGAACGAGAAGAAGTAGCGGGAGAGCAGGCGTTCCTGGCGCGGGCTTCGCCCGCGCTTCGAACGGCTGTTGGGGGAGGCAGGGAGGAAACAGCGGGCCGAATGGCCCGCTGTTTTCCGCCCGCCCGAAGGGGGGCGACGCCCCCCTCCGGGTCACGCCACTTCGAACAGGCCGGCCGCGCCCATGCCGCCGCCGATGCACATCGTGCAGACGACCAGCTTCGCGCCGCGCCGCTTGCCCTCGATGAGCGCGTGGCCCACCATGCGCGCGCCGCTCATGCCGTACGGATGCCCGATCGAGATCGCGCCGCCGTCCACGTTGAGGCGGTCCATCGGGATACCCAGCTCGTCGCGGCAGTAGACCACCTGCACCGCGAAGGCCTCGTTGAGCTCCCAGAGGTCGATGTCGCTCATCTTCAGGCCGTGCCGCTCGAGCAGGCGCGGCACCGCGAACACGGGGCCGATGCCCATCTCGTCCGGCTCGCACGCCGCGACCGTGAAGCCGCGGAAGATCCCGAGCGGCGTGATCCCGCGCTGCTCGGCGAGCTTCGCGTCCATCACCACGCACGCGGCGGCGCCGTCGGAGAGCTGGCTCGCGTTGCCCGCGGTGATGGTGCCCTTCTCGCCGCGCACCGGCCCGAGCTTCGCCAGGCCGTCGGCGCTCGTGTCCGGGCGATTGCCTTCGTCCTTCGCGAGCGTCACCTGCTCTTCGCGGACGGCGCCCGTGTTCTTGTCCTGCGTGAGCTTGGTCACCGTCATCGGCACGATCTCCGCGTCGAAGCGGCCCGCCTGCTGCCCCGCGGCCGTGCGCTGCTGGCTCGCGAGCGAATACTCGTCCTGCGCCTCGCGCGTCACGTAGTAGCGCTTCGCCACGACTTCCGCCGTGTCGATCATCGGCAGGTAGAGCTCCGGCTTGTGCTCGTCGATCCACGGCTCGTGCACGCGGTGGGTGTTGAAGTGCTCGTTCTGCACGAGGCTGATCGACTCCACGCCGCCCGCCACCATCACCGGCACACGGTCGACGATCACCCGGTGCGCCGCCATCGCGATGGCCTGCATGCCCGAGGAGCAGAAGCGGTTGACGGTGACGCCGCCGGTCGTGATCGGAAGCCCCGCGCGCAGCGCCGCCTGCCGCGCGATGTTCTGCCCGGTCGCGCCCTCGGGCAGCGCGCAGCCGAGGATGACGTCCTCCACGTCCTTCGGATCGATCCCGGCCCGCTTCACGGCGTGGCTGATCACGTGTCCCGCGAGCGTGGCCCCGTGCGTGTTGTTGAACGCGCCGCGGTAGGCCTTGCCGATTCCGGTGCGCGCGGTGGAGACGATGACGGCGTCTGGCATGAGGTGGCTCCTTTGGAAAGCATTGTATAACTGACGGCGCTCATGCCCCTCCGGGTCCCCCTGTCAGTGGTGGCACCCGTCCTCGCGGTCGTCTTCGCCCTGGCCGCGCTCGCCCTCCTCCCCGGCTCCCGGGCGCGCACGCCGCCCCGCCTCGCGGAGCTGCAGCCGGTCGAGGTGACGGTGCTCGACCGCTCCGGCGCGCTCACGAGCCTCGTCAGCGAGCGGAGCGTCCGGATCGCCGCGCCCGGTGGCGGCCGCCTGCTGCACGCCGGCGGCTGCGCGGCGGCCGCGGGCACGCTGCGCATCGGCGAGGCCGTGACGGTGTGGCTCGACCGCGAGGCGCGCATCTGGCGGATCGCGCGGGGCACCGTGCCGGTCTGCACGTACCTGCAGGCGACGGGGGCGCTGGACGGGCGCCGGCGCAATCGCCGCATCGCCGCGATCGTGCTCGCCGTCGCCGGCGTCGCGTGCGCCGCGCTGACGATGGTCGGCCGGCGGCGTCCTTGATCGGCCCCCGGGCGCGGCTTACACTCTCTCGCAACCGCCGTCCAGAAAGGACCCGCCACTCATGAGAGAAGCCGTCATCGTCGCCAGCTCTCGGACGCCGCTCGCGAAGTCGCATCGCGGCAGCTTCAACATGACCCGTCCCGACGACCTCGCCGCCCACGCCATCAAGGACGTGCTCGGCAAGGCGCCGCGCCTCGATCCCAAGGAGGTGGAGGAGGTCATCCTCGGCTGCGGCCAGCCGCACGGCGCGCAGGGGCACAACATCGCGCGCATCGCGGCGCTCCGCGCGGGCCTGTCGGTCTACACGGCCGGCTCGACGATCAACCGCTTCTGCAACTCCGGCCTCAACGCGGTGGTGCAGGCCTGCCACATGGTCATCAACGAGGGCGTGGACGTGATGATCGGCGGCGGCGTCGAGTCGATCACGATGCTCGTGCGCGACAGCTCGCCGAACCCGTGGGTGCAGGAGAAGTTCCCCGGCGTCTACATGGTGATGGGCGACACGGCCGAGGTCGTGGCCAAGCGCTACAAGGTCAGCCGCGAGGAGCAGGACAAGTACTCGCTGCTCTCGCAGCAGCGCATCGCGCGCGCGCAGGAGGACGGCTTCTTCAAGGAAGAGATCGCGCCGATGCAGGTCACGCGCGGGATCATCGACCCCGAGACGAAGAAGATCGGCAAGACCGAGGAGTGGTACGCGGACAAGGACGAGTGCAACCGCGCGGACACCACGCTCGAGGGCCTCAACAAGCTCGGCCCGGTGTTCGACACGAAGAGCGGCCAGGGCTCGGTCACGGCCGGCAACTCCTCGCAGCTCTCCGACGGCGCCTCGGCGTGCCTCGTGATGTCCATGGAGAAGGCGGTCGCGCTCGGCATCAAGCCGAAGCTGGTCTACCGCGGCTACGCGGTGTCCGGCTGCGAGCCGGACGAGATGGGCATCGGCCCCGTGTTCGCGGTGCCGAAGCTCATGAAGCGCCAGGGCCTGAAGATCGACGACGTCGACGTGTGGGAGCTCAACGAGGCGTTCGCGTCGCAGGTCATCTACTGCCGCGACAAGCTGGGCCTCGATCCCGCGAAGCTCAACCCGAACGGCGGCTCGATCGCCATCGGCCATCCCTTCGGCATGACGGGCTCGCGGCTGGTCGGCACCATCGGCAACGAGCTGCAGCGCCGGAAGAAGAAGTACGGCGTGGTGACCATGTGCGTGGGCGGCGGCCAGGGCGGCGCGGCCCTCTTCGAGTCCTGCCTGTAGACAGTACGCGGACGCTCGGCTACGACACCCGGTTCGGCGGAGGCTGGATCAGCGGTGTCGTAGCCGTCGTCCTCGGCGCCCTCGGCTTCGGCGCCGTGCTGTGCCTGCGGTTTCCGGCCCTGCTTACCACGCCCGATGCGCGCGCGATCTATCCCATGGACGTCGTGCGCTTCACGATTCACCTGGTGCTCGTCGCCTCGTTCGCGCTCGGCGTGCTCAGCATCGTGCTCAGCCGGCGGCTCGCCCTCGGCTTCACCGGCATCGGCCTCACGGTCGCGGCAGTCCTGCTCGGCGGCTCGCAGGTCGAAGTCACGGGGCCGATCGAGAGCACGCGCTACGTCGGGCTCGACTGGTTCTGCCTGAACCTCTTCGTGCTCGCGCTCCTGTTCGTGCCGCTCGAGCTGGCGTTCGCGCGCCTCCCCGCGCAGGGCGTCTTCCGCACAGGCTGGCTGACCGACCTCCTGCACTTCGCGGTCAGCCACCTGGCCGTGCAGCTCACGGTGCTGCTCACGCTGGTCCCCGCCGCCGTGTTCTTCCGCTGGGCGGTGCACCCGGCCGTCCAGAATGCGATCGCCGCGCAGCCGCTGGTCGTGCAGCTCGCCGAGATCGTGCTCGTGGCCGACCTGGCGGAGTACGCGGTGCACCGGCTCTTCCACCGGGTGCCGTGGCTGTGGCGGTTTCACGCGGTCCACCACTCCGCGCAGGCGATGGACTGGCTCGCCGCCTCGCGCATCCACCTGGCCGACGCGGTGCTCACGCGCGCGGTCGCCTTCGTGCCGCTCTACGTGCTCGGCTTCGCGGAGCCCGCGGTCTATGCCTACCTGGTCTTCGTGTCGTTCCACGCGATCTTCGTGCACGCGAACGTGCGCTTCGACTTCGGACGCCTGGAGGGCGTGCTCGGCACGCCCCGCTTCCATCACTGGCATCACGCGGCGGACGCCGACGCGATCGACAAGAACTTCGCGATCCACCTGCCGGTGATCGACCGTGTCTTCGGCACCCACCACATGCCCGCGGGCCGCTGGCCGTCGGCGTACGGCATCGCGGGCAATCCGGTGCCCGAGGCGTACCTCTCGCAGCTCGTCTACCCGTTCACGCGCGCGCGCGCGTAGCCCACGGCCGCCATCGCGCCTTGCACGCGGCCGAGCCCGAGTGCCGCGTGAACTTGCCCCGATTTGCGCGGGGAATTCGCGCGGCACCGCGCCGCCCCGCAAGCTGACCTTGCACCGCCGCCGTTCGCGCACCGTCCTTCGCCCGCAATAGCGCGCGATCTCCGTGTGGCGCGTCCCTTGCTCTTACGGCCCGGCAAGTCACCCGGGCCGACAAGGAGAGAGCCACATGGGACGCATCCTCGCCTTCGCTTACGGAGTCGCGTGCTACGCGGTGTTCTTCGCGACGTTCCTCTACGCGATCGGATTCGTGAGCAACGTCGGCGTGCCGAAGTCGATCGACTCGCCGCCGACCGCCTCGCTCGGGTACGCGCTGCTGGTGAACGCGCTGCTGCTCGGCGTGTTCGCGGTCCAGCACAGCGGCATGGCCGCCAGGGATTCAAGCAGGCGTGGACGCGCATCGTCCCCCGTCCGGTCGAGCGCAGCACGTACGTGCTGTTCTCCAGCCTCGCGCTGATCCTCCTGTTCTGGGGCTGGCAGCCGATCGGCGGCGTGGTGTGGGAGGTCGACCATCCCACCGCGCGCGGGGTGTTGGTCGCGCTCTCGCTCGCGGGCTGGGGCCTCGTCCTGCTCTGCACGTTCCTCATCAACCACTTCGACCTCTTCGGGCTCCGGCAGGTGTCCCTCTACCTGGTCGGGCGCGAGTACACGCCGATCGCGTTCCGGACACCCGCCATCTACAACTACGTGCGGCATCCGCTCTACCTCGGCTTCCTCGTCGCGTTCTGGGCCGCGCCGACGATGACGATCGCGCACCTGGTGTTCGCCCTCGCGACCACGGGCTACATCCTGATCGCCATCCAGCTCGAGGAGCGCGACCTGATGCGCGAACACCCGTCGTACGGCGAGTACCGCAACCGCGTGCCCATGATCATGCCGCTCCCCCCGAAGCACTGAGCCGGCGAGGACGCACGCGATGCGCGCACTGGTCGGCGTCGACGTGGGGGCCACCAGCATCTCGGGGGGCCTCGTGAATGCGGCGGGCGACGTGGTCGCCGTCGAGCGGCGGGCCACCCACGCGCGCGGCAAGGGCACCGCGGTCGAGACGCTGCTCGAGGTGGTCGGCGCGGCGCTGGCCGAAGCGCGGTCGCGCGCCCTCACCGTGGACGGGATCGGGGTCGGCCTCGCCGGCGTCGTCGCCGTGGAGACCGGCACGATGGCCGACTACTCCCGGAGCCACGTCCGGGAGTTCGCCAACGTACCGCTCGCCGAGCGGATCACCGCGGCGACGGGGCTGCCGGCCTTCGTCGACAACGACGCCAACGCCCTCGCGCTGGCCGAGCGGGCGTTCGGCGTCGCGCGCGGCGCCGCGTCGCTCGCGCTGCTGGCGATCGGCACCGAGATCGGCGGCGCGGTGATGATCGGCGAGACGCTCATGCGGGGACGGAGCGGCTTCGGCGGCGAGCTCGGCCACATCCCGATCGATTTCATGCGCGGGCCGCGGTGCATCTGCGGCGGCCGCGGCTGCGCCGGCGCGTACCTCGGCGGCCGCGTCATGGCGGCGGCGGCCCGCCGGCGCGCGGTGCGCGCGCGCTCCAAGCTCGTCGCGATGGCGAACGGCGACCCTCGCGCCATCACGTCCGAGCTGGTCTTCGAAGCCGCGCGGCTCGACGATCCGCTCGCCCGGGGCCTCGTGGACCGGGCGTGCGAAGCGCTGGCGGCGCTGCTCGCGGTGATCGTCAACGGCCTCGATCCCGAGGTCGTCGTGGTCACGGGCGGCGTCGCGGCCTCGCTGGAGCCGCTGCGCGGGGACATCATCCAGCGGGCCGCCCGCTACGCCTACGCGATGCCGCTGGCGCGGACGCGGATCGAGGTGGTGAGCGGCGACAAGGCGCGGACCGTGCGCGGCGGCGCCGCGCTCGTCCCCTACGAGCTCCGCCGCCGGGCGTCGGACGCCTTGCGACGAGTCGCGTACAATTCCGACACCCGAAGGGAGCGCAGCATGCCGAAGTACGTCATCGAACGGGAGATCCCCGGGATCGGCGCCTGGCCCGCGGACAAGCTGCGTGCCGCCGCTCGACGCTCCGTGGACGTCCTGCACAAGCTCGGCCCGCAGATCCAGTGGCAGGAGAGCTACGTGACCGGCGACCGCCTCTACTGTGTCTACATCGCCCCCGACGAGACCTTGATCCGCCAGCATGCCGCCGAGGGCGGCTTCCCGGTCACGCGGCTGTCGCGCGTCGCCGCTGAGATCGATCCGACCACCGCCGAGCCCCAGGCCCCGTGATGTTCGTCGAGCGCCCGGACGCGAAGCTCGCGTGGGAGGCGATGGGCTGGGGCTCCCCCGACGTGTTCCTCTGCCCGCCGCGGCAGCCGGTGTTCTACGGCCGCATGTGGAAGCACCAGATGCCGTATCTCTCGCACTACTTCCGCGTGGTCACGATGGACCCGCGCGGCAACGGCGCGTCGTCGCGGACGCCCACCGGCTATGACTTCGACACGCACTACGCGGACATGCTCGCGGTGCTCGAGGCGGCCGTGCATCCGCCGTTCGTGTTCGTCGCGTACTCGTGCGCGAGCATGCTCGCGGTGCGCTACGCGGTCGAGCATCCCGATCGCGTGTCCCACCTGGTCTTCGTGGCGCCGCAGTACCGCCAGTCGCTGCCCGAGCCGTTCGAGGACAAGGTGGCGCGCGTGATCCGCGACGACTTCGACGGCTGGCGCCGCCGCCTCTTCACGAAGAGCCTTCCCGAGCCGCACTCCCTCAAGGGGCTCGAGGACATGATGGCGTGGTCCGGCGAGTCGTCGCCGGAGATCTACATCGAGGCGCTCCGGCGCATCGCGCACGACGACGTGTTCGACCTGCTCGGCAAGCTCGACGTGCCGACACTGCTCCTGCACGGCACCGACGATCCCGTGGTGCCGTACCGCCATGGCCAGCGCTTCGCCGAGGCCGTGCCCGGCGCGCGCATGATCACCTTCGAGGGGGGCGGGCACGCGCTCCAGGTGCGCGAGCCCGTGGTGGTGAACCGCGCGATCCGCGACTTCGTGCAGGGCGCGGCCGTCGCCTCGCACACGGTCCCGCGCATGGCCGAACGGCCGACGGCCCCCCGCGCGCGGCGCGACAGCCGTCGCCGGGTGCTGTGGCTGTCGAGCCCGATCGGCCTCGGCCACATCCAGCGCGACATCGCGATGGCGCGGCGGCTGCGCGAGCTGCATCCCGACGTCACGGTCGACTTCCTCGCCGCCGACCCGGCCGCCGGCGTGGTCGAGGCCGCGGGCGAGCGGCTGCACCCCGCGACGGCGCGGCTCCTGAACGAGAGCGCGCACTTCGAGAGCGTCGCCCGGGACCACGACCTGCACGCGTTCAACGCGCTGTGGGACATGGACGCGATCATGGCGAACAACTTCCTCGTCTTCGCGGACGCCGCCGAGGGCGGTGACTACGACCTCTGGGTCGGCGACGAGGGCTGGGACCTCGACTACTACCTGCACGAGAACCCCGGCGTGAAGCGGGCCCCCTACGCGTTCGTCACCGACTTCATCGGGATGCTGCCGATGACGGAGGAGCCGGGCTCCGCCGAGTTCCGCCGGACCTGGGAGAAGAACGCCGAGAACGTCGACCACCTGCGCCTGCACCCCGACGTGCGCGACCTGTCGCTGCTCCTGGGCGACGTGGAGGACGTGCTCGACCGGCCGTTCGGCCCCGACCTGCCGAACATGCGGGACTGGGCGCGCGCGCACTTCCAGTTCCCCGGCTACACCTACCACTTCGACCCCCGCGCGTACGCCGACCGTGCGCGCCTGCGGCACGAGCTCGGCTATCGCGAGGGCGAGCGCGTGATCCTCGTCTCCGCCGGCGGCACGCGGGTCGGCAGGACGTTGCTCCGCAAGTGCGCCGACGCGTTCGCGTTGGCCGCGCCGGGACTCCCGGGCACACGGATGGTGCTGGTCGCGGGCCCGCGACTCGACCCGCGGGAGCTGCCGCGCGTGCCGGGCCTCGACGTGCACGCGTTCGTGCCGGACCTCTTCCGCCATCACGCGGCGGCCGACCTCGCGATCGTCCAGGGCGGCCTGACGACCACGATGGAGCTGGCCGCCTTCCGGACGCCGTTCCTCTACTTCCCGCTGCGGAACCACTTCGAGCAGCAGTTCTTCGTGAGCCGGCGCCTCGAGCGCCTCGGCGCCGGCGTCCGGATGGACTACGACGCGACCAGCGCCGAGGACCTCGCGGCCCGCATGGTCGAGCGTCTCGGCGCGCCGGCCACGTGGCGCGAGGTGCCGCGCGACGGCACCGACCGCGCGGCCCGGCTCCTTGCCGGGCTGCTGGCGTAGGCCGGCCGATGCGCGCGCGTGTGCCCGATCGAAGCGGTACCGTCGACTCGAACGGCGTTCCCGTCTACTGGGAGCTCTTCGGAGAAGGCGACCGCACGGTGGTGTTCGCGCCCGGCTGGCAGATCGGGCACAGCCGGTACTGGAAGATGCAGCTCCCGTACTTCGCGCGCTACTGCCGCGTGGTGACGTTCGATCCGCCCGGCTGCGGCAAGTCAGGCCGCCCGGCCACGGGCTACGACGAGGACACGCTCGCCGCGCACATGCTGGCCGTGCTCGACGCGACCGACACGCCGCGCGCGTCGCTGGTGTGCCACTCCCGCGCCGGTTGGTGGGGCGCGTTGATCGCGGCGCGCCATCCCGAGCGCGTGGAGCGGCTCGTCTTCGTGGGCTCCGCGTTCACGGACCCCCTGGCGCCGCGCGACGCGTTTCACCAGCGCATCGCCGACCCGCAGGGCTGGGAGAAGTTCAACAAGGCCTACTGGCACGCGCACTACGCGGACTTCGTCCGTTTCTTCATCGAGCACATCTTCACCGAGCCGCACACCACCAAGGCGATCGACGACGGCATCGCCTGGGGCCTGGAGAACACGCCGGCGGTGCTCGCGGCGACCGCCGAGGAGACGGGGTGCCGCACGTCGCGCGCGGAGCTGCTGGCCGCCCTGACCGCGCCGGTGCTCATCATCCACGGCACCGAGGACGCGATCCGGCCGATCACGCTCGCCGAGACGGTCCACGCCGCGGTGCCGGGGTCCGTGCTGGTGCCGTTCGACGGCTCGGGGCACGCTCCGCACGCCCGAGAGCCCGTGCGCTTCAACCTCGCGGTGCGGGACTTCCTCGGCCTCGCCCCCGCGCCGCGGCGGTTCCACCGCGCGACGCGGCGGCCGCGCCGCGCGCTGTTCATCTCCAGCCCCATCGGCCTCGGGCACGCGCTGCGCGACGTGGCGATCGCGCGCGAGCTGCGCGCGCTGCATCCCGACCTCCAGATCGACTGGCTCGCCCAGGACCCGGTGACGCGCGTGCTCGACGCGCGGGGCGAGCGCGTCCACCCGGCCAGCCGTGAGCTCGCCGGCGAGTCGGCGCACATCGAGTCGGAGGCCGGCGAGCACGACCTCCACGTCTTCCAGGCGTGGCGGAACATGGACGAGATCCTGCTCGCCAACTTCATGGTGCTGCACGACGTGCTGGAGGCGGCCCCGTACGACCTCGTGATCGGCGACGAGGCGTGGGAGACCGACTACTACCTGCACGAGAACCCGGAGCTGAAGTCGACCGCCTTCGCCTGGCTCACCGACTTCGTGGGCTGGATCCCGATGGATGAAGGGCGCGAGGCCTTCCTCACCGCCGACTACAACGCCGAGATGATCGAGCAGATCGCGCGCTTCCCGCGGGTGCGCGACCGCGCGCTCTTCGTCGGCAACCCCGACGACGTCGTCGACGTGCCGTTCGGGCCGAACCTGCCGAAGATCCGCGACTGGACGGCGGAGCACTTCGAGTTCCCGGGCTACATCCTCCCGTTCGATCCGGCGGAGTTCGCGGACCGCGCGGCGGTCCGGACCCGGCTCGGCTTCCGCCCCGACGAGCAGGTCGTGTTCGCCGCGGTCGGCGGCAGCGGCGTGGGCGCGCACCTCCTCCGCAAGGTCATCGCCGCCGTCGACGAGACACGCCGCCTCGTGCCCGGGCTGCGCATGATCGTCGTCGCCGGCCCGCGGATCGACCCGGCGTCGCTGCCGCAGCGCCCCGGGCTCGAGATCCGGCCGTTCGTGCCCGATCTCTACGCGCATCTGGCCGCGTGCGATCTCGCGGTCGTGCAGGGCGGGCTCACCACCTGCATGGAGCTCACCGCGACCAAGCGCCCGTTCCTGTACTTCCCGCTGCGCAACCACTTCGAGCAGAACGTGCACGTGCCCCACCGGCTCGCCCGGTACGGCGCGGGCACCCGCATGGACTACGACCGGACGACACCGGAGGCGCTCGCGCACGCGATCGCCGGCGGGCTCAAGCAGCCGGTCCTCTACCGCGACGTCGAGACCGGCGGCGCGCGCCGCGCGGCCGCGTCGCTCGCGTCCCTACTCTGAGGAGGCTTCCATGGCAGAGCAGCTGAACGACGTGAACCTCGAGGGCATGAAGGCGGCGGACAAGGCGTTCCGCGAGAACCCCGCGCTCGCCCGCCGCACCGTCAAGGTGCGCAGCTCGTGGCTGAAGGGCACCAAGACGATGATCGAGATCGGCGAGCAGGTCGCCGACGGCAGGCGCGTCACCCCGACGACCCGCAAGTTCGTCGTCACCGCCGACGCGCCGCCCGGCCTTGCCGGCGTGGACGCGGGCCCCTCGGCGCCGGAGCTGCTGATGGCCGCGCTCGCCCACTGCGTCACGGCGGGCATCGCGACGAACGCGGCGATGTTCGACGTGCCGATCGACGGGCTCGACATCGAGATGGACGGCGACATCGACCTCCGGGGCGTGTTCGGGCACGACAAGTCGGTGCGCAACGGCTTCAGCGACATCCGCTACACGGTCACGATCCACAGCCCGGCGCCGGAGGAGAAGGTCCGCCGCTGCAAGGAGACGATCGACCGCAAGTCGCCGGTGCTCGACACGCTGGTGAAGCCGGTGAACGTCTCCTCCACGTTCGTGCACAAGCCGAGCTGAGAGGACGCACCGGCGCGTGAGCGGCGTGATGCCGGGCGAGGTCAACTGCATCTTCACGAAGGTGCTGATCCCGCTCCTCGAGCGTGACGTGGGGCCGGAGGCCGTGGCGGCCGTCTGCCGCACGGCCGGGCGCTCGCGTGAGTGGCTCATGGCCGATCACAACTGGATCCCGCTCACGCTCGCCGACGAGCTGATGCGCCTCGGCGCGGAGCTCACCGGCGAGCGCGACGAGACGCGCTGGGCCCGCCGCTTCTGGGAATACGGCATGGACTGGAAGCCGCGCGAGGAGCGCTCCTACATCGGCACCTACACGATGGGGTTCGGCGACCCGCGGCAGATCTACGCGCGGCAGAACGTCTTCGCGCAGCAGGTCCACCGGTGGGCCCGGCTCGACATCGAGGCGATCGGGCGCACGCACGCCCGGTTCCGGTGGACCCCGCTCCCGGGCTATGCCATGCGGCGCTGGGCGTGCGAATGGCTCAAGGTGACCTTCGAGCGGTATCCCACCAACTGGGCGCTGCCGCGCGCGCAGATCACCGAGCGCCAGTGCGCGGCGCGCGGCGCCGAGGCGTGCGTGCTCGACGTCCGCTGGCAGAACCCGTCGCTCGGGCCGTGGTTCTGGACGCCGACCGCCGCGGGCTTCATCGGCGCCGCCGTCCTCTGGAGCGCCATGACCGCGGGGCCGCTTCCGTGGTTCGGCCAGGCGATCGCGGCGGGCCTGCACGCGCTCGGCGGCGTCGCGGTGGGCTACGGCCTGCGCGAGCAGCAGCGGCGGCGGCACACCCAGCGCCTGCTCGACCTGCAGGGGGAGGAGATCATCTACTCGAACAACGAGCTGGAGAAGAAGTTCCGCGAGCTCGAGACCAAGATCGAGCAGCTCTCGCTCCTCACCGAGCTGAGCGCCACCGTCAACGCGAGCCTCGACACCGCGAAGATCTACGAGCAGGGCCTCGCGCGGCTCGTCCACGGCATGCGCTATCAGGGCGCGTACTTCTTCGCCGTCGACCGGACGCAGGGCGTCGTGCGCGGTCACCGCGTGGCCGCCACCGACGTCCGCGCCGGCGCCTGGCCCGAGCGCCTCGCCTTCCCCCTCGACGCCGAGCACAGCGTCGTGGGCAAGGTGGCGCTGACCGGCATCCCGCTCGTCATCAACGACCTGGCGGAGACGCGCGAGCCGCTCCATCGCGCCACGGTCGAGCAGCTCGGCTACCGCTACCTGCTCGTGATGCCGTTCCGCGTGAAGCAGGAAGTCGTCGGCGTCCTCACGGTGTCGTCGTGGGACGTCCCCTTCAGCGAGAGCGACGTGGAGCTGATGGCCGCGGTGGCGAACCACATCGCGATCGCGCTGGACCGCGCGCAGAGCTTCGAGACCATCGAAGAGCTGTCGCGCGGCCTCGAAGACAAGGTCCGCGTGCGCACGGAGGAGCTGCGCGTCGCCAACGAGGAGCTGGCGGCGGCGTACCGCGACCTGCAGGCGACGCAGATGCAGCTCGTGCAGCGCGAGAAGATGGCATCGGTCGGCCAGCTCGTGGCCGGCGTCGCCCACGAGCTGAACAACCCGATCGGCTTCGTGTCCTCGAACGTGACCACGCTCGAGGAGTTCGTGACGCGGCTGCGTGCGATGCTCGAGGTCTACCGCGCGGTGCCGCTCGCGCCGGCCGACCGGGAGCGCGTGGAGGGCCGGTGGGCCGCGCTCAAGGTCGACTACGCGCTCAAGTACCTGGACTCGATGATCCTCGGCATTCGCGAGGGCGCCGAGCGCACGCGCAGGATCGTGCGCGACCTCCGCGTGTTCGCCCGCAGCGACGAGGACGTCTGGCAGCCGGTCGACCTGCACGAGGAGATCGAGTCGAGCCTGACGCTGCTCAACCACCTGCTCAAGGACCGCGTGCGCGTCCACCGGCGCTTCGGCGACCTCCCGTCGGTGGAGTGCGTCCGCTCGCAGATCGACCAGGTCTTCCTGAACCTGCTCGCGAACGCCGCCCAGGCCATCATCGGTGAGGGCGAGATCACGATCGAGACGCGTCAGCAGGGCGGCACGGCCGTCGTCACCATCGCCGACACCGGGCCCGGCATCCCTCCCGACGTCATCGGCCGGGTCTTCGATCCGTTCTTCACCACGAAGCCCGTCGGCGAGGGGACGGGGCTCGGACTGTCGATCAGCTACGAGATCGTGACCAAGCACCGCGGCGAGCTCACGGCGGGCAGCCCGCCCGGCGGCGGCGCGGTGTTCACCGTGCGCCTGCCGCTGGCGCGGGCAGGCTGACGTGGGCGAGACGGCCAGCGTCCTCATCGTCGACGACGAGCCGCGCGTCCTCGACTCGCTCGAGGCGCTGCTGGCGATGGACTACCGGATCCTGCGCGCCGAGCGCGGCGACGAGGCGCTCCGCGTGCTCGCCGCCGAGGACGTCGCGGTCGTCGTCAGCGACCAGCGCATGCCCGGCATGACGGGCACCGAGCTGCTCGCGCGCAGCCGCGAGGTCGCACCGGACACCGTGCGCGTCCTCCTGACCGCGTTCACCGACGCGGATGCGCTGATGGCGTCCATCAACGCGGCCAACGTCTACCAGTTCGTGCTGAAGCCGTGGGACCCGAAGGAGCTGGTCCACACGGTGCGGCGCGGCGTCGAGCGGTGGACGCTCACGCGCGAGCGCGAGCGGCTCCTGCACGACCTCGCGCTGCGCAACACCGAGCTCGAGGCCGCGCTCGTGCAGCTCCGCGCCGCGCAGGACGACCTCGTGCGCGAGGCCACGCTGCGCGGGCAGCTCCAGCGCTACGTCTCCCCGCAGCTCGTGGAGCACGCGCTGGCGAACCCCGCCCTGGCGGAGCTGCCGGGCCACGGCGGCGAGACGACCGTGCTGTTCGCCGACGTGGCCGGCTTCACGCGGCTCATCGAGAGCGCGCCGGCGCCGGTGGTGATCCGGCTTCTCGACGAGTACTTCAGCGAGATGGTCGAGCTGATCCACGAGAACGGCGGCACCGTCGAGCAGCTCATCGGCGACGAGATCGTCGCGCTCTTCGGCGGGCCGGAGACGCGCGACGACGCCGCCGCGGCCGCCGTGCGCGCGGCGCTCGACATGGTCGCCGCGGTGGCGCGCCTGAACGCGCGGTGGACCGCCGAGGGCCGGCCCACGTTCGACATCGGGGTCGGTATCGCCTCCGGCCGGGTGCTCGCGGGGACGATCGGCTCCGACCGGCGTCGCGAGCTCATCGTGGTCGGCCGTCCGATGATCGCCGCGGCCCGCATCCAGCGCATGACGCGCCTCTACGCCGCCCACGTGATCGCGGACGAGGCGACGTTCCGCCGCGTCCAGGGTCTGGTACGGTATCGCGAGCTCGGCGCCCCGCGGCTGAAGGGCCTGCGCGAGCGCCACACGCTCTACGAGATCCTCACGGAGGAGCCCGCGTGGACGAGCAGCCTGCCGCGGTCCTGATCGTCGACGACGAGCCGCGCGTGCTCGACTCGCTCGAGGCGATCCTCGCGGCCGAGTTCCGCGTGCTGCGCGCGGGCGGCGGCCCGGACGCGCTCGAGGTGCTCGCGCGCGAGCCGGTCGCGGTGATCGTCACCGACCAGCGCATGCCCGGCATGACCGGCACCGAGCTCCTGCGCCGGAGCCACGAGCTCCAGCCCGACGCGCTCCGCATCGTCCTCACCGCCTACACGGACGTCGACAGCCTGATGGACGCGGTGAACACGGGGCGCATCTACCACTTCGTGCCGAAGCCGTGGGACCCGGGCGCCCTGCTGTTGATCGTCCGCCGCGCCGCCGAGCGCTGGGCGCTGGTCGCGGAGAACGCGCGCCTCCGCGACGAGCTGGAGGTCGCCTACAACACGCTCCGTCGCGAGAGTGCGGACGTCCAGGCGCGTCCGCTCTCGTTCGAGGGCCTCATCGGTGCGGCCGGCGGGCTCCGCCGCGAGGTCGCGCTCGCGCGCCGCATCCTCGACGCCGACACGACCGTGCTGCTGCTCGGCGAGACCGGCACCGGCAAGGAGCTCTTCGCGCGGCTCATCCACGCCAACGGCCGCCGCGCCGCGCGGCCGTTCGTCGCGCAGAACTGCGGCGCCCTGCCCGAGGGCCTGCTGGAGTCCGAGCTGTTCGGCCACGTGCGCGGGGCGTTCACCGGCGCGAGCGCCGACCGTCGCGGCCTCTTCGAGCAGGCCGACGGTGGGACCATCTTCCTCGACGAGGTCGGTGAGATGTCGGCGGCGATGCAGCTGCGCCTGCTGCGCGTGCTGCAGGAGAGCGAGGTCCGGCGCGTGGGCGCCTCGCAGACCGCGAAGGTCGACGTGCGCGTGATCGCCGCGACCAACGTGGACCTCGACGCCGAGATCCAGGCCGGCGGCTTCCGGGCGGATCTCTACTACCGCCTCAACGTCTTCCCGATCCGGCTGCCGCCGCTGCGCGAGCGCGCGGAGGACGTCACCGCGCTGGCCGAGCACTTCCTGCGGCTCGCGCGCGAGCGCGCGCGCCGTGCGGTGCCGTCGATCGCGCCGGAAGCGCTGCGCTGCCTGCGCGCCTATCCGTTCCCGGGCAACGTGCGCGAGCTGGAGAACGAGATCGAGCGCGCGGTCGCCCTCGCGGACGACGGCCGCCCGCTGGGCGTCGAGCACCTCTCGGATCGGCTGCGCGTGACGGGCGCCGCGGCGGCCGCGCCGGTGACGCTCAACGAGGCGATCGAGCAGCTCAAGCGGCGGATGCTGGAGGACGCGCTGCGTGAGTGCGGCTCGAAGACCCGCGCCGCGGAGCGCCTCGGGCTCACGCGCCAGAGCCTGCAGCAGATGCTGCGGCGGCGCGTCGAGCCCTAGTCGCCGTTCACCTCGCGCACGATCCGCGCGACGTCCCCGCCGCTCTCACGCGTGAGACCGTCTACCACCCCGGCGCGGTCCTGCGCCGGACGGTTCTGGCTCATCTTCCACTTGCCCTCGAGCCGCGTGACCGCGAGCTCGAAGCCGACGATGCCCTTGAGCATCCCCTGCACGTACTCCGCGGGCGCGTCGCTCACCGCCCACGGCTCCGCGCGGCCCGCCTCGTGGTGCTCGGTGAGCCGCGTGACGAGCGCGAGCAGCCGCTCGGGCTCCTCGAAAAACGTCAGCCGCCCGCTCGCGTGGATCGCCACGTAGTTCCACGTCGGCACGACTTTGCCGCTCTCCTGCTTGGTCGGATACCAGGCGGGGGTGACGTAGGCATCGGGCCCGAGGAACATCGCGAGCGCGGGCACCTCCGCGCGCATCGTGCGCCACTGGGGATTCGCCTTCGCGATGTGGCCGATCAGCGTGCCGTACGGCGCCGGCGCCGGATCGATGAGCATCGGCACGTGGCTCGCCTCGATTCCGTCGGCGCCGAGCGTGACCAGCGAGCCGAACCCCTGCGCGCGAATGGCCGCGTGCAGCACCGCGGGATCGTCCTGCTTGAACTGCGGCGGGTTGTACATCGTCACGCGGGCCGTCTCCTCTGCGCGATGATCGTCCCGGCCCGGCGGAGCCATTCGGGATACGGCCCGGCCGCCAGCTCCGCGAACGTCACCCAGCGCGCCTCGTCGTGCTCCTCGGACAGCGCGACGTCGCGGTGGGCCGCCCGGCAGTGGAACGTGATGCCGATCGTCTCCCGCCGCTCGGCGCCGCGGTAGAAGTGGAACGCGTCGATGACGTCCACGACCGCCACGTCGAGGCCCGTTTCTTCCTTCGCCTCGCGGAGCACCGCTGCCTGCGGGGTCTCCCCCGGAAGGATGCCCCCGCTCCCGCTCTCCCACTCACCCGGCGCGTGGTCCTTGGCGGCGCTGCGCCGCAGCAGCAGGAGGCGGCCGTCGTGCTCGACGAGGAATACGACGCACACGAGGAAGCCCGCGCGCGTGTCGGCGGCTTCCAGCGCGCTCACGCCCGCCGGGCCTCGTACGCGGCGATCTCCTTTTCGTAGCTCAGCGTGAGCGCGATCTCGTCCTGGCCGCTCAGCAGCGCCTGCTTGCGGAACGGGTCGACCGTGAAGCGATGGACGGCGCCGTCGGGCCCGGTCACCATCTGGCTCTCGAGGTCGACGGTCATCGAGGCCCCCGGGTTGGCGTGGAGCTGCGCGCGGAGCGCCGCCACCACGTCGGCGGGCAGGATCACCGGCAGCAGCCCGTTCTTGTAGCAGTTCTCGTGGAAGATGTCGCCGAGGCTCGGCGCGATGACCGCGCGGATGCCGTGCTCGGCCAGCGACCACACCGCCGCTTCGCGTGACGAGCCGCAGCCGAAGTTCTCCGCGACCACGAGGATGCGCGCCTGCCGGAACGGCGCCTTGTTCAGCACGAACTCCTCGCGCTCGTGGCCCTGCTCGTCGAAGCGCACGTCGTGAAAGAGCAGCCCGTGATACTCGCCCTGCCCCTTGCGCAGGAAGCGCGCGGGGATCACGCGATCCGTGTCGATGTTCGGCAGGTCCATCGGCGCCGCGACGGCCGTGACGTTCGTGAAGGGTTGCATCACGCGGCCCCCAGGTGCCGCACGTCGGTGAGGCGGCCGGTGACCGCGGCGGCGGCGGCCATCGCCGGGCTCACCAGGTGCGTGCGCGCGCCCTTGCCCTGCCGGCCTTCGAAGTTGCGATTGGACGTCGACGCCACGCGCACGCCCGGCGCCGCCGTCTCGCCGTTCATGCCGACGCACATCGAGCACCCCGCCTCACGCCACTCGAACCCGGCATCGCGGAAGATCCGGTCGAGCCCCTCCGCCTCCGCGGCCTGCTTGATGAGCCCCGAGCCCGGCACCACCCACGCGGGCACGAGCGCGCGCCGCCCTTTGGCGACGGCCGCGGCGGCGCGCAGGTCGGCGAGCCGGCTGTTGGTGCACGAGCCGATGAACACGCGGTCGACCTTCACGGCCGTGAGCGGCATGCCGGGCGTCAGCCCCATGTAGGCGATCGCCCGCTCCATGCTCGCGCGCTTCGCGGTGTCGCCCTCGGCGGCGGGATCCGGCACCGTCGCGGTGATCGGCAGCGCGTCCTGCGGGCTCGTGCCCCAGGTCACGGTCGGCGCGATCGCACTCCCGTCGAGCGTGACCTCGCGATCGAATGCCGCACCGGGATCCGAGGGCAGCGTTCTCCACTCGGCGACCGCCCTCGCCCACGCGTCGCCCTTCGGCGCGTACGGCCGGCCTTCGAGATACGCGAACGTGGTCTCGTCGGGCGCGACCATGCCGGCCCGCGCGCCGCCCTCGATCGACATGTTGCACACGGTCATGCGCTCGTCGACCGACATCGCGCGGATCACGGCGCCCGCGTACTCGATGGCGTAACCGACGCCGCCGCCCGCGCCGATCGTCGCGATGATCGCGAGGATCACGTCCTTGGCGCCGACGCCCGCACCGAGGTGCCCGTCCACCGTGATCCGCATGACCTTCGGCTTGCGCTGCCACAGGCACTGCGTGGCGAGCACGTGCTCGACCTCGCTCGAGCCGATGCCGAACGCCAGCGCGCCGAGCGCGCCATGGGTCGCGGTGTGCGAGTCGCCGCACACGAGCAGGATGCCCGGCTGCGTCAGCCCCTGCTCCGGCCCGATCACGTGGACGATGCCGCGCCGTGCGTCCCCCACGCCGAAGTAGCCGATCTTCCGCGCGGCCGTGTGGCCGGCGAGCGCGTCGACCATGGCGCGGATCTCGGGATCGGTCGGCGTCGTCCCCGGCGTCGTCGGCAGGTAGTGATCGGCGGTGGCGACAGCCAGCTCGGGACGGCGGACGCGCCGGCCGCTCTTCTCGAGGCGCGCGAAGGCGCTGGCCGAGCCCTCGTGCAGCAGATGACGGTCGACGTAGAGCAGTGTCTGCCCGCCCGGGCCCTCGGTGACGACGTGCCGGCTCCAGATCTTCTCGAACATGGTGGAAGGCATGGTCCCGAAGGTACACCGAACCGGAGCGCGGTCGGTGGCATGCCGCTTGCGCGGTTGAGCAGTCGTGGGAACGACCGTCCGGCTGTTCAGCATCGCGCGCATTCCGATCTACGTGCACGTGAGCTGGCTGGCCATCTACGCGCTCATCACGTGGACGCTCGCCGTCGGCTACTTTCCCCAGGCGATCCCGAACCTGCCCGCCGCCGCGTACTGGGCGCACGGCCTCGTCGCCGCGCTGCTGCTGTTCGTGTCCGTCCTGCTCCACGAGCTGTCGCACTCGCTGGTGGCCCTGGGGCACGGCCTCGGGGTACGCGGGATCACGCTGCACGTGTTCGGCGGGGTCTCGCAGCTCGAGGACGAGCCGCCGAGCGCGCGCGCCGAGGCCCTGATCGCCGCCGCCGGGCCGCTCGTGAGCTTCGCGCTCGCGGGCGTGCTCTGGGCGTTCCGCGCGGCCGGCCTCGCCAACGCGCCCTCCGCCGAGGCGATCGTCGCCTATCTGATCACCGTCAACGTCATCGTGGGCATCTTCAACCTCGTCCCGGGATTTCCACTGGACGGCGGCCGGATCCTCCGCGCGTTCCTGTGGCACTGGAACGGCTCGCTCCCTCGCGCGACGTACCTCGCGAGCCGCGCCGGCGTGGGCATCGCCTACGCGCTCATGGCGTTCGGCGTGTTCCAGATGTTCGGCGGCTCGCTGGTGAGCGGGCTCTGGTTCGTGCTGATCGGCGTCTTTCTCCAATCCGCCGCCAACGCCAGCTACGCGCAGGTGGGGCTGCGCGAGGCGCTCGAGCGGCTGCGGGTGTCGGCCGTCATGACCCCGGAGGTCGTGACGGTTGCGCCGGACGAGACCGTCGCGCAGCTCGTCGACACGTTCTGGCGCCATCACGTCGCGAGCTTTCCGGTGGTGGAGAACGACCGCGTGGTCGGCATCGCGAGCGTGACTCAGCTCCAGCGGGTCGCGCAGGAGCAGTGGCCGCTGGTGCGGGTGGCGGACGTGATGAAGCCGATCGACGAGACGCTGACCATCCGGTCCACCGACACCGCGTTCAAGGCGTTCGAGCGCGCGTCGACGAACGGGATCGGCCGGCTGGCGGTGATCGACGACGAGCGGCTGGTCGGCTACCTCTCGATGCAGGACCTCACGCACGTCCTCGCGCTGCACAGCCTCGGTCAGTCCGGCACGCGCGGGCATGGCCTGCCGGGCGCGCGCCCGCGCTCGCTCCGCCGCGTCGCGTAGCGCCTCACGCGGCCGGGCGGAAGATCAGGACGTCGCGCGCGAACGTCACCGCCAGCGCCTCCACCGCCGCGACGCGCGGCTGCTGGCTCGTGCGAAGCCCGCGGTAGGACGCGGTGAGCACGTCGGCCACGCCGGTGGGGTCGAGCCGCGCGCGTCCCCGCAGGCCCTCACGGCGGACCAGCGCGAACGCCGGCGCGCACGCATCGATGACGCGCTCGGCGCGCTCGCGCGCGATCCCCTCGCCGAGCACGGCCGCGCGCAGCTCGACCAGATCGTCGGCGGCCGGGACCACGACGACGAGCGCGCCGTCGTCGCGGATCACCCGCCGGAACTCGGCGGCGTTCACCCGCGCCGTGACCGAGAGAACGGCCGCGAAGGACGCGTCGGCGTACGGCAGGAACCGGTCGGCGTTCGCGACGACCCAGTGCTGCTCGGGATGCGCCTTCGCCGCGGCGTCGACCGCCGGGACCGAGATGTCGAGGCCGTAGCCGTCGCACCCCGTTCGGGCCGCGACGGCGGCCACGTGCGCGCCGTCGCCGCACCCGACATCGAGGACCGCGTCGCCGGGGCGTGCCGGCACGAGCGCGGCGGTCGCGTCGACGAGCGCACGCTCCACCCCGCCGCGGCGCAGGCGCGCCCGCGCCTCGACCGCCTCCGCCGAATCGCCGGGATGCGCCGACCGGCGGTCCTGCGGCTGGAGCAGGTTGACGTAGCCGCGGCGGGCGACGTCGAACGCGTGCGCGCGAGGGCACACCAGCCGCCGCTCGTCGCGCGCGAGCGGGAGCCGGCAGCCCCGCACGGAACACAGCAGCGTCACCGCCGCGGGCAGCGGATCAGCGCCGTGCGCGGTCGACCGCCGCGCGCACCGCGGCGGCGGTCAGCGGCGTCTTCGTCATCCGCACGCCGAACGGCGCCAGCGCGTCGTCCACCGCGTTCGCGATGGCCGCCGGCGGCGAGATCGCCCCGCCCTCCCCGATCCC
>Ga0194131_10002032_pt1 | contig 33756 bp, 34 predicted proteins | sample TA2KigO120mmetaG_FD_148631 | JGI IMG/M metagenome (GOLD analysis project Ga0194131, IMG submission 148631) | Freshwater microbial communities from Lake Tanganyika, Tanzania - TA2015053 Kigoma Offshore 120m | ecosystem: Environmental > Aquatic > Freshwater > Lake | place: Tanzania: Lake...
GGGTCCGGTACTTCCCGACCGTTGAGGCACTTCGCAAGGGGCTCGCCGAGTTCGCCGATCTCTATAACGCCTCGTGGCTGCGGGAGCGCCATGGGCACAAGACGCCCAATCAGATCAGGGCCGAACAGAAGGCCCTTGCATCCGAAGCCGCCACGGAGTTCAAATTGGCAGCGTAACCGGCGCAGCGAACTGTCTCACAACCGTGCCCCGGTACAGCCCCAACTGCGACCTCGGATGGACGGTTCCGCAGTGAATGGGCAAAAGCCGAGACCGGTCCTCACCGAGGCCTGGGACGGGTACCGAGGTTTGCCATGAAAAAGATCGTCTACAATCCGACGACGCTCGCAGCCCCCGTGGGGCATTTCGACCGCGCAGTCCGGTTCGGCGACTGGCTGTTCGTCTCGGGCACGTCGGCGCTGACCAACGCCCCCGGCGCAATGGAAGACCGGCGTCTCGTCCAGGGTATCGATGCCCAGACCCGCGAGACCCTCGACAATATAGAACGCGTGCTGACGGCGGCCGGCGGAACGCTCGCGCACATCTACGAGCTTCGCGTCATCCTGCGTCGACGCGAGGATTTCGCAGCCGTCGATCGTATCCTGCGCGAAAGGCTGCCAGGCAAGGGCTTCATTGCCCATGGCTACGAGGGTGTGCTGCTGCACCCGGACATGGAGATTGAAATCGAAGCCAACGCATATCTTGGACCGATCGAAAGCGTCGAACGTGTCGGCCGATGAACCGGCACAGGGCAGTTTGCGAGTCGCAGAAAAAGACTCATTGGAAAGACCCGGGAGCCGCGCGGAAAATTTCGCACAATAGTTTCCATAATATACATTATGCGACAATCATAGGCGCCGCAACCCTCCGCGGTAGATTTCCCGGCGCGCCATCGCCTACCCTGAGGCGCCAATCCGCAGCCGAAAGCCTGGCCTCATGGCAACCACACAGTCTGCAAAAGACGGCGCCACCTGCGCCATCGAACAGCTTCTCGACATCATGGCGCGGCTGCGCGCGCCCGAGGGCGGCTGCCCGTGGGATCTCGAGCAGACCTTCGCGACCATCGCGCCCTACACGATCGAGGAAGCTTACGAGGTCGCCGAGGCGATCGAGCGCCAGGACATGGGCGCCCTCAAAGACGAGCTCGGCGACCTCCTCCTCCAGGTCGTGTTCCACGCCCAGATGGCGCGTGAGGCCGGCGCCTTCGACTTCAACGACGTGGCACAGGCGATCAGCGCCAAGATGCTGCGGCGCCACCCTCACGTCTTCGGCTCAGCGAGCGTTGCCAGCGCCGAGGCGCAGACCAAGGCGTGGGAAACGATGAAGGCCGACGAGCGCGCGGCCAAAGCGGCGGCCGACGGGCGCCGGCCCAGCGTGCTCGACGGCGTCAGCGCCGCCTACCCCGCGCTGATGCGCGCCATGAAGCTGCAGCGCCGCGCGGCGCGCGTCGGCTTCGACTGGCCGGAGGCCGGCCAGGTGCTGGACAAGATCAGGGAGGAGATCGGCGAGATCGAGGCCGAACTCGGAGCGGCCGAGAGCACCGGCGCCTCCGACCGGCTTCAGGACGAGATCGGCGATCTGCTGTTCGCCTGCGTCAACCTCGCCCGCCATGTCGATGTCGACCCGGAATCCGCGCTCCGCAAAGGCAATTCCAAGTTCGACAGGCGGTTCCGCCAGATCGAGAATTGGCTGGCTGATGCCGGCAAGTCGCCCGCGAGCGTGAGCCTCGACGAGATGGAGGCGCTCTGGCAGCGCGCCAAGCTCACAGAGTAGATTAGAAAATCGACTTAATTATCTGATCTTGATAATTTTCATCGGCCTCAACGAGCTTATCGGACAGGCTGTGGACGTTGCGCGCCATCAGCCTGATGACGGCCTTCATGAACGGGTCGAGGCGCTCGAACTTTTCCTGGAAGAGGTCATTGGTGATGACGCGCAGCGTCGAGGGCTCGAGCGTGCGCGCCGTCGCCTGGCGCGGGCCCTGCTCGACCAGGGCCGTCTCGCCGAAGATGCCGCCCCGCGTGACCACACCGAGCACGCGCCGGTGGCCAGCCTTGGTCGTGCGCGAGATTTCGACCTGCCCGTCCTCGACCAGGAACATGTGCAGCGCGATGTCGCCTTCCTTGAAGACGACTTCACCCGCCGGGACTTTGCGCACGTCGAACAGCACCCCGTGCTGGGTGTTGGCGGCGGCGCGACGGCGGGCGGCAGACATGGGGGCGTGCGGCTTTGCCGGCTTTCGCTCGGCTAAACGTGGCGCAGCAGGTGGATCAGGCTGGAGGTGTCCCAGCGGCCGCCGCCGCGCTGCTGGACATGGGCATAGAACTGGTCGACCAGTGAGGCGACCGGCAGGAGCGCACCGTTGCGCTTCGCCTCGGCGATGCAGATGCCCAAGTCCTTGCGCATCCAGTCCACGGCAAAGCCGAAGTCGAACTTGTCGTCGACCATGGTGGTGGCGCGGTTCTCCATCTGCCAGCTCTGGGCGGCCCCCTTGGAGATCACGTCAACCACCTTCTTGGCGTCGAGACCGGCGCGCATGGCGAAGTTGATGCCCTCTGCCAAACCCTGCACCAGACCGGCAATGCAGATCTGATTGACCATCTTGGTCAACTGCCCCGCCCCGCTTGGCCCCAGCAGCGTCACGGCGCGCGCATAGCACGCCATGACGCCCTCGGCTTTCTTGTATGTGTGCTCCGCGCCGCCGACCATGATCGTGAGCTTGCCGTTGACTGCACCCGCCTGGCCGCCCGAAACCGGCGCGTCGAGCACGCCGAGGCCGCGCTTCTTGCCTTCCGCCTCGATCTCGCGCGCGACCTCGGCCGAGGCCGTGGTGTGGTCGACGAAAATCGACCCCTTGGCCATGCCGGCGAGCGCGCCATTGTCGCCATAGACGACGCTGCGCAGATCGTCGTCATTGCCGACGCAGGCGAAGACGATTTCGGCGTCCTTGGCGGCCAGCGCCGGTGTCTTAGCGGCCTTGCCCTTGTGCTCGCCCGCCCATTTTTCGGCCTTGGCGCCGGTGCGGTTATAGACCGTGACCTGATGCCCGGCCTTCACCAGATGGCCGGCCATGGGATAGCCCATGACCCCGAGCCCGAGAAAGGCGACTTTGTGAGACCGGACAGGGGCTTGGGCGGCTTCAGCCATGATCATTCCTCTGCAAGCGTGAAATGGGCTGGCATCCTAGCGAGTGTCCTCCGGCCGGGCAACGCAACGGACGGGCCTCCGCGCCGGCAGGGGCGCAGCATGTCCGGCGCGGCACGCCGCGCCTCGCATTCGCGCGCGCCCCTACTAGGACTTCGGCGTTTCCCTGAGCCCCAGAAACTCCGCCATCTGCCGCCAGTTTTCCCGATCGGGGGCGAGCAGCAGACCGCCGCGGTGGATGGTCGTCGAATATGGCCTGCCATCGATGAAAGAACTGTGACCGCCCGCCTCGGCATGGAGCAGCACGCCGGGCGCATGGTCCCAGGGCAGGATGCGCGCGTAGAGCGCAGTGTGCGCCTTGCCCTGGGCGAGGCGGAGATATTCATGGCCCGCGCAGCGCAGCATGTCGTTGTGCTTGAGACGGCTGCGCCGCTCGCGCACCCGGGCGCGCAACGCCTCCTCGAAGAAGTAGATGTTGAGGAAGCTGACGCACTCCTCGGGCGCGACCGCTTCCGCCACTTTCAGGCGCTGGCTGCCGCACCAGGCGCCCGAGCCCGCTTCGGCCATGTAGGTCACGTTGGGCACGGGATCGTGGATCCACGAGGCCACGGTCTGGCCATCTCGAACCAGCGCAACCATGACGCAGAATCTCTCGTCGCCTTCGGAGAAGTTGAACGTGCCGTCGACCGGATCGACCAGCCAGGCCGGCGCGTCGCCAGCCAGCCGGTTCAAGATGGACGGGTCCGCCGTGGCGGACTCCTCGCCGACCACAACCGAGCCTGGCAGCAGATCCTTGAGCAACGGCTCGAGCCGCCGCTCGGCCTCGATGTCGGCGACTGTCACCAGATCCTTTGGGCCCGACTTTTCCCGGATGTCGCCCGATTTGAGCTGGCGAAAGCGCGGTAGGATCTCGGCCTCGGCCACCTCGCGGATGAGCGCGGCCACGCGAAACGGATCGATGGAGCTCACGAAACCCTGGGCTTGCGCGTTTCGAACCGCGCGCGGTCGGCATCCGACAGGCCGACGCGGATATGCGCCTTGTGCTCGTCGTCACGCCGCTCGAGCACCTCGCCGTGGCGATAGAGCCACGCGATCCCGGCGCCATCGGCCAGATCGACCGACAGCTCGACCACCTCGCGCGATTGCGCCAGCCGGCGATCGATGAGCGCAAGCAGCCTGTCGCAGCCCTCACCCGTCATGGCCGAAAGGGCCACGGCGGCAGGGCGGCGCTCCGCCTCGTTGGCGACCTGGGCGCGCGCTTCTGGATCGAGCAAGTCGATCTTGTTGCGTGCCTCGATCAATTTGCCGGCGTCGCCCGCATCGACCATGCCGCCGAGGCCGAGGTCGCGCAGCACCTCCTCGACATCGTGCTTCTGCGCATCCGAATCCGGATGGGCGATGTCGCGCACATGGACGACGACGTCGGCTTCCAGCACCTCCTCGAGCGTGGCGCGGAACGCGGCCACCAGATGGGTCGGCAGCTCGGAAATGAACCCGACGGTGTCCGACATGATCACGCTGCGGCCGGACGGCAGCTTGACCTGGCGCATGGTCGGATCGAGTGTCGCGAACAGCATGTCCTCGGCGAGCACGTCGGAGCGTGTGAAGCGGTTGAAGAGAGTGGACTTGCCGGCGTTGGTGTAGCCGACCAGCGCGACGATTGGATACGGCACACGCTTGCGCGCCCTGCGGTGCAACGCGCGCGTGCGCTTGACGTCGTCGAGCTCGCCCTTGAGCTTGACGATGCGGTCGCCGATCAGGCGGCGGTCCATCTCGAGCTGGCTTTCGCCCGGGCCGCCGAGAAAGCCGAAGCCGCCGCGCTGACGCTCGAGATGGGTCCAGGAGCGCACCAGCCGGCTACGCTGGTAGGTGAGCGATGCCAGTTCGACCTGGAGCTGGCCTTCGCGCGTGCGCGCGCGCGCGCCGAAGATTTCGAGAATCAGCCCGGTGCGGTCGATCACCTTAGCCTTGAGGGCGCGCTCCAGATTGCGCTGCTGAACGGGACTCAGGGCGGCATCGACGACGACGACGCCGATCTCCATGGCCTCGACCAGCTTGGCGAAACGCTCGACGGCGCCCGAGCCGAGCAAGGTCGCCGGACGCAGGCGCGCCAGCTTGACGACCTCGCTGTGGACGATGGTCAGATCGATCGCGGCCGCCAGGCCGACGGCCTCGTCGAGGCGCGCCTCGACGTCGCGGCCATTGGCGAGCGCCTCGCTCTTGAGAACGGGATGCAATACGAGGCTCCGGCCGGTCGAGGGCCGAGCCCCATTGGCATCGACATGCATCGTCGAAGCCTGCAGCGGTCCCCCTGCTCGAACGCCTCGGCCCTGACCGCTCACCTTATCCGTCGGCCTCGTCCTTGGGCGGTTCGAACAGCTGAATCGGCTGCGCCGGCATCACGGTGGAGATCGCATGCTTATAGACCAGCTGCGAATGCGCGTCGCGCCGGAGAAGTACTGAGAAGTTGTCAAACCAGGTGACGATGCCCTGCAGCTTGACGCCATTGATAAGAAAGAGAGTAACTGGGGTCTTGTTCTTGCGGATATGATTGAGGAAGACGTCCTGAACGTTCTGGCTTTTCTCGTTTGACATGACTTAACCCGTCTTTTCGTTGGTTTCGTTTTTGGGGCCGTTTGAACCCGTTTCTCTTATATTGGCAGCCTCAGGTAGCGGCACCCATGGCGGTCATGCTCGTCGGCCTGCCTCATGCAGAGATAGGCCGGCGACGCGAGGGTTCAATAGCCCAAGACCTGGGCAAGATCGTGGCAATCCGCGACATGAAGATGGGGCTGGTAGGCGCCGAACTCGGCCGGTCCAGGGGGGGCGGCACGCAGAAGGACGGCGCTGCAGCCGGCCCGGTAGGCGCATTCCAGGTCGGTCGCCGCATCGCCGACCAGCCAGACCTCGGGCCCGGCCTCGATCAGGCTGCCGTCGAGCGCCATGAAGACCGGATCGGGCGCCGGCTTGTCGACCTTGGCGTCGGTCGCCCCGACGATACGCCGGAAATGGCGATCCCAGCCGAGATGGGTCGCCTCGGTGCGCAGGATCGGCCCCGTCTTGTTGCTGACCACGCCGAGATAGAGGCCGCGCCCGCCGAGCCCGTCGAGCAGTGCCGCCGCACCGGGCAGCGGCTTCAAGGTCTCCAGGTGGCGCGCCTTGAAGGTGGCGTAGAACACGTCCATGGCGCGCGGCCATTCCGGGCCGAACAGCTTGGGAAAATTGTCGCGCAGCGAGGTGATCAGGCGCGCGCGCGTTTCGTCGTAGCTCCACGGCTCGCGGCCGAAGGAAGCGAGCGCGGCGTTGACGCCGCTGCGCACGGTTTCCCAATTGTCGACCAGCGTGTTGTCCCAGTCGAACAGGACGGCGCGCGGGCGTGGCAGGTCTTGTGCGGGTTGGGAAGCGCTCACGCTCACGCGCGCGCCCCCGCTTCCGCCACGCCCGGGTTCGCCATGTAGTCGAAATAGAGGCGGCGCAGCTTGAGGGACAGCGTGCCGGCGCGACCGTTGCCGATCACGCGGTCGTCGATCTGGGTCACCGGCGTCACGAAGGAGGTGGCGCTCGAGATGAACGCCTCGCGCGCCGATTTCGCCTCGTCGACCGAGAAGGGCCGCTCGACGTAACGCAGCCCCTCGGCGCGCGCAAGGTTGAGCAGGCTGAGGCGGGTCACTCCGTTGAGGATCGCGGCGGAGGCCTGGCGCGTCACCAGTTCTCCGTCGCGCGTGATGATCCAGGCGTTGGTCGAGGTGCCTTCCGTGACGTTGCCGGCGGCGTCGACCTGCCAGGCCTCGAAAGCGCCGGTCTCGCGGGCCTGCTGCTTGCCCAGCACGTTGGGCAGCAGACCGACGGTCTTGATGTCGCAGCGTGCCCAGCGAATGTCGGGGATCGTGATCACGCGCACCCCCTCCTCCGCCTTGGCCTCGCTCGCCGGCACGACGCGCTTGGCCGTGACGACCAGCGCCGGCCGGACCGGCTTCGCGGGAAACGGATGGTCGCGCCGTGTCACGCCGCGCGTGACCTGCATGTAGACCAGGCCGGTGTCGATCGCGTTTCGGCGAACCACCTCGCGCAGCACCGACTTGAGGGCCGGCCGCGTCATCGGCCGGCGAATGCGCAACTCGCCGAGCGAGCGGTCGAGCCGGTCGAGATGAGGATCCTCGTCGACCAGGCGGCCGCGATAGACGAGGACCACTTCGTAGACGCCGTCGGCGAACTGGTAGCCGCGGTCCTCGATGTGGACCTGGGCGCGGGCGTGCGGCACGTAGCGGCCGTTGACATAGGCAATGCGCGACATCGTTCCATCCGTATCAGAAGAACTCGAGCTGCACCGAGAACATCCTCTCCACCTTCTTGACCATCTCGGCGGTAGCGAAGATCACCACCTGGTCCTTGGCGTTGATCACCGTGTTGGAACGCGGCGTGATCACCTGCCCGCCGCGAGCGATGGCGCCGACGATGGTGCCAGGCGGAAACTTGCATTCTCTGAGCGGCTTGCCGACCAGACTCGAGGTTTCGATCGCCTCCGCCTCGATCACCTCGCCGAAGCCGTCGCGCAGCGAATAGGCGGCGCGGATGCGGCCGCGCCTGATGTGCTGAAGGATGCTCGACACCGTGATGGCGCGCGGGCTGACCACGGCATCGATGCCGAGCTGGCCGACCAGGGGACCGTAGTTGTTGGAGTTGACCAGGGTCACCGTACGGCCGGCGCCGAACCGCTTGGCGAGCAGCGAGGCGATGATGTTGACCTCGTCCTCGTTGCTGAGCGCGACGAAGGTCTCGGCCTGCCCGACATTCGCCTCCTCGAGAATCTCCGGATCGAGCGCGTTTCCGGTCAGCACGACGGTGCGTCCGAGCAGCTGCTGGATGCGCTTGGCGCGCTCGACGTTGAGCTCGATGAGCTTCGCGGCAACCCCGGCGTGATGCGCCTCGACCTCCTGGGCGAGGAACAGCCCGATGTTGCCCCCGCCGGCGATGACGATGCGGCGTGCCTCGGGCTCCTCGTGACCGAACGCTGCGAGCGCGCGCTTGAGGTGGCCGGTCTCGCACACGAAATAGACCTCGTCGCCGGGCAGCATGGCATCGTCGCTGTCGGGTACGATCGGGCGCTCGTCGCGCACGATGCCGACGACGACGATGTGCAGGTCCGGGAACAGGCCGGTCAGCTGTCGCAGCGGCGTGTGAACCACGGGACAGTCGTTCGTGCAGCGCACGCCGACCACCCTGACGAGGCCATCGCACATCGGCATGACGTCGAACGCGCCGGGCACCTGCAGGCGCCGCGCCACGGCACGCGCCACCTCGATCTCCGGCGAGATGATGACGTCGATCGGCATATGCTCGCGGCTGAACAGATCGGCCCAGATCGGCTGCAGGTAGTTTTGCTGGCGGATGCGCGCGATCTTGGTCGGCACGTTGAAGAGCGCGTGGGCGACCGTGCACGCCACCATGTTGACCTCGTCGGCGTAGGTCACGGCGATCAGCACATCGGCGTCGGGGGCGCCGGCGTCTTCGAGGACGCTCGGATGGGAGGCGTGGCCGACCAGCGCGCGCACCTCGAGCGAATCGGAGATCTTGCGGATCAATTCGGCCGACTGGTCGATGACGGTGACGTCATTCTGCTCGGTCGCGAGGTAGCGGGCGATGTTGTAGCCCACCTGTCCCGCGCCGCAGACGATGACCTTCATGAACGTTCCGCCTGACCTTGATGAGCGGAGCGCGGGGCAACGTTCCCCGCGTGCTCAGGCACTGAATTTGCGTGGCAGCGTCTGCGCCGGGTTTGCCTGCTGAACCGGGGTGTGCGCGCCCTGCGCATGGGCAAGCGGCGCCGGCTGCCCGGCGGCCGCCGGACCCGGAAGCTGTCCGGCTGCCATCTGCCCGCCGAGCGGCACCGACGTCAGCGCCGGCGTCGGGCCGGTCACGCGCTCGCCGTTGCTGTTGACGCCCAACGACTTGAGCTTGCGGTGCAGCGCCGAACGTTCCATGCCGACGAAGCTCGCCGTGCGCGAGATGTTGCCGCCGAACCGGTTGACTTGCGCCAGCAGATACTCGCGCTCGAACACCTCGCGCGCCTCGCGGAGCGCCAGCGACATGATCTCGCCGCCCTTCTCCCATTTCAGCACGGCCGGCGTGATCGCGCCGATCTCCGGCGGCAGCATGTCGGCCCTGATACGCTCGCGCACATCGCCCGGCGCCATGATCAGCAGCCACTCCACGACGTTGCGCAGCTGGCGCACATTGCCCGGCCAGTCGTAGGCCTGGAGCGCTGCAACCGCATCGTCGCCGAGCTCGCGCCGCTGGGAACCGGCCGTCTCCGCAGAACACTGCAGGAAGTGGCGCAGCAGGTAGGGAATGTCCTCGCGCCGTTCGCGGAGCGGCGGCACGTGGATCGGCACGACGTTGAGGCGATAGTAGAGGTCCTCGCGGAAGCGGCCCGCCGCCATCTCGGCCAGCAGATCGCGGTTCGAGGAGGCGATGACGCGAACGTCGACCTCGACGCGCGCGTTGCTGCCGACGCGCTCGAAGGTCAGATCCTGGAGCACGCGGACGATCTTGCCCTGGGTCTCGAGCGGCATGTCGGCCACCTCGTCGAGCAGCAGCGTGCCGCCGTGGGCCTGCTCGAAGGTGCCGATCTTGCCAGATCCCTCGACGCCGTCATGGGCCGGGTCGGTGCCGAACAGCTCAACCTCGAGCCGCCCGGGATGCATGGTCGCGCAATTGAGCACGACGAAGGGTCCGCCCGAGCGCTTCGAGCGGGCGTGCAACAGGCGCGCCACCACTTCCTTGCCGGCGCCGGCCGGGCCGGTGATCAGCACGCGGCTGCCGGTCGGCGCCACGCGCTCGATGGCCTGGCGAACCTGCTGAACCGGGGCGGAATTGCCGAGCAGGTCGGTCGGTCCGCCGGCGCGCAGGCGCAGCTCCTCGTTCTCGCGCTTGAGCCGCGCCGCTTCGATGGCGCGCTCGACGAGCAGGATGAGGCGGTCCGACTTGAACGGCTTCTCGATGAAGTCGTAGGCGCCCTTCTTGATGGCGGAGACCGCGGTCTCGATCGTGCCGTGGCCGCTGATCATGATCACCGGCACCTGCGGATGATCGCGGCGCACCAGTTCGAGGACCTGAATGCCGTCCATCTGACTGCCCTGCAGCCAGATGTCGAGGATGATGAGAGACGGCCGCCGGCGCTTCAGGCTAGCAAGCGCTTCCTCGGCGGTCGCGGCCCAGCGCGTGCGGAAGCCTTCATCGTCGAGAATGCCGGCGATCAGCGCGCGTATGTCTGCTTCGTCGTCGACGATGAGGATGTCGGGTGCCATTGTCAGGAACCGTGAGCCATCGTTAGCTCGCTCGCCTTCGACTTGGCGTCGTCACTCGGTTGCTCTTTCACCGCGTCCTGACTTTCCGCCGGCGGGCTGTCGCACAGCCCTTGCCCCGTGCTGAAGACGAGGCGCACGCAGGCGCCCCCGCCTTCCCGGTCTTCCAATACGACATCGCCACCATGGTCTTCCATGATTTTTTTGACAATGGCAAGCCCCAGCCCGGTCCCCTTCGTGCGCGTGGTCACGTAAGGTTCCGTTAAGCGTTCGCGCTGTTCGTCGAGCGGGAAGCCGCGTCCGTTGTCGCTGACCTCGACGATGATCTGCTCCGCTTCGACGACAACCCTGAGGCCGATCGTGCCCGGCGGCAGCGCGTGGCCGTCCTCGGGCAGCAACCTTGCCTCGATCGCCTCGAGCGCGTTCTTCAACAGGTTGGTCACCGCCTGGCGCAGCTGGCGGGCATCGCAGCGGAGCAGGACGGGTGTTGCGGGCAGATCCGTCGAGTAACGGATGTCGGGATGTGCCTGGCGCTGCAGGACAAGCGCCTCGCGGCACAGCTCCAGCAGGTTCTCGGGCTTCATCACCGGCGCCGGCATGCGCGCGAATGCCGAGAATTCGTCGACCATGCGGCCGATATCGGCGACCTGGCGCACGATCGTGTCCGTGCAGGCGACGAACGTGTCGGGATCGGAGGCGATCTCGCGCAGATAGCGGCGCTTGAGGCGCTCCGCCGAGAGCTGAATGGGAGTCAGCGGATTCTTGATCTCGTGTGCGATCCGGCGCGCGACATCGGCCCAGGCCGCCTTGCGCTGCGCGTTCAACAGCTCGGTCACGTCGTCGAAGGTGACGACATAGCCGCGCAGCTCGTCCGCCTCGATGTCGGCGGCGATGCGCACGAGCAGCGTGCGGCGCCGGCGATTGCTCTCCACCACGACTTGCGACTGCACCAGCCGCTCGGGTCGTTTGGCCGCCCGCTCGATGAGTTCGGCCATCTCGGGCACGATGTCGGCCAGCTTCTGGCCGATATGCCGGTCGAGCTCGAGCGACAGCAGGTTTGCGGCCGACCGGTTCGGCAGGTTGATGCGGCCATGCGCGTCGAGGCCGATCACCCCGGCAGACACGCCGGCGAGCACTGCCTCCGTGAAATGGCGGCGGATGTCGAGCTGCCGATTCGCCTCGACCAGCTCGCCGCGCTGGCCCTCGATCTGCGAGGTCATGCGATTGAACGCGCGGCTCAGCGATTCGAGCTCGTCGCCGGTAGCGCCCTCCGGCACGCGGGCCGACAGGTCACCGGCCCTGATTCGTTCGGAGGCGGCAATCAGGCCACTGATCGGCCGCGCGAGCCTTGTGGCCATCGCGAGGCCGATCCACACAGCGGCCAGCAGCAGCAGCAGCGCCACGACGACGAACAGCAGCGCGAACCTGATCTGCAGGCTCGAGCTCTCGCCCTCCAGGCGGCGATAGGCGTTGACGGCGTCCTGCGTGCGCGTCATGTGGCCGACGACGCGCGGCTCGACATAGCGGCCGACATAGAGGAACAGGCCGATGAAGCGATCAAGCTGCACCAGGGCACGGACGCGGTCGTCGTTCTCGCTGGTCATGACCGCAACGTCGCCGTCGCGCGCCTGCTCGAGCGCGCGTTCCGGAAGCGGCTCGAGCTCGAGCGCGAAGCTCAGCCCGGCGCGTCCCCAGATGCGGCCGGTATCGTCGAACACGACGGCTTCGGTCAGGCTGCGCAGCACCGCCTGGGTGCCGACCACGGTCTGAAGCAGGTTGGGATTCTGCGCCACCGCCGGCGCCTGCCGGTTGATGTCGTTGGCCATGGCCAGGACATCGGCGCGGATGGTCTGCTGATGCTCGCGCAGATAGGCCTGCGCGACGCGCAGCGATTCGTCGAGCGCGGTCGACACGCGCTCGCTGAACCAGTTCTGCACACCGAAGTTGAGGAACAAGGCCGAAAAAACCGCGACGATGATGGCCGGAGTCACGGCCACCGCGCTGAACAGCACGACGAGCCGGATGTGGAGCTGGGCGCCAGCCAGGCCGCGCCGGCGGCGCGCCCACACCGCGACAATGTGACGCGCGATCAGGGCGGTCAGCACCAGCAGCAGGACGAGATCGACGTTGAGCAGAATGACGACGACATGCGGGTCGGCGCCGAACGTGGTCGGGCCGCTGATGGCGGCATAGGTCGCGATGCCGGAAAGCAAAGCCGCCGCAGCCAGGAGGACCGCGAGCTTGCGCGCGAGCCCGACGCGCTCGGCCCACGCGCCGATCTGACGCAGGACAGTGGCGGGCGAGCCGGCCACGTTCCGCTTCAGACGTTCGACTGAGTCAGCCCAAATGGACAACAGCGGCACCCGCAATCCGCAGTTCGTTCGCGCGTCTCTCGCGCGGCGCGCAGTCGGTTATTTTAGTCCGCGAACGACCTGAATGTCCAATTCGCGGATCTTTTTGCGCAGCGTGTTGCGGTTCAGGCCGAGCACTTGGGCGGCCTTGATCTGATTGCCGCGCGTCGCCAACAGCGTCAGCGAAATCAGCGGCCGCTCGACCTCGCGCAAGATCCGGTCGTAGACGCCGGTCGCCGGTAGCCCGTCCTTGTGAGCGGCGAAATAGTCGCGAATGTGGCGCTCCACCGCGGCGCTCAGCCCCTCGCTCTCGGGCGCCGCCTGCGCATCGGCGGGCGGCGTGAGATCGGCCAGCTCCGCCTCGATCACGTCGCGCCCGATCACCTCCTGGGTGTAGAGCGCGGCCAGGCGGCGCACCAGGTTCTCCAGCTCGCGCACGTTGCCGGGCCACCGATATGCCTTGAGCCGGTCGAGTGCGGCGCCGTCGAGCGTCTTGACCGGCAGCCCCTGAGTCGCGGCCTGGTGCAGGAAGTGACGCGCCAGCGCCGGCACGTCCTCGGTGCGCTCGCGGAGCGGCGGCAGGCGGATCGGCACGACCGCCAGCCGGTAAAACAGATCCTCGCGGAACAACCCCTGGCGCACGAGCTGGCGCAGATCGCGATGCGTCGCCGCGATGATGCGCACATCGGTGTGGATCGGAGTGCGACCACCGACGGTCGTGTACTCGCCCTCCTGCAGCACGCGCAGCAGCCGCGTCTGCGCCTCGATCGGCATGTCGCCGATCTCGTCGAGGAACAGCGTACCGCCCTGGGCCTGCTCGAACCGTCCCGAGCTGCGCATGGTGGCGCCGGTGAAGGCGCCCTTCTCGTGGCCGAACAGCTCGCTCTCGATCAGCTCGCGCGGGATCGCGGCCATATTGATCGCGACAAAGGGCCCGCTCCGCTGCTTGCCGTAGTCATGCAGCGCGCGCGCCACCAGTTCCTTGCCCGTGCCCGACTCGCCCGTGATGAGCACGGTCAGGTCGGTGCCCATCAGCCGCGCCAGCACGCGGTAGATTTCCTGCATGGCGGGCGAGCGGCCGATCAGCGGCAGCTGCTCCTCCGCCTCGCCGGCCGCGCCGTCGACAATCACGCCGCCCGCGATGGTCAGCGCGCGCTCGACGACGTTGACCAGCTCCTTCAGGTCGAACGGCTTGGGCAGATATTCGAAGGCGCCGCGCTCGGCGGCCTTGACCGCAGTCAGCAGCGTGTTCTGCGCGCTCATGACGATAACGCGCAGATCGGGCCGGACCTTGCGGATGCGCGGAATGAGATCGAGGCCGTTCTCGTCCGGCATGACGACGTCGGTGATCACGAGATCGCCGTCGCCGTCCTCGACCCAGCGCCACAAGGTTGCGGCGTTGCCGGTCGTGCGCACCTCGTGACCGAGACGCGCCAGCGCCTGGGTCAGCACGGTGCGGATCGCGCGGTCGTCGTCCGCCACGAGAATGGTGCGCTGTGACAGCTGCTGCATGGTCATCGTCAGGCCTCTGAACCGGAATGGACAGGCAGCATGACCCGGAACACGGTGCGCCGGGGCTGGCTGTCGAACTCGATCACGCTGCCATGGTCGCCAACGATCTTGGCCACCAGGGCGAGGCCGAGCCCGGTGCCGTTGACCTTTGTCGTGACGAACGGATCGAAGAGATGGGCGCGCAGATCCTCGGGGATGCCCTCGCCGTTGTCTTGCACGCTGACCACGAGCGGCAGATGCGTGCGCGCATCGCTGCCCGGCACCGCCAGGCGGATGCCATGCTGATAGGCGGTCGCCAGCACGATCTCGCCGCCCGCCTGAGGCGCCGCCTCGGCGGCGTTCTTGACCAGATTGAGGAACACCTGGATCAGCCGGTCGCGGTTGCCGAGCGCCGGCGGCAGCGAGGGATCGTAGCGTTCGACGAAACGGATGTGGCGCGCGAAGCCGTTCTGCGCCACGCGGCGCACGCGCTCGAGCACCTCGTGGATGTTGACCGGCTGGCGCTCGATCGGCCGCTGGTCGGAGAACACCTCCATGCGGTCGACCAGCGCGCAGATGCGGTCGGTTTCGTCGATGATGAGGCGGGTCAGCTCGCGGTCCTCGGGCTTGCCCCCCTGCTCGAGCAGCTGGGCGGCGCCGCGGATGCCCGACAGCGGGTTCTTCACCTCGTGCGCCAGCATGGCGGCCATGGCCGTGACCGAGCGGGCGGCGTTGCGGTGCGTGAGCTGCCGGTCGATCTTCTGCGCGATCGAACGCCGGTGCAGCATGACGACGGTGGCGCCCGGACGTTCCGGCATGGTCGAGGCTTCGACCGTGACCTGATGCTGGCCGATGCGCGGCGCCTCGATCGTCACGCCGTACTCCGAGACCGAGCTGCCTGCGGCCCTGACCTGATCGATCAGCGCAAAGATCGGATGGTCGGCGCGCACCAGCTCGTCGAGGCGCAGCTTGGTGAGAAAGCTCGCGCCCGATTCGAGAAACTGCTCGGCAGCCTGGTTGACATAGGATATGCGCCGGTCGGCCTCGACGACCAGCACCGGCGTCGGCAGCGCGTTGAGTGCGGCGCCCAGATCCACCGGCATGGTGTCGGCCCGGCGCAGCAGCTTGGCCACGGCTTCGACCATCAGTCTGCCCCGTTCACGCTGCGAGTGCTTCGGTCAGCGGCGTGTAGAACGCCGCGATCGAGTCCAGCACCGCATCGGCATCGTCCATCCGCATGACCCGCGCGCGAAACTCCGCCGAGTCGGGCAGGCCTTTGCTGTACCAGCCGACATGCTTGCGCGCGACGCGCAGGCCGGTGGTGACGCCGTAGTGGACGAACATGGCCTGCAGATGCTCGATCAGAATGTCGCGCTGCTGCGTCAGCGGCGGATCCGGCAGCCGCTCGCCGGTGCGCAGGAAGCGCGCCACTTGCGCGAGGAACCAGGGACGGCCGCAGGCGCCGCGCCCGACCATGACGCCGTCGGCGCCCGACTCGTCGAGGATGGTGCGCGCATCATCGAGCGTGGTCACATCGCCATTGGCGATCACCGGCACCTTTACGGCTTCCTTGACCTGGCGGATGAAGCGCCAGTCCGCCCTGCCCTCGTAGAACTGGCAGCGCGTGCGGCCGTGCACCGTGATCATCTTGATGCCGAGCGCCTCGGCGCGCCGCGCCAGCTCCGGCGCGTTGCGCGTCCTGTCGTCCCAGCCCGTGCGCATCTTCAGCGTGACCGGCAGCGTGACAGCGTTGACCGTCGCCTCGATCAGCCGGCACGCGTGGTCGAGGTCGCGCATCAGCGCGGAGCCGGCTTCGCCATTGACCACCTTCTTGACCGGGCAGCCCATGTTGATGTCGATGATCGCGGCACCGCGATCGGCATTGAGGCGCGCCGCTTCGGCCATCGGGCCGGGCTCGCAGCCGGCCAGCTGCACCGACATGGGAAACTCTTCCGGCGTGTGGCTGGCCATGAGCAACGACTTGCGCGACTGCCGGATCATCGCTTCCGAGGCGATCATCTCCGAGACGACGAGGCCGGCGCCCGCACGCTTGACCAGGCGGCGGAACGGCATGTCGGTGACGCCCGACATGGGCGCCAAAATCACCGGATCGGCGATGTGAATGGAGCCGACATCAATGCCTAACATTTAGGCACACGCAACGGATGGTTAAAAGGTAGGCAGACTGTAGCGCGATGCCGGACTCAAGACAAGCGAATGTTGCGGTGCAACATCGCGGTACGAATCAAACTATCGTCCCATCAGCACGTCGGTGACGAATTTCACGCCCGGGTAAGCGAGCGTGAGAAGCAGGTAAGCCAGCAGCGCGAGTCGCGCCGCGCGGCGTCCGCGCAGGCCCGTGCGCGCATGCGCCCAGAGCAGCGCGCCGATCAGCACGAAGGCGAGCACCGAGAGCAGCGTCTTGTGGTCGAGCACCAGGAAGCGGCCGGTCTTGAAATATTGCAGCGCAACTCCGGTCGCGAGACCGAGCGCGAGCACCACCTCGCCCGCGATCAGCAGGCGCACTTGCAGAGCCTCGCTCTCGGCGATGGCCGGAAGCATCGCGGTCAGCCGCCCCGGCTGCTTGAGCTTGAGCGCGCGTTCCTGAATGAACACGGCGAGCGCTGCCACCGCTGCCAGAGTGAGCACGGCATAGGTCGCCACCGAGACGAGAATGTGGCCGTCGAGCCACGCGGCAGGCGCGGCGCCGCTCAAGGGGCGACCGGGCGCGTGCTGCCAGATCGTCGCGATTGCGCCGAGCACCACCAGATAGGGCAGAAGCAGCGTGCCGAGACGCCAAGCCGTCGCCGACAGCAGCGCGACGCCGGCAAAGAGCACGAGGCTGGCCGCGATGCTGACCCAGAGCGCCGTCGAGAGATTGGTCGTCCATTCGGCGCTCAGCAGCGCGAGCGCCCACCCCGACGGCCCGACGACGGCAACCGCGAGCAAGATCCAGTATGGCCAGTCGCGCTCGACGCCGCCGCCGCGCCACGGCAGCAGCGCGGCCGGCACGAGCGCCAGCAATGCGCTCAGACTGAACAGGATGCTGTTGGACATGATGTCATGCTAGCACCACCGCGAACCGTCTGACAGAAGGACGGAAATGACAAAGCTTCCGGCGTTCCCGGCGTTCCTTGGCAAAGCGCATTGCCCTGACTAGTCTGGCCGCATGCCAGCACCCTCGCCCATGACGACCGCCTTGATCGTTGCCGCCGGGCGCGGCGTACGCGCCGGCGGCGAGATGCCAAAGCAATATCGGTTGCTGGCGGGGCGCAGCGTGCTCTATCACAGCGCGCAGGCTTTCCGGGCTCATCCCGCGATCGGCGCCGTGTGCGTCGTCATCCATCCGGACGATCGTGCGCTCTACGAAGCGGCCATCGACGGTCTGGCGTTGCTGCCACCCGTGCACGGCGGCAGCGAGCGGCAGGACTCCGTGCGGCTCGGCCTCGAAGGGCTGGCGCGTCACAATCCCGCGCGCGTGCTGATCCATGATGCGGCGCGACCTCTGGTCTCCCGCGAGGTGATCGACCGCACGATCGAGGCGCTCAATCGCGCACCGGGTGCGATCGCCGCGGTGCCGGTCGCCGACACGCTGAAGCGCGGCGCCGCGGGCCGCATCACGGCGACCGTGCCGCGCGCCGAGCTGTGGCGGGCGCAAACGCCCCAGGGCTTCGACTACGCCGCCATCCGGGCCGCGCACCAGGCGCTCGCGGGCGAGCGGATGACCGACGATGCCGCGGTCGCCGAGCGCCATGGGCTGGCGGTCGAACTGGTGACGGGCGACGAGGACAATTTCAAGATCACGACGGCGGACGATCTGGCGCGCGCCGAGCGCCTGATGCGCGCGCGCGACGCGCCTGGCGGCTGGGACGTGCGCACCGCCACGGGCTTCGACGTGCATCGCTTCGGGCCCGGCGAGCGCGTGATGCTGGGCGGCATTGCGATCGCCCACGACCAGGCGCTGATCGGCCATTCCGACGCCGATGTCGCGCTCCACGCGCTGACCGATGCGCTGCTCGGCACGATCGGAGCCGGCGATATCGGGCAGCACTTTCCGCCGACCGACGCGCGCTGGCGCGGCGCCGATTCCGCGCAGTTCCTCGAGCACGCGGCGCAACTCGTGGCGGCGCGCGGCGGCGTGCTCGTCCATGCCGACCTGACGATCATCTGCGAGCGGCCCAAGATCGCGCCGCATCGTCAGCGCATGGTCGAGCGCATCGCGGGATTGCTGGCCCCCATCCTCGCCGACAGCGACGCGAGCCGCGTCAGCGTCAAGGCGACGACCACCGAAGGTCTCGGCTTCACCGGGCGGCGCGAGGGCATTGCCGTGCAAGCGGCGGCGACCGTGCGGCTGCCGGGCTGATCGGCGCGATGGCCACGATCGTGCCGCAGCCTGCGCTCGCCTGGCACCATCCCGCATTCTGGCTGGCGACATGGTTCGGCGCGGGGCTGCTGCCGCGGGCACCCGGCACCTGGGGATCGCTCGCCGCCCTGCCCATTGCATGGATCTTCGCCGTGATGGGCGGTCCATGGTTGTTGGTTGCCGCCGCCGCTCTGATCTTTGCTGCGGGTTGCTGGGCCACCGCCTGCTATCTGCGTGCGCAAGGCAGCGATCAGATAGCCAAGGACCCGCAGGCGATCGTGATCGACGAAGTTGCCGCACAATGGCTTGTGCTCGCGGTCGTTCCGCCCGATCCCCTTCTCTATGCAGCGGGCTTCGTCCTCTTTCGGATCGCCGACATCGCCAAGCCGTGGCCGGCAAGCTGGGCCGACCGGCGGGTCGATGGCGCGCTCGGCGTCATGCTCGACGATGCGCTTGCAGCGCCCTACGCCATGGCGGGGCTATGGGCAGTCCAACGCTGGCTCGCGCCATGATCGACGACGAATTGCGCGGGCAGGCCGCGCAACTGCTCGACTTGTGCCGTGCCCGCGGCATCAAGGTCGCGACCGCGGAATCGTGCACCGGGGGCTTGATCGCCGCCTGCCTGACCGAGAACGCCGGTTCGTCCGACGTGGTCGAGCGTGGCTTCGTGACCTACTCGAACGAGGCGAAGACCGAGCTGGTCGGCGTGCCCGCCGCCGTCATCGAAGCGCATGGCGCGGTGAGCGAGCCGGTCGCGCGCGCCATGGCGGAAGGTGCGTTGGCGCACAGCCGGGCCACGATCGCGCTCGCCGTCACCGGCATTGCAGGGCCAGGCGGAGCGACACAGAGCAAACCGGTCGGGCTGGTGCACATTGCGGCCGCCCGGCGCGGCGGCGCGACACTCCACGCGATGCACGTCTTTGCAGGCGACCGCGCGCAAATAAGGCGCGCCTCGGTCGCCGAAGCCTTTGCGCTGCTCCGCGCAAGCCTCGGTTGACCGAAGTTACTTCGGCAGCGCGCCGACCTCCTTTTCCCAGCGCTCGATCAGGCGCTTGCGCTCCGCGGCCTGGCCATACTTGGCAAAGTCGTAGTTGATCAGCTTGATATCCGCGAGCTTCGGTGCATCGGGCGGGATGGGCGCGCTGCGGTTCGACGGCACCTGGTAGGACTTGGCGCGCGCGCCGAGCGCCTGCGCCTCGCCAGTCAGAGCCCAATCGTACCATTTGCGTGCATTCTCGGGATTGCGCGCGCCCTTGATGATGCTCATCGAGCCGATCTCGTAGCCCGTGCCCTCGCAGGGTGCCGCCGTCTTGACCGGGAAGCCCGCGATCGCCTCGGCGACCGCGTCGTGCATGAACATGATGCCGATGGTCGTCTCGCCGCGCGCCGCGGCGCGCGCCGGCGCAGGGCCGGAGCGCGTGTACTGGTTGACGTTGCGATGGAGCTGCTTGAGATAGGCGAAGGCCGGCTCTTCGCCCATGACCTGGACCAGCGTGGCGACGGCGGTGTAGGCCGTGCCCGAGGACGCCGGATTGGAGATCTGAACCTCGTCCTTGAGGTTGGCTGCCAGCAGATCCTTCCAGCAGCGCGGCGCCTCCAGCTTCTTGCGCGCGAGCTGCTCGGTGTTGAAGGCGAAGCCGAGCGCACCGGCATAGATGCCGACCGTGCGATGGCCCGACTGCTCGGCCTGGCTCACGGCCCAGGGATGAAGCTCGCCCAGCAAGGGCGAGCGATAGGGCTCGGTGAAGCCGAGTTCGGCCGCCTGCAGATGCGGATCGCCGGTCCCGCCCCACCAGACGTCGCCGCGCGGGTTGGCCGCTTCGGCGCGGATCTGGGCGAAGGTCTCGCCCGATCCCTTGGCGGCGATCGTCACCTTGGTGCCGGTCTTCCGCTCGAACTCATTGGACGCGAGCTGGCACCATTCCACGAGAACGCTGCAATAGACCACCAGGCTGCCCTGCGCCGACGCCTCGCGAGAGCCGACGCCGAACGCCATGACCGCCAAGCCGAATGCAGCAACCGCCGATCGCATCATGTTCCCTCCCTGGCCGCATGGTGCGGCGCCTGAATTCTTGTGCCTCAACCACAGTTGCCGTGCAACTGGGGTCCGGCACGGTGGAGGCCAATTTCCTCATGCATCCGACGATGCTAGCGTAGGCGCCGATGCCGGCCGCGCCGCTCCAGCCCTCCCCGCCGATCGATCCTGCGGATCCCGCTTTCGCCCAGGCGACCGCTCGGCTGGGCGGGCGCGACTTCGCGCTCACCGTTTACGCCGAGCGCGATGCGCTGTCGGCCGCTCTGCTGCGTTTCCATGTCTGGCACCAGGCCATCTCTCTTTTTCTCACTCATTTCCTGGAGAAAGGTGACGTGTTCGTCGATGTCGGCGCCCATATCGGCTATTTCTCGGCGTTGGCCGGCACTCTGGTCGGACCGACCGGACGCGTGCTCGCCTACGAGCCCGATCGCGACAATTTCGCCCTGCTCCAGCACAACCTCAGGGACATCGACGCTGCAGTCAGCGGCAAGTGCATGGCCGTCGCCGAGCGCAAGGGTCGCGTCAAACTGTTCCGCGATCCGCGCGATCCGGGACATCACAGCCTGGCCATTGCGTCATCGCCCGATCGTGCCGTCATGGTGCCGGCCACGAACCTGACCGAAGAGCTGCGCGAGGTCGGCGCGGTACGCTGCATCAAGATCGACGTGCAGGGTGCCGAACGCGCGGTGCTCGACGGCCTGCGCGGCCATCTGGTCGGACTCCCGGCGGGCAAGCAGCCCTCCATCATCGTGGAGATCGCGCCGGCGCTCTGGCTTCAGCACGATGCCGATTTGATCTGGCTCCGCGCGTTTCTCGACACCTTCAAATACGATGTCCACCTGTTCCTCGCAGGCGAAAGCCTCAAGGTGGCACCGCCCCGCCTCGCCTGGGACGCCTTCGCGGCGTTGCTGCGCGATGTCGCCGCCTACAATCATCCATCGAAGGAGCTCGACCTGCTGCTGGCGCCGCAGGGCTACTGGTCGTGGCTGCAAAAGCGCTATGCCCAGCAGGAAGGGCGAAGGGGCTAGCTCTTCGGCCCGTAGAGGGCGCGGGCACGCGCCTCGAAGGCCGACACCATGAGCCGGACGGCTTCGTTGAACAGCAGCTCGATCAGCTTCTGCAGCACCCGGCTCTTGAACTCGAAATCGACGAAGAAGTCGATCATGCAGCCGGGCGAGCCATCGGGCATCGGCCTGGGCTCGAAGACCCAGTGATTGTTGAGATACTTGAACGGGCCTTCGGCATAGGACACATCGACGCGCCGCGCCGCCGGATCGAGGGTGACGCGCGAGGTGAAGCGCTCGCGCACCATCTTGAAGCCGATCACGAGGTCGGCGTAGATCGTGTTGCCGTCGCGCCGCTTGATGCGCGCCGCGACGCACCAGGGCAGGAACTCCGGATACCGCTCGACATCGGCAACCAGGCCGTAAAGCTGCTCGGGCGTGTAGGGCAGATGCCTCTGTTCGGCGTGGGTCGGCAACCGGAACTACCCGACCGCGGCGAGCTGAATGCGGCGCGCCTCGCGCAGGCGGGCGAAGTCCTCGCCGGCGTGGTGCGAGGAGCGCGTCAGCGGCGAGGCGGACACCATCAGGAAGCCCTTGGAGCGCGCCATGGCGGCATAGGCCGCGAACTCGTCGGGGGGCACGAAGCGGTCGACCACGTGGTGCTTGGGCGTCGGCTGCAGGTATTGGCCGATGGTGATGAAATCGACGCCCGCCGACCGCAGATCGTCCATCACCTGGGCGACCTCCTCGCGCGTCTCGCCGAGGCCGACCATGATGCCCGACTTGGTGAACATGTCGGGCGCCAGCTCCTTGACGCGGTCGAGCAGGCGCACGGAGTGGAAGTAGCGCGCCCCCGGCCGCACCTCGCCATAGAGGCGCGGCACGGTCTCGAGATTGTGGTTGTAGACGTCGGGGCGGGCCGCGACGACGACCTCGAGCGCCCCCTCCTTGCGCAGGAAGTCCGGCGTCAGCACCTCGATGGTGGTGCCGGGAGCTGCCGCGCGGATGGCGCGGATGGTGCGCGCGAAATGCTCCGCACCGCCATCGTCGAGATCGTCGCGGTCGACCGAGGTGACGACGACATGGGACAGGCCGAGCTTGCCGAGCGCCTCCGCGACCCGCTCGGGCTCGTGCGGATCGAGCTGGTCGGGCCTGCCGGTCGCGACGTTGCAGAAGGTGCAGGCGCGCGTGCACACCGCACCCAGGATCATGATCGTCGCGTGCTTCTGCTTCCAGCACTCGCCGATGTTGGGGCAGGCCGCCTCCTCGCACACCGTGTTGAGCTTGAGCGCGCGCATCAGGCGCCGCGTCTCGTTGTACTCGGCCGACACCGGCGCCTTGACGCGAATCCACTCCGGCTTCGCCAGCCGGACTGGATTGTCAGGCTTGTGCGCCTTCTCGGGATGGCGGACGGTGGTGGTCATGGCGCGCCACCACCACCACTAACCCTCTCCTTGGGGGAGAGGGTGGCGCGGCGGAGCCGCGCCGGGTGAGGGGCAGCGCTTAATGCCGCGAGGATTGCTTCCAAGACGGCGTCAGTTTTCTGCAGCACGTCATTGTTCCAAAATCGCAGCACGCGACAACCTCTGCTCTCAAGCCAACGAGTTCTGACCAAGTCAACATCGACCATGTCTGCATGCTGGCTACCGTCGATCTCGATCACCAGCTTGGCCTTCTCGCAGAAGAAATCTAGCACATATCGCCCAAGTGGGTGCTGACGGCGAAACTTGAAACCTTCAAGGCGTTCAGAGCGAAGCCTGCGCCAGAGCTGCTTCTCTGCTTCTGTCATCGTTCGCCGCAGCGAGCGTGCTCGCCTGATCGACATCAAGTCCTCGAACCGACTTCGAGACCACTTGGTAGCGGCACCCGCTTCTTCAGGCGCTTCCCGCTCACCCGCTCGCTGCGCTCGTACCCTCTCCCCTAAGGAGAGGGTAAAACATTAGAAGTGTATCGCCCTGCCATACGCATCGAGCACGGATTCGTGCATCATCTCCGACAGCGTCGGGTGCGGGAAGACCGTGTGCATCAGCTCGGCCTCGGTGGTCTCGAGCGTCTTGGCGACGGTGTAGCCCTGGATCAGCTCGGTCACCTCGGCGCCGATCATGTGCGCGCCCAAGAGCTCGCCGGTCTTGGCGTCGAACACGGTCTTGATCATGCCCTCGGGCTCGCCGAGCGCGATGGCCTTGCCGTTGCCGATGAAGGGGAAGCGGCCGACGCGGACCTGGTGCCCCTTCTCCTTCGCCGCCTTCTCGGTCAGCCCGACCGAGGCGACCTGTGGCATGCAATAGGTGCAGCCGGGTATGTTGGTGACGTCCATCGGATGCAGGCCTTTGACGCCGGCGATGCGCTCGACGCACAGCACGCCCTCGTGGCTCGCCTTGTGCGCGAGCCAGGGCGGCCCGACCAGATCGCCGATTGCATAGACGCCTGCTTCGCCGGTGGCGAGCCACTGGTCCGTGACGACGTGGGTCTTCTCGACCTTCACCTTGGTGCCTTCGAGGCCGATGTTCTCGACATTGCCGACGATGCCGAGTGCCAGGATCACGCGGTCGACCGTCAGCTCGCTCGACTTGCCGCCCGCCTCGATGGTCGCGGTGACGTTGTCGGCACCCTTCTTGAGCGACTTCACCTGGGCGGAGGTGATGATCTTCATGCCCTGCTTCTCGAAGCTCTTCTTCGCGAAGGCCGAGATCTCCTCATCCTCGACAGGAAGAATACGATCGAGGATCTCGACCACCGTCACCTCGGCGCCGAGCGTGCGGAAAAAGCTCGCGAACTCGATGCCGATGGCGCCCGAGCCGACGACCAGCAGCGATTTCGGCATGGCCGGCGGCACCATAGCTTCTTTGTAGGTCCAGACCAGCTTGCCGTCGGGCTCGAGTCCCGGCAGCGTGCGCGCGCGGGCGCCGGTCGCGAGGATGACGTGCTTGGCGGTCAGTTCGGCGACCTGCTTGTTGTCCTTGGTAACCGACAGCTTGCGCAAGCCGCCGGCGAGCCCCGCGAGCTTGCCCTGCCCGTCGAACACCTCGACCTTGTTCTTTTTCAGCAGATGCTTCACGCCGCCCGAGAGCTGCGCCGCCACTTTGCGCGAGCGCTGGACGATCTTGGCGACGTCGAAGCTGACGCCCTGCACCGAGAAGCCATAGGCGTCAGCGTGCTTGATCAGATGCCCGATCTCGGCCGAGCGCAGCAGCGCCTTGGTCGGAATGCAGCCCCAGTTGAGACAGATGCCGCCCAGATGCTCGCGCTCGACCAGCGCCGTCTTGAGCTTGAGCTGCGCCGCGCGGATCGCCGCGACATAGCCGCCCGGTCCGCCGCCGACGACGATGAGGTCGAAGGCCGTATCGGCCATGACCGGCCTCCTACAGCAGCATGCTGATCGGATCCTCGACCAGCTTCTTGAAGGCCTGCAGGTACTCCGCGCCGACTGCGCCGTCGACCACGCGGTGATCGACCGAGAGCGTGACCGTCATCACAGTGGCGATGGCAAGCGCGCCGTGGCGGACGACCGGGCGCTGCTCGCCCGCGCCGACGGCGAGGATGGCGCCCTGTGGCGGGTTGATCACGGCCGCGAACTCGCGGATGCCGTACATGCCCAAATTGGAGATCGAGAAGGTGCCGCCCTGAAACTCCTCGGGCTTGAGCTTGTTTGCACGAGCGCGCGAGGCGAGGTCCTTCATCTCGTTCGAGATCTGGATCAGGCCCTTCTGATCGGCGCGCTTGATGATCGGCGTGATCAGCCCGTCGGGAATGGCGACCGCGACCGAGATGTCGACGTCGTGATAGCGCCGGATCGCGGCTTCGGTGTAGCTGGCGTTCGCCGCCGGCACCTTGCGCAGCGCGGCCGCCGCCAGCTTGATCACCATGTCATTGACCGACAGCTTGTAGGCGCCGTCACCCTCTTTCGGGCTCTTGGCGTTGAGCTGCTCGCGCAGCTTCAACAGCGCGTCGATCTCGCAGTCGATGGTCAAGTAGAAGTGCGGCGCCTGCTGCTTCGCCTCGGTAAGGCGACGCGCCACGACCTTGCGGATATTGTTGTTGGGAATTTCGGTATAGGCCGGCATGCCCAGGGCTTCTGCACGCTGGGCTTCGGCGCGCGGCGCGGATGCCGCCGCTGCCGGAGCCGCAGCAGCAGCGGGACGTCCCGGTGCCGACAGCGCCGCCTCGATATCGTGCTTCACGATGCGGCCGCCCGGCCCGCTGCCGGTGATTGACCCAAGGTTCAATCCGGACTGCTCGGCCATGCGGCGCGCGAGCGGACTCGCGATGACGCGATCGCCGCCAGACGACACAGGCGCCGCCGGTTTTGCGGGAGCGGGCGCAGCCGCAGCAGCTTGCGCCGCCGGCTTGGGAGCGGCTGGTGCGGCGGGCGCGGCCGGCTTCGGCGCTGGCGCCGGCGCAGAAGCGACGCTGGCCGCCTTGTCGAGCGCGGACTTGTCCTCGCCCTCTTCGAGCAGCAGCGCGATCAGCGAATTGACCTTCACATTGGCCGTTCCGGCCGGCACGACGATCTTGCCCATCGTGCCTTCGTCGACCGCCTCGACCTCCATGGTCGCCTTGTCGGTCTCGATCTCGGCGATGACCTGGCCGGCCTTGACCTGGTCGCCCTCTTTCTTGTGCCACTTGGCGAGCGTGCCCTCGGTCATGGTCGGCGACAGCGCGGGCATGAGGATTTTGACTGGCATGTGCGTCGTCCCCCTCAGGCCCGGTAGCAGACTTGCTTGGCGGCCGCGACGATGTGCTCGGCCTGCGGCAACGCCAGCTTCTCGAGATTGGCGGCATAGGGCAGCGGCACGTCGACGCCGGCGACGCGCGCGACCGGCGCGTCGAGATGATCGAAGGCCTGCTCCATCATCAGCGCGCACATCTCCGAGCCGATGCCGGCAAAGGGCCAACCCTCCTCGACGGAGACGTGCCGGTTGGTCTTCTGCACCGACTGCACGATGGTCGCGGTGTCGAGCGGCCGGATCGTGCGCAGATTGATCACCTCGGCGCTGATGCCTTCGGCGGCGAGCGCCTCGGCCGCCTGGAGCGCCTTGCCGACCATGATCGAGAACGCCGTGATGGTGACATCCGTGCCTTCGCGCTCGACCTTGGCGCGGCCGATCGGAAGCACGAAATCGGGATGATCGGGCACCTCGAAGCTCTGGCCGTAGAGGATCTCGTTCTCCAAGAAGATGACCGGGTTCGGATCCCGGATCGATGCCTTGAGCAACCCCTTGGCGTCGGCAGCACTCCAGGGCGATACCACCTTCAGGCCCGGGCAGTGGGCATACCAGCTCGCATAGCACTGCGAATGCTGCGCGCCGACGCGGGATGCAGCACCGTTGGGGCCGCGGAACACGACGGCCGCCCCCATCTGGCCGCCCGACATGTAGAGCGTCTTGGCCGCCGAGTTGATGATGTGGTCGATCGCCTGCATGGCGAAGTTGAACGTCATGAATTCGACGATCGGCTTCAGCTGGACGAAGGCGGCGCCGGTCGCGAGGCCGGCAAAGCCATTCTCGGTGATCGGGGTGTCGATCACGCGGCGCGCGCCGAACTCCTGGAGCAAGCCCTGGCTGACCTTGTAGGCGCCCTGGTACTCGGCGACTTCCTCGCCCATCAGGAACACGGCGTCGTCGCGCCGCATCTCCTCGGCCATGGCGTCGCGCAGCGCTTCGCGCACGGTCAAGGTCACGGTCTTGGCGCCGGCATAGGCCTCGTCGGCCGGTGTTGCCGGAGCCGGTTTCGCGGCGGCTGGCGCCGCGGCCGGCTTCGCCTGCGCCGATGCTGTGGGCTTTTCCGCAGCAGGCGCCGGCGCCGCTTTCGGCGCAGGCGCTGCCTTGTCGAGCGCCGACTTGTCCTCCCCTTCCTCGAGCAGGACGGCAATCGGCGTGTTGACCTTGACGCCCTCGGTGCCTTCGGGAACCAGGATCTTGCCGAGCGTGCCCTCGTCGACCGCCTCGACCTCCATGGTCGCCTTGTCGGTCTCGATCTCGGCCAGCACCTGGCCCGCTTTCACCTGGTCGCCCGGCTGCTTCAGCCATTTGGCGAGCTTGCCTTCGGTCATGGTCGGCGAGAGCGCCGGCATCAGGACTTGAACTGGCATGTCCGTGGCTCCCGCTCAGGCTTCGACGAGCACGTCGGTGGTGAGCTCCGACGCATCGGGCTCCGGACTGGTCTGCGCGAAGTCGGCCGCGTCGCTCACAATGTCCTTGATCTCACGGTCGATTTGCCTGAGATCGTCCTCGTCGACCAGCTTGTCGTCGAGCAAGCGCTTGCGCAGCTGGTCGATCGGATCGTGCTGGCTGCGCATGCGCTCGACCTCTTCCTTGGTCCGATACTTGGCCGGATCGGACATGGAGTGGCCGCGATAGCGATAGGTGTTCATTTCGAGAATGTAGGGCCCCTTGCCGGCGCGGCAGTGTGCGACCGCCTTGTCGGCTGCCTCGCGCACCGTGATGACGTTCATGCCGTCGACCGCCACGCCCGGAATGCCATAGGCCTGGCCGCGCCGGAACAGCTCGGTGCCGGCCGAAGCGCGCTGCACGGCCGTGCCCATGCCATATTTGTTGTTCTCGATGACGTAGATGCAGGGCAGCTTCCAGAGTGCCGCCATGTTGAAGCTTTCGTAGACCTGGCCCTGGTTGACCGCGCCGTCGCCGAGATAAGTCAGGCACACGCCGTCATTGCCGCGGTACTTGTAGGAAAAGGCGATGCCCGTGCCGAGCGGCACCTGGGCGCCGACGATGCCGTGGCCGCCGAAGAAATTCTTCTCGCGGCTGAACATGTGCATCGAGCCGCCCTTGCCCTTGGAGTAGCCGCCGGCGCGCCCCGTGAGCTCGGCCATGACACCGCGGGATTCCATGCCGCAGGCGAGCATGTGTCCGTGATCGCGGTAACTGTTGATGACGGCGTCGGTCGGCCGGATCGCCGCCTGCATGCCGACGACGACCGCTTCCTGGCCGATATAAAGATGGCAGAAGCCGCCGATCAGCCCCATGCCGTACATCTGTCCGGCCTTCTCTTCGAAGCGCCGGATCAGCAGCATGTCGCGATAGTATCTGACGAGTTCGTCCGCGGCGGACGCCGCAGCCGGCGCTTTGCGCTTGGCTATTGCCATTGATTTCCTCCGACGCTCGCGGGCTTTGCGCGCAGGCTGGGAAAGCACGAGCCTTGGGACAGGCAGCGACCTTCCCTTTCGGGCTACAGGTACGCGATGGGCCGGAATCTGACAAGGGGGTGCAACCTCTTGTCAGATATGCTTTTTTGGGACGTTAACTCGATTTTAGTTAAGTCGCGCCGGAATGCGCCGCGGCGCAGACGCCTGGGTCGCCGCCATCGGTTCGCTGCGTGCGGGCGGGGATGCCATGAAACCCTGGTTGAGCGGGATCACGATCTCACCTGGCGCAGCCAGGTTCAACATGAGGCGGGCACGCTCATCGAGCATATCGGGATCGAGCCCGCTCGGGCGCAGGAGCGCCACCCGCGCTTCCAGCGCACCGCGTTCCGCCTCAAGACCTTGCAGCATGGTCCTGGTTTGGACGATTTCCTGCTTCAGGTAGCGCATGGCGAGCAGTCCGCGGTCGCCTTCGACCAGGTGATAGGCGAAATACGCGACGACCAAACATCCCAGGACCTGACCGGCCGCATAGGGAAGTCGGCGACGTATTTCCTTCATCAGCGCCATGGACCCCGATGGAATCACAGAGGATTCCCGAGCGTCAATAGGGATCTACAGAAAATCGCCCAAGATTCCGCCTGTTAGCGGGAAGTGTTGCAATATTGACTCAGAGTCGGGGGTGTAAGCCGTTTATTGCTCGATCATGCAACGACGGGCTCCAACTTGGGCCGACGCTCGGACCGCCCCTACGACGACTTGATGTACGACCGAAGCCTGAGTGCAAGCTCGAGCCCGAACCTCGCTTCCGGCTCCTCCCAGTCGATCTGGAACAGTTCCTTGAGCCGGTCGAGACGGTAGCGCAGCGTGGACACGTGGATCTGCAGCTCGTCAGCGCAGTTTTGGTAGCGGCGGCCGCCTGACGGGAAAGGCATCGCAGGCGGAACAATCGACATCTCGTCGGCGGCCGCTTCGATCAGCGGCGCTGAACTCATCCAGCCGCGCCCGCAGCCGTCTCCGACTTCGCCGCGATGGTTTCGATCTCGACCTCGACGCCCGCACGGGGAAACCTGTTGACGACCAGAAAGGTCGCCGGCGGATTGTGATTGCCGAGAAAGCGCCCGCGAACACGGAAATAGTCGTCCAGGATGGATTTGCCCGTGACGTAGACCGTGAATTTCACGACGTCGTCGAAGGTCATCCTGGACGCGGCGAGAATGATGCGGATGCGCTCGAAGATCACCTCGACTTGTTCCAGGGTGCCCTCGGGTACCGATCCGTCCGGGCGCGCACCAACCTGTCCGTTGCAGTACAGGATTCTCGCGTTCGGGGGCACTTCCATGGCGTGCGCGGCATTGTTGGAATGCGCGCAAATGCGGTCATTGAGCGTGTAGGCCGTCAGCATCCCCGCATTCCTCCGAAGGACCTAGGCCCGCAACGCCGAGCGACCCGCGTACTTGGCGGCTGCCCCGAGCTGCTCCTCGATCCGGATGAGCTGGTTGTACTTGGCGGTGCGGTCCGAGCGCGCGAGCGAGCCGGTCTTGATCTGTCCGCAATTGGTCGCGACCGCCAGGTCGGCAATGGTCGCATCTTCCGTCTCGCCCGATCGATGCGACATGACGGCGGTGTAGCTGGCGCGGTGCGCCATCGAGACTGCCTCGAGGGTTTCCGACAGCGTGCCGATCTGGTTGACCTTGACCAGGATCGAGTTGGCAACACGCTTGGCGATGCCGTCCGCGAGCCGCGCGGGATTGGTGACAAAGAGGTCGTCGCCGACGAGCTGGACCCGGTCGCCGAGCTCCTCGGTCAGCGCCTTCCAGCCGGCCCAATCGTCCTCGGCCATGCCGTCCTCGATCGAGCGGATCGGGTAGCGCTTGCAGAGCTGGGCATAGAGCTTGACCATCGCGTCGGCGTCGAGCGTCTTGCCCTCGCCCTCCAGGTGGTACTTGCCCTTCTTGAAGAACTCGGTCGAGGCCACGTCGAGCGCCAGCGCCACCTCGTCTCCCGGCTTGTAGCCCGCGGCCTCGATCGCCTTGGTGACGAATTTGAGCGCGTCGTCCGTGCTCTTGAGGTTGGGTGCGAAGCCGCCCTCGTCGCCGACATTGGTCGAATGGCCGGCGTCGGCGAGCTGCTTTCTCAGCGTGTGAAACACCTCGGAGCCCATGCGCACGGCGTCGGCCAGCGTCGCCGCGCCGATCGGCATGATCATGAACTCCTGAAAGTCGATCGGATTGTCGGCATGCGCGCCGCCGTTGACGATGTTCATCATCGGCACCGGCAGCGTGCGCGCATAGGCGCCGCCGACATAGCGGTAGAGCGGCAGCCCGAGGTCGACCGCAGCGGCCTTGGCGACGGCGAGGCTGACGCCGAGGATCGCATTGGCGCCGAGGCGCGACTTCTTGCCCGTGCCGTCGAGCTCGATCATCGCCTGGTCGATCGCGACCTGCTCGGATGCTTCGCGGCCCGACAGCGCATCGAAGATCTCGCCGTTGACCGCCTCGACCGCCTTGCGCACGCCCCGGCCCAGATAGCGCTTCTTGTCGCCGTCGCGCAGCTCGAGCGCTTCGTGGCTGCCGGTCGAGGCACCCGACGGCACGGCGGCGCGGCCGAGCGCGCCGCTTTCCAGCGTGACGTCGACCTCGACGGTCGGATTGCCGCGGCTGTCCAGGATCTCGCGCGCGCGAATGTCGGTGATGGCGGACATGGGATGAATGGCTCCGTATGGCTGGCGCGCAAGCAATAGTCAGCCGTTCCGGGAATTGCAAGCCGCCGGCCGGTGGCCTTAGCGCGCCGGCGCCTTCGTCGCAACGCCGCGGCCGACCGCGATCATGAGCAGTCCCGCAGCCAGGATCAGCCCCGCGCCGATGAACACCTCCGGCCGCGGCACATCTGCCCAGATCGCGAAGCCCAGCACGAAGGCCCACACCAGCGCCGTGTACTCGAAGGGCGCCAGCACCGAGGCCGGCGCGCGGCGCATCGCCTCGAAGAGCGCGAACTGGCCGAGGCCGCCGAACACGCCGCAGCCGAGCATCAGCGCCAGCTCGAACGCGCTGGGTGTGCGCCAGAAGAAAAGAAGCGCCACGGCGGAGCACGCCAGGTGGAAGCTATTGCCGTAGATCATCTGCAGCAGCGCGCTTTCCTTCATCGCAATGCGCCGGATCAGCACGATCGCGAATGCCCAGAGCAGCGTCGCGAACATCGCCAGCAGCACCGGCCATGACAGGCCGAGGCCGACCGGGTTGCACGCAACCACGACGCCGACGAAGCCGAGCAGCACGGCCGCCCAGCGCCAGCCCGTCACCTGCTCGCCCAGCATGGGAATCGCCAGCACGGTCACGAGGATGGGCGCCGCGAAATAGAGCGTGGTCAGCTCGGCGAGCTGAAGGTCGCGCGCGGCGCTGTAATAGCAGACCCAGCCGGCGAAAATGACGAAGCCGCGCAGCATGAGCTGCCGCTTGATCGGCGTGTCGACGGCGCGCATCAGCAACGCGCCGCGGCCGACGGCGACGCAGCCGATGAGGATGACAATGCTGCGGAAGAACAGGATCTGCCAGACCGGCACGGTGGCGACCAGCCATTTGATCGCCGCGTCGTGAAACGAAAAGATGAAATAGGCGAGGATGGTCAGGCCGATGCCGGCCATCATGGGGGATTGCGCCGCCATCGGGAATCAGGCTCATGTTGCGCTTGTCGAAACATGAGGCCGCTGCCGCTTCTCAGATCTTGCTCGCGGGCGCGCAACCGGTGACCACGTCCTCGTGGTTCGCACCAGGGCGAACCGGGCTTCGCCCGAGGCTCACCACGAGGATTATTTGTGCGCCCTCTGCTTGGCGAGCTTGTCGAACGCCATCAGGTTTTCCAGGAGCGCCGGCATGTCCTTGAGACGGACCATGTTGGGGCCGTCGCTCGGCGCGCGGTCCGGGTCCTCGTGCGTCTCCATGAACACGGCGGCGACACCGATCGCGACCGCGGCGCGCGCCAGCACCGGCACGAACTCGCGCTGCCCGCCGGTCGTCGTCCCCTGGCCGCCCGGTTGTTGGACCGAGTGCGTCGCGTCGAACACCACCGGACAGCCCGTCTCGGCCAGGATCGGCAGCGCGCGCATGTCCGAGACCAGCGTGTTGTAGCCGAAGCTGGCGCCGCGCTCGCACACGAGCACGTTGCGGTTGCCCGTGCTCTCGATCTTCTTGACCACGTTCTTCATGTCCCAGGGGGCGAGGAACTGGCCCTTCTTGACGTTGATCGGCCGTCCCGTCTCGCCGGCGGCGATCAGCAGATCGGTCTGCCGGCACAGGAAGGCTGGGATCTGCAGCACATCGACGGCCTCGGCGACCGGCTTGCACTGGTCGGCGGCGTGGACGTCGGTCAGCACGGGACAGCCGTATTTCTCGCGCACCTCGGCGAGGATCGGCAGGCTCTTGTCGAGACCCATGCCGCGCGCGCTGTCGACCGAGGTGCGGTTCGCCTTGTCGAACGAGGTCTTGTAGATGAGCCCGATGCCCAGCTTTCCGGTCAGCTCGACCAGCGCATGGCTCATCTCGAGCGCATGCGCGCGCGATTCGAGCGCACATGGGCCCGCGATCAGCGCCAGCGGTCTATCGTTGGCGATCGCGACATTGCCGACGGTGACGGTGCGCGGTGAGGTCATGACCAGAACCATAGACTACGCGACGCAGTGGGTCGATCCGGCATCACAGGCACGATAGCAACCCATTTTGAAAGCCTCGGGTGGCTACAGTGCCGAAGGAGAGAGGAAGGGGCCCGACGCCCCAAGCTTGGCGAGGGACGTTGGGAGGGTGAGGGGCGTCTCGACTTGTGCTCCATGTTGCGGGAGCTGCGAAATCTTAGACCAGCCGTCCCTGCTCGATCGCTGCCCTGACGAAGGCCGTGAACAGCGGATGCGGCTCGAAGGGGCGCGAGCGCAGCTCGGGGTGGAACTGCACGCCGATGAACCAGGGATGGTCG
>Ga0194131_10002033_pt1 | contig 33752 bp, 33 predicted proteins | sample TA2KigO120mmetaG_FD_148631 | JGI IMG/M metagenome (GOLD analysis project Ga0194131, IMG submission 148631) | Freshwater microbial communities from Lake Tanganyika, Tanzania - TA2015053 Kigoma Offshore 120m | ecosystem: Environmental > Aquatic > Freshwater > Lake | place: Tanzania: Lake...
GCCGCCAGGAAAACCCAGGGATCGGCCGATTCGTCGGAACGGCTGCGTCGGCGGTAGGGGAATCGTGACGGGACGCCGATGCAAGAACTGCTGTTGTCCTACTTGCCGATCCTGATCTTCCTGGCGTTGGTGGTCGGTATGAGCGTCGTATTCATGGCCGCCTCGTATTTCGCCGCCGAGCAGAAACCCGATACCGCGAAGCTCGTGGGCTATGAGTGCGGCTTCACGCCCTTTGCCGACGCCCGCAGCCAGTTCGACGTGCGCTTTTACCTTGTCGCGCTACTGTTCATCATTTTCGACCTCGAGGTGGCCTTTCTGTTCCCGTGGGCGATCACGCTCGGGGATCTCGGCGCGTTCGGGTTCTGGTCGATGTTCGTGTTCCTGCTGATCCTGACGGTCGGTTTCGTCTACGAGTGGAAGAAGGGGGCCCTGGAATGGGAGTAGCCCCGCAGCCTGCGACCGCGACGAGCGCTCCGGCGGATCCGTTCTTCCGCGGCGTCCAGAGCGAGCTCTCGGACAAGGGTTATCTCGTCACGCAACTCGACACGGTGGTGAACTGGGCCCGCACCGGCTCATTGTGGTGGATGACCTTCGGGCTCGCCTGCTGCGCGGTCGAGATGATCCACGCCTCGATGCCGCGCTACGACCTCGAACGTTTCGGTTTGATACCGCGGGCGAGTCCGCGGCAGTCCGATGTGATGATCGTCGCCGGGACGCTGACCAACAAGATGGCGCCGGCCATGCGCAAGGTCTATGACCAGATGGCCGAGCCGCGCTACGTGATCTCGATGGGCAGTTGCGCCAACGGCGGCGGCTATTACCACTATTCCTATTCCGTCGTGCGCGGCTGTGACCGGATTGTTCCGGTCGACATCTACGTTCCGGGCTGCCCGCCGACGGCGGAGGCCTTGGTCTACGGCGTGCTGCAGTTGCAGAAGAAGATTCGCCGGGTCGGCACGATCGCGCGTTAACAGTCAAAGACGGTCGGTTTCAAGTCGATGGATAGTGCGCTTAAGGAGCTCGGCGAGCACATCCGCAATGCGCTGCCGCAGGAGGTCGCGGCCGTCGCCGTTGCTCATGGCGAGTTGTGCGTCAACGCGACGCTCACGGGCCTGCCCAAGGTCCTGGCCTTCCTCCGCGATGACGCGAGTTGCCAGTTCAAGATGCTGGTCGACGTGTGTGGCGCCGATTATCCCAATCGCCCCAAACGCTTCGACGTCGTCTACAACCTGCTGTCGCTCACCCTCAACCAACGTGTTCGGGTGAAGGTGGCCGTCGACGAAGACACGCCGGTCCCGAGCGCGGCCGGGCTGTTCTCGAGCGCCGGCTGGTTCGAGCGCGAGGCCTGGGACATGTACGGCATCCTGTTCTCCGGTCACCCGGATCTCCGGCGCCTGCTGACCGACTACGGCTTCGAGGGACACCCGCTGCGCAAGGATTTCCCGCTCACCGGTTTCGTCGAGGTTCGCTATTCGGACGACGAGAAGCGCGTGGTCTACGAGCCGGTCAAACTCACCCAGGAGTTTCGTCGCTTCGACTTCATGAGTCCTTGGGAGGGCGCCAGCTACGTGCTGCCGGGCGACGAGAAGGCCGCGACGCCGGACAAGATGTGACCCGATGGCCGATCCTCTGATCTCCAGCTACACGTTCAATTTCGGGCCGCAACATCCCGCGGCCCACGGCGTGCTGCGTCTCGTGCTCGAGATGGACGGCGAAATCGTGCGCCGTGCCGACCCCCACATTGGTCTCCTGCATCGCGGCACCGAGAAATTGATCGAGCACAAGACCTACCTCCAGGCGATCCCGTATTTCGATCGGCTCGATTACGTCTCGATGATGTGCCAGGAGCACGCCTTCGTGCTCGCCGCCGAGAAGCTGCTCGCCCTCGAGGTGCCGCCGCGGGGCCGCTACATCCGTGTGCTGTTCAGCGAGATCACCCGCATCCTCAATCACCTGCTCAACATCACGACTCAGGCGATGGACGTGGGCGCGATGACCCCGGCGCTGTGGGCCTTCGAGGAACGCGAAAAGCTGATGGCGTTCTACGAGCGCGTATCGGGCGCACGGATGCATGCGTGCTACTTCCGCGTCGGCGGCGTGCACCAGGACCTGCCCGCGGGATTGACCGACGACATCGCCGAGTTCTGCGATCATTTCGGTAAGGTCATCGACGATATCGAAAGCGTGCTGACCGAGAACCGGATATTCAAGCAGCGCAACGTCGACATCGGAATCATCTCGGCCGAGGACGCGATCGATTGGGGCTTCACCGGCGTCATGTTGCGCGGCTCGCGGGTCCCCTGGGATCTGCGCAAGGCGCAGCCCTACGAGGTCTACGCCGAGATGGATTTCGACGTCCCGGTCGGCAAGAACGGCGACTGTTACGACCGCTATCTCTGCCGGGTCGAGGAGATGCGTCAGAGCATCCGCATCATTCGTCAGTGTCTCGCCGAGTTGCCGTCGGGACCTTGCTCGGCGGTGGACAGCAAGGTGGTGCCGCCCTCGCGCGGCGAAATGAAGCGCTCGATGGAGGCGTTGATCCACCACTTCAAACTCTACACCGAGGGCTTCCACATTCCCGCGGGCGAGACCTACACGGCGGTGGAAGCACCGAAGGGCGAGTTCGGCGTCTTTCTCGTGTCGGATGGAACCAACAAACCCTATCGCTGCAAGATTCGCGCGCCCGGGTTCGCCCACCTGCAGGGCCTCGACTACATGTCGCGCGGCCACATGCTGGCCGATGCCGTCGCGATCATCGGCAGCCAGGACATCGTGTTCGGCGAGATCGACCGATGAGCGCCGCCCGTCATCCTGCGCCCCCCGAACGACAACCGGCGACGTTCGCTTTCGCGGCGGAGAACCGCGCCGCGGTGGAGGCGATCATCGCGCGCTACCCCAAGGGTCGCCAGGCGAGCGCCATGATGCCGCTGCTCGACCTCGCCCAGCGTCAGCACGACAACTGGTTGCCGCGCGCCGCGATGGACCATGTCGCGGACCTGTTGGGCGTGCCGCGCATGCGCGCCTACGAGGTCGCGACCTTCTACACCATGTACAACCTGGCGCCCGTCGGTCGTCACCACGTGCGGGTATGCACGACGACGCCCTGCTGGCTGCGCGGTTCGGACGAGATCGTCGCCGCCTGTGAGAAGGCCCTCGCGGTCGAGATCGGCGAGACCACTAGGGACGGCAAGTTCACGCTGCAGGAGGTCGAGTGCCTCAATGCCTGCGTCAACGCCCCCGTCGTCTGGATCGGGGATCGCTTTTACGAGGACCTGACGGCCGATCGCGCGCGGCAAATTCTCGAGGCGTTGGCGCGCGGCGAAACGCCGAAGGCGGGCCCTCAGGCCGGCCGCCATGCCTCCGAACCGGTCGGCACCACGTCCACGCTGAGCGAAGGAAGAAAGTAACCGCATGTTGCGCGACGCCGATCGCATCTTCACCAATCTCTACGGGTTCGAGGACTGGCGGCTGGCCGGCGCGCGCCGGCGCGGGGACTGGGACAACACCAAGGCGCTGCTCGATCTCGGCCGCGATCCGATCATCCAGATCATGAAGGATTCCGGCCTGCGTGGTCGGGGTGGGGCGGGGTTCCCGACCGGCTTGAAGTGGTCGTTCATGCCCAAGCAATCCGATGGACGGCCGCACTATCTCGTGGTCAATGCCGATGAAGGTGAACCCGGGACGTGCAAGGACCGCGACATCCTGCGCCACGACCCGCACAAGCTGCTCGAGGGCTGCTTGGTCGCCGGGTTCGCGATGGGGGCACACGCCTGCTACATCTACATCCGCGGCGAGTTCGGTGAAGAAGCCGATCGTCTGCAGGCGGCGATCGATGAAGCGACGGCCGCGGGCCTGCTCGGTAAGAACGCCTGCGGCTCGGGCTGGAGCTATGACATCTACGTCCACCGCGGCGCCGGCGCCTACATCTGCGGCGAGGAGATGGCGCTGATCGAAAGCCTCGAGGGCAAGAAGGGCCAGCCGCGCCTGAAACCCCCGTTTCCGGCCAACATGGGCGTGTGGGGTTGCCCGACGACCGTCAACAATGTCGAGAGCATCGCGGTCGCGCCGGCCATCCTACGCCGTGGCGCGGCGTGGTTCGCCGGCATCGGTCGTCCGAAGAACACGGGCACGAAGGTGTTCTGCATCTCCGGTCACGTCAACAAGCCGTGCAACGTCGAAGAGGAAATGGGCATTCCGCTGCGCGAGTTGATCGAGCGCCATGCCGGCGGCGTGCGCGGAGGATGGGACAACCTGCTGGCGGTGATCCCCGGCGGTTCCTCGGTGCCGCTGTTGCCCAAGTCGATCTGCGATACGGTCCTCATGGATTTCGATTCGCTGGTCGCTGTCAAATCCGGTCTCGGCACCGCCGCCGTGATCGTCATGGACAAGTCGACCGATGTCGTGCGGGCGATCGCGCGGCTCTCCAAGTTCTACATGCACGAGAGCTGCGGTCAGTGCACGCCGTGCCGCGAAGGCACCGGCTGGATGTGGCGCGTCATGGACCGCCTGGTGAAGGGCGAGGCCGAGGTCGAGGAGATCGACCTCTTGCTCGACGTGGCCAGCCAAGTCGAAGGTCACACGATCTGCGCCCTGGGCGATGCGGCCGCCTGGCCGATCCAAGGCCTGATGCGGCATTTCCGGGCCGAGGTCGAGCACCGCATCGTCGAGCGCAAGAAGTCCGCCGTCAGCCGGGCAGCCTGAACATGGCCAACGTCAATCTCACCATCGATGGCGTCAAGATCTCGGTCGACCGGGGTTTGACCGTGCTGCAGGCCTGCGAGCAGGTTGGCGCCGAAATTCCGCGCTTCTGCTACCACGACCGCCTGTCGATCGCCGGCAACTGCCGCATGTGCCTGGTCGAGATGGAGAAGTCGCCCAAGCCGATCGCCTCCTGCGCCATGCCCGTCGCCGAGGGCATGGTCATCCACACCAACACCGCCAAAGTGAAGAAGGCGCGAGAAGGGGTGATGGAGTTTCTGCTGATCAATCACCCGCTCGATTGCCCGATTTGCGATCAGGGCGGGGAATGCGACCTGCAGGATCAGGCGATGGCCTACGGCCGCTCCGGCAACCGTTTCGCCGAGAACAAACGCGCCGTGCCCGAGAAGGACTTTGGCCCCCTGGTGAAGACCGAGATGACGCGTTGCATCCATTGCACGCGCTGCATCCGTTTCGCGACCGAAGTGGCCGGCGTGCCCGAGCTGGGAGCCACCGGACGCGGCGAGGAGATGGAGGTCGGCACCTACGTCGAACGTCTTCTCACCTCGGAGCTTTCGGGCAACATCATCGATCTCTGCCCGGTCGGCGCCCTGACCTCGAAGCCCTACGCGTTTACCGCGCGCTCGTGGGAACTGCGCAAGACCGAATCGATCGACGTGCTCGATGCCGTCGGCAGCAACATCCGGATCGACGCGCGCGGTCGTCAGGTCATGCGCGTGCTGCCGCGGCTCAACGAAGACGTCAACGAAGAGTGGATCTCCGACAAGACCCGCTTTGCCGTGGACGGCCTGTCGCGCCAACGCCTCGACACGCCCTACGTTCGTCGCGACGGCAAGCTGCAACCCACGACCTGGGGCGAGGCGTTGGCGGCCGTGGCCGCCCGTCTCAAAGCGGCGAATGGCACGCGCATCGCGGCGATCGCCGGGGACTTGGCCGACGTCGAGTCGATGTATGCCCTCAAGGGGCTGATGACGGCGCTCGGCTCGCCGCACCTCGATTGTCGCCAGGACGGCGCCAAACTCGATGCGCGCAGTCGAGCGGGCTACCTGTTCAACACGACGATCGCCGGCATCGAGTCGGCGGATGCGTGCCTTTTGATCGGGTCCAACCCGCGCTGGGAAGCACCGATCATCAACGCGCGCCTGCGCAAACGCTCGCTGCGCGGCGGTTTTTCCGTCGGATTGATCGGCGCTCCGATCGAACGTCCCGACGGCCTGACCTACGCCCATGAATACCTCGGCGCCGGGCCGACGGCGCTGCAAGACGTGCTCGAGGCTCGCCATCCCTTCAGCAAGACGCTGGGCGCCGCCCAGCGGCCGATGCTGATTCTCGGACAAGCGGCCCTGGCGCGCCGTGACGGTGCCGCCGTCCTCGCGCTCGCCCGGGCGGTGGCCGAGCGTTACACCATGGTCAAAGACGGCTGGAACGGTTTCAACGTCCTGCACACGGCGGCGGCGCGCGTGGGTGGCCTCGACCTCGGCTTCGTGCCTGGGGCCGGCGGCCGGGACGTACTCGGGATGCTCGACGGGGCGGAGCGGGGCGAACTCGACGTGATCGTGCTGCTGGGCGCCGACGAAATCGACACGCGCCACCTCGGTCGTGCCTTCGTCGTCTACATCGGCCATCACGGGGACGCCGGGGCCCATCGCGCCGACATCGTTTTGCCGGGCGCCGCCTATCCCGAGAAGGACGCCACCTTCGTCAACACCGAGGGCCGCGTGCAACGCGCCTTCCGCGCGGCGTTCCCGCCGGGTCAGGCGCGGGAGGACTGGGCCATTCTGCGCGCGTTGTCCGAAAGCGTGGGGCGCACGTTGCCCTACGACTCGCTCGCCGAGCTCCGCCGTCAACTGGTCAAGGACGTGCCCGCGATGGCCGAAATCGACCGGGTCGTGGCGGCACCCTGGCAGCCGTTCGGCCAGACGGGCGCGCTTGACGCCGCGCCGTTCGGCGTGGCGATTCGCGATTTCTTCCTCACCGATCCGATCTCGCGGGCCTCGCCCACGATGGCGGCGTGCAGTTCGGCCAACCAACAGGCCCGGCGTGGGGCGGTGACGGGCACCCATGGATAGTCTCTGGTCGGGTTATGTCATCCCGGGACTGCTGATCCTGGCGCAGATCCTCGCGGTCCTGCTGCCGGTCATGATCGCGGTCGCGTTCGTCGTCTACTTCGAGCGCAAGGTGTTGGCGTGGATGGCGCTGCGCCGCGGCCCGAACATCGTCGGACCCTGGGGCCTGATGCAATCGTTCGCCGATTTCCTCAAGGTGTTCTTGAAGGAAACCATCATTCCGACGGGCGCCAACAAGGTCGTCTTCCTCGCCGCGCCGCTGGTCACGTTCATCCTTTCGATGGTCGCCTGGGCCGTGATCCCGTTCGGGCCGGGCCTCGTGGTGGCCGACATCAACGTCGGAATCCTGTTCCTGTTCGCGATCTCCTCGCTCGGGGTATACGGCATCATCATGGCCGGCTGGGCGTCGAATTCGCGCTATCCGTTCCTCGGCGCGCTGCGGTCCTCGGCGCAGATGGTGTCCTACGAGGTCTCGATGGGCTTCGTCATCGTGACTGTCCTCCTGTGCGTCGGCTCGCTCAACCTCTCGGCCATCGTCGAGGCGCAACGGGGGTTGTGGTTCGCGATCCCGCTGTTTCCGATGTTCGTCATCTTCTTCATCTCGGCCCTGGCCGAGACGAACCGCCATCCGTTCGACCTCCCCGAGGCCGAGTCCGAATTGGTCGCGGGCTACATGGTCGAGTATTCGTCGGTGCCCTTCGTACTCTTCTTCCTCGGCGAATACGCCAACATGATGCTGATGAGTGCGATGACCGCCGTGCTGTTCCTCGGCGGCTGGCTGCCGCCCTTGGACATCGCGCCGTTCAATTGGATCCCGGGACCGATCTGGCTCACGGCCAAGATCGTCCTCCTCTTGTTCGTGTTCATTTGGGTGCGCGCCACGTTCCCGCGCTATCGCTACGATCAACTGATGCGGCTGGGTTGGAAGGTTTTTCTGCCGGCGTCGCTCCTGTGGGTCGTGATCACCGCCGGCGCGCTGGTCGCGTTCGACTGGTTCCCGAAGTAAACGGAAAGGACGACCGATGGCCTTTATCGATCGCAGCGTAAGGTCGCTTCTTCTGTGGGAACTGATCCAGGGCATGGGCGTCACGTTGCGCTACATGTTCAAGAAGAAAGCGACGATCAACTACCCGTTCGAGAAGGGCTCGATCAGCCCGCGCTTCCGCGGCGAGCACGCGCTGCGCCGCTACCCGAACGGCGAAGAGCGCTGCATCGCGTGCAAACTCTGCGAAGCCGTGTGCCCGGCTCTGGCCATCACCATCGAAGCCGAGCCGCGGGCCGATGGCAGCCGACGAACGACGCGCTACGACATCGACATGACGAAGTGCATCTATTGCGGGTTCTGCCAGGAAGCCTGCCCGGTCGATGCCATCGTCGAGGGTCCGAACATGGAGTTCGCGACCGAGACCCGCGAGGAGCTGCTCTACAACAAGGAACGTCTGCTCGCGAACGGCGAGCGTTGGGAGCGGCCGATCGCGGAAAACCTGCGCCGTGACGCGCCCTACCGCTGAGAGCAACGCCCGTTAGGCCGAACCATGGTGCTGCAGGAAATCACGTTCTACCTCTTCTCGGCGATCATCGTCGCTTCGGGCGTCATGGTGATTGCCGCGCGCAATCCCGTGCACTCGGTGTTGTTCCTCATCCTCGCGTTCTTCAATGCCGCGGGGTTGTTCATCCTGGTCGGCGCCGAGTTCCTGGCGATGATCATGGTGATCGTCTACGTCGGCGCCGTCGCCGTGTTGTTCCTGTTCGTCGTCATGATGCTCGACATCAATTACGTCGAACTTCGCCAAGGCTTCTTGAACTACCTGCCGATCGGGGCGCTCATCGGTTTCATCCTCCTCGTCGAGTTGGTGTTCGTGCTCGGCACCCGGTTCGCCACACCCGAGACGGTCGGGGCCACCGGCGCGCCGATTCCGCCGCTGAGCGAAATGACCAACACCGAGGCGCTCGGACAAGTGCTCTACACCCGCTATATCTATCTTTTCCAGGCGTCGGGCATGGTGCTGCTGGTGGCGATGATCGGCGCGATCGTGCTCACGTTGCGGGAACGCGGCGGCGTGCGCCGCCAGAGCATCGCGCGTCAGGTCGCGCGTCGGCGCGACGAAGCCGTCGAGGTTCGCAAGGTCACGCCCGGGAGCGGCATCTGATGGCGATCGGAGTCGGCCATTTCCTGACCGTGGCGGCGATCCTGTTCACGCTCGGGATTTTCGGCATCTTCCTCAACCGCAAGAACGTCATCATCATCCTGATGTCGATCGAGTTGATGCTGCTCGCGGTCAACATCAACCTGGTCGGCTTTTCCGCGCATCTCAATGACCTCGTGGGCCAGGTGTTCACGATGTTCGTGCTGACCGTGGCGGCTGCGGAAGCGGCGATCGGCCTCGCGATCCTGGTCATCTATTTCCGCAATCGCGGCTCGATCGCCGTCGAAGACATCAACGTGATGAAGGGATAGCGCACCGCCATGTTGTATGCGCTGATCGTGTTTCTGCCGGCGGTCGCGGCCCTCATCGCCGGATTCTTCGGCCGCTGGATCGGCGACCGCGGCGCCCAGATGGTGACCTGCGGCGCCGTGACCATCGCCGCAGTCCTGTCCATTCTCACGTTCTTCGAGATCGGGTTCGGCGGGGCGCCCCAACACGTCGAACTGCTGCGTTGGATGCAATCGGGATCGTTCGAGATGTCATGGGCGCTGCAGATCGACACTTTGACCTGCGTCATGCTGGTCGTCGTCACGGTCGTTTCGGCGCTCGTCCACTGGTATTCGGTCGGCTACATGGACCACGATCACCACAAGTCGCGGTTCATGGCCTACCTGTCGCTGTTCACCTTCGCCATGCTCATGCTGGTGACGGCCGACAATTTCGTTCAACTGTTCTTCGGTTGGGAGGGCGTGGGCCTCGCGTCCTACCTGCTGATCGGATTCTGGTACGACCGCCCGAGCGCCAATGCCGCCGCGATCAAGGCCTTCGTGGTCAATCGCGTCGGCGACTTCGGATTTGCGCTCGGGATCATGGGCGTTTTCCTGGTCTTCAACTCGGTCGATTTCGCAACCGTGTTCGCCGCCACGGCGATCAAGGCCGGGCAGACGTTCTCCTTCCTCGGCATGCAGCTCGATATCGTCACGACGCTGACGATGCTCCTGTTCTTGGGCGCGATGGGCAAATCGGCGCAACTGTTCCTGCACACCTGGCTGCCCGACGCGATGGAAGGGCCGACGCCGGTGTCGGCGTTGATCCATGCCGCGACCATGGTGACCGCCGGCGTGTTCATGGTGGTTCGGCTCTCCCCGATGTTCGAATACGCCCCGACCACGCTCATGGTTGTGACCATCGTCGGGGCCGCGACCGCGTTTTTCGCCGCGTCGGTCGGGCTGGTCCAGAACGACATCAAGCGCGTCATCGCGTATTCGACCTGTAGTCAGCTTGGCTACATGTTCTTCGCGGCGGGTGTGTCGGCCTATTCGGCCGCCATGTTTCATCTGTTCACGCACGCCTTCTTCAAGGCGCTGCTCTTCCTCGGCGCGGGATCGGTGATTCACGGGATGTCGGGCGAACAGGACATGCGACGGATGGGCGGCCTCTACACGTTGCTGCCGCTGACCTACGCCTTGATGTGGATCGGTTCGCTGTCGCTCGCCGGAATCATTCCGCTCTCGGGGTATTGGTCGAAGGACCTGGTCCTCGAGGCTGCTTTTGCCGCAGGCTCGGGCGTCGGGTACTTCGCCTACTGGACCGGCGTCACGGTCGCCCTCATGACGGCGTTCTATTCCGGCCGACTGTTGTTCATGACGTTCCACGGGCCGGCGCGCGTCGACAAAGCCGTGATGTCGCACGCCCACGAAGCGCCCAAGGTCATGAACGTGCCCAACCTCATTCTGGCGCTCGGCGCGATCGTCGCCGGCTTTTGGGCCTACGATTTCATGGTGGGCGAGGGGCGGGCGGCGTTCTGGGGCAATGCCATTTTCGTCATGCCTTCGCACGATCCGATCGAGCATGCGCACCACCTGCCGTGGCCGATTGTTTGGCTGCCGATGCTGGCCGCCGTGCTCGGCCTCGTGCTGTCGTGGTTCCTCTACGTGCGCCGGCCGGATCTGCCGGCGCGGTGGGCGACCGTCAATGCCCCGCTCTACAAGTTCCTGCTCAACAAGTGGTACTTCGACGAGCTCTACGACCTGATTTTCGTGGGGCCTGCGAAATGGCTCGGCCGGACTCTCTGGAAGGGAGGGGACGGCAAGATCATCGACGGCTTCGGGCCCGACGGGTTTGCCGCCATGACCATCCAGCTGGCGCGGCGCGCCGTCGCCGTGCAATCGGGATACGTCTACCACTACGCGTTCGCCATGCTGATCGGCGTGGCGGCGCTCGTCACCTTCTTCCTGGTCATGGGCTGAACGATGGCGACTTGGCCGATCCTGTCGTTCCTCATCCTGGTGCCGCTCATCGGGGCGGTGCTGGTCCTCGCCGTCCGCGGTTCTGACAGCGTCGTCGCCCGCAATGCCCGCTGGGTCGCCCTATGGGTGACGTTGTGCAATTTCGTGCTGTCGCTTGTGTTGTGGCTCAACTTCGACCCGAGCACGGCCGACTTCCAGTTCCGCGAGAAACGGGCCTGGCTGTCGAACGTGATCACCTATCAGGTGGGCGTCGACGGCATTTCGATGCTGTTCATCGTCCTCACCGCGTTCCTCATGCCGATCTGCATCCTGGCGAGTTGGGATTCGATCAAGGAACGCGTCAAGGAATACATGATCGCGTTCCTGGTGATGGAGAGCACGATGATCGGGGTGTTCTGCGCCCTCGACCTCGTCGTGTTCTACCTGTTTTTCGAAGCCGGCCTGATCCCGATGTTCCTGATCATCGGCGTCTGGGGCGGGGCCAATCGGATCTACGCGACGTTCAAGTTCTTCCTCTACACCTTGCTCGGATCGGTGCTGATGCTGCTGGCCATCATGGCCATGTACTTTCACACCGGGACGACCGACATCATCCAGTTGCTCGATCGCGGCACGTTCCCCGCCGCCATGCAGTACTGGCTGTGGCTGGCGTTCTTCGCGTCCTTCGCCGTCAAGATTCCGATGTGGCCGCTGCACACGTGGTTGCCCGATGCGCATGTCGAGGCCCCGACCGCGGGATCGGTCATCCTGGCGGGCGTGCTCCTGAAGATGGGGGCGTACGGGTTCCTACGGTTCTCGATCCCGATGTTCCCGCACGCCACCGAATTCTTCACGCCGTTCGTGTTCGGACTGAGCGTCGTCGCGGTGATCTACACCTCTCTGGTCGCGCTCATGCAGGAGGACATGAAGAAACTGGTCGCCTATTCCTCGGTCGCACACATGGGATTCGTGACCATCGGTCTGTTCACGATGACGACGCAGGGCATCGAGGGGGGACTGGTCCAGATGCTGAGCCACGGCCTCGTGTCCGGCGCGCTCTTTCTCTGTGTCGGCGTGATCTACGACCGCATCCATTCGCGCGAGATCGCGCGCTATGGCGGACTGGTCAATCGTATGCCGAAGTACGCCCTCGCGCTCATGGTGTTCACGCTGGCCAACGTCGGGTTGCCGGGCACCAGCGGTTTCGTCGGCGAGTTCCTCGTCCTGGTCGGCGCCTTCCAGGTCAACACCTGGGTGGCGATGTTCGCCACGACAGGCGTGATCCTCAGCGCCTGCTATGCACTCTGGCTCTACCGCCGGGTCGTTTTCGGCGTCATCGAAAAGGCCGATCTGCAGCGGATCGCGGACGTCAACCGACGCGAACTCGTGATCCTGGTGCCGCTGATCGCCACCGTGATTTTCTTCGGCGTTCATCCCCAGCCGTGGCTCGACGTCATGCACGTCTCGGTCGATCACCTCATCAAACAGCACCACGCGGCGCTCGACACCGGGCGGGCGCTGGCGGCGTTGCCGCGATAGTTCGGGAGCCCGGCGATGACCACCCTGTCCATGAGTGACCTGATGCCGGCCCTGCCAGAGCTGTGGGTCGCCGCCGCGTCGCTGGTCCTGCTCCTGATCGGGACATTCCGCGGCGATCGCGGCACGGGCTTGGTGTCCTGGCTCAGCATCGCGGTCCTGATCATCGCGGCCGTGCTGGTCGTGTCGGGTCCGCAGGACAAGACCGTGACCTTCGGTGGCATGTTCATCGTCGATGCGTTTGGCGTCTTCGCCAAGGTGCTTGCGCTGCTCGGATCATCGCTCGCGATCATCATGTCGCTCGGCTATCTCCGGAACGAGGGGATGGCGCGCTTCGAGTTTCCGATTCTCATCGTCCTGGCGACGCTCGGAATGATGATGATGATCTCGGCAAATGACATGATGTCGCTCTACCTCGGGCTCGAGTTGCAGAGCCTGGCGCTCTACGTCGTCGCGGCATTCAAGCGCGACTCGGTCCGCGCCACCGAAGCCGGCCTCAAGTATTTCGTACTCGGCGCCTTGTCCTCCGGGATGCTGCTCTACGGCATCTCCTTGATCTACGGATTTACCGGATCGACGAACTTCGTACAGCTCGCCGAAACTCTCCGCTCGACCGATGTCGCCCATTCGGTCGGCCTGATCGTCGGCTTGGTGTTCCTGGTCTCGGGCCTGGCGTTCAAGGTTTCGGCCGTGCCGTTCCACATGTGGACGCCGGACGTTTACGAAGGCGCCGCCACGCCGGTGACGGCCTTCCTTGCCGCTGCGCCCAAGATCGCGGCAATGGCGCTGTTCCTGCGCACCCTCGTGGCTCCCTTCATGGAGGCGTTCGCACAGTGGCAGCAGATCATCGTGGTGATCGCGATCGCGTCCATGGCCTTGGGCGCCTTCGCCGCCTTGCGCCAGGACAATCTCAAGCGCCTGATGGCGTATAGCTCGATCGGCCACATGGGGTACGCCCTGATGGGACTTGCCGCTGGAACGTCCCAAGGGCTCCAAGGCGTCCTCGTGTACCTGGCCCTCTACCTCGTGATGAACGTCGGAACGTTCGCCGCGATCCTGACCATGCGGGTCCGCGGCACCATGGTCGAGGGGGTGAACGACCTGGCCGGGCTCGGCAAGTCGAACCCGATGATGGCCTTCGCCCTGGCGATCCTGATGTTTTCGCTCGCCGGAATTCCGCCAATGGCCGGGTTCTTCGGCAAGTTCTACGTGTTCCTCGCCGCGGTCGACGCCAAGCTCTATGTCATGGCTGTCGCCGGTGTCCTGTCCTCCGTGGTCGCGGCGTACTACTACCTGCGAATCATCAAGGTGATGTACTTCGACGACCCGGCCGAATCCTTCGAACAGCCGATGCCGGGCGAGATGCGCGCGATCCTCGCCGTTAGTGGAGCCTTCACCCTGCTGTTCGTGCTGTACCCGGCGCCGTTGCTGGCCTGGGCGCGGATTGCAGCGGGTGCCCTGTTGCCGTGACCCTGGTTCTGCCGCCGGGCTTCGTCCACTGCGGTTTCGAGGTCATCGACAGTACCAACGACGAGGCCAAGCGCCAGGCCGCCGCCGGCGCCGCCGACTCCACCCTGATCACGGCGCGAGCGCAGACTCACGGGCGCGGCCGACAGGGACGCTCCTGGATATCGGGCACGGGCAACGTGCTCTGCTCGCTGATCCTGCGGCCGGCGTGTCCACCGCGTCTCGCCGCACAGCTGTCGTTCGTGACGGCGCTCGCCGTGGCCGACGCCCTCCGGCCGCTGCTGCCGAGCGCCATCCCGATCGCCTTGAAATGGCCCAATGACGTCCTCGTCGCGGGACGCAAGGTGTCGGGCATCCTGCTCGAATCTGCGACGACCCCGGAGGGGCGGCTCGATTGGTTGGTCATCGGGGTCGGGATCAACGTCGCCGATGGCCCGGGGGATGCGGCCGTCGGCGTCGCGCTCGCCGACCTCGGCGTAACCGCATCAGCCGATGACGTGATCGAGCGCTTCGGCGCAGCGTTTGCCACCTGGCAGGACCGCTGGCGCCGGGACGGGTTCGCCCCGATCCGGGCGGCTTGGCTGGCTCAGGCGTATGGACGCCACGAGCCGGTGACGACGACGCTCGGTCAGCAGAAACTGACCGGCCGCTTCCTCGACCTCGACCCCGACGGCGGACTGGTGCTCGAACTCGCCGAGGGCGGGCGGCGAACCATCGCCGGCGGCGAGGTATACTTTCCATCAACGCCGACAGCCTGACCCATGCTTCTCGCCATCGATGCCGGAAACACCAACGTCGTCTTCGCGGTCTATGACGGAAACGATCGTCGCGGCCAGTGGCGGGCGGCCACCAAATTTCCCCGCACGGCAGATGACTATGCCGTCTGGCTGACGCCGTTGATGGCGATGAGGGGCCTCGAGGCGGCCGACGTGACCGACGTCATCATCGCGAGCGTCGTTCCGCCGGCGATGTTCGATCTCGAAACCCTGTGCCGCACCTATTTCAACGTCGAGCCCATGATCGTCGGGCGCAACGTCGACCTCGGCCTCGAAATCATCATGGACGAACCGCACACACCGGGCGCCGACCGCCTGGCCAACGCGGTGGCCGCTCACCATCACTACGGCGGTCCGGCGATCGTCGTCGATTTCGGCACGGGAACCAACTTCGACGTGATCGACGAGAACGGCGCTTACCGCGGCGGGGTCATTGCCCCGGGAATCAACCTCAGCCTCGAAGCGCTCCACGCGGTTTCGGCGCAACTTCCGCGTATCGCCGTGGCACGGCCCGAGCGCGTGATCGGCGGCGGTACGGTGGCGGCGATGCAGTCGGGCATCTACTGGGGCTATGTCGGATTGATCGAGGGCTTGGTGACGCGTATCCAGCACGAATTCGGCCGCAAGATGACGGTGATCGCCACCGGCGGCCTCGCGCCGTTGTTCGCGGGTGGCACGGCGATGATCGAGAAGATCGATCCGGACATCACGCTCCTCGGATTGCTCGAAATCTGGCGGCGCAATCGCCGTGGTCGCGCGTGAGGCCGATGGCCGCACCACCTCGAACGGATCGCGACGACGGCCTGCTGTTTCTCGCCCTCGGGGGCGCGGGCGAAATCGGCATGAATCTCAGCCTCTACGGCCAGGACGGCCGGTGGATCATGGTCGACTGCGGGGTGACGTTCGCCGACGATTCGTTACCCGGGGTTGATCTGGTGTTTCCGGACCCGGGGTTCATCGTCGAACGCCGCGATTCGCTCCTGGCCCTGTTCCTGACCCACGCCCACGAGGATCACTTGGGGGCCGTGGCCACGCTTTGGGGCCAACTCGGCTGCCCGGTCTATGCGACGCCGTTCACCGCGGCGATTCTGCGACGCAAGCTGAACGAGGCGGGGATTGCGGCTCAGGTTCCGGTGACCGTGGTCGGGTACTCCCATGCCATCAAGCTCGGACCGTTTTCCGTGACCTACCTGCCCATCACCCACTCGATCCCCGAGGGTAGCGCGCTCTTGATCGAATCGGGCCTCGGCACGGTGTTCCACTCGGGCGATTGGAAACTCGACGATCAGCCGCTGCTCGGTGCGCCACCGGATCAAGTCTTGTTCGAGCGCATCGGCCGGCGCGGGGTCGATGTTCTGGTCTGCGACTCGACCAATGCCCTCAGGGACGGGGTGTCGGGATCGGAGGCCGAGGTCCGCGACAGCCTGCGCGAGATTGTCCGGCAACGCCGTGGACGGGTTGCCGTCGCGACCTTCGCCTCCCACATCGCGCGGGTCGCCAGCCTTGCCGAGATCGGGCACGAAACCGGGCGCGAGGTGGCCCTGGTCGGGCGCTCGCTGTGGCGAACCGTCGAGGCCGCGAAGGAGGCGGGGTACCTCGCCGACCTCCCCACGTTGCTGACCGATGAAGAGGCCGCCTACATCGCGCCGGAAAAACTTCTGCTCATCTGCACCGGTTGCCAAGGCGAGGCACGTGGCGCCATGAGCCGCATCGCCTATGGCGACCATCCGACGATCGACCTCGAGGCCGGCGACACCGTCATTTTTTCGTCCCGGATCATTCCCGGAAACGAGCGAACCATCGGACGGCTGTGCAATGCCCTGATCGCCGACGATATCGAGGTCATCACCGAGAAGACGGCGTTCGTCCACGTCTCCGGCCATCCTGCGCGCGACGAACTTCGTCGGCTGTACGGATGGCTCAAACCCAAGGCCGCGGTTCCGGTTCATGGCGAAGCGGCCCATCTTCGGGCCCACGCCGATCTCGCCCGCGATCTCGGGGTCGAACACGTCACCACGATCGAAAACGGGCAACTCCTTCGCTTACGCCCCGGGCCCCCGGAAGTGATCGATCACGTCCGCGCCGGGCGCCTCGTGCTCGATGGTCGTCGCCTCTTGCCGGCAGACCACGATGTCATCCGCGCCCGCAAGCGGCTTATGCACCATGGCTACCTCGGCCTGACGGTCGTGGTCGACGAAAACGGGCGCTGGATTGCTCCACCGCAGGTCAGCGCGCACGGAATCGCCGAGTTGAGCACCGAGGCCGACCTCAACCGCTTGGAAGCCGCACTCGCCAACGAGTTGGCGCGCCTCGATGGTCGCGACCACGACGCCATCGACCTGGCCGCCCGGCGCTTGCTCAATCGCGATGTGCGGCAATCCTCCGGCAAGCGCCCGATCATCGACATCCAGATCGTGACGGCGCAGGGGGTAGCCGCCCACGAACCCCGCCGAAAGGCAGGAAACCAATGATCGGGAAAGTAAACCACGTGGCGATCGTCGTGCCGAACCTGGCGGCCGCCGCCAAACGTTACTCGGACGTTCTGGGCGCCGCCGTGTCGGCCCCCATCGACTTGCCAAACCATGGCGTCACGACGGTCTTCGTCGAGTTGCCGAACACGAAAATCGAACTTCTTCACCCACTGGGGGACAACTCCCCGATCGCCGCCTTCCTCGGCAAGAACCCGAGCGGGGGCATGCATCACGTTTGCTACGAGGTCGAGGATATCCGGCTTGCTCGTGATCGCTTGCGCGCCTCCGGTGCCCGCGTGCTCGGAAGCGGAGAACCCACGATTGGCGCCCACGGCAAGCCTGTGTTGTTCCTGCATCCGAAGGACTTCGACGGCACGTTGATCGAGCTGGAACAGATCTGATGGGCGTCGGCACCGCCATCGCCATGTACGTGGTGATCTGGTGGATCACGTTGTTCGCCGTCCTGCCCTGGGGTAACGCGCCGAGCGACGAGCCGATCCCGGGGCAGGAGCAAAGCGCACCCAAGAAACCCAGGTTGAGGATCAAGCTCCTCGTCAACACGGCGTTGGCAGCTTTGGTATGGGGCTTGGTCTACTGGCTGATCGAAAGCCCCTGGCTGTCCTTGCGACCCTGAGTCGTAGATTAAGAACGACAACTAACTGTTTGTCGAAAAACAAAAAAAGCAAGGCCATGAGCCTTGCTTTTTTGCCGACCGGCCGGCGGCTCCTACGTCCGCGATCCCCTGGCGACCGGTTCTCGGTTGTTAATCCTCCCCAAACTCGGACCGCGATATCCTTGGTGCGACCCGAAGCGTGGCGGATTCTACGAATGGCACGGGACGCCGCCAGTGGGAAATTCTGCCGAGGCACAATTGACAGCGCCATGGCCAACCGTTAGGGCGGCGACCCTCGCGATCCTGGGTGCGGTGCTCATCGCGCCGAACGCCCTCACGCAAACCCCGCGTGAACCCGTCCAGGTTCGACCGGCAGACCGTGCGCCTCCGGCGCGGGCCACCACACCGGCGCCGAGCGCTCCGGCCGTCGACGGCGGAACGCGATTCGCCGTCAATCGCAACGACTGTCAACAGGCGGTCGAGTACCGACCGGCGCCCGGGGTCGAATATCAGCCTGGGGTCGATGTCCGCGGGCGCCCGGTTCGACCGGCCGATGTCGAAAGTACGCCGCGGCTCAATTTGCCCAACGAACTCACGTTCAACTTGACCGTGCGCTTGAGCGACTATCTGGCGCGGACCCCGCGGGGCTTGAGCGACTCGGTGGCGCCGATCGGCAAACTCACGGTGCGGGGCAATCAGGTGCTGTTCAACGACGAGCCACTCAGCCCGCGTGACCGCGAAGCCGTGATCGCCGCGTGCCGCGAGGCGCTATCGCGACGGCCCTGACCCTCCGTTGCGGGCCGCGTACCACCTGTCTAAAGTCGGCGCCCCGCCGAGCCGTTCCCTCGAGGTTGGTGAATGCGCCTGTCACGACTGTTGCTTCCAATTCTCAAGGAGACCCCGGCTGAGGCGCAGATCGTCTCGCACCAACTGATGTTGCGGGCGGGAATGGTCCGCCAGTCGAGTGCGGGAATCTACTCCTGGTTACCCCTCGGCCATCGCGTCCTGCGCAAGATCGAGGCGATCGTGCGCGAAGAACAGGATCGTGCCGGCTGCCAGGAACTGCTGATGCCGACGATTCAACCGGCCGAACTGTGGCGGGAGAGCGGTCGCTACGACGATTACGGCAAGGAGATGCTCCGCATCCGGGATCGGCACGAACGTGACATGTTGTACGGACCGACCAACGAGGAGCTGATCACCGACATCGTGCGCAGCTCGGTCAAGAGCTACCGCGATGTGCCGAAGCTGCTCTACCACATCCAATGGAAGTTCCGGGACGAGGTGCGACCGCGCTTCGGCGTCATGCGCGGGCGCGAGTTCTTGATGAAGGACAGCTATTCCTTCGATCTCGATTACGCCTCGGCGCGCCATGCCTACAACAAGATGTTCGTCTGTTACTTGCGCACGTTCGCGCGCATGGGCCTGAAGGCGATCCCGATGCAAGCCGACACCGGCCCGATCGGTGGCGACTTGAGCCACGAGTTCATCATCTTGGCGCCGACCGGGGAAAGCCAGGTCTATTGCCATCGCGACCTTCTCGATCTCGACATCATGAAGGAAGCGATCGACTACGACCGCGACCTCCAGCCTCTCGTCGACCGGTGGACGGCGTCCTACGCGGCGACCGACGAGAAGCACGATCCGGCCCGCTTCGCTGGGATTCCGGCGGACAAGCAGGTGACCGCCCGCGGCATCGAGGTTGGCCATATCTTCTATTTCGGCACCAAGTATTCGCGTCCGATGGGCGCCGTCGTCGCCGGGGCGAACGGCGAACCCGTGACGCTCGAAATGGGATCCTATGGCATCGGCGTATCGCGCCTCGTCGGCGCGATCATCGAGGCCAGTCACGATCAGCACGGCATCATTTGGCCGGACAGCGTCGCCCCGTATCGCGTTGCGTTGCTCAACCTCAAACGCGGCGATACCGCGGTCGACAAGGCCTGCGACGACCTCTACGCCAGCCTGCAACTCGCTGGGATCGAGGTGCTCTACGATGACAGTGAGGAACGCGCCGGCGCGAAATTCGCGGCAGCCGACCTCATCGGGGCACCGATCCAGGTGATGATCGGACCCCGCGGAGTCAAATCCGGTGTGATCGAGCTCAAGATCCGGGCCACTGGCAAGCGCTTCGATCTCTCGCCCGAGGCGGCCGTTGCCTATCTCACCGCCTGACGTGCGCCCGGTGCCGCGCGACGAGCCGGGGGGACACTGATGGCCCTCGGCTTCGAGACCATGGTCGCCATGCGTTATCTGCGGGCGCGCCGTGCGGAAGGGCTGATCTCGGTCATCGCCGCGTTCTCCCTGCTCGGAATCGCGTTGGGGGTCGGGACGCTGATCGTCGTGCTCTCGGTGATGAACGGCTTCCGCGAGGAGTTGCTCGGGCGCATTCTCGGCATCAACGGTCACGTCCTCGTGCAGTCCGTCTCGGGACCGCTGACCGACCACGACGCGACGCTGGCGCGGCTGCGCGCGCTTCCCGGAGTGGTACGAGCGGCCCCGATCCTCGATGGGCAAGTGATGGCGACCTCCGACCGGCGGGCTGTGGGGGCGATGGTCCGGGGGGTCCGGATCGAGGACCTGCGCAACCACCCGCTGATCGCGGCTGGCATTCGTGCCGGGGCGCTCGAGGGCATCGACCCTCGCAATGATGTCGTCCTCGGCATGCGCCTGGCCGCCAACCTCGGCCTCGGCGTGGGCGATCGCATCACCTTGATCTCCCCGGAGGGGACCGCGACACCGCTCGGCACGGTCCCCCGTGCCCGCGCCTATCGTATCGCCGCGCTCTTCGACATCGGCATGTTCGAGTACGATTCGACGTTCGTGTTCATGCCGCTCGGGGCCGCCCAGCTTTTCTTCCGATTCGGAGACGGAGTCGGAGCGATCGAAGTCACGATCGCCGATGCCGACCAAGTCGCCGCTTTCCGTCCACGAATCCTCGCCGCCTTGGACCGGCCCCTGCGCCTGACCGACTGGCAACAGCTGAACGCAAGCTACTTCAACGCGTTGCAGGTCGAGCGCAACGTCATGTTCCTCATTCTGACGCTCATCATTCTGGTCGCGGCCTTCAACATCATTTCGAGCCTCATCATGCTGGTGAAGGACAAAGGCAGGGACATCGCCATTCTGCGGACGATGGGTGCGACGCGCGGCGCCGTGCTGCGCATCTTTTTCACGGCTGGAGCCAGCGTCGGCGTCGTCGGTACGTTGCTCGGCCTCGGGCTGGGTCTGGCGTTCGCCACCAACATCGAGACCATCCGCCAGTGGTTGCAAGGTCTGACCGGAACCAACCTGTTCGCCGCCGAGATCTACTTCCTGTCGCGTCTTCCCGCGAAGGTCGATTCCGGGGAGGTGATCATGGTCGTCGCCATGGCGCTCGGACTGTCGTTCCTCGCCACGATTTATCCGTCCTGGCGGGCCGGACGCCTCGACCCGGTCGAAGCCCTGCGATACGAGTGATGGACGCGGCCGCCCTCGACCTGCGCGAAATCGGCAAGACGTTCCGACAGGGGAGCGAAGTCCTCGAAGTCTTGAAAGGCGTGTCCCTGCAGGTGGCACCGGGCGAGATCGTTGCGTTGCTCGGCCAGTCGGGGTCGGGAAAATCCACCCTTCTCCATATCGCCGGCCTCCTCGAACAGGCCGAGCGTGGCGAAGTCATCATCGGTGGCTTGGCGGCCGGACGCCTCGGGGACGGCGCACGGACACGGTTGCGACGCGAGACCATCGGCTTCGTGTACCAGTTCCATCATCTGCTGCCCGAGTTCTCCGCACTCGAAAACGTCATGATGCCGATGTTGGTGGCGGGTCACGCCCGGGCCCGGGCCCGAAAACGGGCCGCGGCGTTGCTCGATCGGCTCGGGCTCGCCGCCCGGCTCAGCCACCGCCCCGCCCGATTGTCCGGTGGCGAGCAGCAACGGGTTGCGATCGCCCGGGCCCTGGCCAACGAGCCACGCGTTATTCTCGCGGACGAGCCGACCGGCAACCTCGACGGCCGCACCGCGGATCGCGTCTTTGCCGAGTTGCTCGAGGCCGTCCGCGAGCTCGGCGTCGCCGCGGTGATCGCGACCCACAACGAAGACCTGGCGTCGAAGATGACCCGCACGGTGTACCTACAGGATGGTGTGCTGCACCCAAAGTGATCCACAGCCAATTGGGTGCGGTCTCGTTTTGTTCCAATGACGCGGGAGCCGCCGGCGTGGGAAGTTCGCCCCATGGCGGCGACGTTCGTCCACCTCCACCTGCACACGGCCTTTTCGCTTTCCGAGGGGGCGATTCGCATCGGCGAGCTGATCGACCTATGCAAACGGCACGGCATGCCCGCGGTCGCCCTCACCGACAGCGACAATCTGTTCGGCGCCCTCGAGTTCTCGCAGTACTGCAAGAAGGCCGGCGTCCAGCCGATCATCGGTTCGGCGATCGCCCTCAAACACGTCGGGGAAGGTCTTGGGGAAGCCCGCGGGCTCCGACGACCAAAGCGCCTCGTGCTCCTGGCCCAGAACGAGCGCGGTTACAGCAACCTCATCCGGCTGTCGAGCCTCTCATACCTCGAAACGCCTCCCGGCGAGCCACCGACCGTTACCGTGGCCCAACTGGCGGAACACCACGCAGGCCTGATCGCGCTGACCGGCGGTCCTGAGGGGCCGTTGGGACGGCTGCTCGACGAACAGCAGATCGAGGCGGCCGAGGCGATGTTGCTGCGCTTGAGCGAGATATTCGCAGGGCGCCTCTACGTCGAGCTCCAGCGTCACGGGCTGCCGCGCGAACAACGGATCGAGGCGGCGCTCTTGCCGCTTGCCTTCAAACACAACCTGCCGCTGCTCGCGACCAACGAGCCCTATTTTACCGACGAGTCGGCCTACGAGGCCCACGATGCACTCCTCTGCATCGCCGAGGGCAGCTACGTCTCCGATCGAGAACGTCGCCGGTTGACGCCGGAGCATCGCTTCAAATCCCCGGAAGAAATGGCCTTGCTGTTCAAGGACCTACCGGAGGCGATCCGCAACACGCTGGTCGTCGCGAAGCGCTGTGCCGTCATGGCACCGATGCGCAATCCGATCCTCCCGGTGTTCGCCAAGGACGAAGCGAACACCTTGCGCCGAGAGGCTAAGAACGGCCTCGATCAGCGCCTCGCCAACGAAGTCGTCAAGGCCGAAACGACTTCCGACGAGCGCGAAGCAAAGGCGGCCCCGTATCGGCGCCAGCTCGAGTTCGAACTCGACGTCATCATCAAGATGGGGTTCGCCGGCTACTTCCTGATCGTGGCCGATTTCATCCGCTGGGCGAAAGAACACGACATCCCGGTAGGGCCCGGGCGCGGTTCCGGCGCAGGTTCGGTCGTCGCCTGGGCGCTGACGATCACCGACCTCGATCCGCTTCGGTTCGGCTTGATCTTCGAGCGCTTTCTCAACCCCGACCGCGTCTCGATGCCGGACTTCGACATCGATTTCTGCCAGGACCGGCGGGACGAGGTCATTCGCTACGTCCAGGAGAAATACGGGCGCGACCGGGTGGCCCAGATCATCACATTCGGCACGCTGCAGGCCCGCGCCGTATTGCGCGACGTCGGGCGCGTGCAGCAGATGCCCTATGGGCTCGTCGACCGCATTTGCAAGATGGTGCCGAACAATCCGGCCAATCCGGTGAAGCTCAAGGATGCGATCGAAAACGAGCCGCGCCTCAAGCACCTGCGCGACACCGAGGATGGCGTCGATCCGTTGCTCGACATCGGTATGAAGCTCGAGGGGCTTTATCGCCATGCCTCGACTCATGCCGCGGGCGTCGTGATCGGCGACCGGCCGCTCGACCAACTGGTGCCGCTCTATCTCGACCCGCGCTCGCCGATGCCCGCGACCCAATTCTCCATGAAGTACGTCGAGTCGGCCGGGTTGGTGAAATTCGACTTCCTCGGACTGAAGACGCTGACGGTGATCGATCGAGCGCAGAAGCTATTGCGGCAGAAAGGCGTCGAGGTCGACATCGCGCGCCTCCCGCTCGACGATTTGAAGACCTACGAGATGTTGCAGCGCGCCGAATCGATCGGGGTGTTCCAGTTCGAATCGAGCGGTATGCGCGATCTGCTTCGCGAGGCAATGCCGTCCAATATCGAGGACCTGATCGCGCTGGTCGCGCTGTATCGCCCGGGCCCGATGGAAAACATTCCCAAGTACGTGGCCTGCAAGCACGGCCGCGAGCAGCCGGAGTTCCTGCACGAGACCATCACGCCGATCGTCGCCGACACCTATGGCGTGATCATCTACCAAGAACAGGTGATGCAGATCGCGCAGCGCTTCGCCGGTTATTCGCTCGGGCAGGCCGATCTGCTGCGCCGCGCCATGGGCAAGAAAATCAAAGCCGAGATGGATGCCCAGCGCGACATCTTCGTGAAGGGGGCGACCGAACGCGGTGTCGATCGCGAGCGAGCGGTCTACGTCTTCGACCTGGTGGCCAAGTTCGCCGGGTATGGCTTCAACAAGGCGCACTCTGCCGGTTACGCCTTGGTCGCCTACCAGACGGCATGGCTCAAAGCCAACCATCCGGTCGAGTTTTTCGCCGCCTCGATGGCGCTCGATCAGCACAATACCGACAAGCTCAACGTTTTCCGCGAGGAGATGAAGCGCCTAGGCATCCCGTTGCTGCCGCCCGAAATCAATCGCTCGGAAGTCGATTTCTCGGTCGAGGCGGTGGGCGAAGGGCGAACGGCCGTCCGCTACGGGCTCGCGGCCGTCCGCAATGTCGGCCAGCAGGCGATGGCGTCGGTCGTCGGCGAACGCGCTGCCAAAGGGCGCTTCCGATCGCTGCCGGATTTTGCCGCCCGGATCGACCCACGCGATCTCAACAAGCGCCAGATCGAGAACTTGGCGCGGGCCGGGGCCTTCGACCCGATCGAGCGCAATCGCGCACGAGTCTTTGCTGCGGCCGACATGATCATGCGACGTGCGGCCAGCACCGCGGAGGAACGATCGAGTCGACAATCCAACCTGTTCGACGGTTCCGGCGGACCCGCCGAACTGCCGCTTCCCGACGTCAAGCCGTGGAAACAGATACAGGAATTGCAGGAGGAGTTTGAAGCGTTGGGCTTCCATCTATCTGCGCATCCGCTTGATTCCTATGGCGCCAGCCTGCGCCGGCTGGAGGTCATTCGTTTCGCCGATCTCGCGCGTCAGGTGAATGGCGAGATCAAGCGGGTCAAGCTCGCGGGTTCGATCACCGGGCGTCAGGAGCGGACGTCGGCGCGCGGCAACAAATTCGCGTTCGTCCAACTTTCGGATCCCAGCGGATCCTTCGAAGTCACGGCATTCTCCGAGGTGCTCTCGGCCCATCGCGATTTGCTCGAAGTCGGACAGAAGGTACTGCTGTCGGTCGATGCGCGGATGGAAGAAGGTCAAGCACGACTGACCGTGCAGCATGTGCAATCGCTCGATGCCGCGGCGGCGCAAGCCGCGGCCGGGCTCGAGATCGTGCTGGGCTCGGCGGTCGAAGCCGACGCCGCGGTCCTCGCCGCGCTTCGCGAGCAGCTCGCGGAGGCGCGAGGCGGCAAGGGCAAGGTGACCGTCCACCTGCCGCTCTCGGGTCAGCGGCGCGAGGTCATCATCGATCTCCCCGGTGGGTTCTCTATCACGCCGATCGTCCGCGACAATATTGCCGGCGTGCGCGGTGTGGCGCAGCTCCGCGACATCTGATCGCGGACTAAGTCTTCGCGGACGGGCGCTTCTTCCCCAGGTAAGTCTCGAGGATCGTTTCGACGCGACGATCCTCGTCGGCGAACGGCGCCAGCATGACCTTCTTCATCACCTGCTCGCGCTCGCGATCGAGCCGCTCCGCGAGCGCCGGGTCGGGGGTGAAGCGATCGATCGCTTCGGAGTCCAAGCCCAACTTCTGGCCGACCAGATGCTCGAGCACCAGGAGCCGGTCCTTTACGATCCAAAGTTCGGCCAGAAGTTCGGTGTTCATGCGCATCAGCGCGTCGACGTGAGGCACATCGAAGAAGGGCGGCTTGCGCGACATCGCTCGACCCGACCCTAAGACGGTTTGGTCGCCACGGTCACATACGGATAGGCGTTCCGTTCGCCGAGGCCGTGTTCCGCAACGTCGACGAACCCGAGGTCGCGCAGCTCCTTGGCCCAGTTCGAGGCGCAGCTGATGCTGAAATAGGGTTCATCATGGTTCCGTGTCTCCCAATCCATGATGACGGCCTGAAACAGGTCAACCGCACGAAATGGCGGTGCGTCCGTGATCAGGCAAACGCCTCCTGGGCGAAGGACGCGCTTCATCTCGCGCAAGACCGCCAGGGTGCTGTGGCGCGGCAACTCGTGGAAGAACGCATAACTTATCACGAGATCGATCGAGGCGTCAGGCTCGCGGGTCTGATCGGCGAGGCGCTGTTTGAAAACGACCCCGGCGCCGAGGCGCTCGCTGGTGGCGTGCCCCTGACGCAACTGCACCGCGGAGACATCCGACCCGATCAGCTCGGCGTCGGGAAACAACCGACGTGCCGCGAGGAGATTGGCCCCGGAGCCGCATCCGACCTCGTAGATTCGCTCATAGCGACGCCTCGGGAGCAACGCGAGGGATTTCTCCCGCGACAGGCTGCGACTTTGACCGGTTTCGACGACCGCGTATCCGCCGTAGCGAAACACGTGCGGCGTGATGACATGCTGAAACATGGGCCCATAGAGGTCGTAGCCGTCCCAGCCGCCGGGCATTGTGTGCCACTCGGTGTGCCAGAACCCCGGAGGCACGACCGTTGGGTCGAGGTCGAGGCGTGATCCTGTGTCGGGGGGCGCCGCCTTGGCCAGCTGGTCTCGACACTCCTCGATGGCGCAGATTCCACGCACGAAAATCTCGCGACCCCCGACTCCCTGATAGAACCGTTCGTGACGGTAGGCCTCCGACTCGCCGGCCACGAAACTCGCCTGACGGACCCGTTTCATCCAGGTCGATACGGGGGCATCCGGCTCGCGGCGGGTCGCCTCGACCAATGGAGCGGCGCGTTCGTTGGCGAAGAACTCCTCGCGCGCCTGGTCGCGCAAATCGCTCGAAGCGATCGCCCGCAACATGCCGAGAAACTGCATGCCGGCGCGAGCCCGTTGCGTTAGCCGTACATCCGCCATATTGGCCCCCTGGCCCCCGTTGGATCGTGACCCCCGATCCTAGCCGTTCCCGTGCTTGATTTCGCCGCCCAAGGGGGCTAAAAGCCGCGGACTTTAGCCCACACGCGGGCTGCGGCCGGTAGCCACGACAGGCGACGGTCCGCTCCGGTGTCAGGATTTCCTGATCATCATGGTCCGCGGCGGTTCAACCGGAGGAAACCATGGCAATGCCCGATTTTTCGATGCGTCAACTATTGGAAGCTGGCGTCCATTTCGGCCACCAGACCAAGCGCTGGAATCCGAAAATGTCCCCGTTCCTGTTCGGGGAGCGGAACAACGTCCACATTATCGACTTGCAGCAGACGGTTCCGATGCTCCACGCCGCCATGAAGGCGGTGCGGGACGTCGTCGCCGGCGGTGGGCGCGTGTTGTTCGTCGGCACCAAACGCCAAGCCTCGGAAGTGATCGCCGAGGGGGCCAAGCGCTGCGGCCAGTACTTCGTGAACCATCGTTGGCTCGGCGGCATGTTGACCAACTGGAAGACCGTCTCTCAATCGATCCGCCAGCTGCGCGACCTGGAGGAGCGTCTAGGATCGGACGAGGCCAATGCGTTGAACAAGCGCGAGCGTCTCGACCTGCAGCGCCAGCGCGACAAGCTCGATCGCGCCTTGGGCGGCATCAAAGACATGGGTGGTCTCCCGGACATCGTCGTGATCATCGATACCAACAAGGAAGAGATCGCGGTCAAGGAAGCGGCCAAGCTGAACATCCCGGTGGTGGCGGTCGTCGACAGCAATTCCGACCCGGATGGCGTGACCTTTCCGATCCCGGGCAACGACGACGCCTTGCGTGCGATCCACCTCTATTGCGAGTTGCTCTCCGGCGCGGTGCTCGACGGAATCGCCGCCGAATTGACGGCGCGCGGTGAAGACGTCGGTGCATCCGAGGCACCACAGGCCGAGGGCGAGGTCGCCGAAGCCAAGAGCTGAGCCCGGCGGCGCCCTTACCACGATCGACCAACCACAGTCCTACGGGAAGCCACCATGGCTGAGATTTCGGCACAACTCGTCAAAGAGCTACGCGAGCGTACCGGCGCCGGAATGATGGATTGCAAGAAGGCGCTGGCCGAGACCGCGGGCAAGCTCGATGCGGCGGCCGACTGGCTGCGCAAGAAGGGCCTGGCCGCCGCGGCGAAGAAAGCCGGAAGGGTCGCGGCCGAGGGTTTGGTGGCAGTGGCCGCCAAAGATCAGGCGGCGGTCGTCGAAGTCAACGCCGAGACCGATTTCGTGGCCCGCAACGAGGCCTTCCAGAAATTCGCCCGCGACGTCGCCGACATCGCCCTGACCAAAAAGGGCGACCTCGAGGCCATCAAGGCGACGGCATACCCCGGTACGGGTCGCACCGTCGCCGAGGAGCTGACACATCTCGTGGCGACGATCGGCGAGAACATGTCGTTGCGCCGCACCGCGATGATCGGCGGTGCCACCTGTGTCGCGACGTATGTCCATGGGGCCCTTGGCCCGGGAATCGGGCGGATCGGTGTGATCGTGGGGCTCGATTCGAGTGGGGATCGCAATCAGGTGGTCGCCTTCGGAAAGCAACTGGCGATGCACATCGCAGCGGCGCGCCCCCTGGCGACGACGTCGGCCGAACTCGATCCCGCCGCGATCGACCGGGAGCGCAACATTCTTGCCGATCAGGCGCGGCAGTCGGGCAAACCCGACAACATCATCGCCAAGATGGTCGAGGGTCGTCTGCGCAAGTTCTACGAAGAGGTCGTGCTCTTGGAGCAGGTCTTTGTCATCGACGGGGAGACCAAGGTGGCCAAAGCCCTGGAGTCGGCCGGCAAGGCTGCTGGAGGCACGATCAAGGTGACCGGCTTTGTCCGCTACGAGCTGGGCGAGGGGATAGCAAAGCAGGAAACGGACTTTGCCGCCGAGGTGGCGGCCGCCGCCCGCTAGCGCATCCCTCGCGGCTGGGGCGTTCCTAGCCTACTAGATTTGGTGTATGTTCAGGCTCGGCTGTCGCCGCGGCGCATGTTGGCCACGCCGCCTACCGAAGCAACGCCGATGACCCTGGAGTCCCGCTACCGCCGCGTTCTGCTCAAGATATCGGGCGAAGCCCTGACGGGTGACCAACAGTTCGGTTTCGACTGGAACACCGTGCGCCGGATCGCCGCTGACGTTCACGAAGTCCACAAGATGGGCGTGCAGGTCTGCCTGGTGATCGGCGGCGGCAACATCTTTCGCGGTGCAGCGGCCGCGCGGGAAGGCATGGAGCGGGCAGGGGCCGACTACATCGGTATGCTGGCGACCGTCGTGAATGCGCTCGCGATGCAACACGCACTCGAAAACATCGGGGTCGAGACCCGAGTGATGTCGGCGATCCCGATGCAGAACGTGTGCGAACCCTATATCCGGCGCCGGGGCTTGCGTCATCTCGAACGGGAGCGCGTCGTCATTTTCGCGGCCGGCACGGGCAATCCCTATTTCACCACCGATACCGCGGCGGCCTTGCGCGCCGCGGAGATGGAGTGCGACTGTCTCTTGAAGGGCACGCACACGGTCGACGGTGTCTATTCCGCGGACCCCCGGATCGACCGCGACGCAGAGCGTTTCGATCGCTTGAGTTACCTCGAGGTCCTCGCCAAGGATCTCAGGGTCATGGACGCAGCGGCCATTACCCTGGCTCGGGACTCGAACATCCCGATCGTCGTTTTCTCGATCAAGGAGCCGGGGTCTTTCGCGCGCGTGCTGGCGGGCAAAGACCGATCCACCATCGTCGCCGGGGACAGCGGCCCGGGGATCATCACAGGGAAACAGAAACGTGTCCGAAGCTGACCTCAACGCGATCAAGAAACGGATGTTGGGGGCGCTCGACGTCCTCAAGAACGAATTTGCCGGCCTGCGCACTGGGCGCGCGTCGGCCAATCTGCTCGACCCGGTGCGGGTCAACGCTTACGGCAACGAGATGCCGCTCAATCAGGTCGGGACGGTCAGCGTTCCCGAACCACGCTTGATCACGGTGCAGGTCTGGGATCGCGGCAACGTCAAGGCCGTGGACAAGGCGATCCGCGAAGCGGGCCTCGGTCTCAACCCGCAGGCCGACGGCCAACTCATCCGCATTCCGCTGCCGGAGCTGACTCAAGAACGACGCAAGGAATTGACCAAGGTCGCCAACAAGTATGCCGAGCAGGCGCGCGTGGCGGTGCGCAACGTCCGTCGCGACGGGATGGAGTTGCTCAAGAAATTGGAGAAGGACGGAAAACTGTCCCAGGACGATCATCGTCGGCGCTCGGAAGAGGTCCAGAAGCACACCGACGAAACCATCAAGAAAATCGACGAAGCGTTCGAGCACAAACAAAAAGAAATCCTGCAAGTGTGAGACCGATGTCCACCCTTGCCCCCGCCATCAGCGAGCCGGCGAACGTCCCGCGCCATGTCGCCATCATCATGGACGGCAATGGCCGTTGGGCGAAGGCGAGGGGTCTACCGCGCATCGCGGGCCATCAACGGGGCGCCGAGGCCGTGCGCGAGGCGATCAAGGGATGCATCGAACTCGGTATCGGCGTCCTCACGTTGTTCGCATTCTCCTCGGAGAACTGGCGCCGACCCGCGGCCGAGGTCTCTCACCTCATGACTCTCTTGCAGGTCTACGTGCGGCGGGAGCTCGGCGAGCTGGCAGGAGCGGGCGTCCGGGTCTCGTTCATCGGCGATCGAGGCGGGCTGCCGCGGGAGACTCAGGAACTGCTCCGCCACGCCGAACAGGAAACGGCGGCCAACCGACGTCTGCTGTTGCAGGTCGCCCTCAACTATGGCGCCCGTCGAGAGTTGGTCGAGGCATGCCGCAAGATCGCGATCGAAGCCGTCGCCGGACGAATCGACCCGGCCCAAATCGATGAAGCGTCGATCGCGACTCGTCTCGAAACCGCCGGCGTTCCCGATCCCGACCTTTTGATCAGGACCAGCGGGGAGAAGCGCCTGAGCAACTTTCTCCTATGGCAAGTGGCCTACGGCGAACTCCTCTTCATGGACACGTTGTGGCCCGATTTCACCCGCCAGCACCTGCGTCAGGCGGTTGATGAGTTCCAGCAGCGCGAGCGGCGCTATGGGGCTGTATCGGCCTGACCGCGTGCACACCGCCCCTTCCACCGTTCGCGAACGTCTGATCTCGGCCATGGTGCTGACCCCCTTTGCCGTGATCGCGGTATGGCTGGGCGGCTGGATGACCGTCGCGCTGGCGGTCGTTTGTGGCGGGATGGCAATGCTCGAATGGGGGCGGCTCGGGCACGCCGCGGGGTTCACCGGCGACGCCTCGGTGCTTCAAGTCGCGGGCCTCGGCGTGGCCGGGCTCGCGACGCATTTGGGCGGACTCGGTACGGGGCTCGCGGTTACCTCGTTGACCGCGCTGCTGGTCGTTTTGGTGTCTTGGTCACGACGTGGGACGCCCTGGTGGGCGCTGTTCGGAGCGTACTACATCGGGCTACCGGTCATCTCGTTCATCTGGCTGCGCGGGAGCGATGATCTCGGCCTGTCGATCCTGTTGTGTGTCTTGCTCACCGTATGGATCACCGATACAGCCGCGTTTTTCGTGGGTCGCATGATCGGCGGACGGCGACTGGCCCCACGGCTCAGTCCCTCCAAAACGTGGGCGGGATCGATCGGTGGACTGGCGGCGGCAGCGTTGTTCGGCGTGGTGTTCGCCGGATTCGTACAAGCCCCCAAGTTCGCGGTGGCCGCTTTGTCGGCACTGCTCTCGATCGTCGCCCAGATCGGAGATCTCCTGGAATCAGCGATCAAGCGCCGCGTCGGGGTCAAGGACTCCGGCATGCTCATCCCTGGGCACGGCGGCGCGCTCGATCGCTTGGACAGCCTGCTGCTGGCCCTACCGATCGTCGCCCTCGTCCTCGCGCTCGAAGGTCGGGAGGTTGTCCCGTGGGCCTCGTGACCGATCGCCCGCGACGGATCAGCGTCCTGGGAGCCACGGGATCGGTCGGCATGAACACGCTCGACCTCGTCGCGCGTGACCCGGAACGGTATGCCGTCGAGGCGCTGACCGCCAATCGCGACGTGGCGAAGCTCGTGGCGCAGGTCCGCGCTTTTCGCCCGGCGGTGGCCGTCGTCGCCGATCCCGACCGCTATGGCGATCTGAAGGCCGCGATCGTCGGCACGGGCACCGAGGCAGCGGCAGGGCCGAAGGCGCTCGTCGAAGCGGCTTCGCGGCCGGCCGACTGGGTCATGGCGGCCATCGTCGGGGCCGCCGGCTTGGCGCCCACCGTCGCCGCGATCCGAACCGGTGCGATCGTCGCCGTCGCCAACAAAGAATGCCTGGTCAGTGCGGGGGCGATCGTCACGGCCGAGGTGGCCAAGCATCGCGCGACGCTGCTTCCGGTCGACTCCGAACACAACGCCATCTTCCAGGTTTTCGACTTTGCGCGGCGCGAGGCCATCGAGCGCATCGTGCTGACGGCTTCTGGCGGACCGTTTCTGAACGCCGATCGGGCGACCATGGCGCGAGCCACCCCAGCCCAGGCGGTCGCTCACCCCCGATGGAACATGGGTGCCAAAATCTCGGTCGATTCGGCCACCATGATGAACAAAGGGCTCGAGGTGATCGAGGCGCACTTCTTGTTCGGGCTTCCGGAGACGGCCATCGACGTCGTGATTCACCCACAGTCGGTCATCCACAGCATGGTCGGTTATGTGGACGGGTCGGTCTTGGCGCAGCTCGGAACCACCGACATGCGCATCCCAATCTCCTTCGCATTGGCCTGGCCGACGCGGATGAATACGCCCGCTGCTCGGCTCGATCTGGCGAGCCTCGGTTCCCTGACGTTCGAACGCCCTGACCTCGGGCGTTTCCCGGCGCTCGCGCTCGCCCGCGATGCCTTGAAGGCTGGGGGCGCGGCCCCTACTATTCTCAATGCCGCGAACGAAGTGGCGGTCGACGCCTTCCTCGCGGGTCGAATCGGCTTTCTCGACATCGCCGGTGTCGTTGAGTGCGTCCTCGAAGGGAAGTGGCCCGGACCACCTGCGACGATCGATGACGTGCTGGCGATCGATCGCGACGCCCGTCGGGATGCACAGGCGGTCATGAGCGGCCACAACAGCACACGGAAGGCTAAGGCGACATGATCGACTTCTTGGGCGAAGCGCTCTGGGTCCTCGGGCCATTTCTGGTGGTCCTGACGGTCCTCGTGTTCGTCCACGAGCTCGGCCACTACCTGGTGGCGCGCTGGAACCGCGTCGATGTCGAGGTCTTTTCGATCGGGTTTGGTCCCGAGATCGTGGGTTGGAATGATCGCCGCGGCACGCGATGGAAGATCAGTTGGATCCCGCTCGGCGGCTACGTGAAGTTCTTCGGCGACGCCAATGCTGCCAGCGGTGGGGCTGCCAACCTGGACCATTTGCCTCCCGAACGGCGCATGCGATCCTTTCATTTTCAGCCGCTGTCGCGCCGTGCCGCCGTGGTGGCCGCCGGACCGATCGCAAACTTTCTGCTCGCCATCCTCTTGTTTGCCGTGATCTTCGCGACGGCGGGGCAGCCGTTCACCGCGCCGGTGGTGGGATCGGTCGACCCGACCAGCGCTGCGGCCGCCGCCGACATTCGGGTCGGGGATCGAATTGTCAAAGCCGACGGC